>Ga0101944_10004373_pt1 | contig 17661 bp, 13 predicted proteins | sample DewCreD2012metaG_FD_75245 | JGI IMG/M metagenome (GOLD analysis project Ga0101944, IMG submission 75245) | Hot spring sediment bacterial and archeal communities from British Columbia, Canada, to study Microbial Dark Matter (Phase II) - Dewar... ... | reverse complement strand
GAACTCGTCGTGGTGATGGGTCTTCTTTCCCTGCTGCTGTTCACGGTCATGCCGCGATTTCTTCGATCCGATCGAATCACCGATGCGGATCAAGCCGTTCGAAGACTTGCTGCCCTCGTTTCACAGCTCAAGGAAGAAGCGGTGTTGAACGGCCGATCCTACGTTCTACATGTCGATGTGGATGGGGGCCGGTTTTGGACCACCATCGGGAGCGATCCATGGGAAACGAGGGGGGCAATCGCAGCCGACAGCGCACCGGCCGCATCCCGAAGGGACCATGCTCGAGCCGTGTTGCAGCTTCCGAAATCCATCCTGCGGGTGACCGTTCGCGTGTTGTATGCCGGGCCGATCGATACGGGGAGTGCCGAAATCCATTTCTTTCCCCAGGGGTACAGCTATGGGGCAAGCATCCTTCTGGAGGGCCGGGACGGCGGCATTCGGTGCCTTCGCATCGAGCCCTTTCTGGGAGCTCCGGTGATTCTGAAAGACGTCCAGAACTGTGTTTCAGGCTAAGTTAATGATGGCTCCGAAAAAGTTGACCGGACATCGAGGCACAGGCTTTACCCTTCTGGAAGTACTCATCGCCGTATTCGTTGCGGCAACGGCCCTGCTGGCCGTCTGGAAACTTCATGCCCAAAAGGCGGGGCTCGTTCAGGATATCCAGTTTCAGGCGACGGCCCCGTTTCTGGCCGAACAAGCGCTGGCCGAAATCGATGCCCTGCCGCCGGAACGGCATGCATCCGGTCCTTGCCGCGTCGATGACGCGGCTGCGTCGAGCGGTACCATACCGCTTCGCTGCGAGGTTCTCATCGAATGGATGGATCCGAAGCCCTGGAAATCCCTTGATGCATCGGTCGAAAGAATCGATATCACCGTTTCGGATGCATCCGAAACGAACCGATTTCGGCTGCGGAGCTATCGGTTTTATCCGGGCAAAAAAGGATGAATCCCAACCAAGCTGGGTTGTGAATTCATCCGGATTTCCCATCGTCATGAACATGGGCTTCATGACGACAGGAAATGAGCTTGCATTAGAACAGGTATTTCAGACGCAAATCCGCTTGAATGGCTCTTCCAGGATTCACATAAACGATTTCGGTCGCGTAGTCTTGATCGAAAAGATTGGTTCCGGAAAGCCCTGTCGTCAACACCCAGTCTTTGGAAAGCTTCCAATCCTTCCAGATTTTCGCATCTACCGTCTGATATGCCTCCATGTGGAAATACGGCAAGTCCGTATTTTCATCGTCATAATACCGATCGTCGGAAACCCTCAGAGTTACCTGGGCATTCAACAAATCGGGATCGATGTATCGGACCCCAAGGCTTCCCCAGTAATCGGGGGCGTTACGAAGCTGATGATCGGTATTGGCTCCAGAGTCCTTCAGACGACTGTGGTTGAGGGTCAAGGCGGCAAACAAACTCAATTGTTGGGTCATCCTCTGCTCGACACCGAATTCCACACCGTAAATCTCGGCAGTCCCCAAATTTTGGGTTCGGATGATCGTACCGCCCTGAACATATGGATTGACATCATACCGATAGGAAACCATATCGTTGATTTCGCCGTAATACGGTGTCACGCTGAAGTACGTTCCTGTTTTGGCGAACTTGAACTCTCCTCCCAAATCCACCATCCAGGTCTTTTCGGGTTCGAGGTTGGGATTTGCCTCTCGCCAAGTCATTCCGCTTTTCACGTTCCGGTAAAACCACAAGGCGGTTCCGGGCCAAAAAGCCGTTCCAGCGGAGGATTTCAAGCTGAATACATCGTTGAATCGGTACCGAAGCCCGCCCCTGTATGACAAATGATCTTTTTGGATACTCTCCGGGTTTTGAGGGGTTGAAGCTTGGTCGAACACATCGTGAAAATCCCAGTAGTCCCATCGCAGCCCAAGAAGCAAGGAGAGCCGCTCATCCAAGAAAAACATCTGGTCTTGAGCATAAAAAGCGGTTTGATCGGTCGTATAATCGGTCTTATCGGTGCGAACGCCGGTGGAAATCGTATAGGTTTCCCGCGTTTCTTTTTCGCGGCTCCAAAAAGCGCCGAGGGTGACGACATGATTTTCGAAGAGATACACATCCGTTTGTAAATCGATCGGCAGACGATCGTTTGTCCATTCCGTTCGTGTCGTCGGGGTCGTATTCAGCACGAGCTTGTTGTTGACCAACGACAGCCCTTTGATATTGGTCCCCGGCCGATCGAAGGACTGATAGCCGGTGCTCAGGGTCACCTTCGCCGCTTTCCCAAGGGGGGTGAAGCATTTGAAGGATCCGATTCCTTGGGTGCCATCGTCGTTGAGAACCAATCCAGGTTGACCACCATACAAATACAGGTTCTCGAAATTGTATGAAACATTGAACCCCACGCCGTTTTCATTTCGCCACCCGACTTTGCCCATCAGGTAACTGTAGCGGTAATCGTTGTCTTCATAGGAAGCATCCCAGAGATATTGGGTTTTTCCCAATTTATAGAGTTCGATCATTCCATCGACGGGCTTCATGGCATACCCATCGGAATAATCTCCATTGTAGGAAAAATAGTAGTTCCATTCTCCACTTTGTTTACCGAAGCTGGTATGGGGTCTCCAGGTATTGAAGCTTCCGTATCCTGTCCCGACGTTCGCCCCGGTATCGGGTTTTCCGGATTTGGTGATGACATTGACCACTCCACCCGATGCATTGGCGCCATAAAGAGCGGAACTGGGCCCGAGAACGACATCCACGCGTTCGATGTCATTGTTGTTGATGGTTTGGGACATAAATGGGGTCACAGGAATACCATCCACCAGAAAGACGGTTCGCCCGATGAAATAACCGGTTCCCCGAAGATGGACCCAAGGCGGCCCCCAAGGATAGTATTGAGCGACATGAACCCCCGGAACATCCCGGATCAATTCTCCAAAATTGCTCATATAATAGCTCGGCTGTGATTCGATTTCAGCCGGACCGACCGTGTACGCCGTTATCGGGACCAGCTCGGAAGGGGTTTCGGTTTTGGTCGCTGTAACCGTGATCCCTTCCAAATGGTATCCCGGGGTGGTTTCTTTGGACTCCTCATGTTGTTCCCCGGTTGCGGCATAACTTACTGGAGATATGAAACCATAGGCAAACATCCACCCACAACACAACATTCCGATCCACCACAAACGATGTTTCATCCGGATCCTCCTTTTCCCGCTGTCATCATTGGTTTGCTTTCGATCTTCGGTCTATCCAACAAATCCGAGCAAAGGTTTAGGATTGGTACGGTTACGACCTCCTTTTCTGTGAGAACCGATCCCGCCCACAAGGGTGAGCTATCATTTTCCATTTTCGCAATTGACCTTCTTACCCAACCGGTGGAACAAAAAAGGCCATGAACGGCATAGGCGGTCTTCTAACCGGCTGAGCCATTCATGGCCTGTTTAAAAATCATTCCCGGGAAACCGATGGATGGTACCCTCGATTCTGCGCCACCGGGGTCATTTCACGATCGATCGGGGAGATTTCGCAAATCGATTCACCATCGATTCTTGAAACACCTTCTTGGTGCTATCAATACATCCCCCTTTTTCAAAGTCTATACCCAACCACCCTAAATCCTGTCAACATATTTTCCTGGAATAAGCGTGCCCTCCCCACCAAAGAGAATCGGACCTATCCAGGTTTAATAAAAGGTCGGCCGCTCGCCGCGAAAAGTCCTGATTTCGCTTGACGGTCGATCTCTTGAAACGGAACGCCATCAGAATCGTTCGTGTTCGGGTACATAGAAGGCGTTTTGGTTTCATTCGCCCTCACAACCATTTCCAGCTCGAGAATACTTCGAAGACAAGCGAGAAATCCCCTTGACATGTTTCGACGGGTTTGGCTATATGCTTCAAAACAACGGCTGAAGCCGTTTCCCCCGTTTCAACCCAATCGATCTTATTCGATCAAGGCTTCGGGATTGAGCCACGAAGGCACAACCGTGTATTCGTGGCTTTTTTGTTTGTCGTCTTTCTTGGTTCTCTTGCCATCATGTTTGTGCATCCATGTCGGAAAAGGATGTGGCTCCATACGAACCATCTCGGGAAGTGATCCGTTTTTCCAAACTTCGGGTATTGTTCCCTTCGAAAACGCATTGTGTGCATGCCGTCGATGAGGTTTCCTTTTCGCTATCCGCGCCATCTTCTTTTGCTTTGATGGGTGAAAGCGGAAGCGGCAAATCCGTTATGGCTTCCACCCTGTTGCGGCTTCTACCTAAAGAGGCCATTGTCGAAGGAAGGATTTCCGCCTTTGGTTTCGATAACCTGCTCGACCTACCGATACGCCGGTTTCACCGATTGCGTGGAACCCGCATGGTGTTGATTCCTCAAAATCCGCTGGGAAGCCTTCATCCCATGTTTCGCATCGATACCCAAGTTCGTCAAACGCTTCGGGTTCGGGGGCAACTTCCAAAACGACAAGAGGAAATCCAAGTCAACGAAGCCCTGCTTCGAGTGGGGTTTTCCGATCCCAAGCGCATCGCTCGAATGTTCCCCCACGAGCTTTCCGGAGGGATGGCCCAAAGGGTGTTGCTGGCCGTAGGGGTAGGGGTCGATTCGAAGCCGGACCTCATCATCGCCGATGAACCCACCAAAGGGGTGGACGCAGCCGATCGGGAGCATTTGGTAGCCCTGTTGTTGGAACGCTTTGATCAAAGCACGATCCTGCTTATCACGCACGACCCGTGGATTGCAAAGAAGTGTCAGCAAATGGCTGTCATGTACGCCGGGGAATGGGTCGAAACCGGAGAAAGCCGCAAGATTCTCGATCATCCGCTGCATCCTTATACGCAAGGGCTTTTGGCTGCACATCCTCGATACGGTCTGCATCCCATCCAGGGGTTTATGCCTGAACCAAGTGCTTTACCAACGGGGTGCCGTTTTCATCCCAGATGTCATCGCTGTGATGAACGTTGTCGCATCGAACATCCTGAGCCAGTCTCTGTGGATAACCGAATGGTACGGTGCTTTCATGCTTCAAGCTGACCATATCACCCATGCATTCCGCACAGGACTTTTTTCAAGCTCCAGGATGGTATTGAACAATGTCAGCCTCCACATCGAGCGGGGAAACCGTTGCGGTCTGATCGGCCCGAGTGGAAGCGGCAAATCGACCTTGGCCAGGATTCTTGCGGCTCAATTGATACCGAATCGCGGCACGGTACGCTATGAAGGAAAGGACGTTTTCCGGATGGATGCTGCCGGGAAGCGTCGGTATCGGTGCGCCGTCCAGATGATCTTTCAAAATCCCCTGCTCAGCCTCGATCCCATGCAGAAGATCATCGATGCGGTGCGGGAGCCGCTCATGGTGCACAACATCTGCCGTACCCAAACACAGGGTACCGATATGGCTTCGGAACTGTTAACACGCTGCGGCATTTCGGAAGCTGTTTTCCAACGGAAGCCATGCCAGATTTCCGGAGGTCAGGCCCAGCGGGTCGTCATCGCAAGAGCGCTTGGACTCCGGCCCGACTTTCTGATCGCAGATGAGCCGACGTCTATGCTCGACATATCCGTACAAGCACAGATTTTACGGCTGATGATGTCGATCCAGACGGAATCCGGCATGGGGATTTTGTTGATCACCCACGATATGGACCTGATTCGGGCTTGCTGCGATCGCGTGGTTCGGATTCAACCAGATGGAACCCTGGTGGAGGAACGACCAGGTATGGATGAAAAAATCCGCTTGACTTCATGATCGTCCGACCAGGAAACAAAAGGTCATTCGTTTCAGAAGCGAACGTGAATGCCTCCAGACGGATCGGGAAATTGAAGGTCCCACCACCGATCCACGACGAACAAGGGGGTGTAGGGTATGCCGAATTTCAGAATACAGCGTTTTGTTTTATCCGGAATCATTGGAATGTTGTACATTCTTCCCCAAGCATCCGCATTTTCCATCGATAAATTGGTGGTCGGCACCACAATGGTTGTTCGAGGCGTCGATCTGGAAGACTATTATTTCGGGACAATCAAGCATTTGGTTTCTCACAAAGGCCTTGTCCGCATCACCGAAACCGGGAGCATTGAACCCGATCTTGCCGAACATATCCAATCCCAAGATGCCAAGATATGGACCTTTCGGCTGAAACCGGACTATCGTTGGCACGATGGAAAGCCGGTTACGGCCTCTGACGCAGCCTTTTCCATCGATTATTTGATCCGTAAGGTCCCGGTTTACAAAAGTCATTTTTCGATGATCGAAACAACCAAAACCATCGACGAACGCACCCTGTGCATCCACCTCAAAGAGGCCTATCCGCGGTTTCTCGTCAATTTACTGGTACTGCGTCTTCTCCCCAAACATGTCTTCGCCGAAGTGGATGATCCAGGGAAATTTTCGGACAGGCGGGCAGCCATCGGATGCGGGCCATATGCCTTCCAAAACCTCGATTCGGCGGCAGGGATTTTGGAATTTAGAGCATTTCCCGGTTATCCAAGAGGAGAGCCAAACGTCAAGCATATCGTCTTCCGAATGTTTCAAAACCCCGATACGCTGTATCTTGCCTTGCGCAAAGGGGAAATCGATCTCCCCTACTTTTATGCCGCCGGCACTTCCCCGGCGCATCTTCCCCCGCTCTTGCGCCAATCCAATTTGAATCTTCTGAGCATCCCCAACACTGGTGTACCCAATGCCCTATTCCTCAATACCCAAAAGCCGCCCTTGGATTCTCAGCCGTTTCGAAAGGCACTTTCGAAGGCCATCCGATATGAAGAAATCGCTCGGCTCATGGGAGGAGGCTACGGCACGGTCGCCAACGCAGGATTTGTTCCGCCGGGAAATCCGGAATTTACGGATACCGCCCCTCTCACATACGACCCGCAACAGGCGATGGATCTGCTTCAGAGCCTTGGATATATCGATCGGGATGGGGATGGCATTCGAGAAAAAGACGGAAAACCGCTTGAGCTGGAATTGGTGCTTCGCCTCGATACGAGCGGAAACGCCCGACTTGCCGAGCTGCTGAAAGAATATTTCCGGAATGTCGGTATGCTGCTGCGCTTGCGTCCTGCGGACATGGCCTTGTTTCGCACCATCAGCGATCAAGAGCGTTCCCACCAATTGCTGCTGACCAGAACCACGCCTTGGGGCATGATGATGTGGGCAGGATGTGGATCGGGATATCTCGATGCGAGAAACATCGGCTGGTCCCTTTGTTCCGCCAAACAATTCGTGGACATCGTCGACCGAATGTACGCCGCGCAGGATGACACCGCCTATCGAAAGGCCGCTTCCGAATTTCAGCACCATATCGCAGCCGATTTGCCCGTTGTGGCCCTGTATTGGGAAAACATGATCCAACCGGTTCCCAAACGCTATACCGGATGGAAGATCAATCCCATGTACGGGGTGCTGTGGGAGGAGACTTGGTTCAACCTCCAGCACACCAAGGACTGATGCGATGGTACCATTGGGATTGCGCATGTTGCGGATGCTCTTTTGCCTTGTCGCGGTTTTGAGCATCCAGTTTCTCTTGCCAAGGCTCGTTCCTGGAGATCCGGTCTATATGCTGCTTGGTCCGGAAGCAGCCGTTCTGAGTCGAAGCGACATCGATGCCCTGCGCAAGAGCTATGGCCTCGATCGCCATTGGATTCATCAATACGGAAATCATTGGAAAAACCTCCTGAAGGGCGATCTGGGGTATTCCTTCCATCGAAAACAGCCGGTCACCACGCTCATCGAAGAACACCTGAGCAGAACCCTCTGGATGGTGCTTCCGGCCGTCTTGTCGGCCATCACGCTTTCGCTGCTGCTTGGCACCTGGAGCGGATGGAAGGCTGCAACCCTCTTTGACGGGATCATGTGTACCTTGGCCGTCTTGAGCTCCTGCCTTCCGCCGTTTTTGCTCTCCATGCTCTTGCTCGATTTTTTCGGATTTCATTTGGGATGGTTTTCCCTTTCTGGTTTTTATCCGACTTCCGAAATCCAGAACGCCTCATGTTGGTCCCGTTGGATCGACAGGCTCCATCATCTGGCCCTGCCGGTTGTCACCCTAACCCTCACGCATCTGGCCGGACTCTTTCTCGTGATGCGGAATGCGACGGCCCGATCTCGTCAGGAACCTTTTGTGGATTTCGCACTGGCAAGAGGGATTTCGATGCAGCGGGTCCTCTTCGTCCATGTGTTTACGGCTGCAGCCCAACCGTTTTTGCATACTGCCGCCCTTCAGCTTGGTTTCGTGGTTTCAGGAGCCGTGGTCGTCGAGCGGGTATTTTCCATTCCAGGAATGGGGACACTGATTTTGGATGCCGCATCCCATCGAGACTATCCACTGATGCAAGGATGCTTTTTGGTGCTTTCTCTGATGGTCATGGGTCTCAATGCCCTCATCGATACCCTCTCGGCATGGTTGGATCCTCGGTCCAAAACGACAGTTCCGATGGCATCATGAAACCAGCAGAGATTTCCATACCGTTTTCACATTCGAAAACCTGGATGATTTGCGGACTGTGCTGTTTGCTTCCTGCGGTCCTTGCAGCCTTGTGGAGTCAAACCCTCGATCCTGACCTGATTCGAGCCAGACATCTGCCTTTTCAACCCCCTTGTGCCCTTCATCCATTGGGCACGGACGACATGGGATACGACATTTTCTTGCTGTTGTGCGCCTCCGCAAAGATCTCCCTGATCGTGGGTCTCTTTGCAGGCGGGCTATCGGTGCTGGTGGGAACCGCCATCGGGATGACGGCCGGTTATTTCGGTAAGGTTTCTCGAGAATGGTTGACCGGGTTCATCGATGCCGTGCTGCTCATTCCCATGCTTCCGTTTCTGATGCTGCTTTCGGTCTATTTGGGTCAGTGCATCGAAACCACCATTTTTTCGATCGTTCTTGTCGGCTGGTGCGGTACGGCAAGGAGTGTTCGGGCCAAGGTTCTTCAATTGCGAAAGCTTGCTTGGATCGAGGCGATGGAAGGACTTGGATTTTCCAAATACCGGATTTTGTTGCGCCATGTGCTGCCCAATGTTTCGGATGTCGTTTCAGCAAAATTTGTCTCCGCTTCTGCCAAAGCCATGATCGCGGAAGCATCCCTCAGTTTTCTAGGGTTGGGAGATCCCCTTCGATGGAGTTGGGGAAAGATGGTGCATGATGCCTTCGATCGGGGGGGATTTGCCAACGGAATGCTTCATTGGTATGTACCTCCAGGACTTTGCATCGCTTGTTGCACCCTTGGACTCGTACTGATCGGGATTGATTTCGAAAATCGAACGACTACAACGGATTAAAGGGATCCAGAACAAAACGGAGCTGAACGCAAGACGGAAAACCCCGAAAGAGAAACGATTTCCAATGGACGTTTTTGAGATCGATTTTTGGAAGAAGACCTGGATGGCCTTTCGCAACGAATCCATTCTTCAAATCACCCAACGTCGGCATTCGGATCGTTGGAAAACCTTCTACGATGAAACCAGCGGGATTTGGGCGGAAATGTCCGGAGACGCGGTTTCGCTGGCCCGACAGATAACGAATCATTTGACCGACCACACGACGATCGCACCCGGGAAAACGGCTTTAGATATCGGTTGTGGCCCAGGTGCACTCAGTCTCTGCCTTGCCGAGCGCGGCATCCGTGTAACAGCTCTCGATTACAGCCGCCCGATGCTGAAAGCCCTGGAAAACACCTGTCGCTCCAGGGGGGTTTCCATTTCGACCTGTTTGACGGATTGGGCACAGTTTCACACAACCGAGCGTTACGATCTTGTCATCGCCTCCTGTTTTCCGGACGTGATGTGCCCAGATGGCATCGAACGGATGGAGACCTTATCCAACGATTGTTGTGCGGTGGTCATCGGTTGGGGCAAAGAAGCGTTCCCCATCCGTGAACGTCTGTGGAATGCGCTGATGAAAACGGCCCTTCCCAAAACCGCAGCACACATGACCTGTATGATCAATTATCTCATGACGTTGGGTCGTTTTCCAAATCTTGTGCATCTTCAAGTACCCGTCGAAACCCATATCGCATTGGAAACAATCCAGAACTATTTCATCCGGTATTTCGCCATTTTTGAAATTCCGGAAAACACCGTAAGACAGGCCTTCCACAATGTGCCCTCCGAATGGTTCAAGAACGGGTGGTTCCATGCCAAGGGCGTTTTCCATTTTGCCTTGATTTGGTGGAAACCTCATGGCTATCTTGGCGAATCGAAGTCACCGTGAAAAGACGTTGTCACGATAAATGCTCATGACGATGTATGATCGCCGCCCCCGGTGATGAAAATAGGCCTGAAAACACTGCTCACTGCCCACTGCCCACTGCCCACTGCCTACTGCCCACTGCCTACTGCCCACTATCACCGGGAGCGCCGCCCCCGTTCATGAAAATGCCGGCCCGTTACTCGTCACTTTTCATACGCGTCACCTTCTTGCGACGTCATCAACCTTGGCCACTGTCAGCGGCGCTTGTCATCGACTCCAGCGTCCACAGCGGCATCGATGTCGACTCACTGGATCGTGAGGGGCAGGAGAACCGGGCGCAGATCGGGCATTGAAGGTCGAGGCAGGGATCGAGATGAATGAGAACACCTGCTTCCCCCCCGAAGTGCTCTTGGAGCGCCTTTTCGAGAAGCTTCCCTTCGGTATGGGCCTGTTCGAGGCTGAAGTCCTTGGGCAGGATCAGATGAAAATCGATGTGCACGAAACTTCCCGATGTCCAGGCACGCAGCTGATGAATGTCGATCCAGTGTTCCCGACGGTTTGAAGAAATCACCCGGGAGATTTCCGACAGAAGCTCAGGGTCGGCAGCGTTCATCAAGCCGGAAAAGGCTTTCCGAATCAGAATCAGCCCGGATATGAGAATGTTGACCCCTACCAGGCAGGCAGTCACCCCGTCCATTTCCCGCCATCCTGTCCATTGCACCAACACCAGCCCGATCAGAACGCCAGCCGTGGAATAAACATCGGTCAGGACGTGCTTGCCGTCGGCGATGAGCGTGAGGGAATTGGTTTTCTTTCCGACATGAAGCAAATAGGCCCCCAGAGCGGCATTCACCACGGCTGTCGAAAGGATCAGGTACATGCCTGCGTCGAGGTGAGGCAGAGGAACCGGATGCAGGATCCTGGGTACTGCCGTCGTGAAGATGCCGATTGCAGCCAACAAAATGAGCGCACCTTCGAAACCGGCGCTGAAGGATTCAATTTTCCCATGTCCGTAAGGATGGCTTGCATCCGGCGGACGGGAGGAAAGCCACACGCTCAGCAGCGCAAATGCGCTGGCGATGACGTTGATGATGGACTCAAGGGCGTCCGAGAGAATGGCTGCCGATCCTGTCAGTCGGTACCCGTAAAACTTCACGCCGAGAAGCAGGATGGAAACGAGGACCGAAAGGCCGATGCTCTGCATGCGAAGGCGGGTGGAGGACATGGGGGCGAACGTTACAGACTCGTTGAGGGTTGCCATCGGATTGCATTGGGGCCTGAAGACGGTTGCCTCCAGATCCCGACAGGTCGCGTGCCCGATCCGTCGGCGAATTGCTTTCCGCGACGGATTGGGCTTCAGAACAGGCTGTTGACCAGGTCGTTACTCGGCTTCGAAAACCATGACATCGTTTTCCGTAGAGATCGTCACCGTCTGCCCTTCTCAAACCTTGCCGGCAAGGATGGCCGAAGCCAGCGGGTTCTCGATGAGCCGCTGGATGGAGTGCTTAAGCGGCCTTGCTCCATACACCGGATCGTAGCCGTTCTGGATCAGGAGCGCCTTCGCCGAATCGTTCAAGACGATCCGGATATGGCGATCGGCCAGCCGCTTTTCGAGCCGTTCGATCTGAATGTCCACGATACGACCGATTTCCTCCCGCGTCAAGTTGTGGAAGTTGAATCGAAATGGTGTGACGGTCGGCCCTCGCGCATGCACGGGCTGGAACCGCCGCTCAAGCACCGCATCCTTTTCAATGGCGGGAGAAAATCGATGTATCTACACGCTCCCACTCGAATCCCACAATGTTGCGATCCGTGCTGCTGAATTCCACACCGATGAGATAGATTTCCTCAGCGTTGCCGAGGTATCTCTCCCAGTAGCGCATCTTCCGAATCTGCTCGACGGCTTTGTTCGAGACACCGTCGATTTCCACCACCTTGAATTCCAGAAGAAACACCCGCTTGCCAAACCGCACGGCCATGTCGATCCGGCCTTTGTTCGTCATTTGTTCCGCCGTTACATCCAGGCCAAGGGCCGTAAAATAACAGTAGAAGATCGAAGCGTAATAGGCTTCGTAACGGGAAAAATCGTTTTTCCGGTACCAGTCATAAGGAATGGATGCGAAAAAGGATTGAAACACTTCCTTTAGCCCACTCAACTCCGCAGACAGCAGGATGTCGTATAGCCTGCTTTGGTAATCGACTTTTGCAGAAGGCGCCTGGGTAAAATAATCCAAAATGGATTCTGCAAGACTGGATTTGACTTCCAAGTTTGGGTATTTCAGGCGATATTTGATCTTGGTTCCGATCGTGTTTTTCTCATCGATGGTGAGGTATCCCGTTTGAAACAAAATGGTTTCCAAATGAATGCGATCGATGTCGAAAGAGGAAAGCAGACTCTCGAAGGCTTCCACCCGCTCCAGATTGGGCATGGGATAGTGATTCTGGGTGATGAGCTTGATGAGAAAACTGGGGCTTCCGGTTTCAAACCAGTAGTTGCGGAATTCCTTTGAATCCAAAAAGAGCAGGATATCGAAGGGATTGTACACCCGATCCCCCAGGAAATTGTACCCATCGTACCATTGCCGGAGCACTTCCAGATCCACCCCCTCGAGCCGATCCGCAAAGGTTTCCAACAGCTCTTCATGCGTGTATCCACAAAGGGTCGCTGCCATCGGATCCAAGGTGAGATCCTGAAGGTTGTTCAACCCGCTGAAAAGCGACACCTTGCTGAACTTGCTCACCCCCGTGATGAAGACGAATTTCAAAAACTCGTCGCTGTCCTTGATGACGGAATAGAAATTCTTGAGCCCTTCCCGGATCTCGATCGCTGTCTGCGGCTTGTCGATGTTGTCCAGAATGGGCTTGTCGTATTCGTCGATCAAGACGACCACTTTTTGGCGATGCTGAATGCTCAAGAATCGGATGAGCTCCAGGAACCGTTCACGAAGGTTTTGCTCCGTAAGCGTTACCCGGCCTTCTTGGGCATTGATTTTCAGAATGTACGAAAAGCGATCCCTCAAATCGCCGATGTCTTGGATCACACCGCTGCCGAAGCTGATGTGAATGACCGGATACCGCTGCTCCCAATCCCAGTGATGTTCGATATACAGCCCGGAAAACAGCTCCTTTCTTCCGAAAAATGCCTGCCTCAGGGTGTCCAGAAACAAGGATTTGCCGAAACGCCTCGGACGGGAAAGAAAGAAGTACTTCCCTTTTTCAACAAGTTCAACGACATACCGGGTCTTGTCCACGTAATAATAGTCGGCCTCGGTTCGCATGTTGACAAAGCTTTGAATTCCGATGGGAAGTTTCTTCATGAATGGTTCCTCCCTTCACCTTTTCGCAATACAACCATCGAATTTTAGCCTTTTGAAATGAGGGGGTTATAGATCACCATACCTGGAAATTCAGGTCGAATCTGGAATTGTCAAGACAGGCGATGTTCTGAGGGAAGCGATGCCAAGACATGTCCCTGAGGATCGGAATGTGCACTCTGCGAGGATACGCACCGCATGCTATCGCGACATCAGCCTTTCCGCGAATCAAATGACCGTATCTCTTTTGGCATCGCCCTGCTCGAACCCCCCCGAGCTTGAGGGCACCTCGCCTTAGAGAGCGGCCGTCATTTCATTCAAACGTCGAAGTAGACCTTGACCAGGATTGAGAAAGAGAGAGGGGGTTGAGATAAATGTGGCAGCTTTCAAAATGCCATTCTCCCCCGCCACCTGCGGGTATAGTCCAGATAACCCATCGAATCTCCGCGGTACATCAGCCCTGATCGCTGCCAACCGCTAAAACATGATTTTCACCGCAAAATTTTAAGCTGAAAATCTGTAGCGGGTAACGGGCAACCTATAGGGAAGATTTGGGAATCGCCCCTATTTATATACAGGATTTTCATCCCCGGGGGCGAGCAGGTCCCTGATCATGAGGGTTTAGATTCCTTCCGATAAACCACAAACGGCAGATTCGAGGTGATCGTCGACGTGGCTGACCGGTACTGGGCTGAAAACGAGGCAGAATCGTGACGACCGACATGCGCCTTGGTTTGCACGACGGATTATTTCAGGGCCTGGAGGTATCCAGCGACAAGCTCGGTCTGTGCCTCATCGCGGGCCGTTGTTTCGACACGAAGAGGGAGCCCTTTTCCCGGATCACCAAAGCAAACCCCGATTATCCCCATTGCTCCATCGATTACGTGCACCCGTGCGCCCAAAGCTTGGGGATCGTATCGAACCGAAGCGACACAGTCTATGGCACAGAGTCTTTCCACAAACCGTTCCCACCCGGTGGGCCGATGATGTTCCACTTTCGAAACGTGATTCTTTTCCTGGGGCGGTTTGGGGTCTGGGCTTGGCCATACCGCTCGAGGCCCAAGGGAAAGTCTCTCCTCGGCCACCTTGTAAAGCAGGTTACCGGCTGCCGAAAGATAAGTGTTTCCATCCCCGCCATCTTCCACCAGTGGTCTCAGCTCGGGACGACTTCTGAGCCACGACTCCACCTCGGCGCTGTTTCGCGGTTCCGCATCGATCCAGCGGAAAAAATCTTTGTGCCGAGCCACGAATTCCGCATCCCAGGTCAATGGAAGACGTGGAAGGCGAACCAATTCCCTGTGCAGTTCATGAATGTAGACGACTTCAATTTCAAGGAGCGCTCCCATGAGATTCAAGAAGGCGATTTCAGCCTTGAATCCGCCGGTAGCGCAAAAGACTGTCAGCATTCCTTGTTCCCGGGCTCGGTGGACCTTTCGAATGGCTGCGTCAACCAATGCTTTAAGACCCGAGGTAAAATGTGCGGCTCCATAACCCAACTTACCGATTCGCTCGAGAGACGTTTCCCGAAGCCTTGATTCGTAAAAGACCTGAAGTCGTTCTGCGCAAAAGCGGCCTTCGGGGGTGTCAGAGTAGAACAACATGAGAGTGTCCGTTTCAGCGATATCGAGCTTGGACAGGGTGTTGGTCTCGGCGCTGGCAGCAGCTATGTCGGCCGTCCTCAACCATTGGTCCACTTCATCAGCGGCGGGCATGGGAGCGCCTCCCAGCGGGTTCCAACCACCCCACGGACGGCCGTCACGGTTGGTTAATAGGGAAGTTCCGACGGTGCAAAGGATTTGGCGAGACAACGGTTGACCTCCTGTTCATAAAAGTTTTTCGAAGCGGGCTTTGATTCCAGCCTTCTTGCTTTGTTCGGTTATAAAAAATTCAGCTATGCAACCTTCAGAGACCTCGTGGGGGATCTTGTTTTGATTGATGATAACAGCTTCTCGGATATCCCCTTCGAACAAGGCTATCCAACGATCTCCACTATGTTTCAATTGGCCGTGTCGGGTTTGGCCTTTTTCAACGGGTTTGGCGGCTGAAGAAGGCGGTGGAATCGGTGCTTTTGCAATGGCTGGCTTGGTTGATTCAGTTCGGTTTGAGGTCGTTTCGTTTTGGGCTGGTCGCGGAGAATCAACGCTCCAAGCTGGCTCATTATGTCCGACAACTTTGTGGGGCGTAGGTAGCACCGGCCTGGACCTGAACTTTTCCAATGTCATATACGCTGTCTCGGAAAATTTAGGCTTCCCGGTCCATTTCAAAAGATGAAACAACGCCTGAAGTCTACTGATTTTTTTTAGCCCAGATACGCTCTCATCGATTTTCTCCCCGGTGTTTCGGGCATGTTCAATCATTGCCTTTTCAAAAACCTTGATGAATTCACCACCATCATTTGCGGTAACACCGGATCTCTCCCAACAGTTGTACCGATCTGCCCGATCAACGTGGTGAAGTTTCCAATCAACTTTGATGCTTCCAAGGCCCAATGGTTTTCCCATTCCCAATTTATGGTTACAGCCTTCTTGAAGCCTCAGGGAGGACAACAATGCCCCGAGTTCGATATCCGTCAAATTTTCAAAACGGATCTTTCCATTAAAGACAACACCTTGCTTGACGGGTCGGATAACGGTATGCTGAGTATCCTTTGAATTGGCTGACTGCAAATCATCAAGCAGTTCATTGTGTCGATTGAATTCCTTTATAGCCTCCAGCCCTTTGTCGTCATCCCACCTGTGCCAGTAAAGTTTATGGCCGCGGATCGTCGTATGGTCGCCGTTCAAATAGGTGGTAAGTTCTTTTTGGCCTTTAGTGCCATCCTGTGTTAGATAGTGCTGAAAACAAGTGACTTTGGGGGAGGCGAGTATTTGTGGCACTATGATTTCCTCGAACCATTCCGGCCCACCAACATTTGATAGAGCGTCCTCAAAGAAGATACGCCCCTTGATGGCTAGTTCTTCTTTTTTTCCCACAACCCCGACCACACCGAATATGGCCCCGGCCATATCGAGACCTGCGTTCTTGACCTGGTCTGGCACAAGATCTCGCGGGCTCAGGTCATAGGGAAAACGGAACATCTGTGCCCGACCGAAAAAGACGAGACCTTTAGGGTTGTCTTCCGTCTGAGCAGCGTTATCGCAGAGAAAAAATACCGGCTCGCCTTCGCGCAGGTGACCCTTGGCCTTTCGGCAGCCTTTTACTGGTATGTCTTTCGGAAACGCCTTTTCCTGCCAATGAGTGAGTTGGTCCTCGTCATGAAAGCGCCGCCACATCACCTCAGGAATGGGAATGCTTTTCCCTGTCTCCTCTCCGACAAAGATAAAATCGTATTTTTTCTTTGGAGCGCTGCCGGTAAGAACCAGGGTTCCTCTTTCCCAATTATTGGTGTGGCTGAGGGATATTTCCACAGCTTTCGAGTTTTTCTTGGGATCACGTCTGAACCAACAGGTTTTATGCTGACCTTTCCAGTCAGGGAAGTACCCAGGATTCGGCTTACTTGGGACATTCAGCTTTCGTTTATTCAATTCATCTCGATGAATCCGCAAAACTTCTGCTGCAGGAACAATCATCCAATGATTGCCGTCTTTCCGGATATAACCGCCGAACGGTTTTTCATTTCCTCGGATCAATCGATTTCTATATGCGACGCCGATACGGTCAGCCGCAACAGTTCGGAAAAACGGTTTTTCATCCGTCACCGGTTTGATCTTGCTAAAGGAGAGAATTTCAACCACTGTACGGATCATACCGCGAAGACTTGAGCCAGGAATCATCGGTCTGCCATCTATAGAAGTGAAAGGTTCAAACCTGAACCTGGCATCGCGACAATCCCACTTACCGTCCTTGTTAATTACCGGTCCTCTGATAAACAGCGGTGTCAAAGTCTCTATCGTTAGATCAATCCAACCGCTTCGGGTCCCGGGTACGAACCGGTCGTGCATTTTCCAAGGGGTTAATTTAGTTCCGTTAATATTGATACCATCTTGCACAACGAAAATGCTGTTTGGTAAAGGAACAAAATTATAGGGGGCTTTGGCGGTACTTTTAGAATCAGTTGGGTTCACATGCCGGATCATCAACGCACCTCCTTGAAAACATCGACCAGGCGGCTTGCGGCTACGCGCACCGCGCCGGTTTCCGGGTCTTGTTCAAAGTAATGCCGCACCTTGAGCCGAAGGGGCGAGCGTTTTTTATGGAAATCGGACGCCGAAC
>Ga0101944_10004372_pt1 | contig 17666 bp, 13 predicted proteins | sample DewCreD2012metaG_FD_75245 | JGI IMG/M metagenome (GOLD analysis project Ga0101944, IMG submission 75245) | Hot spring sediment bacterial and archeal communities from British Columbia, Canada, to study Microbial Dark Matter (Phase II) - Dewar... ... | reverse complement strand
TGGGAGGAGCTTCCTATTCCAGGGACTTGGACATGTCATCGGGCGAAATCCCGGCTCCGAGGGCGTGGCCTGGCGAGGATTCCTGTTCCGGTGACGATGGCAGGTCATCGGGGGTGTTTTCCGACTCCGGCGGCGTGAACCGTTGGTGGTCCCTCATGCACGCAATGCACCACCCTGTGCGTCGGACAGATCGGTGCCCCCTGCGATGAAAATGGACAAAACACCGCCAATTGCTCCGCCTCATGCTTCTGTCAACCAGACCCAGTCGACCCGAATGTTCAGCCTCACTGTCGGCCCATTTTCTAGGGACAACACTTCTATGTTCTCGCCCTGCGTTCTGCCAATCCCGCTTGTTACCCAACGGCGGAGTTAGCTTTTGACAGGGCGTTCGTCACACCAAGGAAGGCTGGCCCGGAGGCTGCACCCTCCTCTCCTTTTCGTGGCTCTTTCCGGGCCAGCCACGCCTTTGAGGGGAGAAAAACCAATGAGAAGTTCAAGGGTCACACGTCTGGGTCTCGGTGGACTCGGCTGTGTTCTTCTCAGCGTTTGTGCCGCCTCACCGGCTTCGTCTCAGTATACACCTGAACAATTTCGCGCAGATTGTCTAGACGGTGTGACCAAACTGGAAGAACGGTACCGCCACTGTTCCGGTCGCTATCGAATCATCGAGACCATGCCTCGAGTCGATTGGCAATTGATCCGCGACGTGGAGTTTGCGGTATCAGGTGAGCAGTGGCTGATCATCTGCCATAACCTGGAGGAGTGGCGTAAGGGCCAGCTTCATAAGGTTCATTACCAGCAGTCGGTGCGTGGGGCCAATTCGGTGTACAGTTTCCTTCTAACAGGCCGGTACGAAACGCGGGAATTGCGGCTGGAAACCTACGAGATGGCCGAAGAAGTCGCCTCAAAACCCTCAGGCGGTGGGATTCGTGACATGATAGCTTTTTGGTTGTCTCCGATTCGCGCGCCGTTTAGTCTGCGCACGCTCCCTTTGCCGGCTTTGCTGAGGCATCCGACGTTTCGGGTATTGAAGTTGAGGGATGGGGAACGGGAGGGTGTGCGGGTGATTCGGGCGGATTTTGAGGTCCGTCCGGGCCAGCCGTTTACGGATCCGAGGATCAGTTGGACGCGGGAGCCGGTGTGGGGTTGGTTTGAGGTGGCACCGGATCAGGAGTGGACCGTTCGAGCGTTTGAGTACACCTACATGGCGCCGGGGCAGCGATCCGTCCTGAGTAAAGTGCCGCCCAAGCGCCCAGTGGATGCCGGCTGGCCGTCGCCCAACTGGCACCGGGGCTTGAGAGGCACGCTCGGTGGGCCATTTGGTGCTCGCGTTAGACGAGTTCCGCGAACTCGGCCTCGACTTCGTCTCCCTGCGCGAAGCGGTGGACACCTCAACCCCGCTGGGGAAAGCCACGTTCACCATCATCGCCGCCATGGCGGAGCTGGAGTCAGGCCTCATCGCCGAGCGCAGGCGCCCAGGGCTGGAGTACGCGCGCCGCCACGGTGGAAATGCAACTACCTGACCGTGACGAACAATTGCCGTAGTACATTTATTAATGGGTGTAGACTTCGCAGTGCAGTTGTTCGAAGCTGGCGAACAATGACCAGAGAGCATCTAGTTCATACCGGTTCAGGCATAGCGCTTGTCAGAAGCCTCGCCAGGGAGGCGGATCGCGTCTTCACGACGGCCCGCGCCCGTGAGCTGGCCCCTGCCGTTGGCCTGTCGGCGGGCTACCTGCGCCAGGCGCTCCATCACTTGGCCAAGTCGGGGTGGGTGGTCCGCTTGCGCAAGGGAATCTACGCCCTCTCCTCGACTGTCCCCGGCGTCACGCCCGCCCACGAATTCGAGATCGCCATGGCCCTGGTCGAACCGGCGGCCATCTCGCACTGGTCGGCCCTGCACTACCACGGCCTGACAGAGCAAACACCTAGAAAGGTGTTCGTCCTGACGACGACCGAGGCGTCGGTGCCGCGCATGCGGGGAGCTAAGGCCAGCTTGGGTCGCCAGGGTTTCCTCGTCGGCGACACGATCTACCGCTTCATCCAAGTGAAGCCGAAACGCTTCTTTGGTACCGAGAGAGTGTGGATCGGGGAGGCACGAGTGACGATCACCGATCCCGAGCGCACGTTGCTGGATGGACTGACCATGCCGCAGCACTGCGGCGATTTCGCCGAGGTGCTGCACGCGTTCCAGGTGCGGGGCGCCCATCTGAATCTCGAGCGGATCATCGAGTACGCCCTCAGGATGGACGCGGCCACGGCTAAGCGCCTGGGCTGGGTGCTCGAACACCAGGGCATCGATTCTTCTGAACTCGAACGCCTGGCCGCAGTCCCGATCAAGGGTTACCGCAAGCTCGATCCGACGGGTCCCCGCAAGGGACCATGCAACAGACGCTGGATGATCCAGGAGAACCTGCCCGGGAAGGTCGACGCATGAGGCCGCTTCGAACACGCCTTCAGGAAGCGCGTAAGCGGCTCGGAATTCCCTGGGAGGTTCTGGAGCGGGACTACCTGCTCTCCTGGGTTCTCGCCGGCATCGGGCAGGTCGATTCGCTCCGGGAAACGCTCGTCTTCAAGGGCGGCACGGCGCTTAAGAAGTGCTACTTCGGCGACTACCGTTTCTCCGAGGACCTGGACTTCTCCGGTCTGGAGGGTGTGCCTGCCGGCGAGGCGATGGAGCGCGCCGTCCTGGAAGCCTGCGGGGCCGCCGCGAGATTACTGGACGAGTACGTCCCCGTGGAGATCGCCTGCGAGCGGTACACCGAGCGGGACCCGCACCCCGGAGGTCAGGAGGCCTTCACGATCCGCGCGCGTTTCCCGTGGCAGAGGCAACCGCAGACGCGGGTCATGATCGAGACCGCAGTGGACGAGAAGATCCTCAAGCCCGCGCCCAAACGCAGGATCATCCATGAGTACGGCGAGCCCCTCGAAGCGGAGGTCCGCGTGTACGCGCTGGAGGAGATCGTTGCCGAGAAACTGCGCGCGATCCTCCAGCACGTCGAGAAGCTCGAAGAGCGGGGCTGGAGCCGCTCGCGCGCCCGCGACTACTACGACCTGTGGCGCGTGCTGGCGGCCTATAAGGACCGGATGGAGCTCACGGACTTCGGTTCCTTCCTGGCCGAGAAATGCGCCGCGCGGAACGTCGCCTTCGCGGGGCCGGAGGACTTCTTCGGCGATCGCATGCTCGGCTACGTCGAGAAGACCTGGGATCAGTGGCTCGGCCCGCTGGTGCCCGAGTTGCCCGCCTTCGCAACCGTGATCGGTGAGCTCCGCCCACAGATCGGGGCGCTCGTCCCTGCGGCTCGATAGCCGCGGCCTTTCCTTCGCAATGGAAAACGCGCGGCTGATCTGTTCCCGGTAGCCGGCCAGATCCTTCAGGTCTTTGATGTCGATCTCGAACAGCCCGAACGGGGGCCTCGGGATTTTCTGCACGGCCAATCCCGGGACTGGAGGACCAGCGGCTCGATCTCGAGCGGCGTTTTATGCGGGATGCGGTGAGGCGCGCGGGAGCGTTCTTGCCATCCCGGTTTGCCTTCTTGCTGGTAGCGTCGCAGCCACTTGCGCGAGGTATTGCGGGCCAAGTCAACGACCCAGGGCGGCGGCGCGCCTTGGGTTCGGGGGTTCCTCCCCCTCCGCTGCGGTTCGGCTCCAGAACCCCCGAACCCAGCCAATCCTGGAGGATGTGTTCGAGTTCCAGCCATCTGCGTGGAGTGAGAATCCCTAATCGAGCTGGATCACCATGTGCCTGGATAGGAAACGGATTACGATCCCGTGCGTTGCCTGCATGATTGATTCGGGTGATACTGTAGTAGGCTTATGTCGCTTGGCCTCGGCATGCTCGGGCTGATTGTTGTGGGCTCGGGCGCCTTGATAGCGCAGGTTCGCCTGAACGGGCGGGTGGTGAATGACAACAATGCGCCCGTGGGAGGAGTGCGGGTCAGCCTTCAAGGCGCCGGCGCCGGCGTCCGAACTGTGTTGAGTGATCCTTCCGGCGCTTTCTCCGTCAGCCTCGATGAACCTGGAGAATACCGGTTGAACGCCGAGCGCGAGGGTTACTTCAAATTGGAAAACCTCGCCATCGCCGTGCCCGAGAGAGGCGGCGACGTGCAGGTGGTCCTCAATCCCGTGCGCGAAGAGTTTCAGGCCCTAGACGTGCACGCTTCTGCCGCCGCCGTCGACTTGGAGCGCGCCGCCACCACCCGCGCCGTCGCCGGCGTCAACTTGCTCAACGTGCCCTTCCCCAGCTCGAACTCTCTCAAGAACGCCATGCGTATCATGCCCGGCATCGTTCAAGATGCCAAAGGCGGAATTCACCTGAACGGCGCTTCGGAAGAGCAGGTGCTGTACACGCTGAACGGCTTTACGCTTAACGATCCGCTGACCGGACGGTTCGAAAGCCGCTTGGGCGTCGAAGCCGTGCAATCTATCGAAATCGGAAGCGGCAATCTCCCTGCCGATAGCGGACGCGGAGTTGCGGGCACCTTGGCCATCACCACCAATCCGGGCGACGACCGCCTGCGCTACACCGCCACGAATTTTGTCCCCGGCGTGGAAAGGCAGAAAGGCATGTATATCGGAAGCTGGACGCCGCGCTTCAACCTTTCGGGTCCCATCCGCAAAGGGCGCGCTTGGTTCTCCGACAGCGCTTCCATTCAGTACGACAAATTGGTGGTCGAGGATCTGCCGAAGGGAGAAGATCGAAGCTCGTCTTGGCGCCTTGCGAATGTGGTGCAAACCCAGTGGAACCTTTCGCCGCGCCAGATTCTGTTCGCCGGGTTGCTTTACAACGCCTGGCATGCGCAGCGCGTCGGCCTGTCGCCGCTCACGCCCCTGGAAACCAGCACCGACCGCCGCTCGCGGCAATGGTTTTTCAACATCAAGAGCCAGCGCTATTGGGGCCGCGGCGCTCTGATGGAAGCCGGCTACGCCGCCAACCGGACGTTCGGGCGGGAAATACCGCAGGGAATGGAGTTCCTGCGCATTACGCCTGAGGGACAGCGGGGCAACGCGTACGTCGATGCCCGCCGGAACGGGGCCCGGGATCAATGGATCGCTAATGCGTTTCTGCCGTCGTTTTCGTTCGCCGGTTCCCATCAGATCAAGACCGGTTTGGATTTGGGACGCGTAGCCTATTCGCAAAACTTGCGGCGAACCGGATATGAGCGGTACCGCTCCGGCGGCGTCCTTCTGACGCGCACGGTCTTCGGTGGTCCATCCACCCTTGAGAAATCCAATTTCGAGGGCGCCTTCTACGTTCAGGATTCCTGGCGCGTGAGGCAGCGATTGCTGTTGGAGCTGGGCATGCGGCTCGACTGGAACCGGATTTTCCGCAATTGGGACGCCGCCCCTCGCCTGGGCGTGGCATGGTGGCTGACGGAGGACTCCCACACTAAGCTCTCCGCCGGCTTGGGCCTCATTCATGAGACGGCGAACTTGCGGCAGTTTACGCGCCCGCTGGATCAATACTCGCTTACGACCTACTTCGACCCGGCGGGAAGCATTGTGCGCGGACCGGCGGCGGGCATCGCCATTTTCGGAGACCCTCCGCCCACCCCGCGGGCGCGCGTATGGAATGTGACCATGGACCGGCAATTGCGCGCCAACCTCTTTCTGAGGGCCTCCTTCCAGAGCCGCCGCCTGGAGCGGGGGGTAACGTTCGCCAACATTCTTGCCTCGGGCGCGCAGCCTCCGCCATTCCTTCTGCAATGGACCGGAGCGAAGGCGCTCGATGCGGTTTACCGGATGGGCAGCAACCGCCGGGACGTATATGACGCCGCCGAGATAACCCTCCGGCACCGGTTCCGAGGCGAATACGAATGGATGGCAGGTTACGTCCGTTCCCGCGCATTGTCCAACGGCGTCATAGATATCAACATCGACGATCCGGCGGTGATCTTCGACAACGTCGGACCCATGCCGTGGGACACGCCGAACCGGTTGGTGAGTTGGGGGCGTATCCCTTTGCCGTGGAAGAATTGGGCTGCCGCGTTCCTGCTGGAGTGCCGTGACGGTTATCCTTTCTCCATCATGAACGACGCGAGCCAAATTCAAGGGGCGTTGAACTCGCGGCGTTTCCCTCTGTTTTTTGAGTGGAACCAGCACGTCGAGCGCAGGTTTGTCTTGCGCGGGCACCGTTGGGAATTCCGCGCGGGCTACAATAACATCACCGGCCGCAAGAATCCCAACGTCGTCAACAGCAACGTGGACTCCCCGAATTTTATGCGCTTCTATGGCGGGCAGCGCCGCGCCTTGAACTTCCGCATCCGCTGGCTTGGGAAGGTCGCCCGGTGAAAGCGCCGACAAGCCCGCTACAATAACCTTCAAGAACCTATCAGCATGCCTATTCTGGTCAACGGCGAACGAATCGAAGATAGCGTGGTGCGCGACGAGATAGCCGCCATGCGCCCCCGCTATGAAGAAGTCATGGCGGACATGGACCCACTGGAGCGCGAAATCCAGCTTAAGGATTGGGCTCGCGAAAACGTCATCGAGCGCGTGCTGTTGCGCCAGCAGGCCGAGCGAGAAGCAGATCCCTCCTGCCTCCCTGACGAATTGGTCGAGCGCTTCGTCGTGCGCTTGACCGCTTCAGTCCCCCCGCCCAAACCGAAGCAGATCGTCGAATACTACCGCGCCAACAAGAGCGAATTCTGGTTGCCCGAGATGGTCCGCGCCGCTCACATCGTCAAGCATGTGGATGAAAACACCACGGAGGAAGACGCCCGCGCCGAGATGGACCGTATCCACCGCTTGCTCGAGGAAGGCGCCGATTTCGCCGACTTGGCGGACGAATTCTCCGACTGCCCAGGCAACGGCGGCGACCTAGGTTGGTTTCCCCGCGGCCAAATGGTGCCGGAGTTCGACGAGGTGGTTTTCAACCTTGAGCCGGGCGAGCGCTCGGGCGTGTTCCGGACCGTTTTCGGGTACCACATCGCGCGCCTGCTCGACCGCCGCCCGGAGGGCGTGGCTGATTTTCAAGATGTAAAAAACCGCATCGCCGCCGTCCTCTACGAGCAGAAGAAGCAGGAGTTTCTTGGAAAGTATTTGGACGGGCTCCGGGCGTCGGCGAAAGTCGAGTTCATTCGCTGAGCGGCGGGCGCCGCCTCACTTCAGGTCGTGTACAAGGTCCGATAGCGGACGGCGGGATGAGGGTCCCGGCTGCTCCGCCGGATAGCCGATGGGTAAAATGGCCACCGGGATCAGATCCCTCCGCCCCAGGATCTTTTGCACCGCCGCTTCCTCGAACGCCCCGACCCAAACTGTGCCGAGTCCGAGGGCGGTAGCCGCCAGCATCGCGAAGGCGCAGGCGATGGTTGCATCCTGAATGCAGTACAACCGCGCGCCCCGCTGTCCGTAACGCCCGGTGGAACGCCCCGGGTTGGCGCAGAATACCAGCGCCACGGGGGCTTGCGCTATAAAAAACTGCTCCAAGGCGGCGCGCGCTAACGCCGCGCGGTCATTGCCCCGCGTGACCCGGTAGATCTCGTACGCTTGCAGGTTCCCCGCCGACGGCGCCGCATTGGCCGCCGCCAGCACCCGCTCCAACTTTTCCGCCTCGACGGGCTGCGGCGTGAACGCCCGGATCGACCGCCGCTTCTTGATGACCTCAAACAGATCCACGGCCCGAATTATACCCTGCCGCCTCAGCGCGCCGCCCTGTCAACGCTAAGATATTGCACCTTCGGAGGTATGGTTGGGGCGAGGGTGAATGTGACTCGCACCCCGCCATTCTCGCAGTCTAAGCGAAAGCTTCCCCGCAGGGCATTCTCCGGGTTGACCTCGCCGGCTCTGCAAATGCCCACCTCTGCTTTGAGCTTCTCCATCTCGCTGCGCCGCTCCGCTTTCGGACGGTCCAGATAAAGGTTGTCAGCCGCAAACTCGTCCGCCGCGCCATCCTCCCATCGCTGCCATAAACGGAAGATGCGGTCGCGCGTCTCAGTCAGAACCGGCGCCGGAGACAGTTTTCGCGGGACCAATCCGCCGGTCGCATCGAGCGCGTTCAATGCCTCCCTGGCTGCCACAAACGGGGCGGCGTAAGTCACGTTCGCCATGGCGAAAACCCCCACTCCATACTCCGGCAGCCACAGCATGTAAGAACCGAAACCCGGCAGCCCGCCTCCATGACCCACCATATGCGCAAACCGGCGGTCCCGCAGGACCGCCAACCCGTATCCATAGCCCCTCACCACCGCCTTGTCCGCCCCTTCCACGGTGAGCTCGTTCCATCGCCACGCCTGCTGCATCTCCCGCAATGAGGAGCGCTTCACCGGACCCCGGTCTTCCTCGTCCCGCGCCGGAAAGGCGCTCAGTTGAAAAGCAACGTACCGGGCTAAATCCGGGGCGTTGGTGAGCAACCCGCCCATCGCTCCGAACGCGCCATGGGCCAGGGACGGCTCCTCTTGATACTGACCGTTGCTGAGTCTGTATCCCATGGCGCGAAGCCTCTCCGGAACGGCGGAAGGCTCCAGGGTGGAATTCTTCATACCCAAAGGGGCCAGGATGCGCTTCTCCAGGTAGTCCCGGTACGGCGCGCCGGAAGCGCGTTCCACAATCCGACCCAACAGAGCGAACCCATAGTTCGAATACTCGTATGCAGTCCCGGGCGGCGTTGAAAACGGGATGCCTTTGCGCAGCCATTGCGTGAAGGTCGCTTCAGGGATGGCGAGTTGGCGGTCGCCCCAAGGGTTGTCTTCCGGAAATCCGGCCGTGTGCGTCAGCAGGTCGCGCACCCGGATTGGCGGTGAATCGCGGGTAGGATAGCTGAGCTTGCCGATTTCGGGAATCCAGCGTGATACCGGGTCATCGAGCGACAGGCGTCCTTCGTCGCGGAGCTTCAAAACCGCCAGCGCCGTGAAGCTCTTCGTCATCGAGGCGATGCGGAACACGGTGTCGGCCGTCACCGGGTCGCCCGTGGCGCGATTCCGCACTCCCATGGCTTTGACGTGGGCCAATTGCCCGTCGATGACCACACCATAGACAAGTCCCGGGGCGTTCCGCCGGCGCTGAAACTCCTCGAAGATGCGATCGAGCTTGGGAAAGGCGGACTCGAGTTTCGCCCGGCGCTCCGGGTCAGTGAAGCGAGGCGGCCCCTGAACGAGCGCGGCGGCCAGGAGAGCGATGGTGAGCATCTTTCCATTTTCCGCTCAAACGGGCGGCGGCGGCAGCCGCTCCCCACAGCGCCGCCCGGTCGCCCAACTTGGATGCCCTCACTCTCAAGTTCCGGGCATCTGGCGGGGCGAGCCGCAAAGCCAGTTCGGCTTCTACCTCCCTTAGCAAGACTTCGTTACGCTCCGCCAGCGGTCCAGCCAGGACGAACAGTTCGGGATCCAGGACCCTCACCAAAGCCGCCATAGCCCAACCCAACGCGCCCGCCTGCCGCTTTACCGCCGACAACGCCGTGTGCTCTCCCGCCTGAGCGCCCCGGACCACATCCTCCGCCGTGCGGTAGCGGCCCTGCGTAAACCCCACCAAAGCCTTGGCGTTTGCATACGCTTCCAGACAACCCAATCTGCCGCACGAACAGCGGTTGCCATCCGGGTAGCAAGGAAAATGGCCCAAAGCCCCAGACACGGCGTGCGCGCCCAACAGCGCCTTTCCGCCGCTCACGACGCCTCCTCCGACCACAGAGCCTAACCATACCAGCACGAAGTCGGAGCATCCCCGAGCTTGGCCATAGTCCTGCTCCGCGAGAACCCGCGCGTGCCACTCGCTGACCACAGACGCCGGGACGCCCGCTGCTTCAATGAGCGTTTCCCGAACGGGAGTCGTCAGCCAGCCCACCTGATGAGCAGCCGTGAAATCCACGGCTCCGGCCGCTTGGTCCACCCGTCCCGGCGCTGCCACTCCTAGCGCGGAGAGACGCCTGCCTCTCTCCTGGCAACGATCGGCCACAGACTTTGCGAGCGCGGCCAGAAATTCCGCCATCTCCGCCCCGCCCGCTCCTCTGTGCGCAGGGGCAGTCCCGTACTCCACCACGCTGCCTGAGGCTTCAAAGACTCCCCATAGCGGCGGTGTTCCGGATACGTCGATTGCCCCCAGGCACACTGACTCGGCACTCACGCCCCTTCTATCGGCACTTTCCCATCCAGTATGAAGAGGTATGAGTGTAAAATTTCAGGAAGTCTTAAGAAACGAATCCATCTCCCGGGCGGCTTTGACTCCCTCCGCCACCGCCTGCACAACGGTTGCGCCGCCGTTGACCGCATCTCCCGCCGCCCAAACCCCCTTGCGGGTAGTGGCCAGCGACTCGCCCGCCGTCTTGATCAAGCCACGGCGCGTAATTTCCACCCCGGTGAGCGCCTGTCTCACCTGCTCATCCAGCTTTTGCCCGATCGCTTCCACCACCATGTCGGCCGGTAGTGCGTGCTCTGAACCGGGGATAGGCTCCGGCGCGCGCCTGCCGTCCGCTCCGGGCGCTCCAAGACGGGTTCGGACGACTCGCAGCGCCGTCAACCGCCCGTCAGCCTGCTCGTAACCAAGGGGCTGCGTCAGCACCAGGAAGTGGACTCCCGCCCGGATCGCGGCGTCGCGCTCCTCAGGCCAAGCCGGCATCTCAGCAAACGAACGGCGATACACGATAGAAACGTCCTGCGCGCCGGCGCGCTTGGCCGACAGCGCCGCGTCGATCGCGGTGTTCCCTCCCCCGATCACCAGCACCGTTCCCGATACTTTCTGACCGCGCTTGACGGCTTTCAGGAACTCGATCGCGCCCCACACGCCAGCCGGAGGCGCCGTCCTCGCTTCCAGCGGTACGGAATCGCTCAGTCCCGGAGCCAGCAATACGGCGTCGAAACCCTCCGCCAAAACCGCATCCAGGGTGTAGGAAGGTCCCAAGGAAGCGCCGCGCCGCCGTTCGATCCTGCCGGTCGAGGCGATCACGTCCTCGATCTCCTGTCTCAGGATCGCGCCGGGCAGCCGCTCGCTCGGTATCGTCGCTTCCGCCATCCCGCCTACGGTCTCACTTCGTTCGAAAATCGTCACCCCGTGGCCGAGAGAGGCGAGCAGCACCGCAGCCGAAACGCCTGCGGGACCCGCCCCCACCACCGCCACCCGCTTCCCCGTGCCGGGCGCAACCTCCCTCGGCTCCGCCGCCCAGCCTTCCTCGACCGCCTTCCGGCTCACCCACCTCTGAAGATGCCGGATCGGCACCGTCTGCGAATAGTGCTCGTTGATGCACCCGCTTTGGCACAGAGTCTCCGACGGGCAGACATAACCGCAGATGGCGGCCAGAACATTTGCTTCCCGGAGGGTTTCATAGGCCGCGCGGAACTCACCCGCGGCGATATGGCCTATGAACTTCGGCACGTTCACCCGCGCCGGACAGTGCGAAACACAGGTGGGATCGTTACATTGCCGGCAGGTCTTGGCCATGGCCGTGATCGTATCGAGCGCCTCGGCGCGTCCGGACTTATAAATGGGCTCATAAATGGCCGCATCGCGCGGCACGCAGCCGCTCCTGCCCCCGTCGCGCATGATCTGCGTGCAAGCCGAGCACGACACGCAGACCTTCTCGGGGTCCAACCGGCCCTGATTCAAAATCTCCCGGGCAAAATCGGGATAGGCGAAAGCCATCCGCCCGGCGCCTACCAAAGTGACCCATCCTTTCCGTACGTTGGCCGCCGCCTGGTGCGGGAAGTAGTGCCGCAGCCAGGTGTAGCCGCCGCCAATCACCGGCATGTCCGGAAACGCCTGCTGAATCTCCCGCACCACGTGCACGAAGCGCGCCACGCCAATCAGCGGATGTTCCGGCGGGAAAGGCGCCCCGGCGATTGGCAAATCAAAAGGGCGGTTGACATAGGGATTGTAATAAGGATTGCCGATCGTGATGTTCACCAGCGGAGCGCCCTGCTCCTTCAGAAAACGCACCAACTGGATCGGTTCCCGCAGGTCCGGCTTCGACGGGTCCTCGCGGTCCACGCCCCAGCCGTAGGGATAAGCCATCGCGTCGTATGCGTTCATCCGGGACGTCACGACCAGGCCGGGCACTTGATCCCTGATTTTCAGGACCACGTTGCGGAAGAAGCGCGTGCGGTTTTCGAACGGTTCGCCCCCGTAACGGCTGTTTTCGCGGGTGAACGATGCGTGCAATTCCGATATCAAATAGCGGTGGCACGCCTTCACGTCCACCGCATCGAAGCCCGCCTTCTTCGCGGCTTTGGCCGCCGCGACGTACTCATCTTCCAGGCGCTCCAATTCATCGTCGGTGATGAGGGGATAGCCGGGTCCGAGATTGTGTATCGGGTCCAGGAATTTCGACCGGTGGGCGATGATCGGTTTGGGACGGCGCCCGGGCTTCGAGTAGCGCCCGGAGTGGGTCAATTGCAGCACCGTTACCGGGCGGAACGAAGCGCCCATCGTCTCGCGCGCCGCCGCGAGGCTCTCTTCGATCAGGCGGGCGAACTCACCCGCGTTCGCGTCGTGAATCCACAACTGCCGGGGATTGGCGCGCGCCTCTTCCACCACCGCCGTAGCTTCAAACCACAGCAATCCCGAGCCGCCCGCGCCAAAACGCCGGTAGCGGCGAAAGGTCAGCTCATCAGGCGCCCCGTCTGCTGTCCCGTCGCAACCTTCCATCGGGAGGACCACGAAGCGGTTCGGCAAGCGTAACGATCCCGCTTGCACCGGCTGGCCCAAAACTTCCAGGTTCTCATCCAAATCGAGATCGACGCCAGCGCGCGAAATGTCGCGCCGCAACTCGTCGAGAGAATGGTAATGAAACGGTTCGTGGCTGGTCATGCGAATGAGATCTGAATTTCCAGGCTATCAGACTCTCCGGAACGCCTGCCGGAGGGCCGATCGTGTACACTGGTGGGAAGCTCGTGTCCAGTTTATGGCCCGGAATACACACGATGCAGGTGGTTGTTCAGGGGTGAGCGATTCTCGATGAAGGTTCTGGTGGCAGATGACAGTATCGTCTCCCGTCACTTGATGATGGAGATACTACGCCGCTGGCAGTACGAGCCCGTTCCCGCCGCCGATGGGCAAGAGGCTTGGAACATTCTGCAACAGCCGGACGCTCCCCGGCTGGTGATTCTCGACTGGATGATGCCCGGGCTGAGCGGATTGGAAGTTTGCCGCCGCGTCCGGCAGCAGGCTCGTGAGCCATACACGTACATCATTCTTTTGACCTCGCGGGGAGAAAAGACGGACGTGGTGGAAGGCATGGAAGCGGGCGCAGACGATTACGTCGTCAAGCCCTTCGACGTCAACGAGTTGAAGGTCAGGTTGCGCGCCGGGCGCCGGATCGCCGAACTTCACACTGAGTTGCTCGCCGCCCGCGAGGCGCTGCGGGATGAAGCCACCCGCGACTCGCTCACGCGCTTCTGGAACCGGCGTTCGGTGCTCGAAATTCTGGAACGCGAACTAACCCGCGGCGAGCGCGAAGGGCGTCCGGTGGGTGTGGTCATGTTCGACCTCGACCATTTCAAGCGGGTCAACGACACTTACGGCCATTTGGCCGGCGACGCCGTCTTGCGCGAGATGGCGGCGCGCGTTTCTTCGACGCTGCGCCCTTATGACTCCTGCGGGCGTTATGGAGGCGAGGAATTCCTGATCGTCCTGCCCGGCTGCGACCTGGAAACCGCCCGGCGCCACGCCGAGCGTTGCCTGCATGTGCTCTCGGCGGCGCCTATCGATATCGGAGGCGCCGAGATCGCGCTCACCGCCAGTTTTGGCGTCACCGCCCTGCCCCCCGGAGGCCGCGCTGTCGCTGACCTCATGATTCGAATCGCCGACGAGGCGCTTTACCAAGCCAAGAGGAACGGCCGCAACCGGGTGGAAGCGATCTCGGCGCCGGAGCCAAGCGGCGCGGCGACGAGCGCCTGAGCGGCTTCAGTTGCCTGCCTTCTGCGCCACTTGAAAGTGGCTCAACGAGTCCGCGTACTGCGAAACGCCGCGGAAAATGGCTTCCGCCACTTTCTGCCTGTGGTCGGGCTTATTGAAAAGAGCCTCTTCACGAGGATTGCTCAGGAAGCCCACTTCGGTCAGGATCGACGGCATCGAAGCGCCGATCAGCACCACGAAAGGCGCTTTTTTCACGCCCCGGTTCCGGAGCCTTGGAGTGCCCTTGGCGGCCAAAGCGTATTGCGACGCTTGCACCTTAGCGGCGAATTCCCGCGATTCGTCGATTTTGTCGGTGAGCGCGATCTTCTGAAGCAAATCTTTCAGCTCATAAACTGACTTCTGCGAAGAGGCGTTCTCGCGAGCCGCCACTTCCAGGCTTTCGCGGGAAGATGTGAAGTTCAAATAGTAAGTCTCAACCCCAGCCGTGGTCCGAATGGGAGAAGAATTGGCGTGAATGGAAATGAACAGGTCCGCGCGCTGCGCGTTGGCGAAGGCGGTGCGCTTTTCGAGCGGGATAAACGTATCGTCTGTCCGCGTATACGCAACCTCGGCGCCCAAGCGGGACTCGATGAGTTCTCCCAAACGCAAGGCAATGTCCAAAACCAAATTCTTCTCCATCAGCCCCTTCGGACCGATGGTGCCCGTATCGTGCCCGCCATGCCCCGGATCGATCACCACCTTGCCGATCTTCAGTCCCAAAGCGCGGGTCATGGACCGGCGCCCCATACTGTCGCGCTTGGCGGGCTCCGCGGCCGGCGGGGGCGGCGTGGGGGACTTTTCCGCCGTCACAACCTGTGGTGGCGTTGGGGCAGGTATGCGGGCGGTCCGGAGCCGGGCGAATGCCGGCAGATCCTGCTGCTTCGGCAGCGAGCCGTTGAGGCGCAGCAGCGGCGGCTGGGAGGTGATGAGCGGCGTATAGGGACGCGCGGAAACTTCTTTGGGAGGAGTGAATGAACGCGCCGGCGTCCGCGCCGTAACAACGGGAGGCGGATCAGGGCCGGAGGCCGGTCCGCGGGCTTCGCGCGCCGCCGCCGGTGCGCCCTTGCGCCGCAACTCCACAATCAAGCGCGCGGGATTGGAAAGCTGAGAGGTTTGATATTCGACGTCCGGCTCCAAATCGAGCACCACGCGGGTCACCGAGAGTTGGGTCTGCGCCACGCGAATCTGCTTGAGCAGCGCGTCGCCCACCGGTATCGTGTGAATGCCCCGCACGGGAAATATCGACCGCGCCTCCGGAATGTCGAAAAACGCCCGCTCGGGGTTGGGCAACCGCTGATGGGTGAAGTGAAACTCGCCGCTGACTTCGATGGCTACCCGCGTCACCTCGCCGAGGGACCAGAACCGCACCGGACCCACCTTGAGGGTGGGAACAGCCGCCCCAGCCACTGCGCACACCAGCAGCGCCGGCGCCAGAAGCCGTCCTACGGTGCGCACGCGGTTGGGGGAGGTAACCGGCGCCATGGATGATTCCTATCGCGTTCTCAGGTGCAGCTTGCCTTCCGCATCAACGAATGACTCCACGGGGCGATGCGCCGGCTCGGCGTTTTGAGCCTGCCGCTGCGCCGCGGCGCTTTCCGCAGCCTGCCGCTGCCGTTCGCGCAACCTTGCCTCGCCCCAGCGCTTGCCCACCTGATAGACATAGTTCACCGTCTCAGGATAGGGCGGAATGCTGAAATTGTACTTCATGACCGCCGCTTCCCCGGCGTTATAGGCTGCAATCGCCAGCCGGTCGTCGCGGAACAGGTCCAGCAGATATCGAAGATACCGGACACCTCCTTCGAGGTTGTCCGTCACGCGGAATACGTCGCCCACGCCGAACCGCCGGGCGGTTGAAGGAATCAACTGCATCAACCCGCGCGCGCCGGCAGGGGAAATCGCCACCGGATTGTAACCGCTTTCGACTTGAATCACGGCATGCACAAGCAGAGGGTCCACGTCGTACTTGCGCGCGGTCTTTTCCACCAGCTCCGACATCGGCAAGTAGTCCGCCGACGCCTTTTGGAACTTTGCCGGGCGCGCAGGCGGCTGCGCCGCTTTGGCGTTTCCGCGCGCCTCGCCTTCGGGGCTCACCACCTTAGGGGCGACCACCACCGGGGTCACCACCGTACCCCTCACCAGCTTTCCGGACTTGCGGTCGATGCGCACGACGCTAGCCACCTTGCTGGCTCCCTCCACGCCCGAGGCGCAGAGCGGGCCTGCCACAAAACAGAATAGCGCGAAATGTATCAAACAGGAACGCATTTTCTCGTTTCAAGACACAACAAACGCCCGGAGCGCCATTCCAATGCTATCATTTTCGCATGGTTCGGGCCGGCTGGGTCCTGGCCGGCGGCGCCAGCCGGCGGATGGGACGCGACAAGGCGCTCCTTTGCTGGCGCGGGGTTCCGCTCGCGGCGCTGGCTGCGGCGAAGGTCGAGAGCGCCGCCGGCTCCGCTACCTTGATCGGTCCTCCGGAGCGCCTGGGCGGCCTGGGCTACCCAGTGGTCGCCGACCTCTACCCCGGCGAAGGTCCGCTCGGCGGCATCATCACTGCCCTGCATTCGTCCGATGCCAGGCTGAACCTGGTTTTGGCTTGCGACATACCCTGTGTTCCAGTCGAGTTTCTCGAATCGCTGCTGTCGTTTGCGGAAACCGCGGAGGCGGCTTGCGCGGCCGCCTGTTCCCGTCCCGGCGTGCTCGAACCGCTGTGCGCCGTATGGCGGCGGGACGCCTTGCCGGTTCTTGAAAGCCTCTTCGAAGGCGGAGTTCGAAAGATGTCGGAGGTTCTGAGCGCCCTCAGGGCTGCCCGGCTCCCCGCCGCTGAGCCACAATGGTTTTGGAACATCAATACGCCGGAGGAATGGGAGCTTCATCGCGCAGGCGAGCTCCCCCCGCGGGAAAAATGACCGAGCTGTTTCCGCACTATATCGAATTCCGCCACGTTTATAAGACGTTCGACGCCCCCGTTTTGGACGATGTCAGCTTTTCGGTAGACCCCGGCGAGACGGTGGCCATCATTGGCCGTTCCGGCGTCGGCAAGTCTGTTTCCCTTGCCCACATCATGGGTTTCCTCAAGCCGGACAAGGGGCGCGTCATTGTCGCCCATAAGGACATCACCGATATGACGGAGGCGGAACTGCGCGCCATCCGCAAGCGCGTGACCATGGTCTTTCAATCGGGAGCTCTGTTCGACTCTCTGACCGTGGCGGAAAACATCCTGTTCTCCCTCGAGTTGAGGGAAGACTACGACGCCAAGAACAAAGAAGACGTGGTCCGAGGTTTGCTGCGGATGGTGGATCTGGAAGAGTACGCCGACGCCTACCCGGCGGACTTGTCCACCGGTTTCAAGCGCGCCGTCGCCATTGCCCGGGCGCTCGCCGCGCAGCCGGAGTGCATCCTCTACGATGAGCCGACCACCATGGTCGATCCGATCATGTCGGACCACTTGGTCACCCTCATGTTGCGTTTGAAGAAACACCTCCAACTGACCTCCGTGGTGGTCACCCACGACTTGGACCTGATGCGCCGGGTAGCGGACCGGGTCGTGGTGCTGCACGAAGGGCGGGTGATCTTCTTCGGGCAGACTGCGGAGATCGATCACTGCGATCATCCCCACATCCGCGAATTCCTGGCCATGGACCGCGTGGAGTTGTAGGACGCCGCTAGCCCCTCTTCCCTTCCCTCTTCTTGGGCTTCGGCGGCGGAGCGGAACGGGGGATGAGCGCTTCCTGGGCGCAGAATGGCTTGCGGTTGGCGCCGGGCTTCCGGCGCACGTAATTGCCTTCCGGGGTCATGACGCGCGCTTTAACGTTTTCGGCAAGATAGGCGGCTAAAATCTGGTTCTTGAG
>Ga0101944_10004370_pt1 | contig 17676 bp, 20 predicted proteins | sample DewCreD2012metaG_FD_75245 | JGI IMG/M metagenome (GOLD analysis project Ga0101944, IMG submission 75245) | Hot spring sediment bacterial and archeal communities from British Columbia, Canada, to study Microbial Dark Matter (Phase II) - Dewar... ... | reverse complement strand
GATATTCAGAGCCAGCAGGAAAAGGGTATAGGGCGGCGGCGGGAGTCCCTGGCCATCGCCCTGGAGGCCCTCCAGGAGAAGGTGGCGCCCCTGGACTTTGCCGCCCTTGCTCCCGGCCTGGGGGCCCGGGCCGGCCGGGAAGGGGACCGGGAGTATGTGGACCTGCCGTATTTCGGTCAGGAAGTGAGGGTCTTCAAGGATCAGGTGCGTTATCCGGAGGGAGGAGCGGCCAATCCCTGGGATGCCATTTTGTTGTACAACTACCTGGCTTCCCAGGGGAACAGCGAGCCCACGGGGACCTGGATCACCTTTCAGAGTCTCCCCAACTCCGTGTCCAAGACCAAAACCTTAAAGCGCCTGGAGGCGGAGCTGGCGGGGCATTTTGCCGGCAAAGGCCGGGAACTTTCGGCCAAAGCCCGTCGCCTTGCGGGCCGGCCGGCGGAAGCGGCCGGAGACGCCGACCTCAAACTGGCCTTTGCGCCCCTCCCCCGGGTGCCGGTGCTCCTGCTGTTTTGGGAATCCGACCCCGAGGAGGACTTCCCGGCCCAGGCCCATTTCCTGTTTGACGGCAACGTGGGGGACTACCTGGACCTGGAATCGCTGCTGTTTTTGGTGGAGCAGCTGTCCGAGCGCCTCATGGCCTGAGGGCTCAGCCGGGAGGCGCCGCGACGGAGGGCTGACATGACCGAGCTTGCTGAAAAAGTGATAATTTTCCGTCCCTATCCCCTCCAGGTGGGGGACAAGATCTTCATCCAGGGGGGGCCCTGGGGGGGCGATTGGGAAATCATTGAGGCGGGGGAGCGCAAAATCCGCCTGAAATGCCCGGTATCCCATAAGGAAATCGAGCGGGAGCGGTTTTTTTACCTGGTGGAGGAACGCCGGGGCGAACCCTGGCCCCATGGGCATTAGTGCAGGGGGAGTCTTTGGTTTTCGGTTTTCGGTTTTGGAACTGCAAATCTGAAACTTTTCAGAAGCGGCCGATTGACTGACCCCGGCAATCGTGCCAGAATGCCGGCATGACCACTCTGCCGCTGATGTTGGCCTGTACCGACGGCTCTCCGGCCTCCCGGGGGGCAGTGCAGGCGGCGTTGGCCCTGGCGCCCCGCTGGCCGGCCGGGATCTGTTTTCTTCAGGTGCTGGAGTTCAATCCCGGGTTTGCCAGCCAGGCCCTGGATTATATACACAAATGGGAGAGGGAAGCGGAATCCCATCTGGCTGACCTTCGGGACCAGGCCGCCGCCCGGGGCATTGCCGCCGACACCCGGATAATTTCAGGCCAGACCGCGTTCAGGGCCATCCTGAGCACGGCTGCGGCGCTCAAAGCTGCGCTTATCATCATGGGACGCCACGGCCACACCGGCTTAAACCGCCTCCTCATGGGGAGCGCCACCGCCCGGGTCATCGGCTTTGCCCCCATGCCGGTGGTGGTGGTGCCGAGGGACGCCCCTCTGACGTTTCGGCGGCTGCTGGCGGCCAGTGACGGCTCTCCTTATGGCCGGGCCGCCTGGAACTATGCCCTGGAGCTGGCGCCGAAGTTTGGAGCGGAGCTTTTCGCCCTGAGCGCGGCCCCGGAATTCCGGGATATCCCGGCCGCGGAAGCCATTGTCCGGGACATGCTGGCCAGTGCCGCGGCCCGGGGTCTTGCCCCCCATTCCCTGGCCCTGGAAGGCCGGCCGGAAGAGGCCATTGTGGCGGCCGCCGGGAGCCAGGGAGCCGATCTCATCATCATGGGGAGCCATGGCCGGACCGGCCTCACCCGCCTGTTGATGGGCAGCGTCACCGAACGGGTCATAGGCTTGGCCCCCTGCCCGGTGATGGTGGTGAAACCACCAGGAGAGGCCGCAGCGCCTCTAAGTTGAGAAGGGGGGAGCCGGGGGAAAGGGCAGGGGGCAGCGTTCCCGGCCATCCCCCCGGTACTGCTGACTTTTCCAGGAGAAAGCCATGTCCAGCCTGCCCTGTCCCCTGCCGCTCACCCGGGTGCTGGCCTGCACGGACGACTCCCCGGCCAGTCAGGGGGCGGTACAGGCCGCCCTGGACAAGCGGCTTAGGCAACTGGGCACCGCCCACACTGCCCGCACTTCCCTTGATGCCGGGGGGCTTATCATCCTCTATGAAACCCTGGATGAGGCGGTACGGATTGCCAACACCATAGCCCCAGAACACCTGGAATTGCATCTGCAAACTGCGGCGGACATCCTTCCCCGGCTTAAAAATTATGGGTCCCTCTTTATAGGGCACCGGGCGGCGGAAGTGCTGGGGGATTATTCGGCGGGTATAAACCATACCCTCCCCACCTCAGGTACGGCCCGGTTTACCGGGGGGCTTTCGGTGCGGCACTTTATTAAAACCGTGACAAGCCTTCGCTGTGAACCTGGTGAGGGGTTCGAAGCCAGCCGCAAAGCCGCTGCCATCATCGCCCGGGCCGAAGGGCTGGAAGCCCACCGCCAAAGCGCTGAAAGCCGGGGCTGAGCGGTACGGGCTATGCGTTACGGGCCTCAGGGAATCCTAATTTCGTTCCTTAGCACCTTCCGTACAAAACGGCCTGATAGGGAGAGGTCCGACTCTTTCCAGTTGCCCTTTCCTTCCCGGTCCGCATTGTAGACCAGGGCTCCCGATTCTTCTCCCTTATTATTAACTGACCAGTTAACCCAGGAAATCTTGTGCTTTTTCAGGAATGAAAGCCACACCTTAGACTTTTCCAGGTAAAAGCCGCCGCCCCCGGAAGCATCTGAAGCACCCCATTCGGTAACAAAAATCGGCAAGCCCTTAGCCAGCGCCTTTTCCGCCTTCTGCCGCAGTTCTTCTCCATGGGTCCCCGCATAGAAATGGAGGGTATACATGATATTCTTCTGATCCCTGATGGGATCTTCCGCGGCCACATCCACATCCTGGCTCCAATTGGATGTCCCCACAATGATGATATTATCAGGATCGAAACGACGGATCGCTGAAATCACCGCCTCTGCATAGGGCTTAATTTGTCCCTGCCAGGTCACATCCTTACCGTTTGGCTCATTGCATATTTCATACAATACATGGGGATTGGAACCATACTTTTGGGCTATATCAGTAAAAAACTCGATAGCCCGATCCTGATACACCTGCGGATTTTTATCGCTTAATACATGCCAGTCTACAATCACATAGATTCCCAGTTTAAGGGCCGCTTCGATGGAACTGATAACCTTTTCCTTAATAACCGGATTTTCAATATACCCGCCCTGGGTCAGATACATGGCCGCCCGCCACACCTGGATATTCCAATCATCCCTCAACCACCGGAGCACATCCTCATTGGCATATTTCCCAGCCCACTGGAGCCCAAAGGAACTCATCCCCCGAAGCTGTATCGGTTTTCCCGCCTCGGTGCAGAGATTGGTACCCATCACCTGCAATTGACCGAAACGGTCCACCACAGTCTTGCCATTTTTATCCACCGAAAGCTGCGTATCATCCGCACCGCAGGCTGAAACCAATAACGCCACCGCAGTAACCGTACAAAGCCATAGACTGAATTGTTTCATGGTACTACATCCCAGCATAAACAGACTAAGTTGATTGAAATATATCAACTAACATCTTTCATTCTATCCGATCTTCGCAGAAAGTCAAGAAAAATGAATTTTGTTGCAGAAGAACTTACATAGAACTCGACAGGGGGTTAATATGTATATAAAGGACTATCCCATGAACACCAACATCCGTTCGGTACAGAATCACCGGCTCGACCGGGAGGCGGGGGCCATAATTTATCCCGTCATATCCCGCCGTTCCCGGGGGCTTTCGGTGGGCATTAACCTGTTCCCTGACAAAAAGCTTTGCAGTTTCGATTGCCCCTACTGCGAGGTATATCCCTTCCAAACAGATCTCAGGTTTTCCCTTAAAGCCATGGAACAGGGCCTGCGGAACCTGGCTGAACAGCTCAAGGCTCGCAACGAGGCCGATACGGTGCGGGACATCTCCTTTTCAGGCAACGGGGAACCGACCCTGCACCCAGAGTTTATATCAGCCCTTAAGCTGGCCTTCCACCTGAGGAACGAACTCTTTCCAGGGGCCCAATTGGTGCTCATTACGAACGGTTCTGGATTGCTGCATCCCGCCCTGGCAGATTTCCTTGCAGAAGCCGCCCGGGGGAAAAAACCTTTTAGGGAAAGCCCTTATATTGATGAAAGGGTCCTGGCCCTGCAAATATGGCTTAAGTTCGATGCAGGAACTGAAGACTGGTACAAAAAGATAAACCGTTCAGCCATACCTTTTATGGCATTGAACGAAGCCATAGATGACTTTGCCCGGCGGGCTCCCTTCATCATCCAAACCATGGTATGCAAGATTGATGGACAGCTCCCGCCCCCGGAGGAGGTATCCGCTTGGGAAACCAGGGTGCGACAGCTGGCAGAACGGTCAGTGGAATGTTCTAAATCGGGCGGGCCCGTGGGCCCCCAGGCTATCCAGCTCTATGGCAAGGCTCGGCCTGCCCCGGAGGATCCCCTTGCGGAGCCTGTGACAGAGGCGTATCTCAGGGACCGAAGCGCTTCATTAGAAAAAGCCCTGGAACCCTACAACCTGCCGGTAGAAGTGTTTGTGTAGGATCCTTAAGCGGCCTCAAGCTCTTCGCTGGCAGAGGTACAGATAAATTTTTCTTCTGCCTGTCCATTGAACAGAACCCTGAGATACCAGAACATATAGGGGACCGCAAAGGCGACGTTCACTATTCCCCATCCATTCTTAAAGCTTTCCGAGTATAAGGGAGTAAAGTTCATAAAGGTGGTGAATACAGTTCCTGCCATGGATCGCATAAGCAAATGAATAGCGAGGGTATAAATACGGCTGATAATGTACAATTCAGGTCTCCTCTTAAGGAGTGGATAAATTAAAGCAGCCATTAAGATACAGATGGTACCACCAAAATAAGCAACTCCCTCTGCATAGACAAAACACGCATTCCAGGTGGTATAAATAAAGTTCCATACTGCGGTGGAATAAAACAGAAGGTCAGCATTTTTTCCGCCGAACTTCCAGTAACGTTGTGGAAAGGGCATAGTAAAAATAAGAATGGTCCCGACAAAGGCATTGGCCATATTTCCGAGTTCAACATCTTTTAGAATCGCTTCGAGGATATTCAATGCCAATATAAAATAGAAAAATCAGAAAACCCAGTCCATACGGAGGAATTCATAGACCTTGTTTTTATTTTCAGGTTGATGATAGGCCATCCGTGCGGGTCCCACGATTAAAGCGGTTGGCAACAGGACGCTTAAAACCTTGAACCAGCGGAACCAGCCCTGCACCTGGCCGAGCATAATCCAGAGCGGAAAAGTACCCAGGGATAAAAGCCAGAACCACATACTGATTTTTACATGTTTCCGGTAAAAATCAATAGCAAACATTAGAATCGCAAAATAGAGCGACATGGAAAGAACATAATGCCATACAGGGATTTGCATAAAAAACCTCGAATGTTCTACAAAGTTGTGCGATAAAACATATCATGCAAATTTTATCTAAACAATACTTTATAGGCGTTTAGATGCTTTTGAATATTTATCAAACATGGTTATCCACCTGTGGGGATAAGATATTATCCTTCCTTCCCAGCTTCTTGAGGAACGTCGATATTTCTTCATAGGCAGCGAGGGTTTCGGGGAGCATGGGTCCTACGGCGGGCCAGACATGCCAGAGGCCCTGCCAGACTTCGAGCTGTACCGGTACACCGGCAGACTGGGCGGCTTCAGCAACAATACGGCTGTCATCGAGTAGAATTTCGCTTTCATCGACCTGGATGAGCAAGGGCGGAAGCCCCACAAAACTTCCGAAACGGGGAGAAATGTAGGGCTCATCCCGGGGAGTTTCCCCCGCATAGGCTTCGGCCCAGCGGTTCAACTGGGCCGTGGTAAGCATCGCATCACGGCTTGCATTGCCCCGATGGGAAGCACTGCTATTGGTGAGGTCAGTCCAGGGGGAAAAGAGCACAAGGGCTGCAGGCAGGGGCTCGCCCTCATCCCGGAGGGCCATGGCGGTAGCGAGAGCAAGGCCGCCCCCTGCGGAATCACCGAGGAAAATAATATCCTGGGGCCGATACCCCTGGGAAAGAAGCCAGTGATAGGCCAGGAGGGCATCCTCCAGGGCGGCGGGATAGGGATACTCCGGTGCGAGGCGGTAATCAAAGGCGAAAAGTGGTATGGACAGGGCTTCCGCCAGGGGCATGGAAATCATCAGCGACGACGCTATGGAACCGGTCACATAGCCCCCGCCATGCATATACAGCAGCACCGGGCCCGGAGCCGCACCGGCAGGGCGGAGAAATGCCGTGCTCATTTCATCAATCTGATTCCGGGGAATTGAACCATAGGAGAGCTCCACCGATGGCGGATAGGGCGGATGAAACCGGGTCATGGTCTGGGACCGCGCCCGATCTTCCTGAATGCTGAGGTTTTTATTACGGAACATAAAGCGGATAAGCTGCCGCCAAACCTGGCTTTGGGTGCTTGCTTTCTGTTTCATATTGATGAAAGGCCGCACCGCTCGAGCAGGGCATCCAGAGTTTCGTCGCTCTCGGCGGTAATAGTATAATGACCTACCTTCCGGCCTGGACGGGCTTCTTTACCGTAGCTGTGATAGTGGGCCCCCGGAATGGCCAGAATCGCTTCCATTTCGGGCATGGTTCCGATGCAGTTAACCATGGCCGCTGCGCCCCGGAGGGCGGTGGAACCCAGGGGCAGCCCTAAAATTGCCCGCAGGTGATTCTCGAACTGGCTCGTAACGGCCCCTTCGATGGTCCAGTGGCCTGAGTTGTGAACCCGGGGGGCAGTTTCGTTTGCCATAAGCCCCTGGGGGGTATCGAAAAGTTCCAAGGCCAGCACCCCCACATACTCGAGGCGGTCCAGAATTTTTCTCGCATACTGTTCCGCCTCAGCCTGGCGGTTGTCATTCCGCCGGGGACGGGAAAGGCGCAGGATACCCTCCCGATGAATGTTTTCAGTTACGGGGTAAAAGGCTTCTTCTCCGGTACTGCTCCGGACCGCAATAATTGAAATTTCCCGGGTAAAGGACACAAAGGCTTCGAGGATGGCACTGCGCCCCTGTATCCTTTCCCAGGCGGCGGCACAGTCCCCAGCCTGGCGGATCACCACCTGGCCCTTGCCGTCATAGCCTAAGGTCCGGGTTTTCAGCACCGCCGGCAGGCCAATACGCTGAACCGCCTGTTCCAGGTCCGCCAGGCTTTCTATGGCCGCAAAGGCAGGGGTAGGGATTCCCAATTCGGTAAAGAGTGTTTTTTCTGCAAGCCGGTCCCGGGATGTGGCCAGGGCCTTTGCATGAGGATAGACCAGCTGCTGACCTTCCTCCAGGAATTGGACCGCCTGGGCGGGCACGTTTTCAAACTCATAGGTGATAATATCCGCCCAAGCGGACAGTTCTTCCAGTTTTGTAGCATCATCGTAGGGGCCCCGCACCTGGCGGGCCACCACAGCGGCACAGGCGTCGGGAGCGGGGTCAAGGAATACCACCTCGAGTCCCAGCGGGTGGCCCGCCAGAGCCAGCATGCGGGCAAGCTGGCCGCCGCCGAGGATACCGATGCGCCGAAGAGCCTTGCTTGGGGGAACCGAAGCGGTAATGGGACCGCTACCAGCAGCGTGGGCGGCGGCGCGGGCCTCAGTGCGGGGCCCCTGCGCCGAAGCGGGGTATTGGTCGCCGGTACTAATCATAGGTCCTCCCGGGGGTCCGGATGAGAAAGGACCTGTTCGGTTTGCTTAGATCGATATGCCTTAAGCCGTTCACGAATTTCAGGATATTTATTTGCCAGGATGCTGGCTGCCAGCAAGGCCCCGTTAATGGCACCTGCTTTGCCAATGGCAAGGGTTCCTACGGGGATTCCCGCCGGCATCTGTACAATAGAAAGCAAGGAATCCAGGCCGTTCAAAGCCTTGGATTGGATCGGTACGCCCAAGACCGGAAGAGAAGTTTTTGCGGCGGTCATACCGGGCAGATGAGCCGCGCCGCCCGCACCGGCGATGATGACCTCAATCCCCCGGCTTTCTGCCTGTTCTGCATAGGCAAAGAGTTTGTCCGGCGTTCGATGGGCCGAAACAACCTCTACTTCATAGGGGATTCCCAATTCATCAAGGATGGCCGCCCCGTGGCTCATGGTTTCCCAATCCGAGGAGGACCCCATAATCATACCAACCAAAACCTGCATCTATTGGCTCCTTTTTCGTTGCCAGTTTTATAGTATAAATCGCCGGTATACGCAATGACCGTTCATCAATATGATACAGTTTTCCTTCTTATATATTCTCGTGGGGATATACCGATTTCTTCTTTAAAGACCCGGTTAAAGGTACTTTTTGATGAAAACCCAGCTTCATAGGCAACTTCCAATATAGTTTTACTCCGTGTAACATCATGATCTATACAGGTAATCACATAGGATATTCGATAACTGTTAAGAAGCCTTCGGAAGGGGATTTTCAGCGTTCGATTCACCGCTAGGGATAGCCGATTCGGATGAATTCCTAACATTTTTGCAAGCTGTGCCTCAGATATGGTTTCATTTTTATACAACCCGCTGGCTAAGATGTTTTGAACCTTTTCGACAATAGCGCAACATGCTTCATCGGATACGTAGCTCTTGCTGGAATCACTCAATGCAATCCCTCCAGCTTCGAGTCCTTGAGGTGCGGCTATTACCAGAAATGAGATAGAATAGATAAGTATAGACATAACCATAGCAAGTAAAATAAAGGGCACCGCATTACCATCGGCGATCTGAGTCGTTGCTTTTGGAACAAGCGCCACATAGCTGAAAACTACTAAAACCAAGGTTGGAATGACAATAAGCGTTCGAAGCCAAAGCCTATGTATATCAGACAGAGCAGTAACATCTATACTTTTAAGGATGCGTATACTGAAAAGGATATACATACCATTTAACAATACCTTACACCCATTAACCAAAATCATCCAGAGAGGTGGTTTATCAGTAAAAATAGTGTAGATCATGACATGATACTGTTCTGGAGTAAGCTGAAAAAGATACATCGTAGTGAATAGACATGCAATAAAAAAGGGGACAAAATGAATAAGCTTGCAGCTAACCTGTTTATTCTGAGTAAATGAAACAATTGTCCAGAACAATAGCGGACCGAACAAAAATGGTAAGGTTGAGGTCAACGGCCATAGCCAGGGACACTTTACCATAGTTTGTAGATTCCACGTGGGAATAGTACCGAGTCTGATTGAAAATACAATGACCAATAGTGCAAGGGGTATGTTTTTAGGATGTCTAAACCGAAATAAGATCAGCAATAGGAGCAGTATCCCCTGAACCGCACCCAGCAATGCAGAGAAAACCAGCACTTCCATCAATATACATTATAGACCAGTTTTAATTAATTCGATAGCAATGGAACAAGATATTGAATTTTGTTTTTAAAACAGCAGGGAGGATAACACTTTATGAAATCCCCCCTGTGATAAACAATGTTAACGGGGCGCCTGGAAAACTGGGTCATCGGATACCCGTAAACGTTGTATTTTCCATTTTTCTTTTCTGTCGTATGGATCGGGCTTTGCTCCCCAGAAAAGCAATAGCTCTACTTCATCTTTAAACAAATCACTGGTATCCCCAACCACCGCACGGGACCATATATCCTTGTTTGCCGGGTATAATACCACCATTCCCGTTTTAATTTCCTGTTTAGTTACCTGATGGGTTTTTCGTATTACCTTATCAGTCCAAAGCACACCCCCTTTCCCGTAATTTGAAGTAGACGCAAGGAGTTGGACCTCGTACTGGTTTTTCGTCTGGGGAGAAGCAGGAGTGAGAATTGTTGCTAGGTAGAATCGAGCATAGCTAAAGCTTTCAGAATCTAACGGAACTGCTGCTAAAATCTGGTTCTGTGCCGGATACAGCGCTTCCTGCACTTGAGGCTGATGTATCGCTGATGACGAAGATTCTTGAGGCTTTGTTTCTATTGTCCCTGTCTCTGGGTTGCTTTTTCCAGATCCGGCAGTAATAGAAATCGATGCAGGGGCCCCTGTACAGGATAGAGAAAACATCGACATCCATAGTAAAAAAAATACTGGTATCCTTTTCATAGGTTTCCTCCTTTAGGATCTGTCTGTGCAATCATGCATGAGTAACGGATTTAGAGATAATATAAAAGGAGGAAAAAAATAAATCGTCCTAAAATGAAAAATAGGACCTTAAAAAACTAAATAATGGATAGGGGAAACAGTAAAAATAATGTTAGCAGAGTCCTCTGCTTCGTTACCTTTCATGCTCAAAAAGCTTTCCCAATTTCATACTGATAGGCCAGAGCAGGTCCGCCATTTCCAGATCCCGGGCCTGGGGGGCCAGGCTTTCCTGGGTGGTAAGATTAAAGAAACAATCGGTCACGCCAGCGAGGTCCGGCGACACCCCGAGGTAATAGAGGGCTTCCGCCGATACCTTGGGAGATTGGGAATAACGGTCGATAACATGTTTCTTGTACAAGCGGTAAAAAGCATGGTTCTCGTTGCCCGTATTGGTGGCCACCATGCCGGGATGCATGGCGTTAATCGTCACCCCAGAGCCTTTAAAGAGCTGAGCAAATTGATGCATAGAGAGCAGTTGGGCGGTCTTGGCGGACCCATAAGCTTTAAGCCCCGCGTAGCCGCCCCGCTCAAATTGGAGGTTGTTCAGGTCGAGGCCCCACATTGCAAATCGGTAGCCTTCGGAACTGACAAAGATGATGCGGGCCCGGCCTTCCTGCTTAAGCTTGTCCATCAGCATGTAATTGATGATAAAGGTCGAAAGGTAATGAACCACAAAGGTAGTTTCCAGGCCGTCCGGGGTTTCGGTTCGTTTTTTAAGAAACACCCCCGCATTATGGATGAGTACATCGATGGGCCGGGACAAATTGCGCAGTTCTTGGGCTGTCCGATATATATCGGCCAATACCGAAAGGTCCGCCACTATTGTATCGCATTGGACGCCGAAGTCCCGCCGAATTTCATCACACAGGACACGGGACTTTTCAGCATTTCTATTGATGGCAATAATATCGGCCCCTCCAGCGGCATAGCGGCGGGCCGTGTGATACCCAATCCCAGAGGTGGCACCGGTGATTACCACAAGCTTTCCCCGAAAATCTCGAGAACATTCCTTTGGGGGAAGGGTGTTATTTTTAATCATCTCCCAGATATTGGACCACTTGTATTGGGGCCAGTACCGGCGAAGGCGTGCGAAGGTTGTAAGCTTTTCCATATTATCCAAAAACCCGCCTCATAAACCTGCGATACATCCGATTAAAGCCTGGAATGTTATCAAAGATGTCTCCCCAGAGGTCATAATAATCCCGCTGGTCAATAATTTTGCCCTCTTCGTTCAGCATAAGCCGGCTAGCACCGTAAACAGTCGAAGAACGGGTGTTACGAAAAAGAATGGTCATTTCCCATTCCATATAAATGATGCGGTCTTGCATGACCGCATGATTTATGGCCATGGAAAGTTCATTAGACCGTTTGGTAAGCCGCTCGGTCAGCTCCTTAAAGGCCCTAAGGCCCTGAACTTCCTGGATGCAATCCTTAAAATGGATTGATTCATCATAATAGGGAATAATGTGGGACCAGTCGGGCTTGCCTTCCCGGTTATAGGTCTGGCTCCACAGGCTTATAAACTGTTCAATGCTGGTAATCACATAGGGGTCGTCGTTCATCAATCTGTCCTTTCTTCATCTATCTTACAAAACTTTTTTGCGATGAAATTTCTTTTACGAATGAGCAGTCCTCCAATAACGATACCAATGAGGTTTGAAGCATGAATCGAAATACTATTTTTATGGGTTAGTGCTTCCAATTTTAGAGCTCCATCCTCTATCACTCTGGTATAACTGATATCAATAAAGTCTGCAACAGAAACTATAATAAGAATAAATCCTAATAGTGCAATTATTCTTCTTATACTGGTTTCGTCAATTACGGCTGCACTGTTTTCTTTATTGAGCGGGAATAAGTAATCAGCTATTTTTTGTGAAAATAGTAAACCCAATAGGGATATGACCAGCGGCACTAACACAAAGAAAAGAATTATCGGTAACGGTATGTGCATTTCATTGGATAGTTTGGACCAAACATCAACTCTTTCTTCGATACTATAAAAGAGTAAAAACCCAAAGCTATATGCAAAAATAAAATATCCGGCCAATATCCTTAATATCCATAGGGTTAATTTATTCATCCCAGGCCCTCCCCATTTTTACAACATAGTTTTGAATTGTATCGGTATTCCGGGATATGTCAATTGTGGATTGAATATTTTGCCGATGTCGGGCCGTTAAGGGTCAGCATAATTCCTCGGCCATGGCCCGGCAGGTGAAGGGCGGTTCGCACGTCGGCAACCAGCCCTGCGGTTTTGTTGTTCCTTGGCTGGAACATAGGTCAAGAGCGCTCTGCCCTTCCCCCAGGCTGGCCGAAAAGAGCCTACTGAGTGATCGGATTCCGCCAGCCGTTTTCCCAGAGTATTTCTGACAGGGGAAGCCGGTGCTTGTCCACCACGGGCCGTTCTGTATCGGCAGGATAGCCTAAGGCGACAAGTTCCACTACGGGAACATCCTTTGGGATTTGCAGGGCTTCCTTGACCGGTTCGGGATCAAAGGAGCCGATCCAGCAGGTGCCGAGCCCCATGGCGGTGGCTGCCAGGGTAAGGTGGTCAATGGCGATGGCCACATCGATAGGATAGGCCGGTTCACCACACCGCATCATCCGTTTATCCGTTTCTGCACAGGCGACCACAATCACCGGACACTGCCGTAAAAAGGGCTGGCCGCCGGCGGCGGCGACCTTGTCCCGTAATTCCGGATCCGTAACCAGAATAAAACGCCATTCCTGGGCATTCCGGGCCGAAGGGGCGAGCCGGACCGCTGAAAAAATCGCGACCAGTTTTTCCCGCTCTACGTTCTTATCGAGAAAGGATCGGACACTGCGCCGATGGGCAATTGCATCAAACAGGTTCATATAGGTATATTCTAAGAAACACATCCAAACATTTCAAGTAAAAAGGGGGCTTCGATGGTTCAGCTTCTGGCACTTTTACCCTGGATTATTCTTTCGTTATTTGGTCTTTGGCTTATAGCCGTAACTGCAACAGGGCTTCGCTCGTACCTGCTCATGTTTAGGCCCCAATTTCAGGATTTGGATTATTGCCGAACCTGGGGGCTTGAACATGGCGAGTATGACCAGAACTTTCTAGACCGGAGCTGGGAGCTGATACAGGTCCATTCAAGCTATCGGAATGCACCGATTGCGGCCATGGTACTGCCCGCCCCGGAAAAACCTGCGGGAACCGCCATCTTTGTGCACGGCATTACCTGGACCCGTTTCGGCATGCTGAAATATATGGAGCCCTTTATCGATCGGGGCTGGCATGTGGTAGCCCTGGATCTAGCAGGCCATGGGGACAGCCCTGTGGGCAACAAATCGGTTCCAGCCTACGGGTACCATGAGAAACATGATATTGATGCAGTGGTCGACTGGGCCCGGGACCGTTTCGGTTCCACCCTGCCGGTAATTCTTGTGGGAGAATCCATGGGAGCCGCCACGGTCCTGCAGTATGCGCCCATGGGGGCCCCGGGGGGCACATTGGCCGAAACCTGGAAGGTTAAGGCCATCATCGCAGACTGTCCCTACTCTTCTGCGGCGGATGAGCTCGATGCCCGGCTCGCTGATACGGGCATCCCCCGCTTTGTCGCAAAACCGGCCCATAAGATTGTCGATGTCCTACTCTACTTGTTCCGCGGGTATCACCTGTCGGACCCAGCGCCTAAAGAAGCGGTCCTGCAGAGCCCGGTCCCCATCCTTTTTATCCATGGAGAGGCGGATACCTATGTGCCAACCTGGATGTCCCGGGACATGGCAGACCGGCGGCGGTCCCTTAAGGTGGGACCCACAGAGATCCTCTTTGTTCCCGAGGCTAGCCACGCCAAGAGTGTGATGGTGAACCGGGACCTCTGGTTTTCCCGGGTATTTGCCTTTTTAGACCAGAATTTAGGCCAGAAACTGTAACCAGTAGGGTGGCCCTTCGAGGGGTGTTACAGCCGGCGTTTAAGGCTTTTCCCGATATAGCGGGCTTGCTTGTCCTTGCTCAGAACGAGCAGGGTCACACCGATTGCACCAAAAACAAGGCCGTTAAGCAGCAGGGGTACCCCGTACCCGATTAGCCTTCCGCGACCCTTGAACAGACTGAGCAGCAGGGGGTTAAGATATATAATCGGCAGTACCGCAATCACTGAAAAGAGGGCCAGTTTTGTGGTGTACCCCAGGGCTGAAGCCACAGCCCGGCCGACCGCTACCTGGGGATTTTTCCGCAAAAAGAGCAGCAAAAAGGCCGTATTTACCATGCTTGCCAGGGTAAGTGCCAGGGCTACACCGCCCCCCTTCATAGGCCCTACCAGAAGGGCCGCCAGAATCATGTTCACTATAAACGAAAGGATCCCCGCCAGGGTCGGCGACTTGGAATCGCTCTGAGCATAAAAAGCGGGGGCCAAAATCCGGTTTATCGCAATAAAGAACAGCCCCACGATATGGTAGGTAAAGGCAATCTTTGTCAGGGCCACCGACTCTTCATTAAAGCTGTTTGCCTGGAATAAGAGGCGGATTATGACTTCCCCCTGCTGGATCGAAAAGACCGTCACCGGAATCGTGATGAGGGCGATGATATCCATAGCGGTAATAAGCCGCTGATTGTATTCATCCCACTGGCTCTTTTTGGCAAAGCCAGCCAGATCCGGCAGGAGCACCGTACCGATGGAGACTGCAAATATGCCGAGGAACAGTTCCTGAAGCCGTAGGGAATACTGAAGACTGGACACAACCCCCGGCCCGGCCTTTCCGGCTAAGGCGGTAGAAACGAGGTCATTTAATTGATAGGCCGCCATACCAATAATGGTAGGGCCGATGAGGCGCAGAACAGTTCGGGTGCCCGGATTGGTAAAGGCCTTTTTCAGACTGGTAAAGCTGATCCTGTAACCGAGCCGATGCACCGCAGGCCACTGGATCAGGGCTTGCAAGGTACCCCCGACAATGACACCGACGGCCATGGCCCGGGCGGGGTTCTTCATAAAGGGTGAAAGGGCATAAGCCGCTATAATGATGACCACATTAAGAACAATCGGTGCAACACCGGATGGGGCAAATATGGAATGGGTGTTCAAAATCCCCTGGAGAAAGGCGGCAAAGGAAATGAGAGCCAAAAAGGGGAACATGATCTGGGTGAGCAGTATGGTCTCATCCAGTTCCTTTAGGCTGAAAATCGGCACCAAAATGGGTGTAAGAGCCATCCCAATCAGCACCGCCAGGGTCACCAGGAAGGTCAGCAGGGTGATAAAAGAAGACAAAAATTCCTTGGTCTTTTCCTTATTGCCTTCGATAAGGTAGCCCTTAAAGGTTGGGATAAAGGCTACCGCGATGGAACCCTCAGCAAAGAGGCGGCGGAACAGGTTTGGTATCATAAAGGCTACGGTAAAGGCATCCGAAAGGGGGGTGGTCCCCAGAAGGGCAGCCTTTACCATTTCCCGGATGAGACCCATAACCCGGGAGCCCAATGTTAAGAGCGAAAGGAGGGACCCCTGCTTTACCAAGCTCGATGCCTTTTCTGGCTTTTCAGGCTCGGTGAGAGTTTCCGTAGTATCAGCCATGGGACACTTCCTGTATGACGGGGAGTATATCCTGGGGCCGATTGGAAATGATCCCCGCCGCACCCATATCAAGCAGGGTTCTGGCCAGGTCGGGGCTGTCTACAGTCCAGGGAACGACGGAGCGCCGGCCCAACTTCCCCAGCATAAACATAAAGCTTTTACTCACCTTTTCGTGGATTGGTTTTAAGTAGTCACAACCTGAAAGCCAGCGGCCTTCACCATGATGCAGGTAGGCAGGAAGTTCCGGGTCATCGCACCAGATAATGGCCGTAGGAAACTGGGGAGCCAGTTTTTTAAAGCTCCTTAATGCCAGGGGATTAAAGGAAGATACGGTAATGTGCCCCGTTGCCCGCCTGCCAAAGGATTGGAGCAGTTCTGCCAGGGCTCCGGGCAGGGGGTCCGCTGAAGATTTTCGGGTCTTCAGTTCAATATCAATGTAAAGATCTGGAAGAAAGGTTTCGAGCACTTCCACTAAAAGGGGAAGCCTGCAATGGGAAAAGCGACCATCCTTCCAGGAACCGGCATCGAGGTCCTTAAGTTCATCCCAGGTGCAATCTTCTACCGGCCGGTTAAGGCCGGTGGTTCGCAGGAGCGAATCATCGTGGAGGACCACCAGCTCGCCGCTTTTACAAAGATGAATGTCGAGTTCCAGGCCTGGCGCCCCCAGGTTCTTCGCCAGGTGAAAGGCCTCCATGGTGTTTTCTGGGGCCAGGGAAGAACAGCCCCGATGGGCAAAAAGGAAAGGCCTGGGATGTTCAGGCAGGAGGGGCTGGCGGCGGCCCAGGGATAGGCTCATTGGGCACCCCCAGGGTTTTCTCCCTTGGAGCCAGTCAGTTTAGCCTTTAAAGCTGCCAGGTCCGCCGCTGCCTTGGACTCCTTTTCGAGCTTGGCAAGGTTTCGTTCAGTTTCAGCGGCGGCTTCATCGCCGGGGAGGCGGCCTGAAGCCATGAGCAATTCCTGCTCAAGCAGATCCGGGTCCACCGTGCGCTGACGGGCAGACAGGCCTGGCAATTGTCGCCGCATGACATCAATCTGGGCCCGGAGTTCCGCTTCTTCAGCCTGAAGTTTGGCCAGGTCAGTGCGGACCCGCTCTGCGGCTTTTTCGGCTTCCAGGGCCAGGTCTTCGGCGCCCTTGCTTCGGGCCAGTTCGATGCGGCCCATCCATTTTGCCAGGTCTGCTTCCAGTTCTGCCCGTTTTTTTTCGGTTAATTTTAAGGAGGCAAGATGGGCCGCAATATAGGCTTTGGCCTCCTGGGGATCCATACCAAAAAGGTCTTCCGGTCGTCGTTCCATTTGTTCCATGGGAAGGCTCCTGCCACGTCAACCAGGGAGGCTGACATTTTTTATAACCAGCGACGCTGATGAAATTACATTTATTCGTTGCTTTGGTTAATGTATCCCTTTCGCAGGGAAATGTCGATTGCCCCTTGTAGAGGCCCAGCACCTTCGGTACAGTAAGCCTATGCGCGCGGTAATACATCCCCATCAATTTTCTGGGACCTATCGGATCCCGGCTTCCAAGTCGCACACCATACGGCGACTCCTCTTCGCTACCCTGGCCGAGGGGGTAAGCAGTTTAGACTACCCATTGGATTCCTTAGATGCCCGGTCCTGTGTAGCAGTCTGCCGGGCCTTTGGCGCTCATATCGAAGAAGTGCGGGAATCGGCCGAAGAAGCCCGCCGCTCCGGAAATCCCAATGCCCCCGCAGAAGACGGAAGCCGCCTCGCCCGCTGGATCGTTACCGGCGTGGGGAAAAATGCTCAGAGACTTCCGAACCTTGCAACCCCTGAGGATGTGCTGAACGTGGGTAATTCAGGAACCACCCTGTACCTAGCCCTGGCCATCGCGGGCCTTAATTCGGGAATGTCCATTTTTACCGGGGATCACCAGATCCGCCGGCGCAGTGCCCAAAATCTGCTGGCCGCCCTGGAAGGCCTCGGCATTACAGCCCGGTCAACCAGGAATAACGGCTGTGCGCCTATAATTATCCAGGGACAATGGAAG
>Ga0101944_10004368_pt1 | contig 17680 bp, 15 predicted proteins | sample DewCreD2012metaG_FD_75245 | JGI IMG/M metagenome (GOLD analysis project Ga0101944, IMG submission 75245) | Hot spring sediment bacterial and archeal communities from British Columbia, Canada, to study Microbial Dark Matter (Phase II) - Dewar... ... | reverse complement strand
CGAAGGTTTCATTGAGATAGAAATGCAGTTTTTACCAGACGTCTCGGTACCCTGTGAGGTTTGCCATGGTAGCCGTTATAACCGGGAAGCCCTGGAAATCAAGTTCAAGGGTAAGAATATCGCCGAAGTCCTCGATTTAACTGTAGAGCAGGCACTGGATTTCTTTGAGCATTTTCCAGCAATACGGCGAAAGCTGGAGACTTTAAGAGATGTGGGACTCGGCTACATACATCTCGGGCAACCTGCACCTACTCTTTCGGGTGGTGAAGCGCAGCGGGTCAAGCTCGCGACGGAACTTTCAAGGCGTTCTACCGGAAAGACTTTGTATATCCTGGATGAACCCACCACAGGGCTTTCGTTTGAAGATGTGGCTGCTCTTTTACGAGTGCTGCAAAGGCTGGTTGATTCAGGAAACACTGTGATTGTGATTGAGCATAACCTGGATGTCATCAAAAATGCCGATTATATCATTGATCTGGGGCCTGGAGCAGGTGATCGGGGTGGTCGTGTGGTAGCAACCGGTACACCAGAAGAAATAGCCCAGAATAGCGAATCGGCGACGGGGCAGTATCTGAAAAGGATACTTGAGCGTGATACACAGGGTGCATTGACGCGATAGCTTCCACGGATTATTATTCTTTCATGAGAGACAGGGAATTCATTCTATTATAACAGGGGGCTTCAGCCCCTGTTTGTTTTCTCAGGAACAATTATGCCCAGAGATGAGAATTCATCGCCTAAATCAGGTAATCAATCGGGAACACGTCAGCCTGAGCGCCCGCGGTTCTTCTATGGCTACATTATAGTCGCCGTCAGTTTTATCCTGATGATGTTTGGCTGGGGAATTTACTATATCTACGGGGTGTTTTTCGGACCACTGGAGCTGGAATTTCACTGGACGCGCGCGGTCACATCAGGAGCCTTTTCTCTGAGTGTATTGATATCAGGTATTTCTGGCATAATTTCAGGCAGGCTCAGCGACCGAATCGGACCCAGAGCGGTGATCATGTTTTGCGCGGTATTTCTTGCTCTCGGTTACAGTCTGATGTTTCTGGTGAAAGATCTGTGGCAATTTTATCTTTTTTATGGCCTGTTCATTGCAACAGGTGTTGGAGGATTCTGGGCGCCTCCGGTGTCTACTGTTGCCCGGTGGTTTATCGGGCGCCGCGGTTTTATGACCGGCATTGTGAGCGGTGGAATCAGTTTTGGAACCCTTGTACTTCCCCCGGCAGTGACAGCTCTGATTGCAGCATATGGCTGGCGGGCTGCTTATTTGATTATTGGAATCACGATCCTGGTGATAGTGATGCTACTCGTCCGCTTCCTGAGGCACAGTCCTGAAAGAGTTGGCTTAATGCCTTATGAAAGCAGACAGGTCTCCAGAATACAGCCAAATCCCGCTGATACTGGTTTTTCCTTCAAAGAAGCCCTGCGGACATCGCAGTTCTGGATGGTGGCATTTATTTATCTTTGTTTTGGTGCTGCTCAGTTGACCATTATGGTGCACATCGTGCCTCATGCCGTTGGACTGGGATATTCCCCAATCAGCGCTGCCGTGGTGCTTTCAATCATCGGAGGAGTGAGCCTGCTGGGTCGAATTGTCCTTGGCAGCCTGGCCGATCGTCTGCGGGTAAAAATCTCCACGCTTGTCGGTNTGGGTGTGCTGGCAGTTTCCCTGATCTTTTTGCAGTTTTCACAAAATCTCTGGCAGTTATACTTATTTGGTGTAATGTTCGGTTTCGGCTATGGCGGACTATCCTGCCTCCAGTCTTTGATCGGAGCAGAGCTCTTCGGGTTGGGCTCGCTGGGCGTAATTACAGCGGTTTTTAGTTTTTGTTTTGATATAGGCGGGGCTTCAGGTCCTGTGCTGGCAGGTTATATTTATGATCTCAGCCACGACTATCACTGGGCTTTTATGTTAATGATTTTTCTCATTTTGCTGGCTTTGATCATCGGCTTTAACTTGAAGCCTCCCCGGAAGAGTCAGATAAATTCCTCAGCTAGCTGAATATAATACTTGAGCCCTCAGGGGTTTTAACTACCTCGATGCGGACAGGGAAAGCATCCTTAAAATCCGCAATATGTGTGATGACCAGAATTTTCTGGAAATCATCCTGGATGGATGTGATGGCTTCCTTGATTTTTTCGATTCCTGTACTATCCTGAGTGCCAAAACCTTCGTCAATGATTAAAATGGGAAGCGGAGCACCAGCCCGGCGGGCAAGCAATTTCGAAAGCGCGATCCGGATGGCAAAATCTATCCGGAAGGCTTCTCCTCCACTAAACATTTCGTAGGGTCTCGTATCCAGTTCATCTGATATCACTATATCCAGCGTTTCCCTGGTACCCCCGGTTTTTTTCGGTTTTTGCAGTTCAACCTTCACATGCATTCGGTTATCTGTCATGCGGGAGAGTAATTTGTTGGCTTCTGCTTCTATCTCGGGGATGGCTGTTTCTATCAACATTGCCTGAATACCGTTTTTCCCGAATGCCACGGAGAGTTCCTGGTAAATCTTCATCTGCTTTGCCAATTCTTTTCTCTGGTTTTCCTTTTGCCGGTACTGATCTGATAATTCGGCAAGCCTTTCCAGCCTGGCTCTGGCTGCACCAAGACTTTCCTGCAGGGATTTTTGCTTAACGCTGATCTCCCTATATGCCTTCTCTGTGCTTGCCAGTTCATCGACAACTCCTGTCAATCCCTGTATTTCTTTGAGCAATACATTTTTTCTCCGGGAATCATTTTCCAGATTCAGAACCAGGGTTTCGGCAGTTTTCAAAGCTTTCTCCTCTGCCTCTTTCTCTTCAATGATCAACCTCTCGGCTTCCTGGAGTTTCCGCCATTCCTCTTCATATTGTGCCATCTCCATGACACGGTTTTTGATCATCTCATGTTGTTGGGGGTCGTAAGCACATTCCCGGATTTGCTGTTCAATCGCACTCAGGGTATTCTGCTCTTCAAGAGCAAAATCTTTGCGGGCAAGCTTTTCTTCAATAAGCGATAGATTGCTTTTTTCATTTGCCAGTTTTGCGCTGGCTTCATTGATATCGTTCAGGGTTTTTGACAATCTGCCTTTCTGGCTCTGTGCGGAATCCTTTTCTTTTTTCAGGCTTTTTTCTGCAGAGATGATATCGTTCTCCAGTGCTCTGGCTTCTGCCTCTTTTTTCTGGAGTTCTGCTCTGTTTTGGCTTAAGGCTGCCACCATGCGTGTTTTTTCTGCCAGATATCTAGTCTCTATCCTTTTCTGCCCATCTTCACCCAGTGGTGAATCGCAGAGAGGACAGGTACCTCCCTTTTGCTGAGCCAGCAATTTAAGTTTTTCCTCAAGTTGTTCTATCTCCTGTGTTAAACGGGTCTGCTCCGCCTGCAAGAAATGAATTCTTGCCTGGGCGAGTCTCAGGCTATCTTTTTTACTTTCAATATCGGCTTCTTTTTCAGCAAGTGAGAGGAGCAGGTTATCGATCTGCCTGATTTGAGCCTGTATCTGTGGCAGTCTATCCACGTTCGATTGCAGCTCACGAATCCTGTCTGCGGTTATTGCGTGGAGTTCCTTCAGTTTTCCACTTGCTTTGAATATCGCCATTTCCAGTTTGTGTTTCGCCTGTGTCAGCGAGTTTACCTGCCGGTATTTCTGGTCTAATTCATCACACAGCCTCCGGTATTCGATAAGATTCCGGTATTGTTGTTCAATCTCGGAACGCCGGGCAAGCAATTCTTCATATACAATGATGCGAGAACGATGCAGAGTCACCTGGTCCTGCCAGATCCGATAGTTATGTTCGGTGTCTCTGATGCGGAGTTCAAGCTCACTCAACTGGATACGCCGGTTTTCCAGCAGTTCATTCTTCTTGCGCAGTGAAGAAAGGCTCTGCTCGATTTCACGGACCCGGTTGTCAATCTGAATTAATTCCGCCCTTACCTGTTCATACTCAATTTCATAAGACGGTTTCCTGTCGATTTCATCCTGCAGGTTCTTAAGGCTTGTATCAATGATGCTGATCTGGTTTTCAATTTCCCTGACATGCTCGCGGGCAATTTGTTCAAGTTCATCGTAAACAGAGAGCTGCAGGATATTGCCAAGAATCTCTTTGCGTTCGCCGGGTCTCTTCTTGGTAAATTCATCGGCTCTGCCCTGCTTTAAAAAGGCACTGTTGATGAAGGTTTCGTAATCCATGTGGAGAATGCTGATAATTTTCCTTTGAGTCTGGTCAATTGAGTCGCCGGTCAGCACCTTAAAGCCATCAGGAGTGGATACCTGGAATTCTAGGATTGATTGGCCGGAGCCTTTAGAAGAGCGGGGTCTGGAACGCTTACGGATAACCCGGTAGCGTTCCTGACCCTGAGCAAAATCAAATTGTACTTCTGCCTCAGTTTGTCCGGTGTGGATCAATTCATCATCACTAGATGCCCTGGTCTTACCCCAGAGTGCCCAGGTCATGGCATCAATGAGGGCAGATTTACCATTCCCGTTGTTACCGCTGATACAGGCGGTGTGGATGCTTTCAAAATTAATTGGCGGGACATTATCCCGGTAACACATAAAATTGCGAAGTTTTAATTGAATCGGAATCATTGAATCAATCTCGCCGATCTGATACGGTCAATTTATTTTAACATAGTAGACGGCTGACAATGTAATTTTTAATGCTGGAATAATTCAAAATTAATCAAAGATTGGATATAGCGGGGGTAATTGTTTATAATTGAAGCCAGAGACAAAGGTCCGAAATATCATGAAAAATACCATCCGTGAAATTCTGATAACAATCGCGCTTGCAATTGTAATCTACCTGATTCTCCAGACTATCAATCAAACCAGTGTGGTTAATCAGACCAGTATGCTGCCCGGGCTGGAAGAAGGGCAACGCTTGTTTGTGGTCAAGATACTTTACAAATTCAAGGAGCCTGCCAGAGGCGATATCATCGTAATAAGACCACCGATTGATCCGGAGAAGGAATATGTGAAACGGCTGATAGGATTGCCAGGTGATACGATCGAGATCCGTGGTGGGAAGGTATATCTTAACGGAGTTCTCCTCAATGAGCCGTACATCAAGGAACCAGTGAGATACACCTTTGGACCTTACACGGTTCCTGATGGGCAGTATTTCGTGCTGGGAGACAACCGGAATGTCAGCAATGACTCCCACAACGGCTGGACTGTTTCCCGCAGGGAAATTATTGGCAAGGTCTGGTGGCGCTACTGGCCGTTAAATAAATTCGGACTGGTCGGCAACTTCCCTCTGGATAGAGAACTCGAGGCAGCCAGCAGGCAGGAGGAAACGGTCTCTTAAATCAAGATTATCCGGAGACCATTCACCTTTTTGATTTTCTTTTTAGAAAGTTCAGGCAGACGGAGTATAATTGAAGAGTAATACTTTTCCGGTGGTTCTATGAAAGATTTCGTCAGGGAATTGTTTTTTACCATTGGATTGGCAATTCTGATATTTATCGTTCTGCAAGCCACCGTTCTGAGTGCGATTGTGGATGGTTCAAGTATGGAACCAGGACTCAAGAACGGACAGAGGTTAATTGTATTAAAGGTGATCTATCTCTTTAAGGCCCCTGAAAGAGGGGACATCGTAATCATTCATCCGCCGTTTGAGCCGGAGACCAGATGGGTTAAGCGCATCATAGGTTTACCGGGCGATGTGATCGAAGTAAAAAATGGCAGCGTCTATATTAACGGCATCGAACTGGAAGAGCCCTACATTAAAAGTCCTCCCGAATACACAATGAGTCCGTTCAAAGTCCCGGAAGGCGCCTATTTTGTACTGGGGGACAATCGCAACAATAGTACTGATTCTCACCTTGGTTGGACTGTGCCCCGCAGAAATATAGAGGGGGAAGTTTTACTGCGGATCTGGCCGTTTAATGTGCTGGGGATTATTCATGGATATCCTCTGAGCCAGGAACTGGAAAGAAGTTCAACTGCTCTTTTTCAGGAGTTTCGTGGGTTTGCTTATTAATCCGTACCCGATCAAACCTGCTGGTCAGGTACGACCGAACTCGCGTTCCAATTTTTGCCGGGATATCTGGATCAGGGTGGGGCGTCCATGAGGACATGTATTGGGCAGGGCAGTTTGCTCCAGTTGCCGGATCATTTCGCGCATCTCACCATCACTCAACGGTTGGCCAGCCCTGATTGCTCCGTGACAGGCAATGGTGGTAATCATCTGTTCTTGCCAGTTGCTGGTAGAGTTTTCCAGGATCTCCTTTAAGACGGATTTCCAATCGCTTTCTTTAAGCATTGCAGGGATAGTTCTTACCAGGCAGGTTCGCTCGCCAAAAAATTCCAGCCAGAAGCCAGCGGTTCTCAATTCAGACAGGTGCATTTCCAGAAGTGTCGCCTGACCTGGTTCCAGGTCGAAAGGCACCGGCTCGAGCAAACCCTGAACTTCCACTGTTGCAGAGGAGAAATGATGTTTTAGCTTTTCGTACTGTATCCTCTCGTGGGCAGCATGCTGGTCAATAAGAAACAGGCTATCCGGCCCTTCTGCCACAATGTAATTGCAGGCATATTGACCGATTACCCGCAACAAAGGCAGTGAAATCAAAGGTGTGGGTCGAAGAGGTTTTTCCAGAGAACCGCTTTTTACGAGAAGATTAGTATGGGCGAAATCGGCAGGCATTTGCAGTGGGGTAGCCGGTATTGTGAATTTCTGATGTATCTCCTGCATTTCAGGAACAGGAGCGGATTTGATCAGGCTTTGTCTGACGGCTTTCTGCAACACCGCAAAAACCAGTTTCTCATCCTGAAATTTGATCTCGGTTTTTGTCGGGTGTACGTTCACATCTATCATCTCTGGTGGTATTGTGAGATTAATGATAGCAAGCGGGTGTTTCCCCTGCATTAAGAGTCCGTGATAGGCTTCTTCAACCGCAATGCTCAGGAGACGGTTGCTGACCCAGCGACGGTTTACCAGAAATATCAAATTTTCACGGGTTGAGCGTGTTATTTCAGGCTTGCTGATGTATCCAGAAACCCGCAGACTGCTCTCACCGGTGGATGGAAGAGCAAAGGAATCCTGGTGGATTTCCAGCAGGTTGCTGGCGATTTCCAGTCCATATACGGCGCTTATTGCATCGTGTAACTTCCCGTTGCCCGGTGTCTGCATCAAAGTACGCGTATCTACGATCAGGGTAAATTTGACTTCCGGGTAAGCCAGTGCGTAGCGGCTGACCACTTCTGCTATGCGGTTGTTCTCGGTTGCTTCCGATTTCAAAAATTTCAACCTTGCCGGCACCCTGCGGAAAAGATCGTGCACGGTAACTGTTGTGCCCTGAGAACGGGCGGCTGATTCCTTCTGTACTATCCGGCCATCAACCAGACGAAGTCGGGTACCGGATATTTCATCGCGTGTACGGCTGAGCATTTCGACTTCAGCCACTGAAGCGATGCTGGGTAGAGCTTCTCCCCTGAAACCCAAAGTGGCAATCCTGCTCAGGTCTGCCAGACTGGTAATTTTGCTGGTTGCGTGTCTTTCGAATGCCAGTTCTATTTCGTTCCCGGGGATTCCTGATCCGTCATCAGCTACCTCGATCAGACTGATGCCGCCCCTGCGGGTTACAATCGTGATCTGTCTGGCGCCGGCATCCAGCGAATTTTCCAGCAGTTCCTTAACTACGGATGCCGGACGTTCTACTACCTCTCCAGCGGCAATCTGGGAGATGGTTTTAGAGTCCAGAATGTGGATTGTCATAATGGCCTGAGTATACACGTTAGCGTGTAAATTGTCAAGCGAAACCCATTCATCTCAAACATTTCCAGAATTCGCGGTGATATTTGATAACCTCATTCACCACAGCTTCAGTATCGGCAAAAGCGCGGTCTTTCTGGTAAATTTCAGGGATTGGTTCGGGTTCTTCCACGATAATCGGAAAATTTGCTATGCCAGCAAGCAGTGAAAGCCAGGCATAGGGCAGCACAGTCTTGTTGTAGCCCGAAGCAATGAGGTCGATTTCTCTTCCCTGGCAGACGACTGCCATTTCCCTGACTTTATCACCGATCATCCTGAAGCCGGCAATCGTCAGACCCAGGTAAGTCAACCCGTCGTTAAAATGTGGATCCGATCCACCGTTGCGTATAATGATCTGGGGTTTAAATTCTTCTGTTAGAGGCAGGACTATAGAATCGAAAACCAGTCGATAGGAATCATCACCGGCATAAAGGGGCAGAGGGATATTAACCGTATGACCACGGGCGGGACCTGAGCCGACTTCCTGAGTAAATCCAGTGCCCGGGTAGATGGTTTTGGGATCCTGATGTATATCGATAAACAGGATCTTTTCATTGCTGCGTATATACTCAGCCGTGCCGTTACCCGCATGGGCATCTGTATCCAGAATCAGGATCCTTTCAAGGTGATACTCATTGATTAGATATTGTGCGGCGAAAGCCACGTCATTATAAATGCAGAATCCTTCTCCATACCTTCTTCTCGCGTGATGCATGCCGCCGCCGATGGAGATGACTTTTTTGTAATCGCCTCTCTGGATCAGGTCGCAGGCGGCTTTAGCCTGACCAATAACCAGGCGAGCAGCTTCTTCGATTTTTCCAGGAATGCCAATCGGCCTGTTGTCGAGTGAGAGATAACGACTGAAATTTTCATAATAAGAAAGCCAGCCGGCGCTGGCGGCGTGATAATATTCCCGGACGAAATCTATATAATCCTTATCACAAATCTCCAGAAGGTCATGCTCATTCGCCGGATCGGTGGCGTGGAAGCGATAATAGTCGTCTTCCTTCAGACGACTTTTCAAAAAGGGTGGAAACAACTCATATCTATCGCCACGAAAAGGATGACCGGGTCCGAAATCGTATTCCTTAAGCTCCTCCCGGTACAGGATACCAACAGCCATTAATTTGCTCCTTTCTGCTGGAGATATTTACCGATGGGGCTGCCAGAAGTCGTTCCTCATTAGCATACAATAATTTTGATAATAATTAAAGCTTGCCGGGGTAAAATTCAATGAATGTATAATCTTCTGACAGGTTCGAGTGTCGCCAGGAAATGTAATCATGAACATGAGCTTGCTTGACGCGGAGTAAGTGTTTTTATTAGAATTAGGTTTGTGGGTGGTTAGCTCAGTTGGTTAGAGCACTGCGTTGACATCGCAGAGGTCATTGGTTCGAGCCCATTACCACCCACCATTTTTTATTGCGATAATTTAAAACATTCGCTCCGCTTATTCAATAATAAACTGCAGATAGCCATAATCCTCTCTCACAAAATCGTAAGAATAATAAAACCCCCAGAAAAATTTCTTTTTTATTCAGTAAATTTAGAATGATATTGAAGGATGGCAATAAATCGTATCAGGATATTGCCAACTTTCGAGGCACCGTCTTCTTCTCCAGATGATGCTGGCGGCCTACCAGCAGATAGCAAAAGAGAGGGGCTGGCAATGATCGGAGGGCATTATTCAGCTATTTACATCTCTTCTGTAATTTGTAATAATCAAGAGGTAAGATGTAAGACATCCTAGTTCTAACGGAGGTGTTATATGGCAGAGAAGAAGGCAGCCGATGTAGTGCTCCGCCCCAAACGCCAGGTTACCATCCCTAAAGAAATCTGCGACCAACTCGGCATCGGACCCGGCGATGTGCTGGAACTCACTGTTGAAGGCTCCACCATTATTGCCCGGCCGAGGAAGACGGTCGCCCTGGAAGCGCTTAAGGAAATCCAGCAGGCTTTCCGGCGTTCCGGGATCAGCGAGGAAGAGCTTCAGGAGACAGGCCGTCAGGTAAGGCAGGAAGTAGCCAGGGAGCGCTACGGTGTCAAAGCCTAAACCGCGGGTCTTCCTGGATAGCAACGTAATCTTCTCCGGGCTTTATTCTCCGGATGGGGCGCCGGGCGTCATCCTCGAACATTTCGTCAAAAGAAACTTAAGAGTGGTTGTTTCCCAGCAGGTGCTGGAAGAGGTGATACGCACCATCAAGGAGAAGCTGCCGGATGCCATTCCTGCCTTGAGGAGGCTCCTCATTAACACGCCTCCCGAGGTGGTGGTTGACCCGAAACTACCGGATATTGAGCGCTGGACAAAGAAACTGCACCTGGGGGATGCAGCGATACTGGCTGCAGCAATAGCCTCCCAGCCTGACTATTTTATCACCGGCGACAGGCACTTTCTGGACAATCAAGAAATCGCAGAAAATGCTGGATTGAAAATAGTGACACCGGCGCAGTTCCTGAAAACGTGGACAAAAGGGGATGATGTTGATGAAAGAGGGTGATGTTGAGCTATTGAGTAAGATAGCCGCCTTTGAGGACTCCCACGACATGGAAAAGGAGTTTAAAATCGGCTGGGGATGGCGCCATGTCCGCATCTGGCCAGCAACCCTGAACCGTCTCTTCAAAGACGGCTATTTAGAAAATGTCTTCAAGTCCAACTCCTACACTGGATACCGGCTGACTGACCTGGGCAGGGCGGTTGCCATGGGCAAAGAGACGAAGGATGCCAAGATAGTTCAGACACCAAAGCTGACTCTGCCTGATGACCTTTTCAACGACATCATCGGGCACGAAGAGATAAAGGAGCTCCTCCGGGCCTGTCTCCTGGCGGAAAAGCCGGTGCATGTCCTCTTGGCCGGGCCGCCGGCCCTGGCCAAGACACTCTTTCTCTGGGACATCGAGCAGGCGGCTGGTGAGAAAGCCGTCTGGCTGGTTGGCTCGGCAACCTCTAAGGCCGGCCTCTGGGACCTGGTTGCGGAAAGGCAGCCGCAGGTACTGCTCATCGATGAGCTGGACAAGATGAATGCCGCCGACACTGCCGCCCTGCTCTCCATGATGGAAGGCGGGAGGCTGGTAAGGGCTAAGAAGGGCAGAGAACTTAACCTGTCCCATCCCTTATGGGTGGTAGCTGCCACCAACCGGATGGACGTACTCTCGCCGGAGCTTAAATCCCGCTTTGCCGTGCGGAAGATAGAAGCCTACAGCCGCAGCGATTTCCTCACTGTGGTTAAAGGCGTGTTGGCCCGGCGGGAGAACGTGCTATCAGACATTGCCGCGGAGATAGCCGACAGGCTGGATGGTAGAACTCAGGATGTTAGGGATGCCGTCAGGGTAGCCCGGCTGGCACCGCAGCTGGGGGTGGAAAAAGCTGTAAGATTATTGTTAGGCTCATAGTAAATTTTAGTCATTTGGGGGAGAATAAATGAAAAAAACCTGGCAGGAGAAACTAGCAGATAAAGCCTCTTTCCCCAAGGTACTCAAACTGGAGAAAGGATTCCCATGTTACAATGCTGTGCACAAGATGGGTGCTGAAGTCGGTGATGAAATAGTACTGGCAAACCCGTCGGAAGTAGTGGAAGTCATGAAACAGGTACCAAAGGGCAAGCTTATTACTATTGTTGAAATATGCAAGAAGATAGCTGCACAGCATAACGTGAAAGGCTGCTGCTCGTTAACCACCGGAATCTTCATCATGACGGCCGCTAATGCCGCGTCAGAGGCAATCAGGGAGGGAAAGTCACTGAACATCCCTTACTGGCGTACTCTTAAATCAGAAGGTTTTTTGAATGAGAAATACCCGGGTGGACAGGAAGCCCACAGGAGGCTGCTCGAGAAAGAGGGTTTCAGAGTCATTGCCCGGGGCAAGAAGTATCAGGTTGCCGATTATGAAGAATTCTTGATGCAATGAGAATAAGATACTACCGGCGGCTAAGTTTGAGCTTCATCATGTCAGTAGTCTTCCTGTTTTCCCTTAGCTTTATTGAGAGGCAATATTGATGCTTGCTCATGACCATTATTGCAGATCCTGAAGCCCAGCCCGGTCTTATTTTTACCATTTATCCGGGACATCACCCGATCGATTACTCCGGTGCTGACAGATATTGGCTTATTACAGGTCGTCAACTCCCCGTACTCAATCGCCAGGCTGAAGACGATTTCCTGGAGCTGGGCTGGTGTATATCCTTCTGAATGGCGGGCAATATAGTCTCTGATTGATTCCTCCAGCGGTATCAGCTCGCAGAGGCGGTTGATAAGCTCCCGGCACTGCTCCATACCGGGCCGGGTCAGCTTTATTACACGGTCAAAGCGGGCGGGGCGCTGTGCCAAAGCCTTGTCCAGCGTCTCCAGGCAGTTGGTGGTGGCAATGGTGACGATTTCTTTCTTTTCCTCGATGCCGTCCAGGACAGCCAGCAGGGAGAGCAGGGCAGGTCCCTTCTGGTAGCCGAACTCCTCGCGGTTCTGCCCGATGAGGTCGATGTCCTCAATGAAGACCAGGCACGGCGCCAGGTCCTGTGCCAGTTCGTAAAGCTCGGTGATGTAGTCGTCATCGCTTAATGCGTAGGCGCTGGTGGTGATACAGGTCAAGCTTTTGGCTTCTGCCATAAGTGCCTTGCAGATAATGGTCTTGCCGGTGCCCGGCTCTCCTGCCAGCAGTATTCCTCTTTTAGAGGGTATGCCCAGTCTTGACCATGTCTCTGGCTTATTCAGGAAATCTACCGTATTCGCAATGATTTCCCGCTTGATATCCGCGTCCAGGATGATGCTGTCCCAGCTCCGACCATTGAGGTCAAGGAAGCGGAGCCTGCCGGCAAATTCCAACTTCTTGCCGCGATAAAAGTTCTGTTCTCTCATCAGGTCCAGCACATTGGTAACGAAGGCTTCAGCTTGATCCTCCTTTGAAACTGGTCCTTCTATCAGAAAAGAGTTGCGCCAGCGGAGGTTGATATCTACGGTGACGATAAAGCGATCCTCGCCTTTCTGCACCAGTAGTTGACCATCTATGAGCAGGTTTTCCCGCCGGTTGTAGTCGGTATTGACATCGATATAAACCGGCTCCCGACCGTGGTAGCCGAGGGTGTGGTTTACCTGCCAGCCCTCTTTCTCCATGTAACGTTGCAGCGCCCATGCGAGCAGCTCCCCGTAATAGCGGGGCACGATGCCGACCTCGTAAACACGCTTCCTTTTCCCGAGAAAACGGTCAATGGTAGCCTTATTCTTTCTCTCCCTCCGCTGATGAAGGATGGTGCGGAGATCTAAAGCCTCGATTTCTTCGTCCTCGTCTTCAACTACTTCCAGAAAACGATCTTCTGATTCCATTCCTGCTCCCATTTCAATGCTTTGATGCCAGTCTAGCAATATCTATTGACACCATTGTGTCAAAATATCAGGCAAGACATGGCAATTTGATGAAATTTATGTTTTTCAGGTGCCTTAACAGGGTTAAAGATGGCTTAGAGAGGGGTAAAAGAACACAAGGCGCCGAGGACTATTTACTATGTAAGGCTATATTTCTGTTTTTAGAACTGATATTAATAAGCCCATTCCATTTACATTATGGAATCAGACTCATTTATTCCCTGGCAGTCACGGTTTTCCACCATAAAAAACTTATACCTTGCCTGTGGAGTTCGAAATTCATCCAGAGTTGTCCCAGGAGTAAAGCCAGAGCATCGGCGATAGGAAAGGCAAGCCAGAGGCCTGTCAATCCAAAAAAACGGGGTAATATCAGTACCAGTGGTAATAAAAAACCGATATTTTGTGCAATTGTAAGTACTGTAGCTGGAAATCCCTTACCGATACCCTGGAAAAGAAATCCCGGCACCATGCGTAGTCCCAATGTAAAGAAAGCCAGCATGTACAGTCGAATAGCCAGAGCACCTTCAATGAGGAACTCGCTCTCGCCACTAAAAACGGACATAACCTGGGTTGGAAATAACATAATGACCAGCCAACAAACCAGCGTCCAGAGGGAGCCTGCGAGTGCTATCTTAAATACGACTTCGGCCACGCGCGTCTTTCTTTGAGCACCATAGTTGTAGCCAATTACAGGAACGATACCCTGGCCAAGTCCCAGCACTGGCATCTGGATGAACCGCCCGGCGCGCAGCAGAACACCTATTATCGCCAGTGGCACCACTCCAAATGATGCTGCCGTATTATTGATGACTCCTATTACTACGAATTGAGCCCCCGACCTGACAATTGATGCCATGCCAACTTTATAGATACCGGTAACGATCCTTAAATCTGGTAGAAAATATTCCGGACGAAATTTATACCCTGTCCTTCCGGAAATGATATGGAACAGGAAGACTGCAGTGCCCGTAGCCTGGGCGATTACCGTGGCAATGGCAGCTCCCTGGATCCCAAAAGCGGGCACTGGCCCAAAACCAAAGATAAACACCGGGTCCAGAGCGATGTTGAGAAAGGCAGTGGATATAGAGATTGAACTGGAAAAGACAGGGTTGCCGTCAGCTCGGATGATGCTGGCCAGCACCAGCGAAAGATAAGAGAAGACGTTGAAAACAATCAAAATGAACATATAACTTCGTGCCAGTTGCAGGACTTCGCCGCTGGCACCGAGTGCACGCAACATGCTGTTCAGGACAGGCAGACAGATGGCCAATATAATGGAGCTAAGCAGGAAACAAAGGGTTATCGCCACGCTTGCCGTGCGGTCGGCGTTTTCATTATCGCCGGTACCCAGGTTCCGGGCGATAAGTGATGTTACCCCCATTGCTGTTCCAGATGCTATGGCGATGAAAGATAATGTCAGTGGAAAAGTTGTACTCATAGCTGCTAAAGCCGATGGTCCCAGCTTACCGACGAAGATAGCATCCACCAGGTTGTAGCTGGAAGCTACTGTCATCGAAATAATAGCTGGTCCGGAGAAACGCTGGATAAGACTCCAGACGGAGTCTTTCCCCATCGCTTCACGCCTTTGTTGTGCTTTATTTCTATCTTCTTTCCCTGCTCTCAACTTAAGCGGACCTTTCTTCAGGTTATAAGCCTGTTTTCATTCCTTGCATCCAATCTCTGTTCTCTTTCTCACTGAGAGTACCTGCGGATGCAGCCAGAGCGTATTGCCGTGCCCTTTTTCTCTCTTCAGGGGTAATGATACGATCCATAAAATAGTTAAATACCGGATTAAGCCGGCCGTGAAACCAGCGGAAAGCGGGAGATTTTTTCAAGAGGATTGCTTTGTAAAACCGAATACACCGGCTACAGGTAGTCGTGGGGAAGGGGAAAATTTTTACTTCTGGTTCAATATGATGAATAATGGCAAAGAAGCGCATTCCTGCCAGCATCGGCTCCCGAATCAAGCGGAACCATGGCGCACGCTGGTAGGCAATCGTAACACATTTTAGTGTGCACATGCCACAGGGAGGTCTTTTATCCGATACACTCATTTTTATCCTCAGATTTAACTGTAACAGTTGTTACAAATGTAGCAGTTGTTACAATTTTAACCCTGTAGTACAATATCCGTCAAGGGAGTTAGTATAATGGAATGGCTATTATTTACGTACTGGCTTCCGCCAGAACCTTCCCGGAAAAGGGTTTTTATCTGGCGTCAGTTAAAGAAAATAGGAGCCCTTTCTACCGAAGGAGCAAGCTGGCTTTTACCTAAGACAGAGTCCCTTTTGGCGGCAATGAGCGAAACGAAACACATCGTAGAGGAAATGGGAGGTATTGCTAATCTGTATATCGCCAGCCATCTGGATGAAGCTCAAGAACAGCGTGCGATTGCCCGCTTCCGGCAGGAAAGGGATAATGAGTACAACCAGATCAAAACCGAATGTTATAAGGCTTTAAAACATATTGAAAGAGAATATCAAGCTAAGGAGTTTAATTTCGAGGAAATTGAAGAACTGGAAGGTGACCTGGAGAAGATTAAACGCTGGTTTGCTGAGGCAAAAAAACGAGATTTTTGGGAAGTCCATTCTCGAAACGATTTGGAAAAGTTAATTGGTGAGGTGGAAGCAAGAATAGCCGCTTTTACTCAAAAGACCTATGACGAAATTGTAAAACCAGCGGAATAGACCAGGTTGGTAGAAAAAGTATTTTATTGTATCAATCAGTATAAGATAGTTGATCATTACAAATTTCTGATCTTTTCCTTAGTTACATTTTCCAGATTGTGTAGATTGGATTAAATTAAATTTTTAAGAACCACCGATCTGTCCCCTGATTCAAATCCATTATGGCTCTAATTTTAGCCTGTGCCCAGCAATCGGGACTATTTCTGTAACCGATTTGCTTGTAAAAATAAGGTTAAGTTTTCCTGATCTTGACAACAGTTACCCTGCACGTTAGTATATTAGTCATAAAAAAGTTGATTAAACTAATCATAATAGTCAAATAAATAAATTAACTGGAGGGTGATTTTACTTTAATGGATGCGGAGAAATATCTGGAACTAAAAGCAGAACTACTGGTTGATGGCGTTAATGTCTCAGAACTAGCTTTGCAGGAGGTTGGTTCAAAATACAAAGAGCAAAATCACGGTCTTTTTGGCTGGGATTTTGAGGACCACGCTGGCATTAACCTGCCAGATGATTTCCTTTTACCCGATGGCACAGTAGTACAGTTCAGAATGAACAGGAGTTCACCGTACTTTATCGATCTAAAACAGGGGAAAACAATACTGACCAGAGATGGAATCGAGATCTGTCACGTTAGATGGATTCCTCGTCCAACTTTTTATCGGCAGAGAACATCAAGCGGTAACTTGATGGTAAAAATCGGGCAGATCGGCGGAGAAGATTGTCTCTTTTTCTGCTACCAGAATTATTGCAGTCATTTTTCCAGGAACGAGCAGTGCCTTTTCTGTAATCTGGTAAGCACTTCTCAGACATATAATTCAGTCATAAAAAGTAAAGAAATCCGGGATATTGGAGAGGTTGCCAGGGAGGCTTTTTCAGAAGGAAAAGTAAAACATGTTTTACTTACGGGTGGCTGCTTTAATCACCAGAAAGAAATTGAACTGGTTTCGGCAATTGTCAGAGAAATTCGTGAAAAAACGGGCTTTGACCGCGTACCCGGTACAATTCTACCCTCACCGGCGAGAAATCCCGATGAGATCAAACGATATTTTGATTCAGGGATTAAAGCCATCGGGTTTAGTCTGGAAATCTGGGACGAAAAATTATATCAGGCTATCTGTCCGGGTAAGTCCAGGTCAGTTAGCCATGCCGAATTTGTGAATTCCGTTCGTACCGCGGTTAAAATTTTTGGAGCTGATAATGTATACGGAGTTTTTGTGATGGGACTTGAACCTCGGGAAACCTTCCTGGAGGGAGTAAAAACACTGGCAGACATCGGAGCCAATGTGGTACCTTTTGTCTGGTCGCCCAATCCGGGCTCCAAATTAGAAGGTCACCGAGCTCCAACCAGCCGATGGTACATTGATACTGTAATGGAAGCTGCTGAAATCTTTGTGAAAGCTAAAATCCCAGCTGGTACTGAAAATCACTGCTATCGGTGTGATGGAAATTCACTGCTCCATGATGCTTTGCGTTTGCAGGGAATAGTATGAAATAAGTCGAGAGTTATCAGTTAATTGAATCTGATCTCTGACCAGTATCAGGTGGGTTTACAGGCGCGGAGAAAAAGAATTTTTATCTGAATATGTGCTCAATATCAGCAATCTTATTAGGCTTAATTAACTTACTAATACGTTAATTGCCCGGAAGACGATTGCCATTATATCCGGGCCAATATTAATTACTATTCCCTTCATCGTTTTCGTCTCCTCTAATGTGCTATCATAAAACCATTGTGCCATTATATGATTACAGGAAGTTTAGAAATGAAAAACAAAAAAACAGTGTTATTCGGCGTTATGGTCGCATGGTAAAGCTTTCTCCAACTTGCGGGACATAATCATTAAATCATGCTGAAATCAATGACCGTTTATTGCCTCAAGCATTATCCTGGTGTTTTG
>Ga0101944_10004366_pt1 | contig 17682 bp, 9 predicted proteins | sample DewCreD2012metaG_FD_75245 | JGI IMG/M metagenome (GOLD analysis project Ga0101944, IMG submission 75245) | Hot spring sediment bacterial and archeal communities from British Columbia, Canada, to study Microbial Dark Matter (Phase II) - Dewar... ... | reverse complement strand
CATCAGCCGCGTGGGGCTTTACGGCGACCCGGCCTGGGCCAACGAAGCCAGCCACGCGCGCTGCAAACCCCGGCCGCTGCCGCCGCCACCGCCGCCGCCTCAGCCGCTCAGCTTGGACGACGGGTTTGAAGACACGCCGGTTGGCGCGCACCCGGTCCGGGCACACGTCAGTGGCGAGGAACAAAGCGCCTCCATTCGCGTGACTGACGAGCGTGCGGCCACTGGCCGGCGCAGCCTCAAGGTCACCGACTCCGCCACACTTCAGCCGGCTTGGCAGCCCCATTTCTACTACGAGCCGCACCTGACCACGGGCACGGTCCGGCAACGGTTCGACGTGTGGCTGGGCACCAACGCGCAGTTCTTCACTGAATGGCGCGACGCCGGCGATTATCCCCGGAACGTCGGCCCCAGCGTGCGTTTCGACGCCAACGGCGACGTCAGCACGGGCGGCCGGGTGCTGGCCCGGATGCCGGTGGCCGCGTGGTTCCGGGTCGAGATCGAAGCCGCCGTGGGCAAGAACGCTGCGCGCACATTTACCCTGACGCTGCCCCCACCCAATGGCACGCCGCAGGTCTTCCGCGACCTACCCATTGCCGGGCCCGACTTTCACGAAGTCCACTGGCTGGGCTTCAGCAGCACCGCCGCCACCAACGCCGTGTTCTACCTGGACAACGTGGCTGTTGAGGCGCGCTGACCCCGGAGAGCGGCCGTTCGCCGTGTCGGCTCAGGCCAACGGCCAGCCATCGTGTTCGGCGATACGCGCGTCTATCTCGGCCATCCGGCGGACCGTCTCGTCCAGCGCCCCCACCAAGTGCTGGTAAGTCGCCAACTCCTCGTGGCCCAGCCGAAGGCCCAAGCGGTCCTTGAGCCAGCGTTGCGCCGGCTGGTAGCCGCCGATGGCAAACTCCCAAGCCGCGGCAGAAACCGGCTCAAAAAACTGCTCCTGGTTGATCCAAACGCGCCCGGCGGCCGGAGCGGTTTCCTCGCCGCTCGGGCGGGTCCTGCCGCGCACGCCGCGGGTGCCGCTTGTCTGGCCCGGTTGGAAACGCGCCTCGCGGACTTCATCGGAGCCTTTGACCGGGAAACTTACCGCCAGGTCTGGTGTACCCCCATGGGCGTGCAGGTCCACCAGGCGCGCGCCCAGGGCCACCAGTTCCTGAAACAGCTTCCAGTTACCGGTCAGGGGCAGGCGCGGGAAATCCGCCCGCAGGAATTCGGCGTAACGCTCGCGGTAGCCCGGGCTGTGAAAAACGGCGTAGGAGTAATGAAAGAGGCACTCCGGGCCGAACTCGCGCTTGCCCGGGCGGACCGGACCGGCCGGGACAAATCGGGCTTGCCAGCGTTCACAAGCTTCGCGGACGAAGGCGGCGTTCAGATTGGGCCGGCGCCCGTCCTGGTGGGCGAAAAGGTCCGCCTCGGGCAACTTGCCGTTCGGGAAGAGGTAGAGCGGGAACAGGTAATTGACCTCCTTGATCGAGACGCTGTGGAGTTGGATCGGCAGTGTCGCGGCCAGGACGTGCTGCCAGGGCGTCTTGATCTCGGTGCCGCGGGTGGTCGAAAGCGCCAGATTCGGCCCGGCCAGGAGGTGGCGCATGACTGCCAGGCGCGCCATGCAAAGGAAGCCGCGCGAAACTCCCGTGTAGCAGGTCACCCGTCGGTCGAAGGGCCGATACAAAATCGGGACCAGCATGTTTTGCCAGTCGTGGCGCAGCAAGTCCTGCCGGGCCAGCGCCACCTGCCAGTCGGGGTGTCCGATCCAAGTCCAAACTCGGTTCGGGCGGCTTCCGGAGACAGCAACAAGAAGCGACGCAGGCGCCGGCGCAATTCCTCCTTGCGGAACGCCACGGTGAAATGATCGCGCCCCGTGGCGATGCCCAGGCTGTGCACCGGCATGATCTCGGTGATCTTCCACCCGCGCTCGTACTCGCGGCGGCGTTGGGTGCTTTGCGGGATGAACAGGTAGTTGGGCGCAGCGGGGTCGAGCGAGGTCCAGGCGGTGTTCTTCACGTGGTGCCGGTCCAGCCAGTCGTATTTGGTCTGCCGCTGCGCACCCCAGAGGTGGGCGTGGCGGACCACGCAACCGCTTCCACCCTTGCGCTTGGCCCGGCGTTCCGGCGGCCATTTGACGAAAATCCCGATGGCCACGCCCTGCTGGATGTCGAACACGTTCTTGTCCGGTTCGCCCGTGCCGGGGACGGTTTCCTTCTTCTTCGAGTTGCCGTGCAGGTCCAAGACGTAGATTTCGTCGAAGGTCCGCATCAGGTGCTGCCGCATGCCGCGGAAGGTCGGGTTGTCGAGGTAGCCGTGGTTGGTGATGAAGGCCGGGATGCCCTGGCCGGTCTGCTCGATGCGCCACTGCCCCAGCGAATGAACTTCACGTAGTCGTCCTGCAACCATTTCGGATTGCGCTCGCCCAGCGGCCGGCCGTCGCAGAAGTAATAATCGCGGAGGAGCCGGGCGATCCATTCGCCCTTGTTGGCGCTGTGGCCGGAGTAGGGCGGGTTGCCCAGCACCACCAGCACGGGCTTGCGTTTCTTGATCGCGGCGGCGGCATCGGCCTCGTCGCTCAGAGCGCGCAGTGGACCGAGCATTTCGACATGGCGCTCGACGTCTTCGAGCGTGTTGGTGAGGAAGATGTTCAGGCGCTCGCCCGGGCGCGGCTCGTAGCTCCATAGCGGGCGGAACAGCGGCTCTTCGTCCATCGCGGCCAGCGCCAGGCCGAGTTTGAAATGCGCCACGGCATACGGGGCCATGAGCAGCTCGAACCCGAACAGGCGCGGCAGCAGATGCTCGTGGACGTAGCTGCCCCACTGGCCGGCGTTCTGGCGCCGCTTGAACTGCGCCCGGATGAAGTCCAGCACCTCGTAAAGAAACGTGGCCGTGCCGGCGGCCGGGTCGAGGATGAGCACGCGATGCGTCTCCTCGGCGACCTCGCGGCCGCCTTCCTGGCGTTTGACGATGAGCTTCGAGCGGTCGGCCAACCCGGCCTCGAGACCAAACCGGTCCTTGAGCAGATGATCAACGCTCCGGACGATGTAGTTCACCACCGGCTCGGGCGTGTAATAAACGCCGCGCAACTCGCGCAGCCTCGGATCGTAGGCCTGCAGGAAGGTCTCGTAGAAATGAACCACCGGGTCGCGGCCGGGGGCGCGTTTGCCGAAGTCTTCCAGAATCCGCCCCATGTCCGCGTGATCGAGGATCTGGATCAGGTCCTCGACGAACCCGGCGAACGGCTCCTCGTCCAGCGCCGCGCCGGTGATCTGCTCGAAGAACGCGCGCAGGAACGGGTTGGTCCGCGGGATGAGTTTGCGGGCGGTGTCGCGCGTGAACCGGGCCGTCCCGCAGGAGGCGCGGGCGCTGAACAGGCCGTAGGCGAGCGTTTGCGCGAACATATCGGCAAACTCGTGAATGGCCGCGGCTTCCTTCTTGGCGTCCGCCTGCGGGGCCAGCTCGGGCAGGAGCGTGGTAGCGAAGGCGTGACGCCAGTCGCGCAATTGTTGCGACGCCGCGCCGGTCTGGAACGCGCCCACGAGGACGTCGCGAATCATGTGGGTGAGGTTGGCCAACCGGCGGGCGAGTTCCTCGGCGGAGGCGATTTCTACCGGTTTTTGCGCGAGAAAACCGCGCAGAAGATGCCGGGCGCGCTCACGTTCCTCCGGCGCAACCGGGATAAGCCGGCCGCCGGGGCCGAGTGTGGCCAGGCGGAAGGTTTCCCGCCGCTGGCCCTCGACGAACCAGCGGAACTCGACGTAGTCGGTCAGCAGCAGGTTGGGCAGCGAGGCCAGGTAGCGCTGGAGTTGGGGGCTGCGATCCGCCTCATCCAGGTTGGCGCCGATGTCCTTGGCCTCGACGTAGCCCAGCGAAAGCCGGTCGCGCCGGCGGGAGATGACGTAATCCGGCGCGCCGCAGGCCGAGCGCCGCGGCTCGTTGGTCGCCACGACGGTCGCATCCAGGGCCTCGAGCAGTTCCTGGAGGGCGGGGCGGTGGGTGTGCTCGGTGGCGTCGCCGCGTTCCAGGGCGCGCTCCAGCTTGCGCAGGTAATCCGTGAGCGGGTCGGATTGGCCGCCGCCGGAAGCGGGCGGTTCTTCGCGCAGCAGGTCGGCCTCCGGTTCCATGTTATCACTTCAGCTCGGCCTGGATTTCCGCCAGCAGCTTCTCCAACCGACGCCCGTATTCCACAAAGTTCTGCCGCATGGCCGCCTCGCTGCCGGCCTGCGATTGGGCGTCGTGGAAGACCACGACCATGTGCGGCTCGATGCTGATGCCGGCGTCGTAACCGCGCGCCAGGGCGTCCCGCAGAATGTCGCGCACGCGGCCGTCGCCTTCGCCGGGCCAGTGGTAGTCCGCGTCATTCTTGGCCGGATTCCAGCGGGCGTCTTTGATGTGGATGTGCACGACGTGATCACGGACGTGCTCCCAAAACTCCCACGCATCTTGCTTGGGCCATGGCCTTGGTTTGGAGCGGTCGGGATTGAAGATCGGGTTGGCGGTGTCGAAAACCCACTTGAGGCCGGGGCACTTGTCGAGCAGTTCGAGGGCGTGCTGCCAGCTCATGCCGCCGTGGTTCATGCAGTTTTCGTGGACGGGCTGGAGGCCTTCGTCCAGAAACATCTTGGTCACCTCGCGCACGCGCTCGAAGACCTTGGTGGGGATGCGAAAAGCCTCATCGGCCGGCTTGAAGCTCATGATGCGGATGAACCTTGCGCCGGTGCGTTTCATGCGCGGGATGGCGCGGCGGACCTCGGCCAGGGTCACGTCCCAAGGCGTGTCCACCGTTTTGGCCCAGTTCATAATCGTCGAGCCGAAGCAGTAGGGCTGGATGCCGGCCTGCTCGAAGGCCCTGACCGCCGTGTCGAAGGCGGCGTCCGGGATATCGTGGAAGTTGGCCTTGGGGAAACCCGGCACTTCCACCCCGCGCGGTTCAATGAACCGCCAGCCCAGTTCCTTGGTTGCCTGAATCTGGCCGTCCAGCGTGTTGGCGGCCTCGTCGCCAATGCCCATCAGTTTCATAACATCCTCACTATGCTGCCCGGGTCTGCGCCGGAAACGGATTCGGCACGGACCACACCGGTGAACTTAGGTGTCCAACCATTGCGGCTCAAGCCGGCAGAAACAGGCGCGTGCGCCTCGCCGGAGGCAACGGCCTGATCCGACAAGCGCCGCCCGCGGCCTCCGCCCATCCAGCAGCCTGCGGGGATCAGCCCCCGCCTCAGGGCTTGCGCAGCCGGAAGAAGGCAGGACCACCGGAGGGCGAGAGTGTGACCGTGTTCCAACCTCCGGTGCTGAGAGGCGGGACCGGGACGGGCTGCCAACCGACATCGCCGTTTGCGGCGTTCCACTCCAGCACAAAGTCCGGCTGGCGGACCGGCCAGGCCAGTTGTACCACGCCGGCGGCCTGTTGAATGGACAGGACCGGTGGCAGGATCAGGCGGGCAACAAATGCATCGCCGACACCCCCCGCGAATGTCGGCTGCAAGGCTTGGCGGACGTACAAGTTGGTGGAGGCCGTGGCGCCGGCCACGTACAGGTTGCCGGCCGGGTCGGTGGCGATGCCGTAGCCGGCGTCGCTGGCCGGACCGCCGAAGTAGAAGGCGTAACTCAATGCCGTGCCCTCGGCATTCAGGCCGGCCACGAAGACATCGCCTGCGCCGTTGTTGGTGATGGCTGCGCCCTCCGGCACGTCGCGCGTGGGGAAATTCGCGGACAAGGTATTACCGACCAGATGGACGGCACCAGCGGCATCCGAGGCCAGACTCCACGCCGTGTCGGTGTTGTTGCCTCCGAAGCAGACCGAGTAGAGCCAGTTGGTGCCGCCGTCCGGAGCGACCTTGGTGGCAAACACGTCCGACCCGCCGCGGTTGGTCCAAACCGCTCCGTCCAGATTGGTCGTGGTGACGGGGAAGTCTGTCGAGCCGGTCACCCCGGCGACATACGCGTGGCCGGCCGTGTCGGCCACGATGCGGAAGCCAATGTCCTCTCCCTGGCCGCCCAGGAACGTCGAGTAAACCAGTGCGCCGGTGGAGTCAAACTTGGTGACGAAGGCGTCAGCCAGGAAGTTGGCATTGGTGGTCGGCGTGGGGGAAGGGTTGTTGAGCTGGGGCTGCACGGCGTTGGTGACCCAGTAATTGGTAGAGCGGGTGAAGCCGGTGACGTAGGCGCTGCCCAGAGGATCGGTGGCGACGCCGCTGCAGTAATCCTGATTGGTGCCGCCCAGGTAGGTGAAGTAGTCAAACGCGTCGCCCGACGAGTTGACCTTGGCCAGGAAACCATCATACGCACCCCCGAAGCGCGGTTGCAGGGCGTTGACGACCGGAAGGTTCGTGGACTCGGTGTAGCCGGCCACGTAGGCCCGGCCCGCTGGATCCACGGCAATGCCGATGCCCTCGTCCACACCACTCCCGCCCACGTAGGCCGAGTAAACCAGCCCGCTGCCGTCGGCGTTCAGCTTGGTCACAAAACCCTCCAACGGATAGGTGTTCAACGCCGGGTCGGGCCGTCCGCTGATGCGCGGCCCCAACGGACCGGCGACGGGAAAGTTAGACGAACCGGTGAAGCCGGTCAGGTAGGCTTGTCCAGCCGGGTCCACTGCCAGCGCCAGGGCGGCATCGTGCGATGAACCACCCAGGTAGGTCAGATACACCAAATTGGTACCTGCCGGGCCGAGCTTCGCTACAAAGGCATCGCCTGCCTGGCTGCTGCCCCCGGCGTAATTGGTCCGGAAGGCGTTTGCGCTCGCCGGGAGGTTGGCCGAGAGGGTCTCGCCCGCGATGTAGGCCGCGCCAGTGGCGTCGGCGGCAATGTCCCATGCGGCTTCACCTGATGCGCCCCCGAAGTAGGTCGCGTAGTCGAATACGGGGTCAATGACCAGCGGCGAATGGCGCTCATAGTCTCCGAGCTGGAATTCGACCCGGCGCGGACCGGCCAACTGGAAGCAGCACGGCACGAGCCGTTGCCGGCCCTCGATGAACTGGTAAGCGACCGGCTTGTGCTGGCGCAACTGTTCGCCGCCGACGTCCAGCACCAAGTTACCCCCGGCATCCAGGCTGACGGCGTCGGCGCCCGTGATTTCCAGGGCAATCCGGGTCGGGTCGGCCAGGGGCGCTACAACGAAATCCAGCTCCAAGCACCGGTCGCTGCCATAGTAAACCACATCCACCCCGGGATACACCGACACGAAGCGCACACGGCCGAACGTGGGCACGTTCGCGTGCCACATTGCCGGGTCATTGCCCAGCAGGTAGTTCACCCGGCCTGGCAGTGGGCTGTCCCCCAGGGCTACGGCGCGGGTATTGGCCGCGACCAGGCGCAGGCTCACCTGGCTGACCGCTACTTCGGCTGGCGCCGTCGCCCAAGCCCCCCGGCGGCCCTGCGGTTGTGACGACTGCCCGACCTTGGGTTTGGCCAGCAGGACGCGCGCTTCAGCCGGCGCCAACAGAAAAGCGCAACCCCGACCCTGCGCGAGAAACGGGAACTCCGCCGGCGCCTGGCCGCGGTTGGCCTCGAAGAAAAAGGGCAGCCGCAACGTGGCGGCCGCTGGGAACGCGGGGTCCGGCACGGTCGCCGCCGCCGGTGTCGGTAGCACAAGGCAACACCCCAAGCCGGTGAGAAGGGCCAGCACCGTCAAGGGAAGCCGGAGGTTGGCTGAGGGTTTCATGGGCATGACGCAGATGGGCATGGCCGGAATGGGGGCGGGACAGCTCAGAATTCCCGGGTATAGCCGACGCCGAACTGAAAGCGCCCGCCGCCACTGCTGTAACGGCTGTCGTAACTGATCGGGATGCCGTAATCCAGCCGCAGTGGGCCGATGGGCAGGTTGAGCCGAATCCCGATCCCCCAGTTGTCGCTGTAGCGACTGAAGTTGAAATCGAAGGAATCGGCCAGGACGTTGCCGATGTCGTAGAAAACCGCAAACCTGAGCCGCTCGATGATGGGAATGCTGTATTCCAACGAGCCAAACCAGTAAGTGTTGCCGCCGACCGGCTCCTCGAAACCGGGTTCGCGAGGGCTGATCTCGCGGTACTTGAAACCGCGCAGCGAGTAAAGGCCGCCCAGATAAAACCGGTCGTAAAAAGGTACGTCCTCGGTGTCGCCGAAACTGTCCGCGACGCCCATGCGGCCGACCACCTCCAGGACGTGTCCGGGAAACAGGCCGCGAAAGTACCAAGCACTGCGCAGCTCCGCGCGCCAGTAGTCCTTCTCGCCCGGCCAGGGGCCGGCGATTTCCCCAAACAACTCGGTACGTTGACCGCGGTTGGGCAGGAAGGTGCTGTTGCGCGTGTCGTAGGCCAGCGACAGGCCAAAGCGTGACACCAGCGCGCGGCCCTCCTCGGCCAGCAAGGCCTGAGGGGCATTGGCCGGGTCCACGCGGATGATCTCGCCGCGCCCGGGCAGGCTCTCCCGGATGAGCCGCGCCGGGTGCAACGTTGGGGCCAGGTCAATGCCCACCGACTCCAAGGTGTAGCTGACGCCCCCGATGGCGAAGTCATTCCAAAGTGTGCGCCGGAGACTGATGCTGCCGCCGCTGCGCAGTTCATCGTAAAGCCCTCCGTAACTCTGGTAGGCCAGGTCCCGGTGGTAAAGGTCCACCCCCAGGGCCAGCTTGCGGCCCAGAAACCACGGCTCGACGAAGCTCATGATGTAGTCCTGTCGCTCGGTGCCGACCTGGACACGAAGGCGGAACTTCTGGCCGCCGCCCTGAAAGGTGGGCGGCTTGAACAGGTCAAAGTTGCCCTGGTTGAATTCCACAAAGCCGACCAGGGCGTCCACCGAGCTGAAGCCGGCGCCGAGCGTGAAATTGCCGGTGTTCTTCTCCTCCACGGCCACGAGCAGGTTACGGCGGGTGGGGATTTCGGTGGGGTCAGGTTTCAACTCGACCTTTTCGAAGTACTGCAGACCCTTGAGGCGCGACTCGCTCAGCTTGACCCGCACCATGTCGAATGGCTCGCCCGGGGAAACAGCCAGCTCGCGCCGGATGACGCGGTCCTTGGTCTTGGTGTTACCGCGGATCTCGATCTTTTCGATGTACACCTTTTGCCCCTCGTCAATGGCGTATTCCAAGTCCATCGTGTTGCTTTCAGTATTTGGGATGCGGCGCACGCGCAGGTTGGGAGACGAGGTGTTGACGTCAATGTGGCCGCGCGCGCCGTAAAAGTTCTCGATGGCCACGGCGTTGTTGGACAGGCCGGCCGGCGTGAAAGTCTTGCCCGGCTTCATGGTAAAGGCGCGGTGGAAGGCTTGGGCGTCGTACCAGGCGCGGCGATCGGTCGTGCCGGGCGGGGGTTTGGATTGCGGCTTGAAGCCCGGCTGGACGGCGTTAGTGGGCAACATGGTCGCGCCGGTGAACCGAATGGCGCCCACCTGGTAGGGACTGCCCTCGAACAGCTCGAACCGCACCACCATGGTGCGCGGCGTCGGGTGCTCCAGCTTCACGTCCTTGATCTCGAAATCAATGTAGCCCTTCTGACGGTAGAACTCCGCCAACCGCTCGCGGTCCTCGTCGAATTCCTCTTCCTTGAAGTAGCCGCTGCCGGTGAGCCAGGAGAACATCCAGTGCCGACGGGTCTTGATGACCGAGGCCAGGCCCTTGCGGGAAGGGTGAAACAACTTCTCAAAGAACCCGACTTTCGCCGGGAAGGCCTGCGCGCCCACGAACTCCACCCGCTCGATCTTGATTTTGCGGCTTTCGGTGATCTCGAACGTGGCCGAGCCGCGGCCGGCGCTCTCGTCAATGTTCAGCACGTATTTGACCTGGGTGTTGGCGTAGCCCTTTTTCTGGTAGAGCTTCTGGATTTCCTGGCTGTCGGTGAAGAGCTTGCGCTCGTTGAGCGGCTCGCCGACTCTTGAAGAAATCGTCTTCCGCAGCTTGGCGTCGGTGAATTTCTTGTTGCCCTGAAAGCGCACATCCGTCAGGCGCGGATTGCCCTGCACCAGGTAGGTCAACACCACGCCCTGGTCGGTGCGCTCTTCAGTAACGCGGATGTTGTAGAACTGGCCAGTGGCGTAGAGGCTGCGCACGTCCTCGTCCACGCTGGCAGGCCGGTAGGGGTCGCCCGGGCGCACCCGAATGTGGGCGCGCAGGAGGGCGTCGCTGACGGCGGGCGGGCCTACATGTTTGACGTCCACGCGGGCCACAGTGGGGCCGGCCGGCTGGGCTTCCAGTGCCCACGGCAGGCTGGTCAGGAGCAGCAGGCAGGTGTAAAGGCCGGTCGGGAGCTTCATGATCTATGCGGTCTTGGGCACGTCTTCGCCACTGACCTTGGCCCCGCTCTTGAACCGGGTGAACGGTCGGAAGAACGTGAGGCTGATCTCGCCGGTGGGGCCGTTGCGCTGCTTGGCGATGTAGAGCTTGACCGCCTGACATTCCTCGTCGGGGGGGCGGGGCTGGTTATCTTCGCCCTTGCCCTTGGGAACGCGGTACAGCAGCCCTACCACGTCGGCATCCTGTTCGATGGCTCCAGACTCGCGGAGGTCGGACAAACGCGGGGTCTCCCCTTCGCCGCGTCGTTCGACGTCGCGGTTCAACTGGCTAAGCACGATGACCGGCACGTTGAGTTCCTTGGCCAGGGCTTTGACGCCGTTGGAGATATCGGCAATCTCCTGTTGGCGGTTCTCGGCACGGCGCGAAGTAGAGTGAAGCAACTGCAAATAGTCAACGACAAAGAGCTTGATCCCGTGCTGCTGGGCCAGCCGGCGCGCCCGGGCGCGCAGTTGCAGGATCGAAAGCCCGGAGGTGTCGTCAATGAACAACGGCGCGCCGGCCAGCTTGCCCGCAGCCGCGGTCAGCTTGGGGAAATCGCGCTCCGCCAGAAACCCCTCCCGCACGTTACGCAGGTTGACCTCCGCCCGGGAGCAAAGCAGCCGCATCATCAGGGATTCGGCGGTCATCTCCAAGCTGAACACGGCCACCGGCAGGCGCTGTTCCACCGCCAGGTATTCGGCGATGTTCATGGCCAGTGAGGTCTTGCCCACGCTGGGCCGGGCTGCAATGACGATCATTTCGCCGCCGTGCAGCCCGCTGGTCAGCCTGTCCAAATCGTCAAAACCAGTGGGCAGACCGCTCAACATGCCCTTGGAGGCGTGGAGTTTCTCGATGTTGGTGATAGCGTCGCGGACCAGATCCTTCGTGGAGGTCGCGCCGGTTTCGGCGCGTGCTTCGCTGACGTGGAGGATTTGGCGCTCCACCTCGTCCATCAGCACGTCCACTTCCCCTTCGTAGGTGTAAATCCGCCCAATGATGTCCGTGCAGGTATGGATGAGGCGACGGAGGAGGTATTTCTCGTAAACGATGTTGGCGTAGTAACTGAGATTCGCGGCCGACGGGGCGGCATCAGGCAACGAGGCTACGTAGCCCAGCCCCCCAGCCAGCTTCATCAGGTTGTCTCCCGTCGGACGGCCGCGTTGGTCACGTTCCGGGGTGTCCTTGAGCCGCTGCTGCAGCGTGATCACGTCAATGGCCTGCCGCTCCTCAAACATGGCCAGCAGGGTCTTGTAAATGGTCTGGTGGCGCAGGTCGTAGAAAACCTCGGGATTGCCGCGGAGCAATTCGATGCTCTCGCCCATGCAGGGATTGGGAGAAAGCAGCACGCAGCCCAACACGCCTCGCTCTGCCTCTGGCGAGTGCGGCGGCACGCGGTCCGCATGCGCGTCTGCCGACGGCCGCCGACGTGGGGCGCGTTTCAAGTCGGCACTTGCTGGCGCCGTTTCCAACGCTGTGTCCATCATGGCCACCAGCAGACACCAATCCGCCCGCCGACGCAATGCCAGCTTGTTTCGGGTTGCTCCCAGCTTGTTCACCGGCAGCCTCGCTGGCGGCGACGTCGCCGGGGGGACTTGTTGGAGGCAGTTTCCGGGTCGGGGCGGCGACTGGTAGGAAGGCCGCCAAGCGCCGCGGAACGGAGCGAATCCGAGCGGCTCAGCGCGTCGCTGGCTGGGATTTGCCCAGGCCCTGGGCCAGGGCAAATCGCGCCAGTCCGGCGGTGCTGTGCACGCCCAGCTTGTGCATGAGGTGTTCGCGATGGCTCTCCACCGTGCGAACGGCGATGCCCAGTCTGTCGGCGATTTCCTTATTGGTCAGACCATCTGCAATGCCTGCCAGCACATCGCGCTCGCGCGGGGTCAGGCCCGGGCTGCCGGCCGCCTGCACCGCGGGATGCGCCAGTTGCCGCAGGGCCGCTTGCACGGCCTCGGGACTGTAAAACGCGTCGCCCCGGTACACGGCCTCGATGGCCTGGACCAACTGCCTCGGATCGGACTCCTTGAGGATATAGCCTTTGGCGCCGCTGTGCAGAATGCGCGTCATGAACTCCGTGTTGGCGTGCATTGACAGAATGAGCACGCGCACGGCGGGCAGCTCGCGGCGCAGCGTCTCGGCCAACGCCAGCCCGTTCATGCGCGGCATGTCAATGTCCGTCACGACAATGTCCGGCCGCAACGTTCTGGCCAGCTCCAACCCCTCGGCTCCATCGGCCGCCTCACCAATCACCTCCACCTGCTCCTGTCGCGCCAGGGCGGCGCGAATGCCACGTCGTACGACCGGGTGGTCGTCCACGAGTAGCACTCGGATTCTCGGCTTCATTGTGTTGGCTTTGGTGTGTTGCCTTTCCCTGCCCACTTAGCGCGTGCTGCACCGACTGCACGTCTTGTCCTTCCGGCTGGCACTAATCTCAGTCACATGGACGCCTCCACCGGACTGACGCCACCCCGGTTTGGCCGACGGCACCATGCCTGCCTTCTGTGCGTCCACCCGGCCTGCCCTGTAATGCCCCCCGCAACCATATGCGCCAGCCCGCCGCGATCGTCGCGGACGGGTATTCGAGCATGGCGGCACCAAGATGTTACCAGTTTGTAGCAAAAACGACTTCCTGACCATCGGGGCAGGACCGCGCTTTTGCCCCGGCAGGATTCCGGAAGGTACCCCGGGGGAATTCCCGGGATGGGTCGCCCGGGCATCCGACACGCAACAGGTATGCCTGGCTTGTTGGGGCTCGCAGCCTCGCCCCGCGCTGCGCGGTTCGTGTGCGCTCAGGCGGGATTGTCCCGCTGGCACCACGCCGTGGCGTGCTGGGTGAGTTCGGCGGCGCTCTTGAGGTTGAGCTTCCGTTTGATCTGCTCGCGGTAGTATTCGATGGTCTTGACGCTCAGGTGCAACTCCTGCGCGATCTGGCGGGTGGTCTTCCACTGGCCAATGAGCTGGAAAACCTCAATCTCGCGGTCGCTCAGCAGGTCCTCCGGGGACGATTGTCCGCGCACCGGGCCTTGCAGTTGTTTTTGCAGGAGTTTGACGGCCATGGCGTCGCTGACATAAACGGACCCTTTCAACACACGGCGAACCGCCTCAAGCACTTTGTCCAGCGCCTCCTGTTTCATCAGGTAGCCCAGGGCACCGGCTCGGAAGGCCACCTCGGCGTAAACCGATTCGTCGTGCACGCTCAACACCAAAATGGGCAGGCGGGGATGACGCGCCTTGAGATTGCGGATCAGCTCCAGGCCACTGCTGTCCTTGAGCGAGAGGTCCGCAATGACCAGGTCCGGCTTGAGCCGTTCAACCGCCGTTAACGCCCGGGAGGCATCTTCCTCCTCACCGCAGACCTCCAAGTCCGGCTGGCCGTTAATGAGCTGTGAAATCCCGAAGCGGACGACCGCGTGGTCGTCCACCAACAACACTCGCGCTCGCTTGCCCTGCCGATCTTGTTCTCCTGCCTGCGCCATGCTGTCTCCTGTCGTGCGCCTCCCCGCACACCCTTGCCCACGCCCATTGGGCCGCCACCATTGTGCGGCGACAGGCTCGATATCGCAACCCTCCAGTGAACGGCCTCCATGGCAGCGACGCCGAAAGGGCAGCCTGGCCCCGGCGACATGCCGATTGGTGACCAGCCTGTCTAACTGCGTGCTCGGCCTGTCGTTGCGCAAGTGGCCGGCTGGTCCGGCCAGGCGAATGGACTTGTTGTAGCGGCCTGCGCCCGGCTTAATCGGCGGTATGGCGAAGCCGACCGACATACGTCCCGTGGCGGCGACACTCTATTTGCTGCCTGTGCAGACCCGCGTGCCGCTGAAATTCGGGACCGAGACCCTCACCAGCGTGACCTGCGCGCGCGTTTGCGTGCGTGTGGCGGACCGTCGCGGGCGGGCCGCGGATGGTTGGGGGGAAACCCCGCTCAGCGTGCAGTGGGTTTGGCCCAGCCAAACGCCCTACGTCACGCGGCAGCAGGCCGTGCAGCAATTCTGCACGGAGCTGACCGAGCTGTGGGCCGGCCTTGCCGCCCGCGGCCATCCGCTGGAGGTAGGCCACGAGTTCTTGGAAACCGTGCTGCCGCGATTCTGGCGCGCCTTTAACCGCCGGCACCGGCCCGGCGGCCCACGGCCGGGCAGCGCGCCAGCTAAACGCGCGGGCCGAGCGACCGTTCCCCTGCCCGAACCCATGCCCTGGCTGGCGGCGCTGGTCTGCGCGTCGGCGTTCGACCTGGCCACGCACGATGCCTACGGCCGTCTGCTGGGCCGGCCGGTGTACGAGACCTACAACCGGCAGTTCATGAACCGCGACTTGGCCGGCTTCCTCCAGCCCGCTGCCGACGCCCGCGTGTCGTTCAAGGGGCTTTTCCCCGCCGATTTCCTGCTGCCCACCCGGAGACAACGATTGGTTGCCTGGCACCTGGTGGGCGGCCTGGACCTGCTGGAACGCGATGAACTGACCGGGCACGAGCCTGACGACGGCCAGCCGGTCTTGTTGGCGGACTGGATCAAGCGCGACGGCCTGAAGTGCTTGAAGGTCAAACTGCGGGGCAACGACGCAGCGTGGGATTACGCCCGGTTGGTGCGGGTGGGGCAAATCGCGGCGGCGCACCAAGTCAACTGGCTGTCGGCAGACTTCAATTGCACGGTTACTGATCCCGGCTACGTGAACCACATTCTGGACCGCTTGCGCGAGGAACACCCGCGCCTTTACGGGATGCTGCTTTACGTGGAGCAGCCGTTTCCCTACGACCTGGAGGCCCATCCGATTGACGTGCACAGCGTGGCGGCGCGCAAACCTCTGTTTCTGGACGAAAGCGCCCACGACTGGCGGCTGGTCCGACACGGCCGCGCCCTGGGCTGGACGGGGGTGGCGCTGAAAACCTGCAAGACCCAAACCGGCGCCCTGCTCAGCGCCTGCTGGGCTCAGGCCCACGGCATGGCGCTCATGGTTCAGGACCTCACCAACCCGATGCTGGCCCAGATTCCGCACGTGCTGTTGGCCGCCCATCTGCCCACCCTCATGGGCGTGGAGACCAATGCCATGCAGTTCTATCCCGCGGCCTCGCGACCCGAGGCGACCGTGCATCCCGGACTTTACCGTCGCCGGGATGGCGTGGTGGACCTGCGCACCATCCGCGGGCCGGGCTTTGGTTACCGACTGGACGAAATCCGACGCACGTTGCCCGCCCCCGCGGCACACTGCGCGGTCTGACTGCCGTGTCCCGCGGCAAGGCATTATTGCTCTGAAACGGGGCGCCGCAGCCGCTTGAACAGGCCTGCCGACGGAGGCTGGGGCTGCTCTGAATCCGCGGGACTTGGCGCTCGACCAGGGCATCGGGCGTCTCGGGCTGTTGTATCCGCCGGCAAACCCGGCCCATCCCGCCCCAGGGGCGGGCTGGCGGACGAGTTGTGGCGGCCGGCGGGGCAGTTGCCAAGATGGCCGTGCGGGCGTGGTACTGGCCGTGCTCCCTCTGGGCTGACACCGATCCTGGCAGCCTGCCAGTTATGGAAGAGAAACTGCGAGTCCTGCACCTGGAAGACGACCCGGACTATGCCGAGCTGGTCCGCGCGCTGTTGGCCGAGGGCGGCGTGGACGCCGACGTGGTCTGGGTGCGTGACGGGGCGTCATTCCGGCAGGCCCTGGCGAGCCGGGAGTTTGACGTGATTCTGAGCGACTACCACCTGCCGGGTTTCAGCGGCTTGGAGGCGTTGCGAATCGTGCGCGACACGACCCCCGGCACACCGGCCATCTTGATCTCCGGCACCGTGGGCGAGGAGGCAGCTATTGAAGGATTGCGTGCCGGCGCCACGGATTACGTGCTCAAACAGTGGTCGGACCGTCTGGTGCCAGCCATCCGGCGAGCGGTCCGAGAGGCAGCCGAGCGGCGGCGCCGCCAAGCCGCCGAACAGGAGCTGGCCCGGCGCGAGGCCTACTTCCGGGCGCTGACCGAGAACGCGCTGGACGTGTTGGCGCTGGTGGACGGACAGGGGAGGCTGCGCTTCGTCAGCGCCTCGGCCCAACGGGTGCTCGGCTACGCCCCCGAGTCCATTCAGGGCCGCGAGGTGCTCGAGTTGGTGCACCCGAGGGATCGTGACCGGGTCCAGCAGGCGCTTGCCCAGGCCCTCGCCAACCCCGCCACGGCGGTGACGGTCGAGTTCCGCTTGCGGCACATGGACGGGCGCTGCCGGTGTCTGGAGGCGGTGGGGCAGAACCTGCTGGACGATCCGTCCGTGGGCGGGGTTGTCGTCACTTGTCGGGACGTGACGGCGCGCAAGCAGGCCGAGGCCGCCCTGCGCAACTCGGAGCGCTTGTTCACTTCGGTGTGGGAAAACTCGGCCGACGGGATGCGGTTGACGGACGCCGAGGGGACGATTGTGGCTGTGAACGCAGCCTTTTGCCGGTTGGTGGGATTGCCGCGCGAGCAGCTCGAGGGGCGACCGTACACCGTGATTTACGCCGACACGCCAGAGGAAGCAGCGCGCCGATTGGAGCGCTACCGGCAGCGTTTCAGGGACCGCGTCATGGAACAGCGGTTGGAGCGCCGCCTCACCCTCCACAACGGCAGCGTGCTGGAGCTGGAGAACACCAATTCGTTCGTGGACGTGCCCGACCGGCCGCCGCTGTTGTTGAGCCTGTTCCGCGATTTGACGCAGCAGAAGCGGCTGGAGGAGCAGTTGCGCCAGTCCCAAAAGATGGAAGCCATCGGCCAACTGGCCGGGGGCGTGGCCCATGACTTCAACAACATCCTGACCATCATTCAGGGCCATGCCTCGCTGCTGCTGGCCTCGGCCAACCTCACCGGCGCGGCCTGGCGCTCCGCACAGCAGATCGGCCAGGCTGCCGAGCGGGCCGCCGGCCTGACCCGCCAGTTGCTCACCTTCAGCCGCCGGCAGATGCTCCAGCCGCGCCCCCTGGACCTCAACGAGGTGATCAACAACCTGGCCAGGATGCTCTCGCGCCTTGTCGGCGAGGACATCCAGCTCCAACTGCATTACTGGCCGCACCCGGCAATGGTGCTGGCCGACCCGAACATGGTCGAGCAGGTCGTCATGAACCTGGTCGTCAACGCCCGGGACGCCATGCCCCGTGGCGGGCAATTGGAGCTGCGGGTTGCGGAGGTGGACGTGGATACCCGTCACGTGAGCGAGCATCCGGAGGCCAGGGTGGGCGCGTTTGTCTGTTTGTCGGTGGCCGACACCGGTTGCGGCATCCCGCCGGAGAACCTCCGGCGCATCTTTGAGCCTTTTTTTACGACCAAGGAGACCGGCAAGGGCACGGGCCTGGGGCTGGCCACCGTGTACGGCATCGTCAAACAGCACTCCGGCTGGATCGAGGTCGAGAGCGTTCCCGGGCAGGGGACCACCTTCCGGGTGTATCTGCCGGCCAACCGGCAGCGCCAGGGCGTGAGCGGTGAGACCGCCGGCGCGCAGCCCGCCATTCGGGGCGGACGC
>Ga0101944_10004365_pt1 | contig 17685 bp, 13 predicted proteins | sample DewCreD2012metaG_FD_75245 | JGI IMG/M metagenome (GOLD analysis project Ga0101944, IMG submission 75245) | Hot spring sediment bacterial and archeal communities from British Columbia, Canada, to study Microbial Dark Matter (Phase II) - Dewar... ... | reverse complement strand
AGTCGTACTCGAAGTGTTCGACGATCTCCTTTTTGCGGTCCATGAACCAGATGTCGTCGCAAAACAGCAGGTGTAGGTCCTTCTGGTCAACCCTAGGGAAGCGTAACCGGATGGGATCGAACTGAAACAACAGGTCGTAGCCAAAAGCTCCCACCAGCCCCAGGCGGCTGTCCTTGGGCGTCCGGAATTCTTCGATCAATGCGCGCAGAATTGAGAAAGCGGAGGGCTGCTTGCTGCGCTGTTCTTCCGGAAAGAGCGGCGGAAGGGGCTTAAGGCGTCCCGACAACAAGCCGGGCGCCGCTTCGAAGGACTCCCAATGGGGATGGCGCCCGATAAGCGGCTCAAACATGCGCAACATTTTTGAGCCGCGCTCATTCAAAGCTCGAAAAGCGATCTCCCGCCCGCGCCCCACGATTTCGAGCGGCGGATGCACGCTGGCGATGTCCCACCGGGAATAGCGCCCCGGGTACTCGTAGCCGGACGAAAGGTAAAAGCCGCGGTGATCGTCCAACTCACGGAGCAGGCGCCGCAGACCTCGCCGGTAGGGCGAACGCAGAGCGGTGCGCGTCACCCGAATGCCGCTCGGAGTGGTGTAGTTCAGTTGCCGCATGAAGAACTTCGATGTTTGACAGGGTGAGATTTCAGCATAGCACCGGGTCTCCGCCGCCCATCCATGAAAAAAGTTTCATACTGTCCGATACACAAAGCATCCCCAGCGTGGCTGGCGCGCACCTTCCGGGTAGCGTGTATAGTATTAGCCAGAATGTCTGGAACTGGTTCTTATTTTAGCCGTAGGGAATTGCTATTGACTACGTTAGCCGTGCCGGCGGCGTGCGGCGCGGCGAATTCCTGGCAAATTGGATGTTTCACTCGTCCCTGGGATCATGCCGAGTACCGGGCGGCTCTGGACGCCATCGCGGAAGCGGGCTACCAGTTCGCCGGTCTGATGTCGCACGGCGGCAAGCCGCGTACGGTGATCCATGTAAACCAAGCGGTGGAGGAAGCCGCCGCCATTGGGGAGGAGGTCCGCAAGCGGGGCATGCAGACGATTTCGGTCTGGGGAGGCGACTTCCCGGTGGCGAAGTCTCTCGAAGCGGGTATCGAAGGGCTGAAGAAGCTCATCGCCAATTGCGCGGCTTGCCGTTGCCCCTACCTCCTGCTGGGAGGCACGTCCAAGCCCGAACTCACAGAGCGGTATTACAACGCGGTCGCCGAGTGCTGCGATTACGCCGCCTCGCGGAAGGTCATGCTGACAGTGAAGCCGCATGGCGGGACGAACACTACCGGGCCGCAGTGCCGTAAGCTCATCCAGACAGTGGGGCACAAGAACTTCACCTTGTGGTACGACCCAGGCAATATTTATTACTACACCAAAGGCGAAACCGATCCCGTGGATGACGCACCGTCGGTGGCGGGCGTGGTCAGCGGCATGTGCGTCAAGGACTTCCGGCCGCCGAATGAAGTCATGCTCACGCCCGGAACGGGCAAGGTAAACTTTCGTGAAGTGCTGGCGCGCCTGAAGAAAGGCGGCTTCAGGGGTGGACCGCTGGTGGTGGAATGCCTGGACCGGACGGACCTGACTAAGCTGACCGCCGAGGCGCGGAAGGCGAGGAAATTCCTGGAGGAACTGGTGGCTTCATGAAACGAAGCGCGTTGGCATTGGCACTGCTCGCCGGGGCGGCGCTGACCGCTGCCGAGCCGGGCTTCGTCCCGCTGTTCGACGGCAAGACATTGAATGGTTGGATTCTGAAAGGGAAGGTGGGTCCGGGATACGTAGTAGAAAACGGCATCCTGGTGTGTCCGGCTGACGGCGGCGGCAATCTTTTCACCGACAAAGAATACGCCAATTTCATCCTGCGGCTGGAGTACCGGCTTTCCCCGGGCGGGAACAACGGAGTCGGGATCCGCGCCCCGCTGGAGGGACAAGCGTCGTACGAAGGCATGGAGATCCAGATTCTGGACGATCAGCATGAGAAGTACAAGGGGCGGATCCGCCCGGAACAGCACACAGGTTCGATTTATGACGTAATCCCGGCGCGGACGCGGTTCCAAAAGCCCGCCGGCGAATGGAACGAGATGGAGATCACCGCGCAAGGGCGGCGAATCCGCGTGCGGATCAATGGCGAAATCGTCGTGGATGCCAATCTGGACATCGTGAAGGATCCGGCGACTCTGAAGAAGCACCCCGGCCTCGCCCGCGCTTCGGGTCACATCGGGTTGCTCGGCCACGGCACGCTGGTGGAATTCCGGAATATCCGCGTCCGCGAGTTGAACTAGGCGGCTTCAGCGGCTGCCCGCAGCCGCTTTGAGATGCGCATCGAACCAAGCCAGCATCTTTTGCTTCATGTCGTCCGTGTAAACGTGGCCGGTTTCGGGATAAATCACGCTTCGAAACTTGGCTGATGCCCCGTGGAGCGCGTACAGGCGCGAGAGGACGTCTTCCAGTTTCTTCATGCCGGTAGGCGGCGAGCCGGCATCCCGGTCCCCGGTGAGCGCCAGGAACGGACGCGGCGCCAGGAGCACCATCACCGCCTCGCTGTCAAAGTGCTTGAGGATCCCCGGAACAAAGTAGTAAATGCCGTGGGCTCTCAGATTGCGGGTGGCGATGAGGTCTTCATAACGGGTGAAACAGGCGACGCCGACGACGGCGCGAATCCGGTCGTCGATCGCCCCTAGCCACCAGGAGCGGGTGCTGCCCATGCTCATCCCCTGCGCTCCGATGCGGTTTGGATCGACTTCCGGGCGGGAACTGAGATAGTCCAAAGCAATTTGCTCGTCTCGGAGCATCATCCCCCACAGGGTGCGTCCGAGCCACAGGTTGAGCTTAAACAGAGACCATTCCTGATCGGAGCCCTTGGCCATCACCTCGAGTTCGCCCGCCGGTCCCTTCCCGCGGCGCTCGCCGTTGAAGTAGTTGTCGATGCCCAAAACGACATAGCCGTTCTTCGCCAGCAGGTCGGAGACGTACTGCGAGCTTTCACGGTAGCCGAACATGTCGTCTTTGCTGCTGCTGTGCCCGTGCATCGTGAGCACGGCGGGCAACCTTCCCGCGCGAGCCTTGGGAACGGCGATGTAACCGGGGACTTCGTTATCGGCGCCGTTATGGAAGACGAATTTCTCCACTGTGTAAGCGCCTTTGTCTTCGGTGGAAACCGTGCGGACAGTGAGCGAGGCGGGGCGGGGCGGCATGTCGCCGAGGCAACCCATGACGATGTTTTTGACCTCGCGCCGCTGGGCTTGCCATTCTTTCAGGCTGCGGGGTTCCTTGAACTTGCCTATCGGGAGATTACGGAATCCCTCGGGAACTCCCAGCCAAGGCTCCTGCACCGGCGGCGGAAGCTGCGCCGGCACGAGCAGGGGAATGAGCGCCAGGAAAGCTACTCGTTGCATGCACCCTATTAGATCAAGCCCGCGCGCTCGAGCAAAGGGTGGTTGGCCAGAATTTCGGACGTCGGTCCGTCCTCCAGAATGGTCCCGCCGCCGAGCACGAGGGTTCGGGAGGTGACCGCCCGGAGGAACTCCAAATGGTGGGTGGCGACAATTTGCGTGCCGGCGAGCCCCGGCAGCAGCGAGGAAAGTTGGCGAACCGACCGGCCATCGAGTTCGGCGGTGGGCTCATCGAGGAGCAACAATTCGGGAGATGCCGCCAAGGCCACGGCGATCGCGGCGCGCTTGCGTTGCCCCAGGCTCAACTGCGAAGCTTCCCGCCCGGCGAGGTCTTCCAGCCCGACGGCGCGCAAGGCTTCGAGCGCCGCCGCGCGAGCGCGCACCGGGTCTTCGCCGCGGTTGAGCAGCGTCAGGGCGGCATCGTCGGCAAGCGAGGGCATAAAAAGCTGGTCCTCCGGGTTTTGGAAAACGAGGGCAGCCCGCCGGGGCGGGTTTCGTCCGAGCTTCTCCCCGAAAATCCTGACTTCGCCGGACGCCGGCAGCAACCCAAGTAGACACCACAGCAGCGTGCTTTTGCCGGAGCCGTTAGCGCCCGCCACTCCTACACGTTCTCCCGGCGCGATGGAAATAGACACACCGGCCAAGGCTTGAGTCGCCCCATAAGAGAAGCTGAGATCGCGGACTTCGACCGCCGGCGTCATTCGGCGGCTCCCCTGAGCCATTGCGCCGCATAAAAACGTTCCGCGCGCGCCAAAGTGCGCCGGAACACAGCCGCCACGGCGCAGCGCAGAGAGAAGAATCCGAGCGGCCCGCGCTCTCGCACCACCGCCAGGCGCCGGGCCCGGAAAAGGCGGAAGGCTTCCTCGCCCAAGATGGCGGCGAAATGACGAATGAACAGCAGAAACAGGATCGGAACGTTTCTAAGCGCCCGCCCCGGCCGCAGCAGGCGCGGGAGGCGCCGCCACGGGAAACACAGATAGAGGCAGAAGCCAAGCAAGAATGCGAGGAAAGTTTTGACCGGCAGCCAAGGGTCGATGCGCCCGGCCATAGCTTGCAGAGCCGCCGTAACGGCGCAGAACAGCGCCAAAGGCAGAGCCATCCTGAGGACGCGCTGGATCATGGGCGGGCGGCGAGCACAAAGTACCATCCCGGCTCTTCCTCCGCCGCCAGCAGCTTCGCGCCGCAGGAAGCCATTAGGGCGGCAAGTTCCGGCGCCGGAGGCAGCCGGTCCGCTGACACGGGGCCATTCAACTGGGCGTGGAAGGCGTTCAGGCCGGAGCTGTCTCTGAGATGGCAGACCCCGAGCGCGCCGCCAGGCCGGAGGCAATCGAAAAACGCCCGGCAAGCGGCCACAGGATCGGGCAGGTGCGGCAAGAGTCCAAAACAGAGCACCGCGTCGAAGCTCGCGGGCTGAAACGGAAGACAGGCGGTATCCGCAGCCACCATGTGCACGCGCCGGTCCCCGGCGCGCAAGCGCGCCTGCCGCAACATCTCTTCGGCGAAATCCAGCTCGCAGACCATGTTCAAGGCGGGGCGTTCTTCGAGCAGCGCCGGCAGCAGCACGCCTGTGCCGCAGCCGGCATCCAAGACGCGGCTGGCTCCTTCAGCGACAGACCGCGCTATGAACCGGCGTATTTTGTCGGCGGCTCCGGGCGGGGAAGGCAGCGCGTCCCATAGCGGCGCAAGCTGGTTGAAATACGTGCGTTTGTCCATCGGCTCATTGAAACAGCAAACCGGGCCGGCGGCGCAGCCCGCGAACCACCACCGGAACCACCGCAAGCTGAAGCGCCACTCCGGGGAGGCCTTGCATGAGCATAGCAAGAGAAGCGAAGGAAGGCGGCAGTCCGAAATAGCCCGCCAAGAGGAAACTAACCGCGAACGCGGCGCCCCTGCCCGCCGCAATCGCCGCAATGAGCGCCACCCACAGATTGCCTTTGCCCCGCCGGAACAGCAGCGCCGCCACGGAGCCGAGGACGGCGCCTTCACATGCCAAAGCCGCCGCCACCGGAGGGTACATCGGCGGCATGCCGGTAGCGATGGAAGACAAGAACGGGACGATGAAACCCGTGGCCGCCGCCCAAGGCAGAGGAACAAGGAAGCCGTTGAGCAGCAATGGCAACAGCATCGGAAGGAAGCGGCTGCCCAAGCCCACCATGTGGAACACAACGGGCAACGTGAGACCGAGCGCCGCCATCGCGGCGCTCAGGACCATAGCGCGCAGAGTTGCCGGCGAAGACATCAGAAGGTCACCGAAAATCCGCCCATCGCGGTGATGCCCGGCATGGGATAGTTGGGCACCACCTCATAGGTGCGGTCGTAGAGGTTCTCAATGGTGGTAAAGAGGTTGAGCGACTTGCCTAGCGGGGCCATCAGGCGGATTGTGCCGAGCGCATACCCTCCCAGCTTGCGCGTGCGGGCGGCGTCCGCCCAACGCTCGCCCACCACCGAGCCGCCGAAATGCACAAAGAAGCGCCCGGCGTCGAAATCCGCTCCGTAGTTGAACTTGTGCGGTGGAACAAAGGGCGCAAGGTTGGTGGACCGCAAATAGGCGTACGAGGATTGCAGCGAAAGCCGCGGCGCGGGACGCCATTTCACGCTGGTTTCCACGCCCCGGTTGAGAGCGGCTCCGGCGTTGGCCAGCCGCAGATTCGGGAACCGCCCGAGCGTGACGATCATGTTTGACAGATCGGCGTAGTAGCCCGTCACGGAAAATAACACACTGTGGTGGGGGCGCCCCTGAAACGAGGCTTGATAGTTCCACAAGCGTTCCGGCTTGAGCGTGGGGTTTGGCGCAGGGAACAGGTACAGCTCTCGAATTGTGGGGTTGCGGAAGCCGCGCGCCGCCGAGGCGGCAACCGTATAACCGTCGCGAGGGGTAAAGCTCACGCCCGCTTCGGGCGCCACGATATCGCCGGAGGCGGTGTTGCTGTCATAGCGGAGACCGGCGTGCAGGCGAAGGCGCGCGCCAGGAGTCCACTGGACGCGCGAGAAACCCGCGGCGGTGTTCTGGTGGTGTTCGCCGTAGTTCAGCCGTTGAAGGATGTTACGAGCCTTGCCGCCGTACCGGACGTAGTCCGCGCCCACTTGCGCCGTAACCTGCCTGCCGAGCATGAAGTTCTCGCTGAGCCGAAAACCCGTTGTGTTGTCGGTGGAGCGGAATCCGTCGGTGATATAGTGCTTGCCCCAACTCTGGAAGACGCGGGCGTACCCCCACGCCCTGCCGAGAGTGTTATCCAGACTGGCGCTGTAGCCACCGCGCCCTACACGCGCGTATGCGTTGTGGAGCAGCGCCGTGACCGGTCCTGGATCCTCCACGTGGAAACGCCCGTAACGTCCCTCCAAGCCGCCTCTCCAAGCGCTTGAAAAAGTATAGCCGAGGTTAAGGCTCCCGTCCTGGTTGCGGAAGGCGGAGGACGGGCGGTCGCCGCCGGTGTGGGATACGCCAGCGGTGGTCGAATAGTAGAACTTTTCCCAGCGCATGGCGTGACCCAGGCGGTGCTGACCCGTCAGGAAGCTGCCCAGGCTGGATGAGAAACGGTTGCTAAGCCCGGCGCGCGGAAGATTCGGCTTGACTTCGATGACTCCGCCCATGGCGTTGGTCCCATAGAGCACCGACGCGGGACCCTCGACCACGCTGATCGTTCCGACATCCGACAGGCTGTAGAAATCCGGAAGCGGGTGTCCCATCAAGCCTTGCATGTCGGGGCGCCCGTCGACAACGATCAGAACCCCGGTGTTGGGCTGCCCGCCGATGCCCCGAATGGTCACCCCTCCGGTGCCGTTCGTGGCGATGCCGTAACCCATCACTCCCCGGCGCGTTACGAACGCTCCCGGCACGAGTTGATCCACGGCGTCGAAGACCGTGCGCGCCCCGATTCTCTCGATCTCAAGCGCGGTGGAGACCGAAGCTCCGGGCGCCGGCTCATCCCGGACCACCACTTCGACGGCAGTCCGGTGGATGGCTGGACGGAGCATCACCGTGATCCCACCCGCCGGTAAGGCGTCCACGCGAACTTCGGCGGCTTCGAACCCCGGCGCCGTAACACGAACTGTCAATGGGGGCGACAGCGCAAGCTGGGCGGAGCCGTCCACGGCGGTGACTGCCCAGACCGAGCCTGCTTCCACCCGGGCGTTGGGAATTGCCGCGCGCAAGGGGTCGATGACGCGAAAATCGGCGCCGCGCGCCACCGGCGCGGCAACCAACAGCACAAGAGAGAGAAAAGTCCGATTCATGGTTAGCCTTCTCTGACGGTATCACACATATACCAATAGTGCTACTCAAATGTAGCGCCGTCCGGGTTGCTCTCGCCGCTACCCTTCCGCTGCGCGCCGGTTGCGGGGACCGTTTCTTTGGCGCCGTCGGCCGCGGGCGGGGCCCGGCGTTTGCCGTCCGCGGCCGAATGATATGCTATCAGTGGGTTTTTGAGAGGAAGGGTCTCACCCGGGAGGTGGAAAATGATCAGGTTTATTGGAGCACTGCTGTTGGCCGCCATGTGTCTGCCGGCGCAAGAATCGCGCGGCACTATAGGCGGAATGGTAATGGATCTTCAGAACGCGGGCATTCCCAAGGCGCGGGTAGTGATTACGAATACGGATACCGGGGTCGATACGGTGCTCGAAACCAACGATCGAGGGGCATACGTGGCGCCGCTGTTGCTCCCAGGCAATTATCGGATTTCAGCCGAGCACGAAGGCTTCAAGAAATTCACCCGGGATGGCATCGTCCTCAGCGTCAATGACAATCTGCGCATTGACATACAGCTTGAGCTGGGCGCGGTGACCGAGACCGTCAACGTCACCGATTCAGCGCCTTTGGTGGAAGCCGCGAGCGGCAACATGGGCATGCTGATCGGGAACAAGGAAGTGACGGAGTTGCCGCTGGCCCATGGCAACCCATACGCGCTCATCAGCCTGGCGCCAGGCACCACTTTTGAAGGGGACCCCTTGTTGAACCGGCCGTACGAACCGACGCACATCGTGGGCTACAGCATGAGCGGCAGCATCGCCAACACGACCGATATCACGCTGGACGGCGTGTCGAACACGTCGCGGAGCGGCGCCGGGCAAATCGCCGCCGGATATGTGCCGCCGGCTGACGCCATAGGCGAGATGCGCATTGAGACCAGTTCGTTCGACGCCCGCGCGGGTCAGACTTCGGGCGGAGTGGTGAATATCAGCCTGCGGTCAGGAACCAACAAACTGCGAGGCAACTTCACCTTCACCAAGATGAGGCCGGAGTGGATGGCCAACACTTGGTTCGGCAACCGCAACGGCACGCCGCGCGGCGATTTCGACTACAACCGGTGGAGCGCCTCAGCCAGCGGTCCCATCGTGCTGCCTAAGATTTACAACGGCAAGAACAAGACTTTCTTCATGTGGGCATATGAAGCGCTCACCGACCAGCGTCCGCGCGGCGGGACCACGCTGACCGTACCCACGGCGGCGCAACGGAAGGGCGATTTTTCGGAACTGCTGGCCCTCGGTTCCAACTATCAGATTTACGATCCGGCGACGCGGCGCCGGGAGGCGGGATCGAGCACGCGTTACCGGCAGGATCCCTTCCCGGGCAACATCATCCCGAGCAACCGCTTCAATCCGGTGTCGCTGAAGGTGATGGAGTACTTCCCGCTGCCGATCAACGAGGGCACCACGGCGGACCGCCGCAACAACTACCCCAAGCCGAATTCGCCGGAGGTTGCCGATTACTTCACGCACACCGTGCGGGTGGACCATAACTTCAGCTCGTCGAACCGGCTTTACGTGCGGGGCAACGGCTACGTGCGGGACACGCGGCGGAACGATTATTTCGAGACGCGCGCAACCGGCTTGCGCGAGCAATATCACCCCATCGGCGGCTCGATCGACGACGTAATGACGCTCTCTCCGACATTGGTTCTGAATCTCCGCTACGGTTATACGCGTTTCACGCGCGAGACCACGCCGTTGTACGGGCGATATTTCGACTTGACCACGCTGGGCTTCCCGAAGTCCTTCGCCAGTCTGATCAGTCCCGACAAGAGCGAATTCCCCGCCTTCGAGTTCAGCAACTACTTCAATACGGTGCGGACCGGCGAGGCGCGGTTTATGGATACGCACTCGTTTGTCGCCGCATTTACGAAGCTGCGCGGCGGGCACACGTTTGATTACGGCTTCGAGTGGCGCGCTTACAAGCACAACCAGTACACCGGTGACACAGCACGCAGCGGGCGTTTCATCTTCGACCCAACGTGGACACGCGGTCCGCTGGACAACTCCACCACCGCGCCCATCGGGCAGGGCTGGGCTTCGTTCTTGCTCGGTCTGTTCAACGCCAGCGGCTATGTGTCCCGTCCCTCGGATTTTGCCGAACAGTCCACCGTTTGGTGCGGCTATTTCCAGGACAACTGGCGCGTGCGGCGGAACCTGACCGTTACTCTCGGCGTGCGCTATGAGTTGGAAGGGCCGTTGACAGAGCGCTTCAACCGCTCCATCCGGGATTTTGACGTCAACGCCTTGCTGCCGATTGAAGCCCCGGCCAAGGCTGCGTACGCCGCCAGTTGGGCGGCCAACCCGACCCTGGAGTTGCCGCCGGATCAATTCAAGGTGCGAGGCGGGGTGGTGTTTGCGGGCGTCAACGGGCAGCCGCGCGAGCTGTGGAAGCGGGACCGGAACAACATCGCTCCGCGCGTGGGCTTGGCCTACACGCTGACCCGGCGGACGGTGTTGCGGGCGGGGTATGGCATTTTCTTCGGACCGCTGGGCATGCGGCGCACCGACGTGCGGCAGAACGGCTTTTCGCGCAACACCAATCTGATTCCGACCAAAGACAGCGGTTTGAGCTTTTACAGCACGCTGTCCAACCCCTTGCCGGACGGCATTCTGGAGCCTCAGGGATCGGCGATGGGTCCGATGACGGACGTGGGCAGCAATACCATCACATTCTTCAATACAACGCCGGTGGCCAGCTATAACCAGCGCTGGCAGTTCAGCATTCAGCGCCAGTTGGGCGCCAGCAGCATGTTCGAGATCGCCTACGTGGGCAACCGCTCGACCAAGTTTGAGATCAACCGGGATTTGAACGTCGTAGGCAATCAGATGCTGTCGCGCAGCCCGTTTTTTGACCAGGAGCGGGTGAACTATCTGACGGCCAACATTCCGAACCCGTTCCGGGGGCTGGAGGGGGTGAGCGGCTCGCTGGGCACCAGCAACAACCTTTCGCGGGAGAACCTGCTCAAGCCTTTCCCGCACTTCAGTGCGGTGAACACGGGCTTTTTCCAGGGCTACTCCTGGTATCACTCCTTGCAGGCGCGGGCCACCCGGCGGGTGTCGTCGCGCATGAGCCTCAACGCGTCGTTTACCTGGTCGAAGAACATGCTGGCGAATAATTTCTTGAACCCTGGGGATTTGATGCCCTATGAGGGATTGTCGGGGGCGGACCGTCCGTTCCGCATCACCGGTTCGGTGCTGTATCAGATGCCGTTCGGGCGGCGGGGGACGCTGTTCCGGCAGATTCCGCGGTGGCTGGACGCGGGCATCGGGGGCTGGCAGCTTTCGGGCATGTACATTTATCAATCGGGCGTGCCTTTGGCTTGGCAGGACGTGATCTTCTTTGGCGACCCGGACGACATCCGCAAGGGTCCCCGTTCGGTGGACCGGTGGTTCAATATCGATGCGGGCTTCACGCGGGACTCGAGAACGCGGCCGTCGTATCACTACCGGACGTGGCCGTTTTACTTGTCGAGCCTGCGGCGGCACGCGTCCAATAACTTCGACCTGTCGATCAACAAGCGGTTTCGGCTGACCGAGCGCGGTGCGGAGTTCCAAATCCGGGGGGAGGCGCTGAACGCCTTCAACCATCCGCAGTTCGGGGCGCCGAACATGGACCAGTTCAGCACGGCATTCGGCCAGATCACGGCCACGGCGAACTATCCGCGCCAGATCCAGGCGGTATTCCGTATCGGCTTTTGATTCGATGAGCACAGTCAGGATCCCCGCCGTCGGGTGGGAGTCCAACAAGCGGCGGGGATAGCCCCAGACCCACTTTAGGAGGACAATTATGCGAATGACACTCGGCGTCATAATCGGGAACCGGGACTTTTTCCCGGACCGCCTCGTCACGGAAGCCCGTAATGACGTTCTGAAGCTTTTCAAGGAATTGGATATCGAGCCGGTCATGGTCTCTGAAACCGAAACCAAGCTCGGGTCGGTGGAGACTTGGAGCCACGCCAAGCGGTGCGCGGAGTTGTTCCGCGCGAACCGGGACCGCATAGACGGCGTTCTGGTGACATTGCCGAACTTCGGAGATGAGAAGGGGGTGGCCGACACGTTGAAGCTGTCCGGCCTCAATGTACCCATACTGGTGCAAGCCTATCCCGACGATCTAAACGAACTCGGCGTCGAACGCCGCCGGGACGCCTTCTGCGGCAAAATCTCGGTCTGCAACAATCTCAAGCAGTACGGCTTTCCGTTTTCGGTGACTAGTCTCCACACGGATGAACTGCTCAGCCCGACGTTCCGCGAGGATCTGAGGAATTTCCTGTCGGTGTGCCGCGTGGTGGGCGGCATCCGCCGGGCGCGCATCGGCGCAGTCGGAGCTCGGCCTAACGCCTTTAATACCACCCGCTACAGCGAGAAGTTGCTGGAAGCGGCTGGAGTCAGCATTAGCACCATCGACTTGTCGGAAGTCCTTGGGAACGCCAACCGCCTGTCCGATAGCGACGCGCGAGTACAGGCTCACATCGAGCAGATCAGGGCGTACGGGGATGCAACTGCGGTTCCTCCAGCGGCGCTTAACCTCATGGCCAGACTGGCTGTCGTGATCTCGGAATGGATGCAGGAAAACGATTTGCAGGCCACCGCTTTGCAGTGCTGGAGTTCTCTACAAAAGAATTACGGCGTCAACTGCTGCACGATCATGAGCATGATGAGCGAAAAACTGATGCCGAGCGCCTGCGAGGTGGACGTGGCCGGGGTGGTTGCCATGTACGCGCTGCAACTGGCCTCGGGCAAGCCGAGCGCCCTAGTGGACTGGAACAACAACTACGGGAAGGATCCCAACAAGTGCGTCTTTTTTCACTGTGGCAACTGGGCGAAGACGTACATTCCGGATCTTAAGATCAGCACCGCGCCGATCCTCGGCTCCACGCTGGGCGAAGAAAACACCTACGGTGCGCTGGCAGGCCGGACCCCCACCGGTCCCGTGACCTTTGCTCGCATTAGCACGGACGATCGTGCAGGGCGCATTCAGGCGTACGCCGGGGAAGGGCGTTTCACCGACGACCCGCTTCACACATTCGGCTCACGAGCCGTGGTTGAAGTACCCAACTTGCAGAAACTGATGCGCTACATCTGCAAGAATGGCTTTGAACACCATGTGGCCATGAATGCGTCCCAATGTTCGAACGTTTTGGCGGAGGCATTCTGCACATATCTGGGTTGGGAAACGTACCTACACAATTAAGCGTCGTAATGAGCCGCCGAGCAATGTTTCAATTTCCTCGCGCGACTTGTGCTTCCCAGATGCGGGCACACCTTAAAAAGTAAGAGTGTGAGCGTTGCGGGATGGCCGCAGCCGCAATAGCTGTGAGGCGGCGTGCAGTTCCGAGGCTGGCGTATCAAGCACTGTTTTGGATTCAAACAGGCGGCGCTTGGAGACGCGGAAGCCGGCGGACCGGAGCAACCGTTTGCCCTCCTCCACGCTGCTGAGGCGAAGTTTGATCTCCACTTCCTGTTGATTCCGGTTCTTCACGGCAAGCTCTTCACGAATGGTAGCAACCGCAGTCCTGTTGTGGGCTGAAGATGTATTCTAACTCTGAAGAGCGCTTGGAGGCGGGCCACGTCCGCCGCCGCACGGTTTCCGGTGGTTCGAGCAGGCTGCATGCAGGTATCAAGACGAAGATTTCTTTCCGCCGCTTTGGCGGCTGTGGCTGGGCGCCGCGCGCCCAATATCGTGGTGATTTTGGCGGACGACTTGGGCTATGGGGATTTGTCCTGCTACAACCCCGGTTCCCGCATCTCTACGCCGAACCTAGACAGACTGGCAGCCCAGGGAATGCGCTTTACCGACGCTCATTCGCCGTCGGCGGTGTGCACCCCGACTCGCTATGGACTCCTGACCGGGCGATACTGCTGGCGGACTTGGCTCACCAGCGGGGTCCTGGACGGGTTCGACCCGCCGCTCGTCGAACCCGGGCGGCTTACGGTAGCGTCGTTGCTGAGACGCCGCGGCTATGCCACCGCTTGCGTCGGCAAGTGGCATCTGGGCATGGAGTGGACGGCGCGCGATGGAACCACGGTTCGGCGCCGCGCATCCGGCGGCTTCCGTGCGGGAACCGATGTGGACTTCACCAAGCCGGTTCGCGGCGGACCGCGCGCGGCGGGCTTCGACTGGTATTACGGCATCTCCGCCTCGCTGGACATGTCGCCCTATTGCTTCATCGAGAACGAGCGGACCGTAGGGATACCGGACGTCCCCACGCCGGAAGAGCGGGACCTGTTCATGAATCAGGTTCCAGGGGTCAAGACTCCGGACTTTCGCTTACAGGATGTCCAGCCGGTCCTCATCCGCAAAGCGCGCGAATACATTTGGGGCCGCAAGGACGCCGCCAATCCATTTTTCTTGTACCTGGCTCTGGCCTCGCCGCACTTGCCGGTGGTTCCGAACGATGCATACATAGGACGAAGCAAGGCCGGCCGCTACGGCGATTTTGTGGCGGAACTGGACGGCGGCGTGGGCGCCGTGATGGAGGCGCTCGAGCTGTCCGGGCAAGCGGCCAACACTTTGGTCCTGTTCACCAGCGACAACGGCGGCTTGTGGCACTGGTGGGAATACGTCGAAGCCGACGACAAAGCCTTCGGGAAAGTGACGCCCCGAAGCCGCTACGTGCGGGACTTCGGGCACCAGAGTAACGCCGGTTTGCGTGGCACAAAGGCGGATATATGGGAAGGAGGGCACCGCGTGCCGTTCCTGGTTCGCTGGCCGGGGGTGGTGAAGCCGGGCGGGGTCAGCCACAGCCTGGTGGGGCTGAATGACCTGCTGGCCACCTGCGCAGCCATCCTGGGAGAGCGGCTTCCCGACGACGCCGGCGAAGACAGCATCAGCTTTCTGGGCGCATTGCACGATCCGGCAGCCCGCACGCGCGACGATCTGATCTTGCATTCGCTGCACGGCGAGTTCGCCGTCCGGCAGGGCGATTGGAAGCTGGCGCTTTCGCGCGGTTCCGGGGGCTTTTCCGCCCCGCGGGAAGTAAAGCCGAAACCGGGCGAACCTGCCGGTCAGCTTTACAACCTGCGCACCGATCCCTCCGAGACGCAGAACCTGTACGGCAAACACCCGGAAATCGTCGCAAGTCTGGAGAGCCTTCTGGCCAGATACCGGAAGCAAGGGCGCAGCCGCTGATAGCGGCAAATATAGACTGAAGTCAACGAGGGAGGCGGCCCCGAAGCTACTTGTAATAACCGCAGCGTTTGTCGTACCAGCGCTTCATCAGTTGGCCCAGCACGCCATAGCAGACTAGAATCAGAACCAGCGAGGGAATGTACCGCCCTGGTAGGGGCTGTATCCCGAGACACGCGGACAATAATCACAAATCGGCCGGAATCGTGTCGGCGGCGGAAAGATGCACGATGTCACCCGGCACGATCTCTTCGATAGGCACTGCCCTGCTTACCCCTACGCGCGTCTCGGCCGCCGTGGTTTCGGCCATCCGCTTCAACCTTTCCGCCGCCACATTGGAACGGTGCTCCTGAGTAAAGCGGAGGACCGCGCTGAGCCCCTCCGGCGAGCAGCCAGACTCCCCCAGAACGCGCCGAACATCCTCGCGGAGGGCCTTTTCCCGCAGCCAATCCCCGTGGGGAGTACCCCTGTCAACGCGGCGATTCCTGGCTTCGGCCGCCCCGCCGCCAGGGGACACCACTTAGTCGCCGGGCGGCTGAAAAGCACACGAAACCCGCAGGCCATCAAACTGGAAGGAGTGTTGGGCGCGGCGGGCCATGCACGTGCACGATCCGGACACCGAGATCGCCACCGTGATTCCCGCCGGCCCTGAAACGGATCTTCTATTTGGGAAGGCCGAACCATCGCGGCACGCGGCGCGCGTAATCGTCCCACGCGGCGCCCTGCTTGGCGCGCAGGTGAGGTTCCTCGATTCGAAGGACCGATACGTGAAAGAAGACCAAGGCTCCGGCTCCGTAGAGGGCGACCGCCCGAGAGCCGAACACAATCGCCTGCCCGAAAATTACCAACAGCATCGCGACGTACATCGGATTGCGGGAGAAGCGATAGAGGCCGCCGCAGACTAGTTTCGCTGGTTCTTCTCCGAGGATGGCTCGCATGCGGTGCAGGACGAAAGGCGCCGGCGTGCCACCCGCCAGCAGAAACCGAACCACACACGCACCCAAAACCGCGGTCCCCAAGACAATCGGAATCCATTCCAGGAGCCAAGCGCCCCCACGCAACGGCCGTCCCCCTGCGAGCAGGTGCGGCGCCAGTCCGCCGAGCACCCCCGGCCCGACGATAGTGAACAGTGCACCGCGAAGCCAGAGCATTCCGGAACGATATCACAACCCGGCATCCCCGGACTCATATTGCTATCAGTCGCCAACCGCGCTGCCTTCGCGCAGGCGCTTCCTGTAAGCTTCTCTGTGAGTTCCGCAAGCGCACGCGGTTTGGGCTGACTCGGAACCGTCCAACCGGGCTACGGTTTCAACCAGCCTGTCAACAAAGTGGGATCTGGCAATGGAGAAAAGGTGGCTTCCCGTCGTGGGCGCGTTTCTAACTTGGTGGCCTGCCCGCCGCCCGAGATCAGAGCCGGTTTGCAGCAGATCTTACAGCGCGAATGTTCATAAACGCTATGTTGGGCTCGCATCCCACACCAAAGCTCAACGGGTCGACACGCGTTCTATGGGCCGGGCGGAGAGCCTAGCTTATCGAGGAGGCCGTCACCGGGGATGTAGGCACGAGGTTCCCCAGCGACGGCCAGCGAAGCTACGGCCAAGCACTCTACTGCTTGTGGACAACAATGCTACCGCCACTCAATTCAGTGGCCGCATCACTGGAGTCAGATTGGCCCACTTGATTGTCGTAGACTACGCCGCCCCCTTGCTTGTTCCAGATTTTGATCCGGAACCGGTCCACACCGCCACCGCCGCTGACTTGGCCATCAATGGCGGTCAGCAGGAAGCCGTAGTCCCCACTGCCGTTGATGGTTCCGGAACCCTTGAACTGGGCCCGGGCGCCCGCGACCACCAACCAGTCATAGACGCTGCTCTTGAACTTCAGGCCGGCCACCTGGAATTGGAACTGTGTATCGCCGCTGGGCGTCTGAGCGCCCGGCAGATACTTGGCGACAAACCCGAAACTGGCTTTGCCGGTAAGCACGGGGTCCGCCGTGAAGGCTCCGAAGGGGGAGAGAATCCATCCGCCACCGGTGACGAAGCCGCCGTTGGGGTCGTACACCGCGAGCAGCGTGCACAGCGGGCTACTCACATTGTTGGCCGCGTCTCGGCCCCGCACACAAAGGCTATACACGTTGGGACTGGTCAGCTGCACTCCCGCCTGGACTCTCTCCGTCGATGAGTTGAATGCGCCATCGGACGCGCTCATCGGACTGTATGGTTCGCCGTCAATGTTGTATTCGGCCGAAAGGATGTCGCTGCCACCAGTTGCGGCATCGCTGACGGTGGCGGTCAATGCAAACACCGTGCCCACGGGCCCAGGATTGGGAGAGAGGGCCACGTCGCTGACCATGGGCGCTTGTGCCTCCTCCTCCAGAATGGCGAAGGGCGAGAGGGAAGTCGTCGCGCCGCAAATCACGTTGGTCGTGGTGTTCAGGCTAGTGCTGATGTTCACCCAAGTTCCGTTTTCGTAGTGAAGCAACTTGAGCTTGTCCTCGTTGCCGAAGCTAATCCCGGTGTAATTGATGCAGACGGTCACGAGTCCGGAGTAAGTGGCCGTCGAGCCAAGATCGTAATACACGGGAGGATTGCCCAGCTTGAAGCTGGCCGGCGGGGGTGGGCCGGCGGGCGCCGTGGCCAGTGTGGCGGTCCCGGCCTGCGTGACGCTGGAGAAGGTCATCGTGACCGGCGAGGTCCCGGGCAGCGTCACCGGCAGGATGTTCGGCGCGGCGAACACCAGGAGCACCGCCCCGAACGCCCGGTCGTGCAGCGCCTGGACGATCTCCGCGACGGCGACGCGCCCGCCGCCGTCCGCCGCCGCGATCCGGCGCAGCGTCTCCGAGAACGGCGCCCGCGCGCCGTCGCCGGGCCCGCGGTCCGCCGCCTCAGCCACCGCCGGCCCCGTCCCGGCCGGCATAGAGTTCG
>Ga0101944_10004363_pt1 | contig 17691 bp, 14 predicted proteins | sample DewCreD2012metaG_FD_75245 | JGI IMG/M metagenome (GOLD analysis project Ga0101944, IMG submission 75245) | Hot spring sediment bacterial and archeal communities from British Columbia, Canada, to study Microbial Dark Matter (Phase II) - Dewar... ... | reverse complement strand
TGGGCATTTCGGACGCTACGGAATTGACGCCAGCCCTGCGGATTGGAAATCCGCGACACCCGCCTGCCTGGCGGCGGGCAGGCAGCAGACTGGAAGTCTGCGGCACGCGCTGGTGCGCGTTCGCAAGCGCCTTTCTCATTAACACCCCGCTTCAGCGGGGTGGCGGGCGGACGGGAACGCAACTCAACGGTTTTAACCGTTTCGTGTCGCATCCCTTTTATTTCGTGAGAATTCGTGAAATTAGTGTAAAGACCCTTTCCGTTCCTCCGGCTTAACCGTTTTCGCGGCTTGCTACGCTCGCTGCCTGGCAAAGAAACCGGCCCCGCATCCTGCTCACCGGCCCGGCGACGCGGCGCTCCTCGAACCGCCCGATACCACCCCTAACAAGGTGTCCATCAAACCGGGTCAACCCCAGTGTTTCCAAAAGCACGCCCATGCCAAGGTTTGACCCGCGGCACGCTCCGATGGCGTTGAAATAGCGTTGACCGGGCGGGAGGGCCGGGAGAATGATGCCGTTATGTCAAAAATAAACCTGGTTGGGTTCTTGCTGCTGGCGGGAGCTATGGCCATCCCGGCCCAAGTGCCGCCGCACCGGGCCAAACAAATCACCGAGGCCGCGCCGTCCACGGCGCGGGTCGCCCCCCGGCAACCGCGCCGGGTTTTGATTTGGAACACGCCGCCGCACCTGATGGGTAAGGATCCGCACAAAGGCTATTGCATTCCTTACGGAGAGGCCGCGTTTGTGGCGCTGGGAAAAAAGACGGGCGCGTTCGAGCCGGTGGTCAGCGACGACCTGGCCCAATTCCTGCCGGAAAACCTGCGGCGGTTTGACGCGGTGGTGATGAACAACAGTTCCGGGGCCTGGATCACTCCGACGGAAACAGACCTGCGGAAAGCCGCCTTCCAAAAGCATGGCGCCACCACCAACGAAGTGGAATTGGCGTTGCGCCAAAGCCTCCTGGAGTTTGTCCGCGGCGGCGGCGGAGTCGTGGCCATTCACTATGCCATTGCCGCCAACCGCCACTGGCCGGAGTTCCGCGATTTGTTCGGCGCCACCTTCACGGGCCATCCGTGGAACGAGGAGGTGGGAGTGAAAGTGGACGCGCCGGGCCATCCGCTGGTCGCGGCTTATGACAGCAAGGGATTCCGCATTACCGATGAAATTTACGAGTATGGCCCGCCTTACGACCGCGCGCGGTTGCTGGTGCTGCTGTCGCTCGACATCGAGCGCACCAACATGCGGGTGCCGTGGATCAAGCGGAAAGACAATGATTTTGCCCTGGCCTGGGTCAAACCTTTCGGGAAAGGCCGCGTTTTCTACACCGCCTTCGGGCATCGCACCGAGTTGTTTTGGGACGCGCGCCTGCTGCGGTTTTACCTGGACGGGATTCAATTTGCCACCGGCGACCTGGCCGCGGAGCCGCAGCCCGCCGGCAAACCTTGAAAGCGGTGTCGAAACCGATCAAGCCGCCGGCGCGGCTGGAGTGGCTGGCGCGGCCGGCGCGGCTGGCGCCGCAGGCACAGTCGGCGCGGCGGGCTTCGCGGGTCGGCTCTTGGCCTTGGCGGCGGCTTTCTTGCGCTTCAGATAGGCCTTTCGCCGCCGACGGTTTTCAACTTTGTTATATTGTTTTCCCATATCGTTTTTCTTTACTTCACTGGCGGAATCCAGTTTGTTGGCGGCGGATATGATGCTTTTTTGGCGAAACCGGTTCAATATCTATTTGCTGGCGGGGATGTGGCTGCTGACGGGGTGCCAGTCCGGCGTGGTGGGGGGTAAGAACCCCAGCACGCTGCGCTTTCACCACGTCATCAACCCGGACGGCACTCCCCGATGCCTGGCCATCAAATTTTTGCGCGCCAGCCCGATGGAACTGCACATTGACCGGTCCCCTTTCCTCCATGAGGGCTACGTCAAGAAGGCCGCGGTGCTGGACCACTTGGGAACCTATGAAATCCAAGTCGAGTTCGACCACCAGGGAACGATGCTGCTGGACAGCGTCTCCGTCGCGAACCGGGGCCAGCGCATCGCCATTTACAGCGACTTTGGCGATTCCCGCTGGCTGGCGGCGCCCGTGCTTAACCGCCGCATCACCAACGGCGTTTTCCAGTTCACCCCGGACGCTTCGCGAGAGGAGGCGCAGCGCGTCGTGGACGGTTTGAACCGGGTGGCCGCCAAATGGCAAAAACGCAAATGAGCCGCTGGTCGCAGTTCATGGCTGCGGCGGGGCTGGCTCTGGCCGGCCTGACGGCGCGGGGCCACGGCGCCGAGGTGTTTCTGCTGCCCACCCCCAATCGCGCGATTTACACCCTTGGAGCGATGGAGCGTTATTTCGCCCCCACCCCGGGGCGCTCCTGGGAGAGCGGGACTTTCGGTTGTGTGCGCTCCGAGGGCTGGCGCTTCCATGAGGGCATTGACATCCTGCCGGTGGAACGGGATAAGCGCGGAGAGCCAGCCGATGCCATCCTGGCCACCGCCGACGGGACGGTCGCCTACATCAACGAGCAAGCCCACCTTTCCAATTACGGCAAGTACCTGGTGCTGCGGCACCAGGTGGAGGGGATCGAAATTTATTCGCTCTACGCGCATCTTAGCCAGATCAAAAGCGGCCTGAAAACCGGCCAGCGGGTGGCGGCCGGGAGCGTTCTCGGCGTCATGGGCCGCACCACCAACACCCGCGAGCCCATCACCAAAGACCGGGCGCATCTGCACTTCGAGTTGGCGCTGCTGCTGAATGAGCGTTTCCCCGCGTGGTTCAAGAAAAACCAGCCGGGGGAACGGAATGATCACGGCGTTTGGAACGGCCAGAACCTGGCCGGCCTTGATCCCCGGCTGATTTTGCTGCAACAGCGGCGCGCGGGTGAGCCGTTCAATTTGACGAGTTTCATTCGTCGCCAACCGGAAATGTGCCGGGTCTGGGTGCGCCAGACGGACTTTCCCTGGCTTCGCCGTTACCCGGCCTTGCTGCGGCGCAATCCGGCGGCGGAGAGGGAAGGCACCGCCGGTTACGAAATCGCTTTGAATTTTAATGGCGTGCCCATCGAATTGACCCCGCGCACTCCCGCGGAAACCCGTCACTTGGGACGGATTCAATTGTTGTCGGTTGATCCCGTTGAATATCAGCGCAACCCCTGCCGGCGGCTGGTGGAATCGAAAAACGGCCAGTGGCAACTGGGGCGCAACGGGTTAAGCCTGTTGGACCTTCTGTTATTTTAAGTTGGTTTTATTCAATAGGTTAGGGTTCCTGCTATCGGTGACCTCGCCGGCCGGCTTGAAGCCCGAAAAAAAATGTGATAATTTCCCTTGTCAAACGGTTGGACAAGGGATTAAATGTTGGTCAAGAACCAGTGAGTCGAACAACCTGATGAGCACCAGTTGGCAATGGCCCGGCGGGCTTGCATCGAGCCCGCGGCGGGAAGTTGTCAAGACGCCGATGCGGAATCGCTCGGCGGGCGGAGGTTTTACGTTGCTGGAGTTGCTGGTGGTGATTGGCATCATCGCGGTGTTGGCGGCCCTGCTGTTGCCGGCTCTCAACCGCTCCCTTGAGCAAGGCCGCAGCATCGCTTGCATTAACAACTTGCGCCAGTTGCAAACTTGCTGGTTGGTGTATGCGGACGACCACGAGAACACCCTCCCGCCCAATGATTACGTCTATAGCGTGAATACACGCACGCCGGTCAGCAAAGGCGTTTCCTGGTGTCCGGGCAACACGCGTTTAGACCGCAATACCGACAACATCAAGTTGGGGGTGCTCTATCCGTATCATACCGCCGTCAACATCTACCGCTGCCCGTCGGACAAATCGAGCGTCGAGGATGAGAACGGCAATCCCATCGGGCTGCCGCGCACCCGCAGCTACAACATGAGCGCCGCCGTCAATTGCAGCATCGCCTCGGACATCATCCCCACTTACCGAAAATACAACGAAATTTCGCAGCCCACCCCCGACAAGTTTTTCGTTTTTATAGATACCCACGAGGATTCGATTCTTGACTCGCACTTTGGGCTTTGCCAGCCCAACTCGTATTTTGGCAACGTCTGGTTCGACATCCCAGCCAATCGGCATAACCAGGGGGCGAATCTCTCTTTCGCCGACGGGCATGTCGAACATTGGCGCTGGGCCTGGCCCAAGGTCTATAACCTGATGCCGCAGCCGGTGGCCAACGCCCAAGACTTGCGGGACATGCGCCGCCTCCAAGCGGCCATGAAGCCTTCCAATTAACGGCCCAACCTTGCGCCGGCGGGCGCGTTGTCCGGAGGGGTTCTTCGCTGTTTTCGGTGGAATAACGCCGCCAGCCCGGCAGGGCGGTAGAAACTAGCCCACCCTTTCAAGGGTGGGATGCGGGTGCAGGAAGGCCCAAAGTCCCCGAGGGACGAAAGAAGATCGTCGGAGGGGCGGCGGTAGTTGGCGGCAAACGCGCGCGGATTTCTTTCGCCCCTGGCGGGGCTTGGGGACTCAGGCGGGGCGGCGTTCCCAGCGATAAATCGCTGGGCGATTACCTGCCGCCCCTGGCGGGGCTGAGCACAACGATGCTTCCCAAACCAGGCGATCCCCTCATGAAAGAGACACTTGGCATTCCACTGGAAACGTCGAGGAACCTCCGGAGGGAAAAGCCGGGTGTCAACTCACTGGTTCAAAATGGCTTCGAGGCGATAATAGCCGCTCCGGCTTTCACTCCCAGGCAAGGGAACGGCGATGCTCCTGGCCTCCGGCCACGCCGGCAGGCGCATCAGCTCTTGCCAGGAAGTGGACGGCTGTTGGTCCGCCCGCCAGATCAGCAACGGGCGGTTGGCCGGCAGGCTGAATTGCAGAACCAAACCGCCGGACGCGTCCGGGGCCAACCGGACGCGGAGGACGCTCGCGGCGTCGAAGGGATTGGTGCCGGCCAGATATTCGGCCAGGTTGTTATGGCCATCGCCGTCGCTGTCGAGCGCGGCATCAGCCTGGTTCGTGCTGACCAAACCGTGGCTCGTTTCCCAAGCATCGGGCAAGCCGTCGCCATCGCTGTCCGGTTCGAGGTTGGCGCGTCCGGGAGTGGGCGGGGCGGCCATCCAGTTCAGGGGATCGTTGCCATAAGCGGCGACGTTGCGGCGCTGCAAGGAAGGCCCGGCGCCATCGGCGGCGGCCGGCCAGGGCGCCTGGTCGTTGTAGCGAACTTCATCCACCACGATCCAGGCGACGCCGCTGGCGCGCGTCTCCGGGCGCAGCAGCGTCAAGCGTTCGCCGCTGTTCTGCAAAACACCGCTCACCGGCCCCAAAATCGGGACTTCGGCGGGGACCGCGTAATAAGCGCGGAAAACCTCCTCATTGGTGGAGGTCAGCAACAGGCGGCCTTCGGGCGGCAGCGAGAGGCCGCCGGGGAACACGTAATTCAATCCGCCCAGCCGCCAGGTATTGGAAGGCGCTGCCGCTTCATACAACAGCACGGTCTGGCTGGTGATGTTTTTCAATTCCACAAACTCGCTTCCCCCCGGCGGCGGGTGATACATGATTTCGCTGAGGACGACCGGTCCGACGCGCGGGCCGACATTTTCGGCGCCCAAAGTGGGCTGGTCCTGGGCGGGGAAATGCTCTTCCCCGACGCTGGTGACATGGCGGCCAAAGGTCACGCCCGGCGCGGCGGCGCCGAAGGAAAATCCGTGGCTGTAGCCGGTCAAATGTCCTTCCGCGTCGGCGCCAAACAAATAAACCTCCTCGCCCTCGGCGCTGAAGGAAAAGCTCTGGTTGGTTCCCGGTGTGGGATTGAAGTGCGATTCCGCCAACGTCAGGTATCCCAGCGCGGGAATGACCGCCTCATCCGGCAGACGATATTTCCGCGGCTGGGCCGCGTCGTCCGTGAGGAACCAGCCGCCAACGGAGACGGGGAATGATTCCAGATTGCGCAATTCCACGGTGTCCGTCTGGGGCGCGACGCTGGCGGTTAGGATTTCGTTAATGACCACCCGCGGACGGAAGGGCTCGGGATCGTCCGCTCCCGGAGAGCCGCCGGGCAGCGCGCTGGCGCGCCACTTGGCGCCGTCGTCCGGGGCCTGGGTCAGGCCGGGCGCGCGCGGCACCAAAGAAAACCCCCAGCCGTCCGCGGCCGCCGGCCAGGGGGCGCGGTCTCCGTAGGCCAGGGAAAAAACATTGCCGCCGGCGGGATGGGACAGGGTCAGGCGCTCGCCGGCGTTGTCGAGCCGCCCGCTGTAAAGGCCATGAAGGGCAACGCCCGGATATCGCTCCGCGAAAGCGGTCGCGTTGCGCGCCAGCACCGCGAAGGCGCCGGGCGCGAGCACAAAGCCGTTGGAAAAGGCGAAGCTGACACCGCCGGAAAACATCAGGCCGGACAGGTTCAGCGCCGTGGCGCCGGTGTTTTTCAACTCGATGAATTCGAACTCCGACCCTTCATTGGTGGCCGAGGGCAAGGGGTTGTACATGATCTCGGTCAGCGCGAGCGCGCTCAAATCCTGCGGCGGATAAAACATCGCCTCGACCAGCGCGCTCCAATTCGCGCCGTCCCACACGCGGGCGCGCGCCAGCGCGGGGGCATTCAGCGGCACCGGAAGCTCGTAGGTTTGCGCGGCGGGCGCCACCGCGCCGCTGCCATACACGCGCGGGTCGCTCCCATCCAGGGTGAACAGAATCGCGCCGGTGAGATTGGAGTGGGTCATTTCCAGGTTGAATCCGGCGGGGACCGCGCCGCCGAAGACGTTGAACACGGGGGCGTCGAGCGGGGGGTAGAGGCCGGCGTTTCGGAGGCGCGCCAGGGTGATGGCGGTTTGGGCGGGCAGCCAGTTGGTGCAAAGCTTGTCAATCTCGGGCCGCCACCATTCGTCGCGGGTGAAGGTCACGCCCGTGCCTTTGTTGGTCACCGAGCCGGTGGTGACAATCTGGTATTTGCGGGCGTCGCCCCAGCGGGCTGATTCGCCCACGATCGCGCGCTCCACTTCGGCGGCGCGCGCGCGCAGCCGCGCCACGCTGTTGGAAACGGTCAGCGCGCCGCCGTTGAAAAGGTGCTTTTGGGCGCGGTCGCCAAACAGGCGGCGAAACTCGGGCCATTGGCGCAGGCGGGCATAAATAAAGGCCGGCGTGTTGGTGTTGTTGACGCCCAGGCGGTCGCGGGCCACCAGTTGGTCCATGACGATTTCCTGGTCCCAAACGCAGAAAATCCATTTGGTCTCCGGCAGGCCGTTGGTGGCGCGGCGATGGGCGGCATACCAGTTGTGGTGCGGCCAGTCCTCCGCTTCCGCGTGGAAATGCAGCAGCATATAATCGGCCAGGTTTTCGACCTCCACCCGCCGGCAGATTTCCTGGTAGGCGGCCTCGTTGGTGATGCCCGGCGCCAGCAGTGCCATCAGTTCGTTCCAGGCGCTGAGGTTGCCGTCCAGCAGCTCGGTGAAATCACGGATCACATCCCAGTCCCCCTCGCGCCCGCCCGCGTGACTGGCAAAAAAGGAGGCGTCCAGCCGTTCGCACGGATTGTAGAGGCCCCAGTAGAGGCCGTTGACATACAAATGCGCGAAAGTGTTGCGCGCGGACAGCCAGCCCATGGCCCGCTGGGAGTCCTTCATCCAAACATCGCGCAAATAAATGGAATCTTCCGGGCGATACCGCGTGCCGTTGGGAATCTCCGGCGAATAGCGGGTGGTCCAGGCGTCGGTGAAACAGGCCCGCAAAACAAGGTTGTCAAATTCATTGACCGGTCCCTCCCCGAACCACGGATAACGCAGCTTGGCCGGGCCAAAATCGGATTTGAACAGCAGCCGGAACGAATGTTTGGGCGTGCGGACGTTGTCGCGGCTGGCATTGCCCTGCATGCGCAACCGGCAATTAAGTTGAAACTCGGTGGCGTTGTCGCCCGCCATCAACTCCGCCGAGACGCTCCGTTCCCACACCTCGCCCGCGCTGACGGCATTGACGTAAATGCCCGTGCTCGAGTGCCAAAGCGAGTTGTGGTCGGTGACGATGGACAAAGTGGGGATGGCGCGCAAATCATTGGCGAGCGTCAAGCCGTAAACCGGATGGGCAACGATTTCCGGGTCCATGCCGTAATCGGCTGGATAATTCGCCTGCCAGTAGGCGGGGTATCCCGGGGGCATGGCTGGCTGCCGCAGCACCGAGTCCAAAAAGATATAAGAATGGGTGTCCACATCCGAAGGGAAAAACCCCGGCCGAAAAGCCGCCGCCCGCAGCAGGGTGGTGTTGGTGATGGGAACCGGCCCGGTGTAAAGCGTTCCTTGCGCGGGGGAAGGTTCCCTGCCGTCGGTGGTGAAATAGATCGCGGCGTTGGCGGTCGCGGTAGTGATGGCCACGGTGAACGGCGCGTCGTAGAAGCCGCGGTCCGCGCTGAATTTGGTGTCCGCCACCAGCCCTTCGTAGCCCGCGCCATTAGGGGCGCCCGGCGTGGGCGGATGCAAATAGCGCGGCGGCGTGATGGTGAAGAAGGTCGCTTCGAGTTCGGGCAGCAGCAGGAAGTCGGCGTCCGCGGCGGCCACATTCAGGCCTTGGAACGCGAGGAGGTTGGTTCCGGGGTGCAGCAGGCCGAGGGGTAGGTCGAGCCATTCGGTGGTGATGACCTGGGCGTTGGGGCGGTTGCTCAAAGCGGTGGAATTCCAGGCGGGCAGGGCGGGCGCGTTGCGAACCGCCACCGGCTGGCCGTTGAGCCAGACCACCAGGCCATCGTCATAACGCAGCCCCAACGCCAGGTTCTGCACTTGCGCGGGCTGCTCGATCACAAAAGGCAGCCGCGCATAAACGCTGGCGGCGCGGTTGCTCATCCGCGGCCCGAGGTCGGTGGCAATCAATGGCGCCAGCGAATCCTGAATCAGTTCCAACGCATTGAGAAACACGCCATGCGAGGTGCCGCCGTTGCGGCGGGCTTCGATTTGCAGAACGCCGGAGGCCGATGAGCGGACGGAGGCGGTGAAAGTGTTGGCGTAGTTTGCGGCCGGCAGGTTGCTGCCGTTAAAGGTGTAGCCGGCCGCCAGCACGTTTGTGACGCCACTGGCGGTTTCGATCCAGTCCGAGACCCGGTTGTTGGGGCTGCCGCTGTCGAAGGACCAAATCCTCAGTTGAAAACTCTCGTTGGCCGGCAGGTTCGTCAAACGCAGCCGCAGCCCGTTGCCGTTCGTCTGGCCGTTGACGAAAATGAAGTCGTCATAAAGCTGGTCTTGCGTAAAAAGAGGCGGCGCGTCCACCGGCGTCGCGCGGTCGCGGTCGTCCAGCGAGGCCCCGCCCAGGGGGGTGAGTTCAATCCCGACCCCGTTGATGACGGCGGGGTTATTGCTCAGGGTCATGCCGGCAAAGCCTTCCTCGGTGTTAGCCGCGCCGGTTTCGCCGGAGTCATCGTCGTTGAAGTCCAGGCGCAACACCAACCCGCCGCCCCCGTTGGTCGAGCCGGCGCCGCCCGGGGCGTAACCCAGGCCGGTCGCGGCGCTTGGCCACTGCGAGTCGTCAAAGCTTTCCGCGACCCACGATAGCCCCGGATTGTTGTTGGAGGGGACGTAATAGCGGACCATCGCTCCCCGCGCGGCCAGCGTTTGCAGCCAATTCGAGCGGCCCACCCCGTAGGCGACGTTGGCTTTTTGCGGTGGATACGCGGGGCCGTAAGCGTGCGCCACGGTCGCGCCGTCAGGCATCACCAAGGCCAGAAATTCGCCATTGTCAGCCAGCCGGAAATTGGTGTGCAACTCGGGGCCGGTGATTCGGTTTTTGCCGGAGGCGAAGACCACCAAGTAACCGCCCGCCGGCAGGTTGGTGGCGGGGAAGGTCCAGCGCGTCAGATTGGTCGGAGAATCCGTTAAATGCCAGCCGCCCAAGTTCACCGGCGCGGCCGAGTCATTGTGAATTTCGATCCAGGCCGGGGTGTCGCCGTCCCTATCCTCAAGGCCGCCCTCGTTGGCCGCAAGGAATTCGCTGATGACCGGTCCGCCTTGGGCGGCGGGCAGGCAGGCGAGCAAAACCGCCCCCAGGAATGTCCTGGCGGCCCATAACCAACGGCCATGGCGGAACCTCAATCGCCTCATAGCATTACAGAATCAAACTGCCAGATATCCGCTCTTAAAGCAAACTATCTCGGCGTTTCGCGGCGTTTTCGGATGCCGCCCATTCTTGTCCAACTTGCGAGTTGGCGGCGCGGACGCTGGCAAGGGCGGGCCGTTGGGCGCAAAACCGGCAGGCCGACGGGCAGCGCCGGACGGCGCAAATTAGCCGGGTAATTGCGGAGTGCGCCTGACGCCGCAATCCGCGGCGCTGCATTTGGCCATCGGCCTGTTTGTGGCGCATGAGGTTACTTTGGGTCAGGCGGCGGAAGTGGCCGGCTTGGCCCAGGCCGATTTTCTGCGTGAGCTGGGCAGGCGCCGCATTCCCATCCACTATGGCCGGGAGGATTTGATGGCGGATCTGGAGACGGTCGAAGCGCTGGCGAGACGCGCATGATCGTGGTATCGGATACTTCGCCGATTACCGCGTTGTTGACCGTCGGCGCGGAGGTCTTGCTGCCAAGATTATTTGACGAGGTCATCATCCCCGGGGCCGTTCGCGCCGAACTGCTCAGAAGTCATCCGGACCTGCCCGTTGCGCTTCCGGCATGAGCCGCCTGCCTGCGCTCAAGTATCGGGACGTGGCGGCCTGCCTGCGCCGCCACGGCCTCGAGTATCTCTCCCTGGGGGGAGAGGGAGAACCGTTCGCCAGTGCTCGAAGTGGTCAAGATCTGCGCTTTCACCATGCGCCGCCGGCGATGTTCCCTACCCACGAACCCTCTGGTTGTAGGAGCCGACGTAAGGAGGCTCAAATTGGTCCCCGGGCGTGATGGCTATGATATCAGAGCCTCCTTACGTCGGCTCCTACGCGGTTCAGGGGTGGCAAGGCGCGAAACCAGTTTTCGGGGAAGTCTCTCCCCAAGGGAGAGGGGAGGGGTGAGGGGAAACAGCGCTATCGAAAACCCGAGGCCCGGCGTTATGTACGGTAACTTGCTTCCGGCAATTCCACTGGAAACGTCGAGGAGCCAAAAACCTCGAGGACGCAAAAGCGATCAAACGATGCCACATTTATCATGCGTCGGTTGATTAACAGGCAAAACCCGGCTGCCCTGGAGAAGGATTTTCCGTCGGCCGACGCCGGACGTGATAAAACCTTCGTCAAGCGGTTGGTGTGGCTTTACTTTTGGCTCTTGCTCGCCGAGGGCGCCTTGCGCAAATGGTTTTTGCCGGGTTTATCAAATCCGCTGCTGATTGTTCGGGATCCAATTGTATTGCTGATCTACTGGCAGGCTTCGTCGCTTCGCTTGTGGCCGCGGCTTCCTTTGCTCAGCGGACTGGGGCCGCTGGTCATGATATCCGTCGGCTGGGCGATGTTTCAAATGATGGCCGGCATTGTTACCGCTCCGGAAGTGCTGTTGTTTGGGCTGCGCAGTGATTTTCTCCACCTGCCGTTGGTATTTGTGCTGCCGCGAATATTTGATGCGGAAGATATTAAACGAATGGGCTTTTGGGCGCTGGTGGTGGCGATTCCCATGGCCTTGCTGGTGGTTCACCAATTCCGCTCATCGCCTGATGCCTGGATTAACGTGGGAGTGGGTGGAGGCAAGCAATTGCTTACTGCCGCCGGCAAAGTTCGTCCAGCCGGGACTTTTTCCTTCATTGCGGGCACGGTGGCCTTTTTCGCTTTCGCTTCCGCATTTTGGCTGCATGGCTTGGCCAAGCGCGAAACTTTTGCCAAATGGCTGCTCATAGCGGGTTTGCCCAGCATCGGCCTGGCTTTGGCCTGTTCCGGCAGCCGTTCGGCGGTTCTGTCCTCGGCCATCGTGGCGGCAACCTATCTTATCGCTATTATGGCGGCGCGTCAGGCGGCCGCCGGCATCACCCGCTTTCTCTTTCTGGCCATCCTGGCCGCGTTGGTGTTGAACCCGGTGGAACATTTTGAGGAAGGGACCGAAGTGCTGGCGCAGCGATTCGCCGCCGCTGCGGCGACCGAGGCGGAGCAAGGCGGTTTGGTAGGCCGATTCTTGGATCAAATGACCGGTCCCATAAAGCATCTGCCTAACGTGCCGCTGCTGGGGCACGGTTTGGGAGTCGGCACCAACGTGGGAGCCAAATTGGTGACAGGAGAGGTGATGTTTTTGCTGTCGGAAGGCGAATGGGGCAGGATCATCATGGAGATGGGGCCATTTTTGGGATTGGCGTTCATTGTTTACCGAATCTGGTTGGTAATCTGGCTGGGGCAAATTGCCTACCGCCGCGCTAAGGAGGGCGAGCCTTTGGCGCTGCTGCTTTTCAGCGCCACCGCCATCAACATTTTGTTGGGTCAATGGGGCCAGCCCACCATTTTAGGCTTTGCGGCGTTAACCGGCGGACTATGCCTGGCGGCTGCGGAACAATTAGGAGCGAGGGAAACGGCTCCCTTGTCGGCGAAAGGCGGACGGAAACCAATCCGGCGCAGCGAGCGCCCGCCCAAAATCGCCGGGCCATGAGAGTAGTCCTGATTGGCAACTATGCGCCAGACCGTCAGCAAAGCATGCGGCGGGCGGCAGAGGTGCTGGCCAGATACTTGCCGGACGCGGGGGTGGTCGTTCAAACCGTTGCTCCGCCGGTATGCCTTGGGCGCCTGGGCAACAGCCGCGCCGGGATCGGCAAATGGCTGGGGTATGCGGATAAATTCCTTCTTTTTCCCCGGCACTTGCGCGAAATGGCCCGCCAAACGCGAAAGGCCCAAAACTCCCAAACGATCTTTCACATTATTGACCACTCCAACGCCATTTACACGCGCCAATTGAAATGCGTTCCCCACCTGGTCACGTGCAACGATATGCTGGCCATCCGCTCGGCGCGCGGGGAATTCCCGGAAAATCCGGTGCGATGGAGCGGACGCCAATTTCAGCGAATGATCCTCAGGGGCCTTGAACGCGCGCCATTGGTCGCCGCCATTTCCGAGGCAACCCGGAGGGACTTGTTGCGGCTTAGCCAATTGAAAGAAACGCAAGTGGGGGTGGTGCAATTGGGCTTGAATTATTCCTATTGCCCCATGCCCGCCGCTGAGGCATGGCCGCGCATCGCCGGGTGCCTTTCCAAGGCTGTTTATCCCGCAAAACCTCGTTTGGAGAGCCCTTTCAGGTTCATTTTGCACGTGGGCGGAAACCAATGGTACAAAAACCGCCGCGGGGTGCTGGACATATTTGAGCAATTCACCAGGCAAACAGCCGATGGTCCCTTGCTCATACTGGCGGGTGAAGCGTTGCCACCATCATTGATGAAGCGCGTCATTGGAACGCGCTTGGAGCGGCTGGTTATTTCGTTGACCGAATGCGATAACGAGGACCTGCGGGCGCTTTATTCGATGGCGGAACTGCTGATCTTCCCCTCGCTGGCGGAGGGTTTTGGCTGGCCGGTTTTGGAAGCGCAAGCATGTGGGTGCCGGGTGGCCACTTCCAATTTTGCCCCTCTCACAGAGGCCGGCGGGCCATCGGCGTTTTACTTGGATCCCAGACAGGTTAACTCGGCTGCCGGCATTGTGGCGGCGGCCTTGCAGGAACCGGCAAAACAAAAAGCCCAACGCATCGAGCAGGGTTTCCGAAACATCCAAGGGCGAACCACCGAAAAAATGGTGGAAAGCTACCTGAATTTTTATCGCCAGACCGCCGGTAATCCAACCGCCTGACCATTTCTTTTGTTTAGCATTGCGCCTCCTGCATCTCATCCATTCGGCAAATCCGAAGGGCGGTGGGCCCATTGAGGGCGTTCGCCAGTTGGGAGCAGCCAACCAACGGCTTGGCCATCGGGTGGAAGTGGCCTGCCTTGACGCGCCAGAGGCCCCTTGGCTCAAGGAATTTCCCCTGCCTCTGCAGGCGCTGGGACCGGGTTTGGGCAAATATGGATTTGTCCGCACCCTGGGCGCATGGCTGCGACAAAAGGCCGCCAACAACGAAACGGATGCCATTATTGTCAACGGCATCTGGCAATACCATAGCCTGGCCGCCTGGCAGGTGTTGCGTCGCGGCAAAATCCCGTATTTTGTATTTACTCACGGCATGCTCGACCCGTGGTTCAAAAAACATTACCCGCTGAAGCATTTGAAAAAGTGGCTTTACTGGCCCTGGGCGGATTACCGGGTTTTGCGCGATGCCCGCGCGGTGCTTTTCACCAGTGAGGAAGAGCGGCGATTGGCACGGCAATCGTTTTGGCTCTACCGTTGCAACGAGCGAGTGGTCAGTTGCGGCGCCCCGGAACCACCGGCTGATGAAGATAAGCAGCGAAGCGCCTTTTTTGAAAAGTGCCCGGGTTTGAGTGACCGCCGCATCATCCTTTTTCTAGGCCGCCTGCATGAGAAAAAAGGTTGTGATTTGCTGTTGCGGGCGTTTGCCAGCGTCGCGGTGGTTCATCCCCAGTTGCACCTGGTCATGGCCGGGCCGGGGCAACAAGGCGAAATGCGCCAATGGCAGAATCTCGCCAGGGAATTGGGAATTACCGATCGGGTGAGTTGGCCGGGCATGTTGACCGGCCCCGCCAAGTGGGGCGCTTTTCGGGCCGCGGAGGTTTTTGCCCTGCCCTCGCACCAGGAGAATTTTGGCATTGCGGTGGCGGAGTCCTTGGCCTGCGGGACCCCGGTCCTTATTTCGCGCGCCGTAAATATTTTCCGGGAGGTCACCGCCTGTCAGGCGGGCTTTGCCGAGCCCGACACCCAGGAAGGCGCGTGCCGCCTGCTGGAGCGTTGGCTTGCCTTGGCGCCGGCAGCCAGACTGGCAATGCGTCAAAACAGCCGCCGGTGTTTCGAACAACATTTTGAGATAAATAACGCCGCGCAAAACCTGATCAAAACCCTCCGCGACTGCGGCGTCAACAACCCATGAAAACCAACGCCTACACCGGTCCCAGCTTTTCCCGGAAAAACCGCCTGGCCCGAGTGGCATGGGGAATGATTTGGATTTTCCTGTTTCGCCCCAGTCCTCGCCCGCTGCATGGCTGGCGATCCCTGCTCTTGCGCGCTTTTGGCGCCCGCATTGGACCGCGCTGTCACATTTATCCATCGGCCAAAATATGGGCGCCGTGGAATCTTTCCTGTGCGGAGGAAAGTTGCATTGGCGATCAGGCCATTATTTACAATCAGGCTCCCATTGTCTTGGGCTACCGCGCGGTAATTTCCCAAGGAAGCCATTTATGCACCGGCACCCATGATTATGAATCGCCTGGCTTCGAATTGATCGCCCATCCCATTACTGTCGGGCCGCAAGCTTGGGTTTGCGCCGAATGCTTTGTGGGTCCGGGGGTAACTCTTGGAGAAGGCGCGGTCATCGGCGCGCGTTCCGTGGTCACCAAGGACATGCCCGCTTGGATGGTCTGCGCCGGCAATCCCTGCCGTCCCCTCAAACCGAGAAACATCAGAGCCCCCGCCGCCAAATGACCTCGCGCAAGCTGCCTTTATCCATTTTGACGCCGGCCAAAAACGAAGCCGGCAACCTCGAACGTTGTTTGGCCAGCGTCGCCTGGGCGGAGGAGATGTTCGTGGTGGACTCGCACAGCCAGGATGGCACAGACCAGGTTGCCCGGCGCATGGGCGCCCAGGTGGTGCAGTTTGATTACCAGGGTGGCTGGCCAAAGAAAAAAAACTGGGCCCTCGACAATCTGCCGTTCAAATACGAATGGGTGCTGATTCTTGATGCGGATGAAGTGATGCCAGCCGCGGCCGAGGCGGAAATTCGCCAAATCGTCACCGATGCCCATCACCCTGTGGATGGCTACTGGATCAACCGCCGTTTCATGTTCATGGGAAAATGGCTGCGCCACGCCTACTATCCCAACTGGAACTTGAGGCTCTTTCGACACCGCCTTGGCCGCTATGAAAAACTGACCGATGCGAATACCGCCAGCGGCGACAATGAAGTTCACGAGCACATTGTCATTCAGGGCGGGCGCACAGCCAGACTGAAAGCCGAGTTGGATCATTACGCCTTTCCTTCCATAGAGGTGTTTGTGGAGAAACACAACCGGTATTCGAATTGGGAAGCCCATGTGGCCTTGGAAGCCGGTTCGGCGGGCGCCACGCTGCAAGATGAGCAAGCTGATTGGCGACGAAAACTCAAGCGAATGGCCCGGCATCTTCCCTTTCGCCCCTGGCTGCGGTTTCTTTATGTTTACCTTTGGCAACGGGGTTTTCTCGATGGCCCCGAAGGTTACTATTTTGCCCGTCTCCACGGTTTTTACGAATTCCTCAGCGTTGCCAAAACATACGAGCTCCGGCTGGCTCGCCAAAAACAGGCGGCCCCCGTGGGGAAGGTTAACCGCGCATGAAAATCCTCGTCTGGGGCATCAATTACGCGCCCGAGGCGACCGGCATCGCCCCGCAAAATACCGCGCTCTGCGAATACCTGGCGCGGCGGGGGCACGAGGTCCGGATCGTGACCGCTTTCCCCTATTACCCCGAGTGGCGAAAAAGGCCCGAAGACCGCCGAGTTCTATTTCGCACCGAAATCACGCGCGGGGTTACCGTCCATCGCTGCTGGCATTTTGTGCCGCGCGCGGTTTCGACCTTCAAGCGGGCCGTGCATGAAGGCGCGTTTGTCCTGACCTCCCTGCTGCGAGTCCTCTCGTTGCCGCGGTGCGACGTGGCCATCGTCATTTCCCCGCCTCTCTTGCTGGGTTGGGCCGCTTGGCTGGCGGGCCGGCTGAAACGGTTCCCCTTTGTTTTTCACGTGCAGGACCTTCAGCCCGGCGCGGCCGCCGCGTTGGGCCTCGTAAAAAGAGGCGCGCTGCTCGATTGCCTCCGCTGGCTGGAAAAATTCAGCTATCGCCGGGCGTTGGCGGTTGGCGGCATCAGCTCCGGCATGATCGCGCATTTCATCCAACTGGGCGTGGCCCCCGAAAAATGCGTCCTGTTCCCCAATGGCCTTCGGATGGACGATTACCGTAAGCCGCCTGACGCGGGCGCGTTCCGCCGCGCCCACGGTATCGCGGACGCCGATTTTTTGGCGGTTTATGCCGGCAACCTGGGGGAAAAACAAGGATTGGACACCCTGCTGGAAGCTGCCGCCATGGTAAAAAATCCCGCCATTCAAATTATAATTTGCGGCGACGGCAACCAGCGGAGCCGCCTGGCCCGGCGCCTGAGCGACGCGAAGCTGGCCAACGTGCGAATGTTCGGGCTGCTTCCGTTTGCCGAATATCGGGCCATGTTGGACGACGCTGATGTTTGCGTCGTCCCGCAAAAACCCGGCGCGGGCGCCGCTTTTTTCCCGAGCAAACTGCTGCCGGCGCTGGCTTGTGGAAAACCCGTGCTGGCCGTGACGGATGCCGAAAGCGCGCTGGCTGCCGTTGTGGCCGAGGGCCGGTTCGGAAAAAGCGTGGCGCCGGGGAACCCCGGCGCCCTGGCGGCGGCGCTGACGGACATGGCCGCGCATCCCGAACAAGGCCGCCAATGGGGACGGGCGGGGCGGGAATTCGTCCGCCAATTTGATCACGAGCAAGTGTTGCGAGACTTCGAGCGGAAGCTATGCGCCCGGCTCAAGTGAGCGGGCGTCAACCATACTGCATGGTCTCCGGGATGCAATACACAACCTGTCCCCGTGGGCGACCTTCTCCCTCTCCCCCCTTGGGGGGAGAGGGCAGGGTGAGATGGCATGAAAGCTGGCGGACACGCAGCCAATCTGCTATGTCCGCCAATATATGAAAAACAAGAAAAATACTACCGCTCAAGTTTGCGGAGCGCAAGTCGCAAGCCCGGCCTC
>Ga0101944_10004361_pt1 | contig 17705 bp, 20 predicted proteins | sample DewCreD2012metaG_FD_75245 | JGI IMG/M metagenome (GOLD analysis project Ga0101944, IMG submission 75245) | Hot spring sediment bacterial and archeal communities from British Columbia, Canada, to study Microbial Dark Matter (Phase II) - Dewar... ... | reverse complement strand
CGCCCGCCCCCACGCCCGACCAGACGCTCCTCAAGAGCGAGTTCATCCGCAAGACCGCCTACAAGTCCTCGTTCCTGGTCGAGGACCCCAACGGACCGATCACCGTGGACGGCGTGACCTATGCCGAGACCCCGGAGGAGACCCTGACCGTCGGCGTCTTCTTCCGCTACGCCGACTACGAGGCGGCGGACAAGACGGTCAAGGAGGTCGGCTTCTTCGGTGGGAACGTCCAATACGTCGAGGGCGTCACCGGGCCGGTCGCGGAGAACAGCATCTACCACCCCACGGAAAACCCCGACGGCGAGGTCCTCGTCCCCGGCTACCTTTACGAGGTTCGCAACATCCCCGACTTCAGCAAGGGCGCCAACACGATGCTGGAACTCGTCGCCGTCGTGAAGCTATAACCCGGAGCACGGATCTCAAGGAGGCAGAAGATGTGGGTGACGTGGATGCGCTGGACGCATGACAAGGGCCGGGTGAAGGGGTTCTTGACCGGGCTGGTCCTTGGGCTTCTCGTGGGACTCCTCGTGGCGGGGGCATTGCGATGACCGAACCCAAGAAGCCGCCTCCAGAGAACGGCCTCCGCCGCGCCCTCGACGTCGAGATCGTCCAGAACCTCCTCGAGGTCGCCGAACTCCCCGGCGAGATGCGTGCCTCCCTCCAGGCCATCCACGAGAAGATCGACCGCCTCCTCGCCCTCCAGGCGAAGGTCGACGAGCACTCCCAGGCCATCACCCGCCTCAAGACCATTTGGTCCCTGGTTGCCGCGGCCATCGCCTTCCTCGCGGCAACCCTGAGGGACTGGCTGTTCAAGAAATGACACCGGCGACGTGGGGGCCAGAGGGACGTAACGGCGGCAGGGGGAGGAGCTGCCGGCGCTGTTGCCGTGACCCCCACGGCTGCCAGGTTACCCCGCCAAGGCCCCGCGTCAAGCCCGGCCCCCCCTGATCGCTCGGCTTGGCAGGCCGATCCTTCTGTGCCCGAGCCGCCAGCGCGCGCACGGTCACGCCCCCGCACACTCCCACCCGCCGCCGGCCCGCGCCGGAATCTTCCCGCCGCGACCCGCCCTCGCCCCATCTTCCGATCCCGTCGAGACTTACGCCGCCGCAAGTCCCTCCAGAATATGCACTTCCGCCGGAGATTTCAGTTGACTGATGTGGAACACTATGCCTATATGTCTGTCGGTGCAAGGGGTTGTCACTAAAGGAGTTACAGATGCCAGGCGAACGCAACCGACCCCTGACCGCCAGAGAGCTGAAGCCGCGAATCCAGCGTCTCTCCTGGGAACGGCTGACGGAGATCTACCTCGCCACGAGGAGCGAGGCCGTCCGCCGGATGATCGAGACCGAGGCTCGGCGGTGCGGCTACAAGATGAGCGGCTTCGTCCTGGCGCGGGCCCTCCGACGTGGGGCAGAGGCAGGAAACCCGAGATGATCGCCATGTGCCCGAAGTGCGGCGGCAAACGGATCGAGATGTGGCTGTGCGACCGCGACGTGGGATGCACGGCCCGGCCGAGGTGCGAGAGCGCCGAGTTGCGGCAGCCGCCTCTACCATTCGACGCCGACTACCACGCCCACCGCCGCTGCCTCGACTGCGGCGCGGAGTGGGCATCCCTGGACCTGGGACTCGACCCCTGAGGAGCAAGCGATGGACCTCCGGGAGCTTCGCTTCGGAGTTGAGATCGAGACCGTCGGGCGCACGCGCCAGACCGTGGCCGAGGCCATCCGCACGGTCGTCGGCGGGGCCGTCCGCCACGTCGGCTACCCATCCTCCTACGATCCCTGGGAAGTGGCCGACTCCCGCGGCCGCACGTGGAAGGTCGTTCACGACGCCTCGCTGACCTCGGTGCCGAGTCACCTGCGGGCCGAGGTCGTCAGCCCAATCCTGACCTATGCCGATATCCCCGAGCTGCAGGAGGTGGTCCGCGCTGTGCGCAAGCTCGCCGGGGCGAGAGCCACCCGCGACACAGGAATCCACATCCACCTTGACGGGGCGCCCTTCGACGCGCGCTCCCTCGCCAACCTTGCCAAGACCTTCTACAAGTACGAGGAGCTGATCATCCGCGCGCTCGGCGTGAGCCGCGAGCGCCTCCAGCGCTACTGCCGGCCCATCCGCGAAGAGTTCATCCGAGGCATCGAGCGCCGCAAGCCGCGGACCCGCGAGCAGCTCAACCGCCTGTGGTACGGCTACCACAACACCAGCCCGGTTCGGTACGACGGCAGTCGGTACTCGATACTGAATTTCCACAGCCTATTCTGGCGTGGGTCCATCGAGGTTCGGGCCTTCGAGGGGTGCCTTCACGCGGGTCGCATACGTAGCTACTTGGTGCTGTGCCTGGCTCTCGCGGCAAAGGCTCTCAACTCCCGTAGTGCCTCTAGCAAGCGTCGACGGGCGAACGGCCTGAGCGACAAGTACGACTTCCGGGTGATGATGCTCCACCTTGGACTGAGTGGCGACGAGTTCAAAGCCTGCCGCAAGCATCTGATGGCCAACCTCGCCGGCAGCGCGGCGTGGAAGAATGGGCGGCCGACCCCGCCTCCCGCGCCGACGGCCCCCGAGACAGAGCCGAGCAGGCAGGCAGAAGAACACACCGCAACCCCAACGGAAGGAGAACAGCCGTGCTGAGACTCACGATCCGCGACGGCGAGGTCTTCGAGGGTGAGACGGCCCTCGACCTCGTCCGCGCTATGAAGGGCGCCTCGATGTTCAGCGACGTGAAGGACGTGCTCCACTACGTCGCCGTCGTCCAGGAGCGGCTCAAGGAGATCGAGGGGATCGAGCTTGCGCTCGCCGGCGAGAAGCTCGACGACCGCTGCGAGTCGTTCGTCCGTGAACTCGACTGCCTCGGCCTGGCGAAGCTTCAGCGGCTCTCGGGGGCCGACCTCGACCAGGTGGAGCACATGGTCCGCGAAACCGCGCGTCTGCTCAACGCCGGCGACTTGCCGGGCGCGTGGAAGTTCCTGCGCCCCAAGCTGCGCCTCACGCCCGATGAACTCGCGGAGCTTGACCGCCGCCTGGGACTCGACGAGAAGAAGGAGGATTGAGATGGACAAGGTGAAAGTGCCCAAAGCTGTGCTTGACGGCCTCGAGGCCGTGCGCCGCTCGGGCCTGACCAACATGCTCGACTGCCCCGTTGTCGCTGAACTCGCAGACGAGTTCGGCTTCGAAGAGGCGGCCCGCTGGATCAGGACTCACCGTCCAGAATTCGCGCGCGGCGTCTTCCACGGCTTCGAAGCCACGGAGGAGCGATAGCATGTGCGGGTTGGCAGGCGTCATACTGGGGCTGAAGCGCCGGCGACGCGATGAACTCCGCGTCATCGGCGGCCTCTTCACCGAACTCCTCCTCCACTGCCAGAGGCGCGGCACCGACGCCGCAGGCGTGGCCGTCATCCGCCGCGACGGGCGCTACAGGCTCTTCAAACGCCCTGGACCCGCCGCGAACCTCGTCTCGGACAAACTCTACTGGCGGGTCCTCGACCTCGACAATGCCGTCACCGTCATCCTCGGCCACACGCGCCAGAAGACCGTGGGGAGCGAGCGGAACCTCCTCAACGACCACCCACTGAGGTGCAACTCCGTCATGGGGACCCACAACGGCTGGCTCTCAAACGCCGACAGCCTCGCAAGGGAATTCCGGCTGCCGCGCGTCGCCGAGGTGGATTCCGAGGTCCTCTTCCGCCTCGTTGACCGCTCCCGCGACGACGACGAGTTCCGGTCTCTCCTCGCCCACTGCCGGGGCCGCATCTCGGCGGCCTACGTCCGGCTCAACGAACCTGGCAAGCTCCGGCTCTTGAAGGGCGACATGCCGCTCCACGCGGCCCACGTGCCGGGCCTCCGAGCCGTCTTCTACGCGAGCGAGGCCTGGATGCTCCGAGCCATCCTCGACGGCCGACGCTGCGAGGCACTGGACCTCGAACCCTTCACCCTCTCGACATTCGACGCCGCCGGTGTGCTTGACTTCTCGCAGCGGGATGTGGCATTCCTGACCCCGGAGATTGACCGATGGCTGAGGGAGGCAGGCACGTCTTCGTCTACGGCACACTCCTCAAGAGAGCGCCTAACCACGCGCGGTTCTGCGGAGATGCCCTGACCGTCGAGCCAGCGCGGACGGCGGGCCGCCTCTACCACCTGCCCGCAGGCTTTCCCATCATGATCGAGGCGGCGGATGGCACGGTCTGCGGCGAGGCCATGACCTTCCCCGATCTCGGCTCCACCATGGCTAGGCTCGACGTTCTCGAGGGCTACAGGCCCGAGGATCCCGAACGCTCCCTCTACATCCGACGTGTTCAACCGGTGACCCTCCTATGCACGGGGGAGCGCGTCCCCGCCTACGGCTACGTCTGGCAGAGGCCGTTGCCCAGAGGCGCGGTCTTCATCTCCTCCGGCCGGTGGACGCCCGGGGAGGCGCGGTAGGGCGGCCGCATCGCCCGCGGTTTTTTTCAACGCGGCTAACCTCTTTCCCAGTCACCACTTACGCACCTGTCCGCAGGCGGTTTCAGGCCACGGACCCAAAATGCTCTTGACAGCTGCACTTATATGCAGTATAATCACGAATGAAAGGTGGAAACCATGTTGGAGCCCCTCACCGAGAGACAAGCGGCCATCCTGCGTTTCGTCACGGAGGAGATCTCCGTGCGGAGGCGGTCCCCAAGCCTGCAGGAGGTGATGACGCGGTTCCGCTTCTCTTCGTCGAACGCCGTGCGCGATCATCTGGCCGCCCTCGAGCGCAAGGGCTACCTCACGCGCGGAGCCGGGAAGAGGCGCTGCATCGCGCTGACGCCTGAGTACGAGGAGACCCTCGGCTTGCCTGTCGTCGGTCAGGTCGCCGCGGGCACGCCGATCCTGGCGGAGGAGAACATCACCGACCACCTGCCTGCAGGCGGCCTGTTCCCCCGCGACGGCCGGCACTTCTGCCTCGAGGTCCGGGGCAACAGCATGATCGGCGAGGGGATCAAGGACGGCGATTACGTGGTCGTTCGCCAGAAGCCGGTGTTTGAGAACGGCGAGGTCGGGGTCGCCGTCATCGACGGCGAGTGCACGGTCAAGAAGCTGCGCCGCGAGGGCGAAAAGGTCCGGCTCATTCCAGCTAACGAGGAGTTCGAGGAGACGGTCGTCGATCTCGCCGAGAGCCAGTTCGACTATGTCGGGGAGGTGGTAGGAGTCATCCGGCTGCGCGGGGGCGCGCGCCGAAACGCGTGACAGCGCGTCCTAAAGGGTAGAGATACCTTTACCGCCCGTGCGGGCGAATTAAGGTCCGCTTCCGAGCCGATGGGGCTGCGGGAAGGCGGACCTTTTCTTTTGGCAGAGGAATGCAGCCCCGCAGAATGAAAGGAGACCGGCCATGGCGAGGCAGTGCAAGGCAAGGGAGGCGGGGAAGGAGCCCGTGGGCAGGGACAAGGCCCTCGCGGCCACGCTGGGGGCGATCCGCAAGGCCTACGGCGAGGGGGCGATCATGCGGATGAACCAGCAGGATCGGGTGGAGGTGCCCGCGATCCCGACCGGGTCGCTTGGCCTCGACTCGGCAATCGGCATCGGAGGCGTCCCGAAGGGGCGCGTGATCGAGGTCTTCGGACCCGAATCATCGGGCAAGACGACCCTCGCGCTCCAGGTCGTGGCCAACGCCCAGGCTGCCGGCGGCACTGCCGCGTTCATCGACGCCGAGCACGCCTTCGACCCGGCCTACGCCCGGGCGCTCGGCGTGAAGACGGACGACCTGCTCATCTCGCAGCCCGACACCGGCGAGCAGGCGCTCAATATCGCGGACATCCTCGTCCGCAGCGGAGCGGTGGACATCATCGTCGTGGACTCGGTCGCCGCCCTCGTGCCGAAGGCTGAGCTCGAGGGGGAGATGGGGGACGCCCAGGTCGGCTCGCAGGCGCGGCTCATGAGCCAGGCGCTCCGCAAGCTCACGGGCAGCCTCGCCCGGTCCCGGACGTGCCTGATCTTCATCAACCAGCTGCGCATGAAGATCGGTGTCACGTTCGGCAGCCCGGAGACCACAAGCGGCGGGCGGGCGCTGCGCTTTTGTGCCTCGGTGCGCATCGACATCCGCCGCATCGGCGCCGTCAAGAAAGGAGACGAGGTGATCGGCAACCACACGAGGGCGAAGGTGGTCAAGAACAAGGTCGCACCCCCGTTCCGCCAGGCCGAATTCGACATCCTCTTCGGCCAAGGCATCTCTCGTGAGAACGAGCTGCTCGACCTCGGCGTGGCGACCGGCGCGCTCGCGCAGGCGGGCAACTGGTACTCCTTCAACGGCGTCCAGTTGGGCAACGGCAAGGAGGCGGCCAGGCTCTTCCTGAAGGACAACCCCGCGGTCGCCCGGCGGATCGCTGACGCGATCCAGCAGTCGTATCAGCCCACGGCAGCGGAGGAACTAGCCGTGGCGTAGGCACCCACAAGGACGCTTGGAGGTTTATCCCCGTGAACATCCAAGACCTGATTCGGTATGGGGTCCGGCCCTCCCTGGTCGACCTCTGGCGCTCCTGCGGCCATGAGGAGCTGCTCCCCGTGCAGCGCACGGCCGTCGAGCACTACAACCTGTTTGGCGGCGGGAACCTGATCGTCTCCGCTCCCACGTCGTCGGGCAAGACGTTCATCGGCGAGATGGCCGCCGCTCATGCCATCACCGGCACGCGGAAGTGCTTCTACCTCGTGCCGCTGAAGGCCCTTGCGAGCGAGAAGTTCGAGACCTTCCGCGAGCGGTACAGGACGCTCGGCTTCCGCGTGGCCGTCTCGACCCGCGACTACCGGCAGTACGACACGGCCATCGAGCAGGGCGAGTTCGACATGGCCATCGTGGTCTATGAGAAGATGCAGCAGCTGCTCACCCGGAAGCCTGGCCTCCTCAGTGGCGTGGGCCTCGTCGTCGCCGACGAGCTCCAGGTCCTCGCCGACGCAGAACGCGGCGCGGGGATCGAGGTGCTCCTCACTCGCCTCAAGCTCGCCAGGGCGAAGGCGAGCTTCCAGTTCGTCGGCCTCTCGGCCGTCCTGAAGAACAGCGACGTCCTCTCGCGCTGGCTCGCCGCCCGCTTCATCGAACACCACGAGCGGCCCGTCGAACTCCGGCGCGGCATCCTGTTCCAGGGCGTCTTCGACTATGTGGCCTACAACCGGCGCGCCCATGGGACAGAGCCGCTCGCAGCAGGCGAGGACGAACCGGCCTGGCGGGCCATCATGAGGAACGCCGTGCACCTCGCACGGCAGGGCGAGCAATCGCTCATCTTCCTGGCCGACAAGAGCTCGGCCCGCAAGATGGCCCTTCAGGCCGCCGAGGAGTTCCACGGGCCGCCGGCGTCCGAGGCCATCGAGGAGCTGATGGGCATGGAGGAGACCTTGTCGCGCCAGATGCTCACCGACAGCCTCCAGAGCGGCATCGCCTTCCACAACGCCGACCTCAGCCTCGAGGAACGGCGCATCGTGGAGAGGCATTTCCGAAGCGGCAGCATCCGCATCATTTGCGCGACGCCCACCCTTGCCGTGGGGGTCAACCTCCCCGCGAAGAACGTCTTCCTCGAGCCGATGCTTTGGGAGCGCGACGAGGACACGGGCTGCGTGCGCAAGCGGCACCTGACGCGGGCCGAGTACGAGAACATGGGCGGCCGCGCGGGCCGCCTCTCCCTCCACGATGACTTCGGGCGGTCGATCCTCGTGGCCACGACGGAACTGGAGCGGATGCAGTTCCGGCACTCCTATTTCGAGTCGCCCCTCGAGGCACTGGAGCCGCAACTCATCGGCGTCGACCTCGACACGCACGTCATGAACCTCGTCGCCGCCAGGGCCGCACACGACGCCGCCGAGATCGAGCGCTTCCTCACCCACACCCTCACGGGCGTAGTCCACCAGCAGGCCCTGGCAGAGCACAAGGACAGGCTCCGAGAGAAGGTCGCCCGGGCAGTGGCCCGGTGTCTGGAGTTCGGCGTGGTCGAGGAGGTCGGCGGCCGGCTGCGGAGCACGTCGCTCGGGCGCCTGTGCGCCGTGAAGGGCGTGGCGGCTAGGACGGGCCACGAACTCCGAGCCTGGGTCGCTTCGATCCAGACCCGCTCCTTCAGCGAGGCCGAGGCCGTCTACGCCCTCTGCCGCACCTCGGAGGCGCGAGACCAGCACCTGAACATGTCCACCCAAGAGTACAATGCCTGGGTCTACCCCGACCAGCTCGCGGCCCTCTTGCACCCGCAAGGGGCCGCCTTCTTCGGCCGCACGTTCGAGAGCCGGAACCACCAGACCTATGAAGAAGTCAAGGCGATGAAGATGGCTCTCGTGGTGCACGAGTGGGTCCAAGGGCGGCCCGCCCTCGACATCGAGCAGCAGTACCAGAGCCTGGCAGGAACCATCCGCAGCGCTGCGGAGACCTGCAGCTGGCTTGCCGATGCGGCAGCTGCCATCGCCGATCTGCTCCGGCTCCCCGAGGGCCGGGGCAAGTTCCTTCAGGACCTCTCGACGCGGCTTGTCATGGGGGTCGCACAGCCAGGCGTCGAGCTCTGCGCCATCCGCCTCCGCGGGTTCACCAGGGTGCATGTGGCGAAGCTCCTCCAGGCCGGCCTGGCAACCCCTGACGCCGTGCGGCAGGCCCCCGAGGAATCCCTGCGCCGCCTCCTCGGCGCGAGGTTGGCCGAGAGAGTCCGCCGGGCGCTGGCTCGGAGTTCGCCGACCCCCGGCTGTCCAGCAACACAAGCTCCGACACCCGCGTCTGTGCCCCCCGATGACCCGGCGAGCGGCGGCAAGAGCCAAAGCGAGTTCCGGTGCGATGCGCGGTTCCACTTCGACGGGACGCCGCACGAGCGTCGTACGATCCTCGCCGTGAACGGCTGCCGCTACCCGCTGCCCAACAAGACGTTCGGGATGCTGCTGCGGCTGGCGGCCCAACTGCACCTCGACGGGAAAGGCTGGGTGCGGCGGGACGAACTCGGCGACAGCGCCCAGCAGTTCATCTCGAACGCCCGCAAGGACCTCAAGACCATCGTCCACCTCGCGGACGCCGAGGTCATCGAGAACGACGGCTTTGGCGCTTACCGCCTCTCCGTCTGCCCCGAGCGCGTGACCTTCGACTGGGAGCGCATCGCGCAGCACTGGGACAAGCGGATCGCCAAGCTCGCCGGCCTGGCACAGACCGGCTCGCCCGGCCGCGCGCAAACGGAAACAGATGCTGCGGGGTAACGCATGGCCGCAAACCGCCCCGCAGCGCCAAGGAGCCATGTTGTGCTGAAGATGCCGAAGTCCCTTGCCGTCAAAGGCTTAGGCCGAACGCTGTGCCCACAGCGGGCCCACAGTGCTACCATGTGCCCCAAGCCGCCGGGTAGAATCTCAGCGCGTTTTGGCAACGATCTTGGCGGATGGGGACGAGATGGACGGCGGCGGATGGCCAGGCATCGAGTACGCGCCAGGAAAAGTCATCGTGGGGCGCTCCCCCGCGATGCAGCGCGTGTTCTACCTGCTCAACCAGTACGCCCCGAGCTCAGCCCCGGTGCTCATCACGGGCGAAACGGGCACGGGGAAGGAACTCGTGGCGCGCGCTATCCACTACCACTCGGGCCGCACGGGGCGGTTCGTCGCGGTCAACTGCGCGAGCGTCAGCGACAGCCTGTTCGAGAGCGAGTTCTTCGGGCACCGGCGCGGCGCCTTCACGGGGGCGTTGGCCGACCGAGCGGGATGGTTCGAGCTGGCGAACAACGGGACGCTTCTCCTCGACGAGGTGGGCGACATGCCCCTCAACCAGCAGGCGAAACTGCTTCGCGCCATCGAGGATGGCGCAGTCACGCCCGTGGGAGCGTCATCCCCGGTCGCGGTGGATGTCCGCATCGTGGCGGCGACGAACGTCGAGCTCCATGAGGCCGTCGCAAAGAACCGCTTCCGCCGAGACTTCCTAGACCGCCTCGGTGTGCTCACCCTTCGGTTGCCGCCGCTGCTCGAGAGGCAGGAGGACATCCCGCTCCTGGTGGGGCACTTCCTGGCCGCAGCGAATGAGGAGGAGGGAACTGACGTCCAGCCGCCCGCGAAGGCAGACGTCCAGAGTGTCGCACGCGCCTGCGCCGGCAAAAGCATCCGCGTCCTGAAGAACGCACTCAGACGCCTCGTTGTCGTGAAGCGCCACGGCCCTGTCCGTCGCCAAGACCTCGTGGATGCCGGCCTGCTGCCCGCGACTGCGCCTGTGTCCTGCCACGCGGAGGCCGCCCCGAAGGCTTCGGGCGGATTCCGTGTCGAACTCGAAGCAGAGCCTGGGGTCACTTTCCGCCAGATCATGGCGACGGTGGGCAAGGCGGTGACGGAGGCCGCGCTGGCGAAACACGGCGGCCGCGTGGCGGAGGCGAGATGCTCTCTGGGGATGAGCAAGTGCGCCTGGTACGGCGTCAGGCGCAAGCAGGGTAACGGGCGAGCTGCGGCGCCAGGGACCGCTGTTTATCCTGCCAGAGCCTCTCACACGACCTCCCCCGACGGCACCCTGGCCCTCCACCAGCGCTTCTCGACCTCACGGACGTTCGCCGCAGAACCGAGGGCAGGGAGGTATTTCATCAGCAGGAAGAGCTCTCGGTCGTCGGGTTGCCCGCGGTACGGGGTGATGGGCAGATGGTTCCCATAGCTGCGTTCCAGCTTCTCAGCAGAGTCATCCACGACGATGACTCGCTCAAGGCGGTAGCCGCGCCTCTTGAGTTCTTTCAGGTTCTTGATCCAGTAGTGTTCCCGGCGCTCGTAGTCGAACCTCCGGGTGCATCGCTCTCTTGCCCAGAGGAAGGCCAGAGCGCCAGAACCGCCAAGGAGCCTGTTCATGACGCACCGGGCGTAGTCGAGCGTAGCCGATGTCCAGACGCCAACCTCGAACCATTCGAGACACTGCCGAAGGAGTTCGTCAACGCCCGGCCTCTTGTACACGTAGTACAGGCCGACGCGGAAGTCCGGCTCTCGGTCGAGAGGCACTTCGCTGGCGTGGAGCAGCGTCCCGTCAATGTCTAGAACCAGGAGTTTGTCGTATCGCTTGTCCATTCGCGTTCTCAGCTCGATCCCCGACAGCAGCGCGACGCCGGAGAGGGTGACCGTGCCATCGGTGTGCAGAACGGCCTCGCGGGCGGGGATGCAGGTGAAATCGCCCGGCGCGTGGCGCTGGGTCAGCAGGTGGATGCGCTGGTTGGCGGAGCCGAGGAGGCCGCGGCCCAGATGCTGCGAGGCGACGTAACGGCCAGCGATGAGGACGTCAAGGTGGGAAAGGATGCGGGCACCGAGGGGCAGGGCGCGGACTTCGTCGAGGGTGTAGCCGCTGAAGGCCAGGCGGCTGAGGCCGGAACCGCCGAGCCGCTCGAGGAGGTCAAGAAGGGCTTCGGGCTGCTGGAAGGGTTCGCCGCCGGATATTGAAAGCCCTTCAATGCGCGGCTTGAGGGCCAGGATGTCGGCGGCGAGGGAAGAGGTGTCGGTCTCGTAGCCGCCTTGCGGGTCGTGGGTGTCGGGGTTGAAGCAGCCGGGGCAGGCCAGGGTGCAGCCCTGAAACCAGACGACGGCACGAAGGCCAGGGCCGTTGGCCCGGCTGGCCCGCTCAAAGGCGTGGAGGCGGATTCTCACGGTAACCCCCGAGTGTCAGACAAAGATTCTGGGCGTGGCCCTTTTCGGGCGGAAGGTGAGGGCTTCTGTCTTCTGCACTTGCGCAGATGATGTCCCGGCCGCCGGGCTGCCCACAGGCTTACACCGTTTCTGCGGTGCAAAGTGCTTACAAGAATCCAGACCGCCTGAAGGCGGGACTACGAACAGGGGGCGAAGACCGCCTGAAGGCGGGACTACAAACAAACAGGGCTTCTCGCGTTCGGAGTCCCGCCTTCAGGCGGTCTGCCTTCCTGCCGAAAAGGGCCACGCACAAAATTTTTCGATCCGCTCGCTTCGCTCGCGGATGAAGAATAAGGGGTAAAGGAACAAAGCAGCAAGGGGTAATCATAAGAAAGTCCTGGACGCACGAAAACCGTAGTCGAGGCGGGACGAGGGGCCGTCGTCGCGGAGCGCACACCGGAAGTCGACCGGATAGACGTAGAGCCACGACCCGCCCCGCACAACACGGGCGGCGCCCGCCGATCCCGACGGCGGCCTCAAGTCCCCACGCTTATACCGGTCATACGCGCCACTATCCCAGGCGTCCGCACACCACTCCCACACGTTCCCCGCCATCTGGTAGTGGCCCCACGGACTGCATCCCTCAGGATAACTCCACACCCCGCAAGTCGTCTCGCCGCCGCTGTTGCCCGAGTTCCGGCACTTGCTCGGGTCCCAGTCGTTCCCCCACGGATACTCCCGCCCATCCACCCCCCGCGCAGCCTTCTCCCACTCCAACTCGGTCGGCAACCGAAGGCCCGCCCAGTCGCAATACGCCTTCGCGTCCTCCCAGCTAACGCATACCACCGGATGGTCCGCCTTCTCCGCCGGGAAGCTCACGCCCCTCCAAACCGGCTCCCCCAAATCCCCCTCGTCCGGCGGCCGGTGACCCGTCGCGTCCACGAACCGCTTATACTGCGCGTTCGTCACCGGGTGTATCCCCAGATAGAACGCCGGCAACTCAACCTCGAACGGGCCTCCGCCCTCATAGCTCCGCGGGCCACCCGCCAGAAACTTGCCCCCTGGAACCAGGAGCAGAAGCGTCCCGTCCTTCTCGTTCTCCACGAGGATGTCGTGTGCCCCCGAGGGGAAGGCCAGGCTGCTGCGCAACACTGCGTCCATCGTCCACCTCACCAGCCACTCGGCCCTTGAAACGTCACTTGGCCCATCAGGCGGCGCCTGAGGCCCCAGGTGTCGCCATGCTTGAGATGGCCCACCCAGCTTGCCAGCGACGCCTTGACGTCGGGCAGGCCAATCTTACCCTCTTTGAACGCCGCTGCCAACTCGCGCAGCCGCCGCTGGAACCGCACGCCGGTCGAGCGGCGGAGCAGCCGATGGTCGGGGAACACCCGCCAGCCCAGGAACGGCACGCCGACCCGCACGGGCATGATCACGCATTTCCGCGGGTGAAGCGACAGGCGGTAAGGCGCCAGGAATGCCCCTATCTCCTCCCGCATCCCCGCCAGCGCCCGCTTGTCGTCCCCGAAGACCAGGAAATCGTCCGCAAACCGGATGTACCCGTTCGTAGTCCCGCCTTCAGGCGGTCTGCCGGCCCCGTTCGTAGTCCCGCCTTCAGGCGGTCTGCCGGCCCCGTTCGTAGCCCCGCCTTCAGGCGGTCTGGTTTCTTCATCCTCGTCAAGAACAGGCCGAAGACCGCCTGAAGGCGGGACTACAAACCAGGACCGCCTAAAGGCGGGACTACAAGCGTGGTCCTTGACGAAGTGGTCGAGGGGATTCAGCATGACGTTGGCCAGGAACTGGCTCGTCAGATTCCCAATCGGCAGCCCGCGCCGCCGCTCGAAGGGGCTGAACAGGTCGTCCCCCGGGAAATACCGCACCACCGGCTCCTGGGGGTTGCTCGACGCCACGATACGCCGCAACAACTCAAGCGTCTGCGCGCACTTGATCTTCCGGGCCACCAGGCGCAGCAGCACCTCGTGGTCCACGGAGGGGAAGAACTTCTCGATGTCGCACTTGAGCACGAATCGCCAGCGGCGGCAGAAGGCCGTGCACCGGGCCAGCGCCCGATGCGTCCCCTTGCCCAAGCGGTTGGCATAGCTGTCGAAGATGAACGTCCGGTCGAAGATCGGCTCGACCACGCGGCACACGGCGTGGTGCACTACCCTGTCTCGGTACGGCGCCGCCGAGATGAGCCGCCGCTTCGGGTCGTGTATCCAGAAAGCGTGGTATGCCCCCGGCCAGTAGCCGCCCGAGCGAAGCTCCTCCTGAAGCTCCAACAGGTTGGGCTCCAGCCCGTGCTGGAACTCGGCCGGCGCGGGGAGGAACCGCTTGCCCCGGTAGGCGGCCCGCGCCGCCGCAAGGAGATTCTCAAACGACGTGATTCGCTCAAACAGGCCGCCGACCCGCCTCATCGCTCGCCCTCCTGGTTCGTAGTCCCGCCTTCAGGCGGTCTTCGCTCGTAGTCCCGCCTTCAGGCGGTCTTACTCCTTCATTGTTCCGGATCATCCCACCCCTTCCCATAGTCGAGCAGCGGAAAGGCCCGCCAGATTCTCCGGGCCTCCTCGCGCCCGACCGCTTCGAGGAAATCCTTGGCGCTCGAAAAGGGCCATTGGTCCCAACGGGTGCACAAGCCATGACGCACAGGCTGGTTATGCACGTAGTTCATGGTGGCCCAATAATGAGCCTGGGAGCGAATCGCGCGGTCCGGACAGCGGTGCCAGACCTGTCGCCCGCGCTTCCCCTCCTCGCGGTTCCACAGAAACGAGGTTCTCCCGTGGAGCCTGCCGAGGGCGCCAGTCGTCAACTTCAGGCCAGGCGTTTCGACGAGGAGGTGATAGTGATTCGGCAGGATGCACCAGGCATGCACCCGCTCGCAGCAGCTCTTCAGGAGATTCAGGAGCTCCGATTCGAAATCGGCCATGCGCGCCACCGACAACCCGAGGAACGGCGCATGCTCATAGCAAGCGGCGTGGAGATGGTAAAACCGCTCGTCCGTCACCTGGTGCGGAGGACCGTGCCAGGGGCGGCGCTCTGCTTGGCGCGCGGCCAACGCCTCCTGCCGCTCCCGGTCGGTCATCTTGCGCCAATCGTACATGAAAGCCTCCTACCTCTTCGCTCGTAGTCCCGCCTTCAGGCGGTCTTCTCTGTTGTCTTCATAAAGGACCAAAGAGCCAGACCGCCTGAAGGCGGGACTACGAACGAGGACGGAAGGCCGCCTGAAGGCGGGACTACGAACGAGGACGGAAGACCGCCTGAAGGCGGGACTACGAACGAGGACGGAAGGCCGCCTGAAGGCGGGACTACAAACGGGACTACGAACAACGTGCGGCGCGGGGCGGCCTTCGCCACGGCGGCTACCAGCCGCCCCGAGCCTCTTGCGTATTCGGCCTCGCGGCCGGGAACCGGTCTGGACTGTCCCCGCGCGCTCCCGCCCTCCGTGAAGGGCAGGACTCCGGCGAGGGGCGGTGCTGGACGCACGAAAACCGTTGTTGTCGTTGCGGTTCGAGGGGTCGTTGTTGTTGCGGTTCGCACACCGGAAGTTGTCCGGATTGTCGTTGTTCCACGACCCGCCCCGCACAACACGGGCGGCGCCTGCGACCGGTCCCCACAACTCGCCTTGCGGCGATGCTGCCTCATCGTGAACCCGCCTTTCGCCAGCCGCCCACCAGGCGGCCCACCTCGTCAATCAGCCGGGCCGCGACCTCGTACTGGTGGGTGCTCATCCACCGCTCGTCGTGGGCCAGCCGAACCTGGTAGCGCACCTGCTCCAGCTTCAGGTTCGCACGCTCCAGCAGGCCCCACTTCTCCTTCGTGTACTTCGCCTCCACCAGCAGCTCCAGCACGTCGTAGACGTTGTTCAAGATGCGGTCGCCCAGGATGAACCGGCTCTCCCGCGGGAACTTGCCCACCCGCTGCGTCAACTCCCGCACCAGGTCGTAGGCCTTCGTGATGGCGACCAGCTCTTCCGACGCCTGCCTCGCTGGGTGTTCAGCCTGGCTCACGCCTAAGCCTCCTTTTCCATCCCAAAAATTCGATCCGCTCGCTTCGCTCGCGGATGAAGAAAAAGGGGTAAAGGGGCAAAGCAGCAAGGGGTAATCATAAGAAAGTCCTGGACGCACGAAAACCGTTGTTGTCGAGGCGGTGCGAGGGGTCGTCGTGGAGTAGCGGAGCGCACACCGGAAGAAGCCCGGACGGTCGTTGTACCACGACCCGCCCCGCACAACACGGGCGGCGTCCGCCGACCCCGACGGCGGCCTCAAGTCCCCACGCTTATACCGGTCATACGCGCCACTATGCCAGGCGTCCGCACACCACTCCCAAACGTTCCCAGCCATCTGGTAGTGGCCCCACGGACTGCATCCCTCAGGATAACTCCACACCCCGCAAGTCCTCTCGCCGCCCCTGTTGCCCGAGTTCCGGCACTTGCTCGGGTCCCAGTCGTTCCCCCACGGATACTCCCGCCCATCCACCCCCCGCGCCCCTTTCTCCCACTCCAGCTCGCTCGGAAGCCGAAGGCCCGCCCACTGGCAGTAGGCCTCCGCCCCATACCAGCTCACCCGAACCACCGGATGCTGCTGCTTCCCCCCGTAGGCCTCATAGCCCCCCGACGCTGCACGCACGAAGCGGTCGCTGTCCAGCAGTATCCACTTCTCCAGGTCCCCCTTCCCCGGCTTCACCGCACTCAGGAATCGGGCATACTGCGCGTTCGTCACCGGATGTATCCCCAGATAGAACGCCGGCAACTCAACCTCGAACGGGCCTCCGCCCTCATCGCTCCGCGGGCCACCCGCCAGAAACTTGCCCCCTGGAACCAGGAGCAGAAGCGTCCCGTCCTTCTCGTTCTCGACGAGCCATTCGGGCTTGGCCTTAGCCGCAACGGATGCCATGACGCATCTCCTCGCTCAGCGTCCGGTGTTTCTTGGGGGCGCGGTGCCCGCGTCCGCCACGCCCAGCTCCCGCTCGATCAGGGCCTCGACCCATTTCTGGATTGACGTGTCTTCCTCCGCCACGCGAATCCGCAACAAGCGATGCGTCTCGTTCGTCAGCCTGACAATGATCGTGCGGCTCGTCTCCGTGTCTCCAGGTTGCGAAGGCATTCTCCAGTCTCCTTTCCGCGGCCTGGCCGCGCCGCCTCCCGACCAGTGCCAACGATCAGCCCCTCCTCGCGCCCATAGTATAGCGCGCTGAAAAGGCATTGTCAACAGATAATGTTATTTACAGCTAAATATTTTGCACATTGAGTGGCCATCAACGATCTCGCCTCGAGCACCCGTGCACCCCGGCGTCGCCAATTGCAGCCGAGCCTAGGGCGCCTGTGGCGTTCCTCAAGTCAAACTCTTGGGGCTATGTCGAGCGAGAACCCCGGTGAGCTATATGCCAGCACCCTATTGAGGCCTGCGCTTGGTCTTATCTCCCGGTCGGCGCAGCGGCTGTGGCCCCCCGTTGACCGCCTGGCAAGTATCCAGGGTATCAAAGTCGCCCGCAACGGCCGAGATCAACTCCCCGAGCCATCAGGTCATCCTATGCCCTTCCGCAACCATCGTCCCCTTCGGTACTTGCGTCGCCTTTCTGCGCAGGTATAGTTCCTAGTTCCCATCGCGCGGGTGCCCTTGCGGGAACCTGGGCGACGCGACAAGGGAGTGCCGCTGCACGGTTGGGCAGATTCGTAGCTACATGGCGCGCGTCAGCGGCCCGCTGCTCGACCGCATTGACATCCACATCGAGGTCCCGCGCGTCCCCTACCGCGACCTGCGGGACCGTCGGCCCGGCTCGGGCAGCGCCGAGATGCGCGCACAGGTCGTCGCCGCGCGCGAGCGGCAGCGCCAGCGCTTCGCCGGCGAGCGCATCTCCACCAACGCCCGCATGACCAACCGCCACATCCAGAAGCACTGCCAACTTGACGCAGAGACGGAGGCGCTTCTGGAGCAGGCGATGTCCCAGCACGCCTTCAGTGCGCGGAGCTACACTCGCATCCTCAAGGTCGCCCGCACAATTGCCGACCTTGCAGCCGACGAGCGGATTCGGCTGGAACACGTCACCGAGGCCATCCAGTACCGCAGCACCGAGCGGCACTATTGGCGGTGAGCAGGCACTCCGCGCCCCGCAGCGCAAGACGACAGCGCACCGCCTCTTCCCCTCACCCAGCTTCAATGGGGCCACGCCTTGGGAGGCGTGGAAAC
>Ga0101944_10004360_pt1 | contig 17707 bp, 18 predicted proteins | sample DewCreD2012metaG_FD_75245 | JGI IMG/M metagenome (GOLD analysis project Ga0101944, IMG submission 75245) | Hot spring sediment bacterial and archeal communities from British Columbia, Canada, to study Microbial Dark Matter (Phase II) - Dewar... ... | reverse complement strand
GAGTGCGTGCTGCCGGATACGTTCATCGCGGACGAAATCGAGACGGCGCAGTACGTGCAGACCTTGCGCGCGGCCGGCTCGATGTCGGTTCGCCGCGCGGTCGAGATGGGCCAGGGGCTGAGCGGAGACGCGCTGGAGGCGGAGATCGCGGAGATCGGCGCGGAGGCGCCGGCGGAGCCGGCCGGCGGGTTGGGGTTCGGGAGGTAAAGGATTCGCAAGGAGAAAAACAACGATGACCGACTTCACGGATAGCGGAGTTCAGCCGGCGCAACTGATCGACGTATCGACGGGTGCGGACAGCGAGATCCGCCTGGCGGCCGGGCAGGAGTTGACGCTGGCGCCTCTCGGTAAGCAGACGGACGGATCGAACGACAACGAGGCGGGCGATTACGTGTCCGTGGCCTTCGGCGGGGATGCCGTGGTCGCGGACATGACGGCGGGGCGCAAGCTGATTCTGTGGTCCGCGCTCGGGGCGGCCGGTGAGGTGTCCGCCCTGCGGATCGTGCCGAGCGGCGCCTCTGCATCGACGCCAGGGTATGCCGTGGTCCGGCTGCGCGCGGTCGGCCATAGCGCCAAGGTACAGGCCATCGTGAGGTGATCCATGCGGTACCGTGTCGGAGTAGGGCGAGTGGTGATGTCCATCCTGGCGAGCGGCGTGCCGGTCGTGGTGGCCGGCGCTGCCACCATCGCCGCCCTGGCCGGACTGACAGCGTCCATCGCGACGTTCAGCCTGACCGATCACGGGTCATTCCACGCATCCAGCGGGTCTCAGGGACTGGCTGACGCGACTGTGATTTATCACAGCGAGACCACGCGCCGGCTGATGGCGAACATGGCGTCGGCTGGCGCGCATTACCTGGTAGATGCCGACCAGGCCTACTCGTTCTCTGGGGTCGGCGAGGGGGAGTACGTCCTCCGGTCCGGCAACATGCTGATCGGAGGGACCCCGGTCAGCGGAGGGGCAGAGATCGTCTACGACGTGATCTACTCCAGCAATGGGACCTGGTACAAATCGGACTGCATCGCCGCCGGCGCAACGAGTTCCTCGACGGTCCTGATCGAGATATGGGGTGGGGGAGCTAGTGGCGGGAAGCATACGACGTACGGCGGTTCCGGAGGCGGTGGCGGTGCGTGCCACCGACATTGGTGCGTCCTGTCCGATCTGCCCAACTCGGCAGAGGTGTGGGTCGGCTCCGGAGGAGCTCCGATCACCAGTGGGTCGGCCATAGGCTACGCCGGAAACACGTCGAAGTTCGGGATGCTGTACGCGGCCGGTGGAGCGCCGGGGCCTGCCTACAACAGTGCCGGTGGTGGCGGCGGAATCTGGGGCGCTGGTGTGGGGGCCACGGGAGGCGAACCAGCCGGAGGAGCCGGCGGCAACCCCGGGAAAAACTCAGTCTACGGTGGGGGTGGCGGCGGCAGTGCTGGGGTGGGATATGGCGGCGGCCACAGTATCTACGGTGGGGGTGGCGGCGGCAGTACGAAATACACCAACACGACCGAGATGGCATCGGGAGGTCACAGCATCTACGGAGGGGCCGGTGGTGGTGGAGGCGCAACGACAGGCACGCCGGGGCCCGGTGGCGTATCGTTCCTATGCACCGGACATGGCGGATACGGAGCGAAGGGTAGTGACAACGCCGGCAATGGATACGATCCAGGCGGAGGGGGAGGAGGATCGCAGAACGGATCCAGCGGAAGAGGAGGTGCCGGGAGAGTGAGGGTGCGCGTGTGGAGGTGATGGGCGGGCTTGTTTTTTTGGTTTACATTTTCCCTATTTTCGGATTCCGGAGGGTGCGTGATTTTACGTATCCAAAGTGTAACGCAATCAGGAGAGTCTCCCACATCGTGACATTCCCGAATTCCCGACCAGGATGGAGGTCCGGCGTCGAAAGGCCCGGAAGGCGCTCTCCGCCTGCGTTCCTCCACGCCTGGCGGGAATGAAAGGATTCAGCATGACCGAACGCGAACGTATCCAGGACCTTGCCGAAACGCTGAACGCCCGCGGTCCGGGGCGAGACCAAGCCGGCTATCCGTGCATCTGGGGCCGGTGCGATAAAGCGCTCCACCTCGAAAACAATATTCATGCCGATGGACAGGGCTTCTGCCTGGCGGTCAGCATGCCCACCCAGAGAAAGCTGACGGCTGCGCTGGAGCATCTGGCCTTCTGCGATGTCAGGCAGAGGGGAGACCGTGAGGCGGTGCTCTACCTGAACCGTATGCCCACAGAACAGGAGTCGTGGGATATCCGGCGGTATTTGGGCATCCGCCGACGCAGGGTTGTTTCCGATGAAACCCTACAGCGGCTCAAAAAACAGGGGTTTAAGGCCCGTTCAAGCGGTGTTGGCGTCAAGACGGCCTAGAGATGCGTCCGGAGACGCGTTTCGCGGCGAAACGCGTTCTAGAACGCATTTTATAGTGTAGCTGGAGGATGCCAGATGAACCTTGAGACCAGACTGAAGGCCGTGACCATCAGGGAACTGGCCAAACGGCTGAAGGTGACGAAAGATCTGATCGTATCTTGGCGCAACGGTCGGTACCCGCCCAAGCGGTATTGGCCGCGTCTGACGGCCGCCGGGATCTGCACGGCCGCCGAACTGGCCGCCTGGCGGCCTCGCCGGCCCGCCCGCTACAGTTTGCGCGGCATGCGCGTGTACAGCCTGGAAGAGTACGCGGCGAAGGACTGAAGGATAGGGAGCGGGGAGCGAGTAATGGACCATCCGAAATCCGCAATCCCCAATCCGCAATCGGCGGACCCATTCCTCTCCTCTATTAAGGAAGCGGAAGCGTCCGCCGTTGCCGCCGGCGCCGTATCCAGCGCCGCCGATCTGATTCCCCTGGTCAAGGTGCCCGATCCGCGAGACCAGAACGCCGGGCTGGTCCCGATGGAGTCCTGGCCGCTGGCCGTCGAGCTGGTCTCCCAGTTCTGGCCTGGGAATAAACGGACCGCCACAATCAAGCCGCGCCAGATGGGCGTTTCCTGGGACTTCGCGCTGTTCTGCCTTCATCACGCTTCAACGCCGTATCGCTGCATCGGCTCCTTCAACTACAACCAGGAGGCGGCCGGCGAACTACTCCGGCGCATGCAAGTCCTGTGGGCCACGCTGCCGCCTTCGCGGCGCCTGGCCCTGAGGCCCGGCACGCGATGGAACACGCAACACGTCGAGTTCGCCAACGGCACGCGGGCCGTCGCGCTGCCGACTACCGATGTTGCCGGCGCAGGCCTGACCTTCAGTTTGGCGGGGGTCGACGAAGCCGGCCTGATCAAGAACCTGGACACGAACTGGCCGGCGATCCTGCCGGCCGTCGAACACGGCGGCCTGCATCTCTTCAGCACGCCGCGCGACGCCGCGGGGAAGTTCTTCGAGATCATCACACAGGCGCGCGCGGGCGAGGGCGTATTCCGCTTGCGCGAGATCCACTGGAGCGAACGGCCCGGCCGCGACGAGGCGTGGAAACGGAAAACCATCGCCGAGATTGGACTCAAGAACTTCCGCCGGGAGTACGAACTCGCCTTCACGCGACCGGGCGACGCCTACTTCGACGACGCGGTTATCGAGGCCGTCAAGCGCACGACTTGCGCGCCGCGCGAGATCCTCTGGCGCGACCGCCTGCGGATCTGGAAGCGGCCAGATCCGCACCGAAGGTACGTCATCGGAGCCGATGTGGCCGAAGGGCTCCAGGACGGCGACTACTCGACGGCCGGCGTAGTCGATCCGGTAACGGGCGAAGAGGTCGCAGCGTATCACGCGCACGTTAACGTGACCGAGTACGGAGAGGACTTGGTCCGCCTGGGGCGGATGTACAACAACGCCTGGCTAGCCATCGAGGCAAACAACCATGGCCATGCCGTATGCGCCTGGGTCTATCACCACTGCCGGTATCGCCGCGTCTTCCGCGAATGGCGGAAGGACGAAGGCGCCCTGGGCGCGCCGGCGGCCAGGCTGGGACTCCTCACCACCTCGCAGAGCAAGCCGGCGATGTTGGCCGGGCTGGAGTTCGCGCTGCGCCGTCAGACCCTGACGATCTACGATGCGGCGGCGGCCGAAGAGATGGCGACGTATCTCTGTCTTCCAGGCGGCGAGTACGGCGCCGGACCTGGACAACACGACGACCGCGTTATGCGGCTTTGCCTCGGTCAGCAGGCTCGCGGGATGCCGGTACCGAGGACGGCGTAAGGTTAACGAGTCCCCACCAAGCACGCCATTCGCTGTAAGGCAAAGCCAACAACAACGCTCGTATTAGGCGCACAGCACATCCGTGCGGCGCATTCAATGTTCTAGCGGCGCCATCCAGCCGCGTATCAAAGAAATGCGATCAATGGCTGCCGCAAAGGATGCGGCCACGATCCTGGGAGGATGCGCGATGAAGCTGTCTGAACTGGTGGCTAAGATTGAGGCGTTGGGCGATGCCGCGAAGCCCCTGGTCGCGGAGATCAAAGATCAAATCGCCGCAATCGGCGAGGTGGACACGAAGGACCTGGCGGCGGAACTGGCCGCCAAGGCCGAATTGACCGCCCAGGTCGCCAAGCTCGGCGAAGACGTCAAGGGCGTCGAGGAACTCCGCGCCACCGTCGCCAGTTTCCAGGCCAAGGAGGCGGAAGCCGCCATCGGTGTGGCCTTCGAGGCTGCTGCCAAGGAGCACGGGCTCAACCCGGCCGCCATCAAGACGGCTCGAAAGCTGCTCGCCCCCGACGCGATCAGGGTTGACGCCGGGAAGGTCGTGGGTTTGACGAAGGAACTCTTCGCGGGGCTCAAGGCAGAGCACCCGCTGTTGTTCGCGGAAGTGCAGGAAGAAGCGGCCGCCGCGGCGCCGACAGTCCCGGCCCTTCCCCCGGCAGGGACGGGCGCCGCCGCGACCCCCGCCTTGGAGATCCCCGGCGCGATGGGGATGTTCCTGAAGGCCCGGTAAGAATCGAGGACGAACGGAACGCGGGCAGAACGCCCGCATGGGAATGGGATTCGAGCGAGTCGCTCGTATCCCGCTGTAGCGGCAAAAAAACGCCGCAGGAGAACCGACCATGCCACTGACTGTCGCCGATTGGGCAAGACTCACCACTGACGAGAAGGGCCGGCTGCGCGTCATGGCGGCTGCCGAGGCTATGCGTGACCCGCTGGCCATGCCGCTGTTGGACCTGCTGCCGTTCGTGCCGTCTACCGGCGGCAGTTACACCGCCAACTACGCGGCTGCGTCCCTGCAGGCCGCGACGCGCGCGATCAACAGCGAGTTCGCCGAATCGACCCCGACGGTCGATCAATTCAACTTCCCGTTCCGCGCCGCGGGCGGCGAGCTGAAGATCGACATCAACCTGCTCTATGGCGACAACACGGGAATGGTCCGCGCCGGCCTGTTGACGCAGAAGTTCCAGGATGTGGCGGCCAGGCTGTTCCGGCTCGTCTTCCGTGGTGACAAGGACGCCGCCTCGGGCGATCAGTTCGCCGGCATCGATCAGATCGTCGCCGCCTTTGGCAACCAGGTCGTGGCCGGCGCCAATGGCGCGAAACTGACCGCCGCGATGCTGGACCTTGCCCTGCGCATGGTCCCCGGCGCGAACATCATCTTGTGCAACCGCACCATGGTGGACCAGATCGACGCGCTGGACACCCGCGCGACGCGGACGGTCGTGCTCAACCAAGGCAACCCGACGCCGGGCATGTATGTCCCGTCCTACAAGGGCATCCCGATCATGGCCGTACAGACGGCGCCCAATGACAGCAACGGGGTGTTGGAAGAGATCCTGCCCTTCAGCGAAGCCATCGCGGAAGGCGTGGCGCGCAACCGAGCCACCATCCCAGGGACGGTCGCGAGAAACACGGCCTACGCCGAGGGCGACTGGGCCAAGAGCACGTCCGGCGCGGTCTGGCTGCGATGCAAGACCGCAGGGACGACCCACGCCACCACGGAGCCGACCTGGGGGACCACGCAGGGCGCGGAGGTCACCGACGGGACGGCGGTCTTCGTCGTGGCGCTGCCGCAGTGCACGCGGGTCACGGTCGCACGCATCGGGCTGAACGGCATCTACGGGCGACAGGTGACGCCGATGACGCTGGCCGCGCCGCGTGTCGCGGGAGCGTTCGAATACAACGACATGAATTGGTTCATGGCGCCTATCGTCACGGACCACAAGAACGCCGTCGCGCAGGTGGTGGGCGTGAAGGAGTCCTGATCCGATTGGCTGGTTTGAGGGCTGGCAATCCAGCCCTCAAACACTGGAGCGGAACCGATGTCCCTGAACGCGACGCCTGGATCGGCGACGGCCGATAGCTACCTGACCGTAGCAGCCGCGGATGCGATGGCCGCGAACTTCGGGCTGGGCGGATGGTCGGGCAAGACCACGGAGCAGAAGGAAGCCGCGCTGCGACAGGCGGCGCTGGACGTGGACGGGCACCGTTTCCACCGGCAGGAGAAGTGGACGTCCGGCCAGTCGCGATTGTTCCCGCGTGCCGTCGACGCCGGAGTCATTCCGGCGGCCGTCGAACTGGCCGCGTTGTTCCAGGCCGATTATCTGGCGTCGCACGGCGAGTGGGACCGGAAGGATTGGGAGGGCGCTAGGGCCGCGCCGCATCCGGCCTCCGGAGCGGGCAGCCCGCTGTGTCCCCGAGCATTCAAGGTGTTATCGCGGTGGATCGCACGAGCAGGCGAATTCCGCGAAGCATGATAGGACCGCGGGCTGGCAGCCCGCCCAAGGAGAAACGCGATGGCGCAACAACTGACCAGGCTTCCGTTCGACGCCGCCAACTTCACTCAGGGCGGCGTGCGCGTACTGATCAAGGAATCGGGCAAGGGTTTCCGGTTCGTGGGGCACATCCGGGAGCCGAACCTGGAGGCAATGCTGGAATGGTACCAGCACTACAACGCCAGCGCCGGCAAGGAGGCGCTTTCCTACGAGGCGCCCACGAAGACCGGCTACAAGGCGGCCTTCAAGGCGGACGAAATGCTGTCCGAGAACCTGAAGCGGCTCTTCTTCGCGGCCGACCCGACCGACGTCGCGGCGGACGCTGTGGCGACGGCCGCGGCCGAGACCGTCACGGCCGGCAAGACCGGCGCGCTGCACGGCATCGACTATGGCCGCCAGACGGTTGCCCAGCGCGCGGCGCTGGCGGTCTACAACGTGACCGATTCGGCCCTCCTGGTCGCGAATACCGACTACGAGATCGTGACGCAGTACGGACTGACGTTCGTCAAGATGCTGGTGGACACGCACGCCGGCGACACACTCCGCATCGGCGAGGGGCTGACGGCGAGCAGCGACTACCACTACACCAAGCTGGCGCACAAGCTGATCAAGCCGCTGACCGTGCTGTCGCTCGAGGTCGGCGCGCTGCTGCAGTTCCCGGCCATCAAGGGCGTCAACCTGGAATGGCGCATCTGGCGCGCATCGATCAAGCCGACCGGGATGTCGTGGAACAGCAAGGAGGCGTCCAGCCTGTCGTTCGAGTTGGAGGTCATCGACGACAGCGCCAACCATCCGACATCGCCATTCGGAGAGATCTACGACTACGGCTACGACGATGCCGGAGCTGCGGTCATCTAATTCCGAGGAGCTGGGCTGCGCCCAGCTCCCATTCATGGGCCGAGAATGCAGGGGGAATCATGCAGGATACGACCATCGAGCTGGGCGGACGGAAGGTGCGAATCAGGAAGTGGCCGCTGCGCCGCGCGTTCGACATGATCCGCCGAGCCATGAGTGCGTTCGCGCCGGTCCTGGCGGCGGCGGACCTGGAAAACCTGTCCGATCCAGGGGCCTTGATCGTCGATCTGGCCGCGCAGCTCAACGAGGAGAACGCGTCGTTGGCCGTGGATATGGTCGATTGCGCGCTCGACCTGCCGGCTGGAGACGAACGCAGGGCGCTAGCCGAGGAGGCCGGTGTCGAGGATTTGGCCGTCGTCCTGGAACGAAACCTGGTTTTTCCGATGGGCCGGCTCGCGGACTGGTGGAGGTCGAGCAGGACCTCTACGACGCCGGCGCCGGCCTCGCCAGACTCGGAATCCCCATCCTCTGGGCACTAGACGAGCTGCCCGGAGACGACGCCGAGCGGCTACTGGCTGCCGCGAACCGACGACAGGCGTACGAGTCGATCATCCTGCGGGCCACAGTCCATGGCGATGACGAGCTATTCGGGAAGCTGATGGATGCGTTGCAGGGCGTGCGGGAGGCCGCGTCGGAATCGCGCGGTGTCGATCCGAAGGTCGTCCGGATGGCCGAGACGCTGATGCAGTCATTCCCGGTGCAGCGTCGTAGGCGCAGCGCGGCGGAGGAGGAGGCATAGATGGCACGCACCTTCGCTTTAGAGCTCGCACTGAATCTCAAACAGTTCCGCGATGGAATGCGCGAAGTCGCCGTCGGGCTGGCCACCGGCGTCAGGACCGGCGCGGCCGGGCTGGCCACCTCGCTCCGCCCTGCCGCGGAGGGCATCCGTGAGATCGGCGCGGCCGCGAAGGAGGCGCAGGTCGCGATGCTGGCGCTGTCGGGCGCTGCCGCGATGGGACTGCGGTCCATGATCAGACACGCGGCCGAAGACGAAACGGCCGCGCGGCGTTTTGCCGCGGCCTTTGGATCGGCCGCGAAGGAGTCGCAGAAGTTCGCCGAGTCGTTGGCCGAAGCATCCAGGCGTGGAGTCGGCGAGATCCAGGGATTGATGTCCGAGTTCCAAGACTTCGCCGTCGCGCAGGGCGCGGCACGCGAAGAGGCTGCCAAACTATCGCAGGATCTGTCCCGGCGCGCCGTCGAGCTGGCCGGCTACTACGGGCGAGACGTAAAGGACGTCATGGGTGCCCTACAGCAGGCGATGCTGGGCGCCGGCCGCGGCGCGAGGGTGTTCGGCATCGACGTATCGGAGACCGCGATCAAGGCCGAGGCGCTGAAGCGCGGGTTCGACCCATCGGATCTGCATCCGTGGCAGGAAGCGATGCTGCGTTCGAACCTGATCCTCGAGCAGACGAGGGATAAGGCCGGGAAGGCCGGCGCCCAGGCTGGGACGTTCGCTGGAGAACTGCGTGCTATGGCATCGCAGTTCGGGGAACTGATGTCCGATCTGGGACGTCCGGTCATCGACGCGTTGAAGCCTGTCCTGACCGGAGTCGGGGATATCGTCCGATCGTTCCGCGAATGGATTGACACGCATCCCGCGCTGCAATCCGCGCTGGGACTCTCCGCCGCCGCGATGATGGCCTTCGTCTCCGCGTGCGCGCTGGCGGGAATAGTGCTCGCACCCCTGTGGTCGCTGCTGCGGTCCGGGTACACGATCCTAGCCACCTACGCCGCGAATGTGAAGTCGGCCGCGCTGGCGCAATCGCAGTTCACGGTCGGCACCGGGACCGCTACGGCTGCCGTGACGAGGTTGCATGCGGCCATCGCCGCGGCGTCCGCGGCCTGGATCGGATGGCAGATGGGGCGGCAGATCGACGATATGATCGGCCTGTCCGAGGCAACCGACAGGCTGGCCAGCAGAACCGGGAGCCTTGGGGACGCCATCACGGCGACCGCGGCCTTTATGGCCGCCGGTCCTGCCGGATGGATCGCCGGCGGGTTCTATGCCAGGGCTATCGGAGCGTCGAAGAAGTACCTCGAAGAACAGAAGAAGCACGTGGCCGAGATCAACGCGCTGGCCGATGAACGCATCGCCAAGATGTCCGAGGAGCAGCAGGTCATGGCACGGCAGCTCGAGGCCTGGGGCGCCAGCCACGTCCAGGCCTCTATCTTGGCGTCCAATGAGCGGCAGATGCTGCGATGGCTGGAAGCGCGCCTCAAGGCCGGCAAGGGGAACGCCGACATCGAGGCGATGGTCGAGCGGCTGAGGATGCGCAACGCTGCGGCCTTGAAGGCCGAATCCGACGCCATGGAGCGGAGCAGGAGTGGCGCCGAAAGACTGCATGAGGTGAAGGAACGGCTGAAGAAGGGAGAGGAGGAGTGGTTAAGGACGGTCGAGGAGATCGGACAGGACGTACTGCGTGCCCGCGAGGGAGAAGCCGCCGCCGAAATCTCGACGCTGCAGCGGCAATTGGAGGACCGCCGGAAGCTGCTGGAGCGCAATGCGGCGGATGAGTTGGCTGTACTCAGGGACCTGGAGCGCCAGAAGTCGGCGCTGCAGGCCAAGGGCGTCTCGACGGACAAGGACCGCGCGGAGCTGAAGGGGTTGGAGGAATCGTACCGGAAGCACGCCGCGAACCTGAACACAGCCAGGCAGGCGATCCTGAACGCCGAAGAAGCCTACAGTCTAAAGCTCCGATCGATCTACGCGAGGCGCTTCGAGGAGCTGCGGAGCAGCCAGCAGAAGGAGGTCCAGGAGACGCGCGAGCATGCGCGCGCCATGCTGGATGCCTACGAAGCCGGAATCGGCGCCCTCGATGCCAAGCTGGCCTCGATCCGGACGAAGCGCGACCAGGGGAGCGAGTCCGCCAGGCAGTTCATTGCGGAGCTGGACCGGTCCGCCCTGGCTGCGCGCGATGCCACGCTGGCCGACATCCAGAGTCTGAAGGAGCGAGCCGCGGCCGCGATACTGGCGGCGGAGACCGAATCCCAGCGATCCGAGATCGTCCGGAAGGCGGCCGCGGAAGCGGCACGGATGGCAGATAGCACGCGGGAGATCGCCGAGGCCGAGAAGGCCGTGCGCGACGCCAGGGAACGCACCTCCAGCGCGCGGTCGAGCGATTCGGTCGAGTCCTATGCGGACGCCCTGGACGAGCAGAAGCGGAGGGAACAAGAGCTGGCGGCCCTTCGCGAGAAGTCCATGCAGCGGCAGGCCGCTGCAGCTGAATTCGCGAAACACCTGCGTGATATCTCCGAGATGGCTGCCCGAGAGGCGGCCGAGGCCGACGCACAGGAGGCGAGGCTAAAGGATCAGCGAAAGCAGTTGGAGGAGGAGATCGCGCGAGTCAAGTCGGAACAGGAGCGTACCGTGGAGTCGATACTCCAGAAGTATCGGGACATGGAACTGAGCCTGAGCCGACAACTGGAACTCGAACAGCAGATCGCGCAGGCACGCGGCATCGCGCAGGATCCGTCGGTCGCTCCGGCAGGACCTCCGTCGACGGACGAAGCGGCCGCGGCCGTGGACGAGGCGACGAAAGCCGCTCAGGCGAGTGCCGCTGCGGCGCAGGCCGCGCAATCCACCACCGCACAGGCCGCCGCCGCCGCGACGGCCATGGCCTCGACCATCCAATCCCGGATCGAGCCGATCAGGGTGGAGCTGGCCGATTTCATCAAGTGGACCGGATCCTTTGCGGCAGACGCATACAAGCTGATGCCTCAGGTCCTGCAAGCCATCGGGAGGGTACTGGAGGATCAACGGGCATTCGGAGCCAGCCTGTCGCAATTCGGGAATGTCACCTTGCAGAAGCTCGGCGAGGTCAAAATGGGATTCGCGATGCACCGAACGGAGCTCGACGCGCTCGCGAAAGACATCTCCGCGCTGAAGATACTCGAGTCCGCGCGGGGGGATGGCAGGCTGGCGGCGCAAGGATATTAGTCAGCATGGAGAGGAGAGCGACCATGTCCAAATCGAAGAAACAGCACGCTGTCCAGACAAGACTGACGGGGGCGGAAGAGGCGAACGCAGCCGGAGGTCGTTCCGCCGAGGAGAGCCCCAGCCAGGCGACCCCTCCGCCGGCTTCTTCGACTCCCAGAACGCAGGCAGGATCGGACGCGTCGGTTAACGCGTGGCCGATCCAGGCGCCTCCTGCCGCATTCGACGCGACCGCCGCAGCATGGATCCGATGCCGCGTCCACGGAGAGCGCGGTCCTGAGGTCGATATCTGCAGGCCGAATCATGCGGTGTACATCCGATCCGAGCATGGGATTCTGCTCTGTGAGCAGGGATGCATGATCATGAGGTATCCTGATCGGCCAGACGAGCTGCACGTCGTCTCCGAGCATGACTTCGGCGCCATATCGTACAAGGGCAGACCAGGCGTGAATGTCGTGGATGAACGAGCTCCGGAGCGCTAGCCATGGATCGCCGGATGTCCGGATCACGAAAATGGCGCTTCACCTCGGGCCTGCAGGTCCTGTCCCTGTCATCGACCGACTTCTGGCTGGACTACTCGGGCCAGGCGCAGGAATCGGGTGCCGATCTGCGCGTCACACTAAGGGCCGTCTGGGAGCACGTGGACTTTGACGTATCCGCGGGTTTGGCGCGCCGTGTCTGGCTGGAGGACCGACTACGTCAGATCGCCTGGGAGTTCTGCGGGCTCAAAGGGACGCTGGATGTCGACTACGGGACGCCGCAGTCCCGGAGCCTATCCGGTGTGATCCTGCAGGGTGCGCGGATCGGGGAGTCGACCAACAACGCGCTGTTGACGTATGACCTGGAATTCAGCTACCCGGTCGGCTCCGGTACCGAGATCGCGCGGACGCTCTACTTCGCCGGCAAAAACTTGGGCGCACAGAACTTCCTCGTCGAGTACTCGCGCGAAGACCTGACCGAGTTCAAGCCCGTATTCCGAGCGGCCGCGATCCGCGTGCCTGGCGGTCCTGGCCTGAAGTCCATCCGTATCACCTCCATCAAGCAGAGCGTGTCCGGAGCGACGGCGCTTGAGCGCCGCCAAGCGGCCGAGAATGCCATCAAGGACTGGGCCTGGAACTATAAGGGCAACCAGGGCAGTCTGATCCTCGACGGCACGAACAACCTGGGCACATGCCACCTGGCTGATGTTCGGCCCAGCGAGTTGGATCTTCCTGACGCGGTCACCTTCGAGCTGGAGTTCGTCACCGGATATGGCTACTGAGCTGAGCACCCTCCAGGGCTGCACAGTCCGCAGTGTGACGGTCGAGCCGAATGCGGCGCGTGTGCTGGAGGCTGAACATGCCGTCCGGGTGGACTCTGGGAGTATCCTGGAGGTCGGCACGGAGGTGAGCTACACCGACCCCGATCTCGGGCTGCTGTTCGTAGGGAAGATCGTCGAACGACGTGACGCGTACAGGCCAGGCGAAGGGGTTGTGTACCTGGCCGCCGACAGTTATCGCCTGCTCGCTATGACTCCCGCGACCATGGCGGTAGGCGGCGGAAGGACCAGCCGCATAAAACTCGGCGAAGGGACGACTATCTCCGATGCGCTGACCACCATCCTGTCGGGAGCATCGGGATACTTTCCTGGAGGCATCTCCATCTCTGGCGTATCTGGGACGTTACCCGCCCTCGACAAGGGCGGTCAATCCATGGACACATGGATCGAAGATATCTTGAAATACAGCGAGGGCGGGATCGCGTACTGCGAGCCGAATGGCGGATCGCCGCGGCTGCGCATCTGCGACTACTATTCGTCCGATGGGGTGCATCTGCGTGTCGGATCCTATAGTGTCATCAATCCGTCGTCAGGCGAACTACTGCTGACGGAGGGAGAGTGTGGTAGGTCGCTCAATGGAAAGTACGCGAAGCTGACGATGGAGGGAGCCGGTCGATTTCACCGGTACAGGGGTCGGCACATGAAGGTGACCTACCCACCTCTGCCGGGCCAGCCAGACGATCCGAACGATCCCTACGACGAGTTCTTCCGCGTGTATCTACCCGAGGGCGAGAACGCAGTTTTGAGTAGATTCATCGACGGCGGTGAGTGTCTAGATGCTGTCGTACTGATCGTTCGCGTCGGCGGAATCCTCGTCTACCGATTCAATAATCCACCCATCATCTACCCGAAGGACGGTCCGCCATTCTTCCTGTTGACGCTGGGCGGGATATTGGTCGAGAACCGCTGGCCCACCGTCGAATGTTGGGCGCACTACACATCCTACCTTGGTCCGCTCAACGTAAGTGTCAGCGGATCCGACCCCAAATTGGACGGAGAACTGTGGGAGATCCACGACGACTACTTCGTCTACACGGACGACGACTCGGGAAACAATGTCGATCATTCCGCTGCGCTGCAGTCCCTGGCGACACGCCGGTACAAGCGGCAGGGATGGACGACGGACAAGACTGGGAATCTCGGCATTCACATCAAGGGGATGAATGCGAATCTGCAGATCGGATCGCCAGTGACGAACTTCGACAATATGCGAGTGCGTCGCCTGCAGTATGACTTGGTGAGGCGTGACATCAGGCTGGAGTTGAGCGATGTGCCGCTGAGAGAGCCGCTTGAGGCCGCGAAGACAAAGTCGAAGATCCGCACGCAGGCCGGCACGAGGAACTGGTGGCAGAACAAGGACCACGACGACCGCGAGAGCTGTTTTGCTGGTTGGGCGCCCTATAATGGGGATCCCCGGAATATCGCTCCACCTGGTGGCGCCCCACCCGGCTCGGACCGCAGCTACGACTGCGTCGAGGGGAAATGTGTCGAGCGAGACGGATCGGGCGGGACATACCAGACTCGCGACGCCTGCCAGAAGCGGTGCGGGAAATCATACGACTGCTACACGAATGCCTTGGGGCATCGAAGGTGCCGGCCGCGCAACGATTCGTTCGGTCAGTATCCCAACCTCCAGGATTGCATCGACGACGGCTGTGAGACGGGGCAGGAGACGACGTGGTCGTGTCCGGAATCCGGACCGCCATGCCAGGCCGTATTCGGGTCCGGGGGCGCATATGCCACCCGAGAGGAGTGCGAGATGGACTGCGAGCCGCACGAGGAGGAGCCTCCGGAGGAGGAGCCTCCTCCGGAGGACGAGCCGCCGGATCTCGGGACGGTGGAGGTTCTGAAGGATGCGGTCTGCGACGAATCTCAGCCCGGAAAGCTGAAGCGGACATGGGTGAGGGTTCGCAGAGGATAGATCCATGCCTGACGGCGTGAGATACGACTGGGTGGACTGCTCGTGCTGTGCATCCGGGAAGTGCTGCAAGATGGACTCGAACGAGGGTGTCCCGTTTGAGCCCTCCGTCGGATTCACGCTCAAGCAGATCGACGTGTCGAACTCGAATCCAGACGGGTGTGTCGGACGAGCGGTCGCCGAGGTCATTCTGACGAAGCCCGCAAGCCCAGGCATGGACTGTCAAAGCGGGACGTGTGCGACAAGTGGGAAATGTGGGACGACTATCCCAGCGACGGTATTCGCACAGTTGAAGGCACGATTCAAGTCAGAATGGGAGGCGCAGGGATATGAATGGCAATTAAGTAATGAGGGGTCCGGCGGGTACTACGGATACCCGACATGCGGTAGCACTCTGCTTCCAAGTCAGTTATCGGGGTGCTCGAAGGGTGAGTTCCGCTTCAATTCGACCGCTGCAGAAACGACGTGCCCTGAGTCGTGTCCGGGGCAGTCCCAACAGCGGAAGATCAACTTATTAAAGAAGGTGGTCAACACTGGGGTACTCGGCTGTATCAACCCCACGACGTACATGAACAACACTTACTGGTTACCGGATATGGCTGCAGTCAACGCTCGACTGCAGGCGAATCCCGAGCGTGTGGTGTGGACCAATCCGATTACCGGGTATCAGTGTGAGTACTGGATGTTCGGTACGTGTTCGACCGGTCAGACTCTGTCGCTCTGCCCAGAGTGTGTATACACGACCTGCTGGTACTACAAGAACATTGTCTGGTTCGCTGCTCCGTGGGTCGGGATGTTGTGGGCAGTTCGATGCTCAACCAACCCATGCTCCATGCCCGACTATAACTGGCCGCTCGTGATCCCCTGTGTCTGTACTGGAGAATACGACAAGCCGGGAATATCGCAGCAGCCAGACTGCAAGTTATACCTCGACTCAACCCGGCGTGAATATGCAGAGGATCAGTGTCGATTCATTGGCCGGTACGTCGGAGCCATCGAGGCCGGGCAGATCACATGTCCGCCTGGAACGAATGACCCCAACTGCAAATGCTGTGGGGAGGGTGCTGCACCATGAAGACCTACGCTGAGCTGCTCCAGCTGGACGATGAGTCGCTGCGGCGGGAAGGCTGGAGTCGAAATGAGCACGGCGGGCTGTCGCGGCTGAATAGCCAACATGGGAAAAAGACGTTTGGACTGGTCGGATTTGTGAGGGGATTCCTCGGAGGTGCGGCGCCTCCGCATATCGCGTCGGCCCGACTGCAAATCTGTCGAGCCTGCCACCATTCCGACAGTCTAGGAGTCAGGCTGTATCGCAGGGATGGGGATGCGGAGTACTGCGGTCGCCCACGTCTGGAGCAGGTGATGCGCGATGAATCCGCCGATGGCTGCGGATGCGAGCTCAAATACAAGACCTCTCGCGCTGAGGCTGCATGTCCGCTCGGACGCTGGGCTAAGCTGAGCGAGAACGACGCGCCGCCGCTGCGACTCCACGATCCAGACGAGCCTCCGCCATCCGTGCATCCTCCACAGCCCAGCCTCGACGACGCCATTGACGCGGGTGTTACGAGGCCCTGCGGATGCGGGAAGTCCGTATCCAAGGAGAGAGAGAGGAGATGATCATGGAAATCAAACCTGGGTGGAAGACGACTGAGTTCTGGCTGTCGGCAGCGGCTACTGTCATCGGGCTGCTGTTCGCTTCTGGGGCCATCGCAGAGGGTGGGCAGGCGGACCGATGGCTGGGGTTGGTCGCATCCGCACTGGCCAGCCTAGGATACTCGGTGAGCAGGGGGTTGGCCAAGAAGTAGTCTACGGGGTAGCCATGTCCTGGATAGCTCCAATCATCGAGGGTATCGCACGAGTGCTCAGGGTGCTCTTTGGGTGGTCCAGCCCGCGGGAGACTGACGTGTCCGATCATCCAAGCTGCATCGCCGCTGATCCGGACGATCTCCTGCTGGATGACTTTGGGTTGCAGGAGAAGGAGGTCGAGAAGTGAATCTATCCGGCGACTGGTTGCAGGCTCGTGGTCTACTGTTTACGGCTGGGTGCTGGTTGGCGGCGTCCATGATTGCAGTCGTGCTGGCAGGGTGCACGATCGGCCCGCAGGTGCGAGAGACGTACGTGCTTCTAAAGCCGGGTGTCCCTGTGAGGATTCTCGAGAATAGGTCCCTACGGACACGGACGCTTGCCGCGGAGAAAGTAGAGGATGTGGCCAACGTTCGAGGCGGCGGAGTGGTCTCGCAGGATGTTGGTGGATGGGTCGCAATGCCGCCAGAACACTGGGATATGATTGAGCGGAGACTGCGGTCCCTGGGCATTGAGCCCAAAAGGCCTGTGGAATGATGTTCCAGGACTACACGCCTGCTCTGCAGGCCATCGGTGCATGGATCGTCGGTGGGAATGTGGGACTGGTCGCAGGGTATACCATACTTCTAGAGCCCGATTTCCCAGAGACACCAGACCGCGCAGCGTGCCTCTTTGAATCGGGAGGTAGATGGGATTGGGATGGCGGTCAGCAGGAGATCGAGCTTACGCTCGCGGTGCGCGGTGCCACGGCACAGGATGCGCGGTCGTGCGTCCGTGTATGTCTCGATTCCATAATGAGTGGTTGGAGATCGTACACGACATCGCAGCTTTCAGCGTCTGGCATCCGATCCATCACTATCGGAATGCCATCCTTCCGAGGTAGGGATGACCGCCGCCGTCCGATATTGGACGTGGGTATCGGAGTGGTCCTACACCGGCCGTTCGAGGCCGGTGTATTACGCTGAAAAACCCCCTCGAATTGAGCAAATTACGCCGTCTTCCGTATCCGGACAAAACCATGCTGGGTTTTGTCCGGGTACGGTAACGCCGTTTTTTTTCGAAATTACGCCGTTGCTATACAACGCGCGATGGGGAATTGAGGAGTTGATCCGCGAGGCCAAACAAAGCATGGGCTTCGAACAGGTCCAGTCGTGGTCCCCGAAGGCGGTCGAGCGCCAAGCACCCATGGCCCTGCTCCTGCAG
>Ga0101944_10004358_pt1 | contig 17718 bp, 14 predicted proteins | sample DewCreD2012metaG_FD_75245 | JGI IMG/M metagenome (GOLD analysis project Ga0101944, IMG submission 75245) | Hot spring sediment bacterial and archeal communities from British Columbia, Canada, to study Microbial Dark Matter (Phase II) - Dewar... ... | reverse complement strand
GGATTTTATCCAGTGTGGAACTAGCGGCCAGCCCGTTCAGGCTGCTGACAGATATCATCATCATTGACCAGTTATTCACAAGGTTAGAACCGAGAGCCGTACCGATTGTCAGTGAACCGAGCGCAGCCAGAGTTCCATGGGAAGCCAGTTCTGAAAGCCCATCTGCGAGTGCACGGGTCACTCCTGCATTTTCCAGGCCTTTGATGAGCAATGTCAGAGCAAAAATAAAAAGGAAAAGATACCAGGAGATTCCCGAGGTAACTGTGGTGACTTTAAGTCTGCGAAAACCAAAGCCACAGGCAAGCAGGAGAATTGCGCCACCAACCGCAGGATAAGCCAGCGGCAAACCGTAAATGGATACCAGTATATAACCCAACGCAATAATTACCAGTCCGGCGCTGATTGACAGGAAAAACCTGTCAACTTTCACCGGCTCGCTCTGAATTGTTTCTTCTGAAACTGAACTGATATATCTGTGGAAGATCAGAAAAAACAATCCGATATTTACGGAAATTGTCAACAAAGCCGGAATAAACAGGTATTTAAGGTAATCTCCAAGTGTAATATTGAATTGTTCGACGGCAAGAAGGTTTACCGGGTTCGATACCGGTAGTAGTACCGAAGCTGTATTGGCAATAAAGGCACAGGCAAATACATACGGCACAGCGTTCAATTTTAGTCTGGAGACTAGGTTAAATACTATTGGCGTAAGTATCAGAGCAGTGGCATCATTGGAAAAAAATGCAGTGATCAGAGTCCCGAGTCCAAATACGATCGCCAGCAATAGTGTACCTCTGCCGCGTGCCGCTTTGACTGCTTTTACCGCACACCATGCAAAGAAACCTGCCTTTTCGGCGACAATACTGATGAGCATCAACCCGAGGAAAAAAAGAAGAATATTGGCACTGCCTTTCAATACTTCCCACGTCTGCAGGGGTGATATTACGCCGGCGATTATCATCAGAATGGCACCCAGGGCAGCTGCTGTGGCCTCGTTCAGCGGCCTGGGCCGTATCATCACCAGAGTTATCGCAGGGATGAAGATAATCAGGCTTAAAAGCATTCAGTTTATTACCATAAAAAACGGAAGAGATTTAACCAGACTCTTCCGCTCGAAAACTAACAGCATATTCTCTTTCAATAACATAAATATATATATTTATGTTAATCTTGTCAAATAAGTTTACAGGCTTTAAGATAATCCACACAATAGATTGTCTATGATAGAATGATTAAATAGGGGTTTACAGAGTCTAAATATAATTACAGGCTTAAATATCGAGAATAAATAGATTCAGATGAATTACGATCAAATAAATCCTGAGAATACAGTTTTTATATTGATCTCTTTTGAAGGTCCCGATGGCTATTCGATGGCAGGTGGTCTGGGAGTAAGAATGAATCATCTCTCCCGTACCCTTGCCAGAATGGGATATACAACCCATTTGTTTTTTATCGGGGATCCCTCTTTGCCTGGAGAAGAAGTTGTTGAAAACGGACGCCTGATTTTGCACCGCTGGTGCCAGTGGATCAGCAAGTACCATCCGGGCGGGGTATATGATGGTGAAGAAGGTAAACTCAGAGATTTCACGGATTCAATCCCTCAGTTTGTCGCAGATAAAATCATTCAACCCGCAATCAATGAAGGCAGGATAGTAGCTGTACTGGGCGAAGAGTGGCAGGTAGCGGAGGCATTGTGTCGTTTAAGTGATCTGCTTTATTTTAGCGGTATCCGGAATAATGTCATCCTTTTCTGGAATGCCAATAACACTTATTCTTTCCAGAGGGTGAACTGGGCAAGATTAAACATCGCCACGACTATCACCACCATCAGCCGATATATGAAGCATATCATGGAAAGAATGGGGCTCAACCCGCTGGTGATTCCAAATGGAATTCCCAGGGATATTCTGAGGAGAATCGATGATCATTTAGCGGATATTCTGCGGTCGGCACTGGGAGCAGATATTCTAATCTGCAAAGTTGCCCGCTGGGATCCAGACAAAAGATGGATGGAAGCAATTGATGCCGCCGCAAAGTTGAAAGAGCTTGGATTTAAATCACTGTTTCTGGCACGGGGAGGGAGAGAACCATATGGCAGGGATGTTATCCGGCGGGCTCAGTCGTATGGACTACTTGTAAAAGAAGCCCCGCTTCCATACCAATTGAACTTTGAAGGATATCTCAATTCTTTGAAATCAGCTTTGCCGGCGGATGTCATTGATATACCTTATCCATTGCCACTCGATTTTCTGGCGGTAATGTACCGGGCATCTGATGCCGTTTTAGCGAACAGCGGGCACGAACCGTTTGGAATCGTAGGACTTGAAGCCATGGCTGCAGGCGGTGTAGTCTTCACCGGCAGTACCGGCGAGGATTATGCAATCCCTTCAATCAACTCAGTCATGATTGAAACCACAGATCCGATGGAAATGGTTGGTTATATTATTTCAATAAAGAATCATCCCCAGAAAAAAAGAAGGATGCAGGCACTTGCTCGACTGACCGCTCATTTTTTCACCTGGGAATCTGCTGTTCAGAATCTACTCGGTAAGCTGGAAAATCAGGCGCGAATTCAGGGACTGTTAACCGGTCCACATTTATTTGCATATCAAAATCAGACTGCTCCATTTACTGGAAGAGATGTTACTTCCAACGTTAATCAGAAGGAATACGCTTTTAGCAAGGCTGGCAAGATGGAGCAGGCTGGTTGTTCAGCCGCAAAAATCGGTAAGGAGGTGCAAGCTATGCCCAGAACCTCGAAATCAGCAGGAAAAGCTGCAGGAGGGACTGTTAAAAAAGAGGCACTGAAAGTCACCAGAGAACAGGCAATGAAATTTCTGGCAAAGGTGCCTGAGCAATTTGTATTCTGGAGCAACGACGGTAAGATATTCCGTGATCTGAATGATCTTAAAGATGGTCTGGAAACCATGTCTGATGACACCTTTGCCTACCATTCGAACGCGGTCAAAAAAGACTTCAGCAACTGGATAAGGGACATTATCGGTGATGAGAAGCTGGCGGCAGACCTGGAAAAAGCTACCGATCGCAGAGAAGCAGCCAGGATTGTTGCCGAGCGATATGCTTACCTGATGAGCCAGATCAGTTGATCCCCTTGCAATAACATTAAATCAGATATGTAAGCGGGTCTGTGATTTTGCCTTAGAAATGGCAAATAAGAGAAGTGTATTATATTTTTTTGTAAATTATTAACTGTTATGACCTCAGGTAATAGCTTTGATGCAGGAGCCTTTAAACAATCACCGCAGAATATGTACGCCTGTGATATAATATTTACGAAATGGCGATCAAGACTATAGCAACCAATCGAAAAGCGTATCACGATTACTTTATCGGGGAAAGCGTTGAAGCTGGTATTGCTCTGACCGGCACAGAAATCAAATCCGTTCGCGCCGGAGCAGTTAATATCACTGATGCCTACGTGAAGCCAGAAAACGGTGAACTGTGGGTGGAGAACATGCACATTGCACGCTACGCCCCCGGCAGTTATATGAGCCATGAACCTTTAAGGCGGCGCAAGCTTCTGCTCCATAAGAAAGAAATCAGAAATCTCACCACCAAAGTCGCCCAAAAGGGCTATACCCTGGTACCCCTCAGAATATATTTAAAGGATAATCTGGCAAAGCTTGAGATTGCGGTTGCAAAGGGTAAAAAGCTCTACAATAAGAAAGAAGATATCGCCCGCAGAGATACAGAAAGAGAGCTTGAGAGATCCTTCAGCCGCCAGAAATTCTAAATTTCCTGGGACTGAACTTTTACCGGAATAAAGCAGGAAAAACTCTTGCTATGGCTGTGTTTTTCATTTTATGTAATAATGAGTAGCTGAGAAATCAGCCGAGAAATGTTATAATAATATCGAATGGGGACGCGTGGCTTCGACAGGAGAAGTGAGCTACGGAATTGCAAGCCGAGTTGCCATCAACTCGTTAATAAGATGGCAAAAAATAACCAACGAAGAACCAGTAATGGTTGCTGCCTAAATAACAGGTAGCACATCCAACCCAACCCCACCCCGACGGGTTGGGATTGGGTGTCGAAAAGCCGGGGTGCCATCGTCCAGACCGCCGATAAGGACGGTGAAAGACTAATCGGCTGGTCCGGTAGGACTCAGTCGTGAGAGGACTACCGGATGAGATCCAAAGGAACGACTAAGCTTGTAGTACATTCCGGGCAGCTTCTTTTGGACGGGGAGTTCAACCCTCCCCCGTCTCCACCAGAAATAATTATACATTCCACATAAGCCCTGCGAAGGTAAAAACCGGCTTCGATTTCCCGATCAATACACTGATCTGGTAGAATCTGCTTGAAAAGAGCAATACATAAAATCTGGTAAAGATCAAACTGGGATAATTAACACCACAGGTTTTAAGGTAATCAATAAGAACTTCAGATAAATTCTGATTCATGGTAAGATCTTAACACTTGCTTAAGGATTTATTCTGCTGCTCGAATGTGATTATCGGGGTCTTCAGCAGTAGATGTGGGAAAAGATTGAACAATCGTCAAAAAATTCAAGGTGAGTTATACAAACAGTTTTTTATAGCTATCAAAGCATTAGCTCTAATAAAAACAGGAGGCTGGTATGTTTAAGGTAAAAGCCACAGTGGTAGATTTTCTCGGGGATGCAGAAAGATGGCCTTGTCATCATCAATACAAGCTGGGTGATGAATTCATATTTGACGGAGCCAGTTTTAGCGGTGAGATATGTCCAAGTTTCGCCATAACTGTGGTGCCACGGATGATGGAAATTCATGCTTTCGGACCCAGGTACAAGGATTATATTCACTATTATCCTTTTCTGTATGCTCCGGAAAGTGTAGCAGATCCGGCATCAAAAATTAAAGATGGTCTTGGATTCAAGAATGTTTTTACCACGGCTCCCATACCCAGATATCATGTGGCAAATCTAGCCAGTTCCAGTAAATTCAAATGGCCTCCTGAAAAAAGAATCACTCACAGGGATGTACGGCTGATATGCCCGGACTACCGTACTTCGGTAGTGATGAAAATTGAAGCCTATGATATATCTGACAAAGGGAGAAATATTCCTTTCTTTCGCCGCGAAATGATGTTACTGGACAAAATATTGAGAAAACCGGGTATTCTGGCAGATCAGATCCTATCAGAATTTACAAAAGAACAGATTGAAGACATCTATCCTGCTCTGAGTCAACCAATGGTGGAATCTTTGCTGGAAGAGCTGGAGTTGATGGGCTACCTGGAAATCCAGCAGGGAAAGGTTTATGCTGGCGATAAAGCTGCCAGAAAATTGAGAGAATTTATAAATAGCCTGTCTGCAGAGGAAAGAGAAGCACTCGGATTATAAAAACTGCTGCCATAAATAAGCTCAGCGTGATAAGCGATTGAAATCAGGCAGTAAAGTATAATTTTTACCATTGCGGACTAGATAATATTATTTGGTTGGGTTTCAATCCACGCCCCTGTGCGAGGGGCGACAAGATGTATTACTTATAAGAGTGATGATTTGATTGTTTCAATCCACGCCCCTGTGCGAGGGGCGACTTTAGCCTCAGAAATCGCTTTACATAATATTTTGTTTCAATCCACGCCCCTGTGCGAGGGGCGACTGCATATTCTTATTATTTTATATTAAAATTTTATTACAGTATAAATAAAAAAATATATTTCGGATGTACAATAATGCTTTTTGATCTCCGCTTATCCTATTCTTGAATTATGTTTGTTTGCTATTCGCGGAAATAATACTTAAGTTACAAGTGGTCCTTCAGGATCGTAGGATGTTTTTATTCCTACGTGATCAACCCGTATTTTCCAATTCTTACCTAAATAATAAAATCTCAGACTGTCTTCATTGGAATTTATCTCTTCACATAATCTATTTTTTAATTTTATCCATTGAACAGGATCAACCAGGCATTCAAAAACAGACTTCTGTACCCTTTGTCCATAGTTTTCACAGATTTTTGCTACATTTCTTAGCCTTTTTTGCCCTTCTCTTTTCTCAGTGCTAACGTCGTATGTAATCAGTACTAAAATGTTAAATCACCTCCTTGTAATATTTGCAACAATTCTGTACATCTTTGGGTTAATAAATCGTCTGCATTTATTTACTTGTTAATGTACGTTTATTTCCACATAAAAGGTGGATAGCCATCAAGATCGCCACGTATATATCTTGCTAAAAGTAGAGCCTGTGCGTATGGCAACAATCCGATTTCTATTTTTTCATTTAAAAATGGATGAGTAATTTCTTCACTTTTTCTGTTTTGATATGAAATGAGTACTTTTTTCCGGGTGTCATCATTCATTAGAATTGCCCCTGTCTCGCTTTTGATGAACCCATCACCAGAAATTTGTTTAAGATTTATTAATGAGAGTATAAGTCGGTCAACCAGATATGCACGGAATTCTTCCATTAAATCCAGAGCAAGACTGCGCCTGCCGGATCGATCTGTGTGTAAAAAGCCTGATTCAGGATCAAGACCAACGGTTTCCAAAGCTGAACTTACATCATGTTCCAGAATCGAATATAAAAAGGATAAAAGAGCATTTACATTGTCTAAAGGTGGACGCCGATTTCTTTCTCTGAATACAAAATCTTCTTTCTGAGAAAGAATGAGATGATCAAATACTTCAAAATATTTTCGAGTCGCTTCACCTTCGATACCTCGTAAACTCTGGAGTGATGATATGTTGCCTATCGACTGGAGAATCTCAAAAAGATGATCGGAAGATTCCTTCAGAACTTTCGCACTGGGAGTGTCAGGATGTTCACGGAGAGCTCTCATCAATACCACGCGGTAATTGTGAATTTTTGAGATTACTGTAGCCCGAGCTATTTTTAATGCAGACTCTTCCTGCTCAGCACGTTTATATTGCTCTTTACGCAGTATTACATTTCCTGAAACAGGACCCTGTATTCTGGCAAGAAACCTGCCGTTTTGTGAGAGAAATGACACGAGGACATTTCTTTCTGCGCATAGCCCCATTAAAGGTGGGCTCATGGTTACATGTCCAAAACAAACGATACCTTGAAGAGTGTGGACAGGTATTTTTAATTTTACTTCACCATCTAGAGTTACCATTACGGTTTCACCTTCACGATGTAAATAAGCTCCCTGAGTCGTGACATACAATGTATTTAAAAGACGCTTCATTTTTGATCTATTGAATTTAAAGAATGTTTTATATAAGCCTCTATATCGGTTTTACGTGTTAAGCCTGGCAAACACAAGTTCACCATGGAACAGAATCTGCATCTGGAGCTTTTTTTAGCTGGAGGAGTAATCGACAATCTTACAATTTCATGCAAACGGTTCGCAGCAATCTGCGTTTTGTTTCTCAAATCGACGGATAATGCAATCTCCAATCTGCGATTAGTTTTTCCAAAATATAGTGCTCCGTAATCGATCGAAATTCCCAACATCTCTTCAAGGCATATACCCTGAGCACAAAGCTGGATTTCATAACTTATTTCAGATCTTAAACGACCACGTTTATATTCCACTGGGAAGGGGCGCCACCAGCCGGAGATGCCCGATAACGTGATTGCCCCTTCTCCCTTTTTGTTAATCCGCTTGAACTCAATCAAGTCTGTCTTGCCACATAAACCTAATTTAAACGAACGCAACCATAATCCTCTGGCAATCCTCGTATCTGCTCTGCTCTCATGTGTTGATTGGTGCACCTTCTGATGAAGAATGCTTCCTTCAGCAGTATAAAGGTTATCCTGCCATAAACCTTCAACATGAATAAATGCTACCTGTCTTTCACAAAAGCACAGGTGTTCCAGAGCAGAAATCGGAAGAAATTCCTCTTCAGAATACATTTTACTCTTCCTGTAAGTGAATTATCGTCTTCATAATGAAGGTAATTAAAGCATCTCAATCAATTGGATATTTGGCGGTAAAGCTTTCTGTTCAGGGATTTCAATCTCATAATCTCTGAAATCTCTGGCAGGCGATCTTGAGTTTTTCACCTTGATCATGTCAAAAAGCCTGTGTGCCGGGGCATTTCCGTAAGGTGATTCGTGTTTGAAAACTATTAATTTTCGGGCAGCCATATGTCCACGAGCTGCTGAATGGTCAAGCTCGAACATATTCTTCAGAGCCTCCCAGAATATTGTAAGATCATCTTCGCTGAAACCTGTCTGGACAGCGAAGGGGGCAGATACAAAACCGTGGCAGCGAAATAATCCATAAGGTATTGTAAATTTACGTCCCATGGTTCGATTATCTCCCTGCTGTTTTTCCGCTTCTGCTTCTGTTGCCACTGCCATGCGCGTTATACTGTATTCCAGAGGCACCACCTGATCGATACTGCGTGCGAAGGTCAATTGAACTGGACCGCGCACCTGACCAGCGTTTTTCCCTGTTGACATAACCGCACCAAATGTTCGTATATCATAATATTTTTTACACATGAACTGGCGGGCTGCTTCAGTTTTTTCACCCTTTTCTTTGCTTTTAACTTCATCCTGAGCATGTGCCTCATCGATCATAGTATTGAGTACTGCTTTTTCTTTAATAAAGATGTCGTAGCCGTAGTCATTGCGAGTAAACTGCACATAGTTTCTAACCTTGCGTTTTAGACATACATCAGTAACAATACCGTGACCTGTTTCCGGATCGACTCGTGGTAAATTACCAGCATCGGGATCGCCATTCGGATTGCCATCTTTGATATCGAACAAATAGACAAAATCATATCGGTTTTTGATTACTTCGCTCATTGTTTTTAGCTCCTCCTAATCTTTTATTATTTTGAGAAAAATTCCTGTCTCTGGTGATAGTAACCTATTGAGAAACGACCTTGATCGTGAAGATTCAAATATACCGGAAACGGATTATCGGCGGACAGCTTACTGGTAATCTCTTCAATCTGTTTTTCGTAATTTACCACAACACCTTTATTTTCGATCTTTGCAAGATGATAGTTCTTTAATTTCATTAATCTTGGGAATACGGTGACAGGAGTACTGGAAGCAGCCCCGTAGTAGGTATCCCTGATTGTAGTATTAAGCCCTGGACTTGCAGCCTCCTGTATTTTTTCCAGAATTGCGAATAGTCTTCCAAGAAGATATCCAGTATTGGTGTTTGTGGTATCAAGTGACACAGTTACCTCCTTTTCATTGATTTTCAATTGTCTTATATTGCGATTTATTATCGCTTTAATAATTGCGGCTCGCGTGTAGTTTACGTTCGGAATGGCCTTTCCATTTTTATCTTTCCTGGATTGTTCGGCTTTTATTCGGTTGAGTACTCCAGAAAGCAGGGTCGCAGGGTATGGTGTGCCATTTAAAATTGATTTCATGGTGTCTCCTGCGAGATTGGGGGGAATTTTCTCATCGCTATCTTGAATAGAGGTAGAGCGTAGAATGCTCCGAAGGTCAACAGTATGCCAATCTTTTTCGCTTTTAATTATTTCCAGATCATCAAAATGCTGAGAGATATTGTTAACAATATCTCCTACAGTGCCGGCATACCATAAACGGATCGATAATCGAGAAGCGTTAGGCGAAAGACCCAGTACGTAAAACCTGGCAGATTGATTGAGTTCTGCCTTAACCCCTGTTTCTGGGGATCGGAATACACTGAGAAGATTTTTATAATCCTGCAGGGATTCTCTAGAGGATGAATCGATGCCAAAGAAATTGGCAAATACCTCTTCCATTTTGTTTTTTCTGTCTGCCCAAAATACTACCGTTGCGTCTCCGATGATTATTTTTTGAGTAGAATCGCGCTGGAGAAGATAATTTAAAGCAGAAGTATAAGCAAATTCAGCCTTTTTACCAATAGGAGCGTTCAGTCCCTGTTTCTTGCCATATGAACAGAAAGGATCTAGATTGAATGAGACAATATTTGCTCCTGAAGGCTGAGCATTCTTAACTCCCTTGATTGGTGCGTGGAGAATCGCTGGTGTATCATATTCTCCGGTTACAAGACACATAAATTTAGAAGTATCTATTTTAGGAGGCTTTATTAATGAATCAATTACAGATTTCCGCTGGCACACAATTTCTACGTCATCAACCAGTTTAAAAGTTAAATTCCCACCGGTTTGTTTGACTTCCTTCCATAAATTATGTGAAAAAATCGGCTGAAAATTCCCCTTTTCCAGAAATTTTAAAACCGCATTGATTCCGACATCAAATTCGGGATCCGGAAATTGATCTTTTATTCTTTTGATAAACTGACGGTGCTGTTCTTTGGCTCTGGTGAGTGCTTTCTCGGGATTCTTTTCGGTTTCATTTTTCGAAGGGTATCCCAGTACATAAGAAGGATTATCCCAGAGCAAATTAGCCACAATTCCGCTCGACCGTTTAACTCCACGTGGAACCAGGAAAGTGCGACTCTTTTTATTTTTCCCTTCTTCATACCGAGTATCCTGAAGGTCGATAAATTCCCCATTTTGATTAAGGATAATCAAGAAAGGAATTTCTTTCTTTTCAAAACCTTCCGGTGCAATCTTTACTTCATCATCAGTAGATAGTCGCTGATGATAGGATACGAGTGCCTGTAAGATCATGTTAGCACCTCCATTTCTTCAGGATCCGGCAATTTCAAACGACCGTTTTCAAGAATTGCCTCAAAAAAAACAGGACGACATGATTCTTGACAGTAATGGATATTACCTTTATCACGTGTGTTATCGTGGAGCACGTCATAAAGCATATAGCCCAAATTACGAGCAGTACCAAATCCCAGATCAGGCGTTTTACTTATGGGTTCGGGTAAAGGGTGCCCTTGTGGTATTAACTCAAAATGTGCTGCAAATTCGCGACATCCCAGATAAGGACGTTGAAAACATTGGCCTTTTTCCGACCGCCGCTGAAATATTTCCATGTGCTTGAGCACAGAATCTTCAGCCCCAGCTTTTGGAGTAATTTCAAAATAGGCGTGAATCAAGTAATCTACATCTCGCAGAAAAATCCCTGCTCTTTGCTGCCTTGTATCTTCGATGAACAGTGGATTTCCATATGGAGAAATTACATTTCCAACCTCATTGCGGCGGAGTGAATTCCATTTTATTGGTTTCAATACATCTATTGCTTTGATACGCCATTTAATGGCTGGCTTCCAGTGGATTGCTTCAAGAATACCTCTTGCCGCTGAAGGCGTCATCACGTCATATGAAACGCGTTCAACTTTCATTTCTGGTCTGGTAAAACAGGCATTATCTCCCCAGACTCTCAAGGTTATGATTTTGCTTTTGAATTCTTTTACATTCAATTTATCCTCCTGAAACAAAATTAATTTATATTACCAGGTCATCTGGATGTAGAATTCCAGATTTTTCTACCATGAATCCAATATTTTCATCATATAAACTATCCTCAATCTGCACATATATCCCGGGATGTACTTCCTTTATTGCTCCGTCTTCTAATAGCTGATAATGTATTCTGTGGGGTAAATTAACAATATAACGTTGTGCTTTCCTGAGCAGGAATCGATCGGGACCTTCTTTTTCCAGTTGTTGAATTATTTTGCGACCTTCCCCATAAGAAACGATTACGCTTCTCTGGAGTGAATCATCAATCAGGTGAAATTTTTCAGCCGCCGATCTAAAGCTGCATCTGAAATCTCGCATTGTTAAAAGGCTCAGAATGTTATATTTATCCAGACCTTCCTTCCCCAGCAGCCAGTAAAACCTTCTAAAAAATTCATGGAATTTTGCTGGAGCGAAATAGTCTCCTGATTTTTTAGACAGTAATTCTTTTGTGATGGAAGCTGATTTACGCAGGTGTCCTGCAGGAATGCTGGAGGGAGGGACGAAGACAAAAGTCTCTCCTTTTTCAAGCATTCCTTCCCGATTACAGCGCCCTGATGCCTGAACTATGGAATCAAGTCCCGCGAGAGCACGATAGACTACTGGAAAATCCAGGTCTACCCCTGCTTCGACCAGTTGAGTACTGATTACCCGGGTAGAAATATTTTTTCTTAGTCTATTCTTTATTTCACTTATAATTGATGATCTGTGAGCACCACACATCAATGCCGAAAGATGATATGTACCTTCAGGCATGAGCTTCCAGAGTGTGCGGCAATCATCTCTGCGATTAATAATACACAACACGGTCGGATAAGAAATAAGTTGTGATGCTATTTCATCCCAGCTTAAATTTTGATCCAGGTTTTCTGGAAAGTGTATTTCAACTCGTTTTAAATCTATGAACAATTCGTCTGGATTTTCAACAATCTCTGTAACTGAGGGAAAACCTTTAAAATCAAAGTCGGTTGATTTATAAGAGTTCAGAGCAGGTTGAGTGGCGGTGCTTAATAACAGAGTTACGCCGTAATTTTTTCTGAGCTCTTCGAGAATATGCAGGATAGGCAGTAAGAATTCCGGAGGTAATAATTGTGCTTCATCAAGAATTACGACGCTATTTATTATATTATGCAGTTTCCGGGTTTTGCTACTGCGGCTGGAGAAAAGTGATTCAAAAAACTGTACAGAAGTTGTTACTATTACCGGAGCATCCCAGTTTTCGCTTGCCAGTTGATTACGCAGATTATATTTAGATTCATCGGTAATATCAAGATTACTGTGGTGTTCAATCACATTTTCCCCGAAGATACTTCTAAACTGGTCAGCAGTTTGTTCAATTATACTAGTATAAGGAATAACATAAATAATCCTTTCCTTGCCGTATTTAACTGCATGATGCAAAGCAAAGGCCATTGAAGAGAGAGTTTTCCCGCCCCCTGTAGGAACGGTTAAACTGAAAATGCCAGGAGGCTGATTAGCCATTTCCAAACATCTGTCTAAAACCTTTCTTCTTATTAAGTTAACTTTTGTAGGTTGAGATGATTTAATTTTCTTCTGGATAAACTCATCAAACAGGGGCAATAAATCCTGGATAGAGGGATAAGTCCCTCGTGCAAGAAATTTACTACTATCAATAAAGCTTTCAGTATCCAGAAAATCAGCATCGACTAGGCATGAGTATAAAATACGAATCCAAAAAGCAGGGTCACTACCTGGTTTAGGTCTTTGTTGTGGCAAGGGTGGATTTAAAATATCAGAAGGTATCTTTGTTATATCCAATTTAGCCAGTTCTTCAGTATTTTTCAGGCGGAAATATAAAGCTGATCTTCCAATTTCGTCTCCCTCGTAGTCAGGTAAACCAGCATGATGCCCAGCGATTATATAAGAAAGAAATATTCCAGGATCTTTTAAATTTTGTACTGCGTATATAGCTCCTGCTGTAGAATGATCAATATGTCCCTTAGATACTGGTTCTCCTTGGTGGGAAGTATGCAGATATTCCTGAAATTCACGAGAATATTTCCCAAGATCGTGCCATAAACCGGCTAAATAACCCCATTCGGAGCAATTGAATTTATTCGCTAATCTGGCAGCCGATTGTGCAGTTTTTCTCAAGTGTTCTTCAAGAGTTTGCCAGTCCTGCGGTGTTTTCCCTTGAATACTATGTGCAAAATAAATCTCTTGCATATTCACAATGAAGCCTTGACTATTAAATTAATTCTTTAAATCTATTTATAAGTACCCGTATCAGGATGACTGGTATGGCTGTTAATAAGCGCCTTTATTGGTAATATATAATAGCCTTTTGTTTTCCATTTTTAAAACATCTCCATATGCGTCTTGAATATCCTGCTTTCCATGACCAGGGCTGTCATATTTTAATTTGTTAAAATTTTCGCCTGATTTCAGCGTTTATAAACCTAACACACGTTTTTGACAGCATATTGTCAAATTTTCCTGATATAATACAGTTTCTGCACATGACTAAAGTACCATTTTCTTTGACAAATGGTGGTTATATAATCGACCGTAATTCGTTTATGAGAAATGACATGGAAGATAGAATACGCAAGACGGAGAGATTGATCAGGCTGTGGACAATTCTGCACAACAATCCTGCCGGTTATACCGCGGTTGAACTGGCAGACAAGCTGGAGGTTAATCTTCGTACTGTATACAGAGATTTGAATGCACTGCAAACCGATCTTCGAGTTCCCCTGTGGACGGAACACACCAGATGGAAGCTGGATTACAACCAGATGCTGCCTCCGGTTCGCTTTACCCTGCCGGAGGCGTTGAATATCTTCCTGGCAGTCAGGCTGATGATGGGTTATAACCGGCGTTATGATCCCAATACAGATGCCACCTTCAGCAAGCTGGCTTCTATTCTTCCTCAGCCTCTGCGGGAGCTGGTGCAAAAAACTCTGGACTGGATGCGTAAACTACCCAGGAGTGAAGCATACTTAAATGTGCTGGCAAAGCTTGCAGAGGCATGGGCCTCACAACGGCGCGTTAAGATAACCTATCGCTCCCTGCCTTCTGCAAAATCCAATGAACGGGTTATAGAGCCGTATTTCATTGAACCAGCGGCTAGTGGGCATGCCAGCTATGTCATCGCCTACTGCCACCGCGCCGGGGAGCTGCGCATCTTCAAGGTGGAGCGCATTGAGGCAATAGAGCTTACCGATGAAAAATACACCATTCCAGAGGATTTTGATGCCAACAGATACTTCAGTGCTGCCTGGGGAATCATGGTAGAAGGTGAGGTCAAGACCGTCAGGCTGAGAATTGAGGATCCGCAGATAAATAGGATCATGGAGGAGACCACATGGCATTCTTCTCAGAAAATCGAAAAACAGCCTGATGGTTCAGTCATCGTGACACTGCGTGTCTTCTCTTCTCCTGAACTGGTCACCTGGATAATGGGGTGGGGAGAGAAGGTAGAGGTGCTGGAGCCGGCAGAACTGCGGAAAGAGGTGCTGCAGACGGCAAAGGCGATGGTTAAAATTTACCAGAAGAATGCAGAGAATTTTGACATAGGGGTGTCAAAGGGATGTGCAAATCTTAGCTTGTGAGAAATTTCTTGAAAGCAAACTCTAAGCTGAGATTTAGAGGTGAGGGAGGAAGTTATGACCTACTCAAATATGTGGCCCAGAAACGAATGGGCACTAAGGCATTTGAACTGGGCCTGGGTGCTATATCCCCTGCTGGCGTACATCCCGTTCTTCATGATCATGGTCATTTTGTTCTCAGTCGCCCCGGACGATTCCGGGAGCATTGCCATCGTTGTTCTCATGAGCTGCGCCCTAGTCGGTTGGCAATGGTACCTGTCGGTCTGGAATCTGAAACATAAAGGGCGCAGCCTGTGGAATCTGCTATACCTGCTAATCCCTTATATCGGCGGCATAATATTCTTATGCATAAGCAACAAAGACCAGTTGGCCAAGGAAAATGCCGAGAGGGAAGAGCGCGAGAAATATCAAGAGGAATACTGGAAACGGGCTGAGGCGGAGAAGCAAGATAAGAAATCTCTGTAAGGCAACGAGGGGCTGTCAGCGATTGAGATGGATATAATCTGCGCTAAGTGTGGTAAGCATTTCTCCAGCGTCGAAGCGGCGCGGGAGCATCGCGGGAACTGCCGAGCGACCTCAGAAGGTGAATCAATTCGCTGGATGCCGGCGAGAAAGTCAAAAATAACCCCGACGGAATGGGAAAACCTGATGAGGCTTATCAATTCCCCCGTACCCTCACAATCTGCTCCGTCAGCTAATATCGAGTCAACTACCAAGAATAAGCAAACACATCCTCCAGGGAACAAGAGTGACAAGAGTGGGCATTTTAGAGTTCCGAATTGGGTGACTGCCTTATTGCTTGTTTTTAGCCTTTCCATCGCTGGATTGGGCATTAGTCTGTTTGTTGGCACCTTCATTCCACTATGGTTGCTTCTTGGATTTTCCATCATTTTTTCTGTCGAAAAATGGTTCTATTATTTTACTCGAAAGAATAAAGGCCTCGGAAAACTGTATCGATTGCTTCTAAACCTATCGATATTGTCGCTACTGGGTCTTCTTGTCTGGTCAGGCATGAGACTCTTTACACACCGGTTTACCCAAAGCTTGCTAGTCGGCAGCCTGATATTTCTTGCTGAATTCGTTTTCTTCATCTGGATGTGGAGAGTTGTCGCCAGAAATAGCTGGCGGTGGCCGAGCATGAAGCTAATAATTTTTTCATTGATAGTTGTGGCCATTGTACTCGCCTTTGTTGGTGTACAGCCGATGTCTTTGTATAAAGATAATGCGATTACCAAGTGGGAGACCTATTGGGCAGAGCAAAAGGTAAAAAGAGAGGAAAGCCTGGCTCAAGCCAAAATAGAAGAACAGATAAGGCTTGAAGAGCAAAAGGCTGCAGAGGAAAAAAGACTCGCGGAACAGGAAGCTAGAGAAGCACAAATACAGTTTGAGCTTAACCAGAGCTATGCCCAACTATTCAATGACTTTCGAATTCAGAATGGTAAACCGCCACTTACATTTGACAGTAGGCTGAATGAGCTAGCGAAACAAAGAGCTATAGAAATATCACAACCCGGGAATTTTAACCACGAGGGAATCAAAAAGTATAATCTGGGGGAAAACATTGCCATGTTGGCTTACTCAACAGACTCAAATGCCAAACTACTCCAACAGTGGGCAAATTCCCCGGGTCATCGGAGTAACATGCTTTCTTCCATGTACACTAGGACGGGTTTTGCTAGGATTGGAAGGTACGCGGTACAAATCTTCGACTAGGAAGGCAAAGACATGAAATCTTGTTTACAAGACGCCTATCTCGATATTGAGACCACCGGCCTGTCCTGGCTGGATGCGGAGATCACGGTCATCGGCGTCTACCTGGTCAACGGCAATGATAGCAGGCTGGTGCAACTGGTCGGGAAAGAGGTAACGGTGGATAACCTTCTCAAAACTATTAACGGAGTGAGCACCATCTACACCTATAACGGCAGCCGGTTTGACCTGCCTTTTATTCACGGCTCACTGGGGATAGACCTCGAAACCATAGCTGACCACCATGACCTGATGTATGACTGCTGGCGATGTAATCTTTTCGGCGGCTACAAGGCGGTGGAGCAGCAACTGGGCATTTCCCGCCGGCTTCAGGGTATCACTGGGCTGGATGCCGTCCTGCTCTGGCAGAGATACAGGGAATATAATGACCGGAAGGCGCTTAATTTACTTCTGGAATACAACAAGGAAGACGTGATAAATCTCAAGGTGTTGAATGAGAGGCTGGAAGGTAAAACGGTTCTGAAGTTCGAATCGTAAAGGAGCAGAGAGTGGCGAAAATGATACCTGTCAGCTTGCCACCGCAGACAAAGAGCGGCGCTGAAAAAAGACTGTTCCACTTACTACGCGAAAGTCTTGATGACAGCTTCACCGTATTCCACTCGTTCGACCTTCTGGTTCAAAACAGGCAGGGGAAATTCATAGATGGAGAAATTGACTTCCTTGTCTTTAAACCCGATTTGGGTTTTTTGGTATTGGAAGTAAAAGGTGGCGCAATTCGCTATGAAGGTGAAAAGGGTCTTTGGTACCAAAATGATATACCTATGGAAATGAGCCCCTTTAAGCAGGCGGAAGACTCGAAATACAAGCTATGGGGTTTTCTTAAGAAGAGACTGGGACGGGATCCAACGTGCACCTTTGCCCACGTAGTCTGCTTCCCGGACGTTTACTCCGAACTTCAAGCGTTGCCATCGGGAGCGGATAGCAGGATATGCATCACGGGTGAGCAACTTGACCGTATAGGCAGATTAATTCCGGAGATAATCAACCTGTTTTGCAATAGTCAGGACAGGGCAGAAACCACTGAAAGCGAGCGGATTCGTCAAATTCTGATGCCTCATTGCGAATTTGGAACAGGTCTCCGGGACCGCATTGGTCAGGCTGA
>Ga0101944_10004357_pt1 | contig 17723 bp, 18 predicted proteins | sample DewCreD2012metaG_FD_75245 | JGI IMG/M metagenome (GOLD analysis project Ga0101944, IMG submission 75245) | Hot spring sediment bacterial and archeal communities from British Columbia, Canada, to study Microbial Dark Matter (Phase II) - Dewar... ... | reverse complement strand
TTTTTTTCTCCTCTTTTGTTTTGTGTGCTAACTATCAAAAGAAGAGTAAACTTATTGGCAGTCAACCCTTCTTTTTCAAGAAAGGTTGCACTTGTTACTTGAATCCAAGCGTACAAATGATGAAAAAACCTTGTTTGAAAATGCTGTGAAAATCCTTGTTGCATTGGGGAATTTTGATCTGGCGTGGATTGGAATTGTTGGAAGCGACATGAAAGTTGTTCCGGTAGCTGCCTATGGAAAAACTGAATATCTGGATAATATCTTTATATCAATTAACCCAGCAATCCCGGAAGGCAATGGACCTATCGGGATAGCAATGAGAGAAAAAACCACTATTAGAATAAACTTCCCTGATGAAGATCCCCGTTTTGCTCCATGGAAAGACAGGGCACAAAAGTATGGTTTTAAATCAATAATTTCAATGCCCCTTATTCCTGATACACAAGACAATGCAATTGGCGCCATAACATTGTATTCATGTCATGAAAACTTTGTAACCCTGGGAGAGGCAGCGATGCTCCAGGAAGTAGCAAATGATCTATCCTTTGCCATCCGCAATATCAGAAGAGATAAAGAATATGAAACTATACTTTTCACTGACACTTTGACAGGATTAGGTAATATAAATTACTTTTCATCAATGCTCTCTTCACAAATGAAAGTGGCATCACAGCAAAATATCAAACTGGCAATAGCAACCATCGATATAGACAATTTTACAGCAATTAACAATTCAGTAGGTTACCTTCAGGGCGACAAAATATTGCAGGAATTTGGTAAAAGGCTTTCGCAGTTATTACACAATTCCCACCTGTTAGCACGCAATGGCGATGAGTTCTACACAATGTTCCCGTTTACTGATGATACGGAATTAACAAATTTCATTGATGACCTCAAACGATTGTCACTGATTTCATTTGACGATGTAAGTAATGAACTCATTGTAACATATTGCACGGGTATTGCTATATTCCCAACTGATGGAGATAATCCAGATGACATCATTCAAAAATCAAAGGTTGCGCTTGCTGAAGCTAAGAAACAGGGATATGGCACGGTATGCTATTATTCTGAACAGCTCTTTCAAAAAAATATAAAAAAGATTTCACTGGAACAGGAACTCCGGGCAGCATTAAAGAATAATGAATTTGAGTTATATTATCAGCCTACTATTGACCTTAATATCAGGCAGATTTCTGGTCTGGAAGCTCTCATTCGGTGGAATCACCCCAAACGTGGTCTACTATCACCATCCCACTTCATCTCTGTGCTTGAATCATCCGATATCATTATTCAGGCAGGCAAGTGGATTGTCGCTGAAGTAACTCGCCAGGTGCAAATCAAACCATTATTCCAGAAGCAGGGATTTACCATCTCATTCAATGTATCACCTGCTCAATTTTACGATTCCAATTTCATTATTGACATCATCAAATCAGTAAAAAATTCTATGATTAATCCCGCACATCTTCAGATAGAAGTAACCGGAAATTTACTCATGTCCGATGCAGAGGAAGTCATTAATACCTGTAATTCTTTGCAGCAATTTGGCATCAATATTGCCATTGATGACTTTGGTACGGGATATTCATCACTAGCCTACTTAAAAAAACTACCAGTCAGCTCACTGAAAATTGATGCCTCATTTGTGAAGGGATTGCCTGATAACAGGGATGATGTTGAGATAGTTAAAACCATTGTTCTTCTGGCTCACTCATTGGGCAAACGAACCATAGCTGAAGGCGTAGAAACCAGAGAACAATTGGCCTTCCTTGCAGGTTTAGGGGTTGATGAAGCGCAGGGGTATTACTTTTCAAAGCCTGTACCCCTGGAGGATTGCATGGAATACATTAAGAATTTTAACCCTGAAAAATACTTTTGGCCAAAACGGTAAATACATTATTATATAATTTCCTTGTTTTAGACAGGCAATTGTTCTCTATCAATCATAAAATCAGATGTATCAACCTTATCAAGTTCATTGAAGAAAGAATCCCATTTATCGTCATGTATTGGACGGATTATTAAAGTATCCCCATCTTTTTCAATATATACTTCTTTTGCTGCAACCCTCAACTCTTTTGGGATTCTAATTGCCTGACTTCTTCCATTTTTAAATACTTTTGCTATGATTGCCATATATCCTCCTTGGTATATATCAAAAGATATATATCATATGATAAAATGTCATCAGTATTTATTCCTTAAAAATGATATACTATAAAAAAAAGTAAAGCTATGAACCATTATATAATCCTTGACGCTTATAACCCATTTTTGTGATACTACACTAACACTATTGAAAAATTGTAAACACTACCATACACGGTACAATGGCCCATATACAGATTCTATTGTGTAAGCGGAGGAAGCATCATTATGATTACACCAGATGAAGCCATAAAGATTATATTGTCACATATACAGACTCTGCCATCAGAAAAAGTCCATTTTACCAATGCATTAGGCCGCATAAGTGCAGAAGATATCATTGCTACAGTAAATATACCCTATCATAATAATTCTGCAATGGATGGCTATGCGATAGTAGCCAGTGATACATCCACTGCTTCAAAAGAAAGTCCTGTTGTTTTACCAGTCATAGGCGAATACCAGGCAGGAGTCATCCAAAACCACATAACGATAAAACACAGACAATCCGTTCGCATCATGACAGGCGCTACAATTCCATCAGGTGCTGATGCAGTCGTCGAAAAAGAATCCACAACAGAAGACAATGGGCAGGTAACAATATTTCGCCAGGTGAAGAAAGGCGAAAACATCCGTCTTGCGGGTGAGGATATAAAAAAAGGTGACTGTATCGTCACCAAAGGAACCAGAATAACGCCTGCAATCGTTGGGCTGTTAGCATCAACAAATCATGTCACAGTAACTATCGCCCAAAAACCCCGTGTGGCAATACTTGCAACAGGCGATGAAATTTACGAGCCCGGGACACAGCTTAAAGAAGGCATTGTCATTAATTCCAATGCATATACATTAATGTCGCTGGTGCAGGAATATGGTGGTGTGCCCCACTATATTGGGATTGCACGCGATAGCCTGAATGCTAGCAAAGACGCACTTCAGCAGGCACTATCTGCCGACATCATTATTTCTTCAGGCGGTGTTTCCGAAGGCAGGTATGATTTTATGATTAGCGCCATCGTTGAATTGGGATTTACGCTTTTAGTTGAACGCATAGCCATGAAACCTGGCAAACCCTGCGTATTTGCGCACAGATGCAACACACTGTATTTTGGGCTGCCGGGAAATCCTGTATCGTCAATGGTATCGTTTTTACTGTTTGTGCGGCCTGCAATGTTAGCCATGCAGGGGGCAAAATCCTTGCAAAAACCTATTATTAAAGCTATATGCCAGGAACCCATTAAACGAAAAAACGATGGCCGAACACATTTTATACGTGGCATTCTGCATTTTGAAAATGGACAGGCTACCGTACATACAACCGGGCCACAGGGTTCTGGTATCCTGCGTTCCATGGCACTGGCAAACTGCCTTATCATACTGCCACCTGACAAGCACTATGTAGACAAAGGCGATTTAGTTGATGTGCAGCTTATTAATCATCCTGAAGTGTAGCCTATGAATAAAAAAGCAATTGCACTGTACTCAGGTGGGTTAGACAGCCTTCTTGCTGCAGCAATTGTCATAAGGCAGGGTATTGAGGTTATAGGTTTACACTGCATATTGCCATCAGTTGACCCTGACGTAAACCCTGAAAGCCTTAAACCATCACAGCTTGCACAGCAGATTAATCTTCCTTTAGTATATTATCGGTGTGATGATGAATATGCACAGATTATCGCTCACCCAAAGCATGGCTATGGCAAAAACGCAAATCCCTGCATTGATTGTAAGATTTTCTTTTTGCACAAAGCTAAAGAATATATGAACAGGCTCAACGCCTCATTTGTTATAACCGGTGAGGTTGTAGGACAACGCCCAATGTCGCAGTATAAATCAATACTCAAGCATATGGAAAAGGAAAGTGGACTTGAAGGATTAATAATCAGGCCTCTGTCAGCTAAACTATTGCCAACAACCATACCTGAAAAAGAAGGAATCATTGACCGCCAAAAACTATATGCTATATCAGGGCGTTCACGTGATAAACAATTTGAATTGGCACAAGAATTTGGCATATCTCAATTCCAATCGCCTACAGGTGGTTGCTTTTTAACAATCCCACAGATTGCTTTACGGGTTAAGGATCTCATAGCACATCCACCATTTAATTCCCTTGATCTTTTTTTAGCCAATGTTGGCAGGCACTATCGCTTGCATGAACATGCCTCAATTATTGTGGCACGCAATGAAAAAGAATGTAACATTTTACAACGCTATAAACTACACGCTGACTTTTTTATAGAACCATCATTTAAGGGTCCTGTCATCTACGGTAAGGGAATTATTTCCCAAAATGACTATCCTTTACTTGCACAATTTATGGCACGATACGGGAGGCCAACACTAAACGAAAATAGTGTTGCATTATTTATAAAGGGACAACACATTACAACAATAGAATCCCATAATCCAATAGACGATACAACATTATCAAAGATGCGTATTTAATCAAATCAGGATAAAAAGTAGCGGCACATCCGCGATGTGTTTTTAAGATGAATGTACATACTATGTAATGAGGGATCACATGAAAAAAACAGTATCATTTTTAGTATCAGGAAGAGGATCAAATTTCCATGCAGTTGCTCAAGCAATTATCAAAGGCAACATTCCTGCAAAAGTGGGAATTGTTATTTCCGATAAGCCAGGCGTAAAAGCCCTGGATATTGCACGTGAACTTTCAATACCAGCTTTTTTTGTTAACCCAAAAGATTATTCTACCCGTCAGGAACACGAAAAGGCAATGGCGGAACTATTAAAAAAATATCATACGGATTTAGTGGTAACTGCAGGCTACATGCGCCTGTTAACTCCCTATTTTGTAAACGAGTTTAAAAACAGAATCATAAACATACACCCTGCACTTCTTCCATCATTTCCTGGCACTCATGCACAAAGACAAGCACTTGAGTATGGAGTAAAAATATCAGGATGTACCACTCATTTCATTGATGAAGGCACTGATTCCGGGCCAATAATCATGCAGAAAGCTGTGCCGGTGTACGACGATGATACTGAAGACACACTTTCAGCGCGCATCCTTAAGGAAGAACATCAGATTCTCATTGAGTCAGTTAAGCTTTTTTGCCAGGGGAAACTTAATGTAAAAGGAAGAAAAGTATATATTGTGCGATAGTTACTGATTAAGCCATCTTTGCCAATCATTGCACCTTCCAAATAAAATACTTGCATAAAATTACATAATACGGTATATGTAATAATATCACATGTAACAATCCTGATTGAGGAGTGATTTATTATTGCCATATCACTAATGCTAATGTTATATATAGTTCTGATTTAATTAGTTACAAAAATCTATGTTAAAACAATATTAGTTTTGCGTCATTTCGCTCTTCTACAATGAAATATTATATTTTATGTTTGGAGGAACACTATGGGGTTACTTTCAATTTTTTTATTATGCATTTTTTATACTGGCCTCATTGTCATTGTGTATGAATACTATAAACTTTTCAATTCAAAGGATGAATATACAAAACAGGAATTAAAACAGGTTGTATTTCTCATTCCAGATCGCTGGATACCGCTATTATCAAAATTCAGGCTATACCCGATATATACTCTCGTTTCACTTATAATTGGAATATTAATACCGTTACTGTCAACCAACTGGTTTTTCCAGTCCTCAGTGTTCTGTATTCTTTTTTTCATAATACTGCCGCAGATACACCGTACTTACGAACCAATGAAAGTAACGGTGTCTGATTCCTTTATTGATACAGTTGCCGCAGCGATTTCTGAATACTACGAGATCATCCTGTTTTTCTTTTCAACCGGTACTTTGTCTTCACTGACATATACTTGGGTTACTGAAAAAGAGCTTTCTTTTTTATGGTTTATGTTAAATGCCATTATAATATGTGCCATCATGTTTTTCATGTTAGCCTCTATTGATAAGGATGATAATGGGAATATATAAAAATTTTTTGCACTATTGGTAAATATGTTTGTATTATTTATAACATTTAAATGATGTACAAAGGAGGTATTGCAAGATAATAATAATAATAATAATTAAAAATTTTATTTTTTTGTGTTGACGATTCCCCAATTTTAATGTACTATTTCTTGAGTATACGGCTTTTGCCATATACATATTAAACTAATTAATACAATCAAGGGGCTAACCCCCTAAAGAGAAGGAGGAGTCTTATATGAAAAAGTTTTTTTTAATAGCTTTGATTGCCGTTGTAGCAATAAGCTTTACAGCATGCGGATCACAGAAAATGGGTGGCCAGGTAAAAGGTGAATCTTTTATCTCGGAAGGATGGGTAACACCTGATATTTTCAGAGTAACTGCTACTGGTGCTCCAAAACCAGGTCTAAAGAACAAAGTTCAGAGACGCGGAACAGCAAAAGAAGCAGCCCAGATCATGGCTGAGAAGCGAATAATTGAAAAGTTTGTTGGCGCACGTTTAGAAGGTGCTGCAGGAGCTGCTGATTATGCATCCACTGGTGTTGCAGTTGCTAAAGAATTCGGAGGATTAGTAAAAGGCGGTACTATTGTAAAAGAAACCTATGATGATGATGATAACTGCGAAATCATCTATCAGGTTGAGAAAAAAGGTTTAAAGAAAGAAGTTGAAGGCGGAGCTTACGAGCGATAATTTTCAATTTTGAAATGGCAATTAAAAAGCAGGTGCTAAAGTACCTGCTTTTTTTTATTTCCTTTTTTCCATGTATACAAAACAATTGCGGCAATAATTAATTGTACTGCAGTCCTGTAATATTTTGTTTCATCTGGAATGTCAATTAATTCCCCAAAAAAATTTATACAGAAATGGAATAGTACACCTGATGCAATACTCCTGTTTGTATTATGATACACCCAATCCATCATAATACTTAAAGGATAAAATTGAATCATAAAATCCAACATTAGAAAAGGCGAGGACTGCAACAGGTTATATTGATACGTTCCATGGATGAAAAATAATGGCAGATGCCACATCATCCAGAAAAATCCCAAAATCAAGCTTGCATTAATCCTGGAATATGATTGTTCCAGATGATCAAGCGCATATCCTCGCCATCCCAGTTCCTCAGGTATTGGCCCAAAAAATAACATGAACATGGCAAATGGGATGATATATAATGGATTAGCTATGTATTTTTCTAATGAATGTAGCTTTGGCCAAGTGCCAGTGAAAGCAACATAGAGCAATAATCCTATAAAAGTAGATACTGGAATAATAATGAATATGAAGAAGAAATATTTTTTAGTGATGAGGCGAACATTAACAGAACGCCTGAGAAAACTTTTCCAGTAACTATCGCCCCTGAGCCTGGCCAGAATAATTCCTGTTGATGAAGGTGCTATGCCACCACTGATATACAATAACATAGCGACAGGATGGTTAACTGGCAAACCCAAAAAAATAGGAACAGACCATAAACCCCACGACCATAGAAAAGTGATAATAAAATAAATAGTATGATGTTTCATTTATTAAAATACCTTTTAATAAATTTTTGTAAATAAAGTATTAATTCAAATATATCCCTGAAAAATTCTAATTCTCTTATATATATAAAAAAATGTTTGATATTCATCTACACCGTATATATTCTCCGTATAAAAAATGGCATAATAATTTTATCCAAGTTTTTAAAAATGAGGCAGGCACTACATGATAAATAGATTACTTGCTTTTGTTTCACTGTTTCTGGCAGCACAAACAATTGTCCTGGGCTATTCAATTCTTCCTGAAACGATAATGAGCAAAAAGAATTTTGTAAAAACAACAAAAGACCTCACCCTTGCACCAACCCCTGCAATAAAAGCATTTATTATTAAAAATACATCTATTGCCAAAAATAATATAACACTGGAATCATACCATACATTTAAAAAACCACAAAGTATAACAAACCCCATCACCAGCGCTGATAGATTGCGTATTATTAATATTTTACATTCAGTAAGCTCAATGCAGGGCATTAAGTATTATTCACAAACACGAAAGAAACTCCGCATACTTTTTCATAAATCATATATCATACAGTATCCTTCATTAAATCCATTACAAGATTCTGTTATCAAATATTTGCAGCAAACATATTCTTTTTATACACTACAGGAGGATAAAACGTTTGGCAAGGTCACTTACCGATATACTATATTCCAGGTACCTGAATTTATCTTATTAAAGACAGAAAATATAAACAGCATTAAATATGCAATGATGCCCGTTGTAAACAAACGAAAATTTAAATTCTTCTTGTTCATCATTGATAAAGGTGAGGATATTGTATTATACTGCCTGTATTCTATTGATGTTATAGGCGATAAAGCACTGCCTTTGCAAAAGGTGAGGGATTCATTGTATTACCGTTCTGATGCTATTATTGCATGGTTTTACGATAGGCTTAGTGGAAAATTGTAAATAGCATCTAATAAAAAAGCCACTCAATTCCGAGTGGCTTTTTGATAATATTTATAATTGCAATCCCGGCAACGACCTACTTTCCCACACCGTTACCAGTGCAGTATCATCGGCGATGAGGGGCTTAACTTCTGTGTTCGGAATGGGAACAGGTGTTTCCCCCTCTCTATAACCACCGGGAAGAATTTACTTACCTTGTGAATGGACTTATAAAAAGACAGTCAAACTTTGTCAATAGAATTTATAAAATTTTTTAAAAAATTTTAATAATAAATTCTTATATAAAATTACCGCAAAACTATTTGTGTTCAAAAAAAAGTTGAAATTTTGAAATAAAAATTTAATACTATACATAACAAATATACAATTACTTTGGGAGGACATATCATGAACCTTGAAACCACTACATGCATTTCGTATGAGCATCTTGACATTATTAAGCATTATGCAAAACTGAAAAAACTGTCATTAAGTACATTTATAATTAATTTTATTAACTATGTGGCATCATATAAAACACTTCAAACAAAGGCATATTCAAGACTATCGTACAGGCCCAAATACTCATGTAGGTGGAAAAGAATACATATTGTGTTGCTAGAACATGAGTATGAGTTTATTATGGATGTCAGGAAGGTTTGTAAAATGTCACTTGCAAAGGTTATTGCATACTGCGTAGATAATTATCTTTACGACTTTCTCAATGCGCTGGAAAAAGATGATAATACCGATAACTATCGATGTGGAGGCTATTCTTTCCAAGTTTTTCTTGAAGAAGGCATACAATGTTGCAAATTTTATTGGGGACCACACCCTGAAATACTACAATTAGCAAAATCAAACACCGTATCATAAATTTTTAATAAAAACCATACTTGCAAATTAAGCTTGTTAAAAACAAAGATGAAGTATATTTAATTACAATACTGGTATATACTTATATCACTAAAATTATGGAAAAAAACCGCATTGTAGCAACTACAGAGCAAAAACTTATTTCCATTGTGCCTGATGGCTACAAGCCAATGAGGCTTGATGTATACCTGGCAGGGCGTTTTACCTACCTTTCACGCTCACGATGGCAAAAAGAAATCAAAAGTGGCAAAATATATGTCAATAATATACCGATAACTATCCCTCATTATACCGTTTATCAGCATTATATTATAGAATACAAACGCCAAGGCACCCAGGAACCAGATGTTGACCCACATTACTTCACACTCTATGAAGACGACTACATCATCGCTGTAAACAAAAGTGGCAATCTCCCCACCCATCCAGCTGGCAAATACTTTCACAACACACTCACCATGGTATTGTGGAATCACATTGGCATTCAGTGCATGCCACTCAACCGCCTGGACCGCGAAACAAGCGGAGTTGTTGTGCTTGCTAAAAGCGGGCGCATTGCCTCAGCATTTTTACGCTACTCAGGAACTATCGCTAAAACATATTATGCGATAGTTATCGGTAATTGTTCTTTTACCAAACTAACAGTTGACACCCCCATAGGATTATCTCAGGACTCACGTATCCGAAAAAAGCGCGCTGCCTATGCACAAGGCCAGTGGCATGCAGTCACACATTTCACCGTGATTAAGCGATACAATGGCTATACACTAATCAAAGCCATGCCACAGACGGGCCGCACACACCAGATACGCGTACACTGCGAACACATAGGCCACTCCATAGCAGGTGATACAATGTATAGTGATCGTGATGATGACTTTCTCAACTATATACAGAGTAAAGGGAACGTTGAACGCCCATTTCCCCGCTGTGCCCTACATGCACGCATGTACAGGCTTTACCATCCATTTTTGCAAAAGATGATTGCAATAAAAGCGCCCCTTCCACAGGATATGCGTACATTTCTATTACAATTAGAGAGTACCAATGGCACAACCAACAATACCACCAAAAGCTAAGCTTTTTATAGGGCTTTTGACTGCCCGCGATGATGTATTGTTTCATGCAATTAATATATTACAAAAAAAATATGGCACCATAGACCTGCAATCAGACCCAGTACCATTTTCACATACTGATTACTACAGTACCATTGGCAAAAATCTATACAAGGTTTTTATAAGCTTTGAAAAACTCATCAACAGGGAAGATATTGCAAAAATTAAACTATTCACAAATAAGGTGGAACAAAAATTCTTACACAATGGCAACCGCACCATAAATATAGACCCGGGCTATCTTACCCTTTCCAATGTGTTTTTGGCATCATGCAAGGATTATTTTCATCGTGTGTATGTGGGCAAAGGCGTATACGTTGAAAATGAGTACCGCTATGTGGCAAAACATTATCAGCCCTGGGAATGGACATATCCCGATTACCGCAAAAAGGAATACCTTAAATTTTTTGAAACATTGCGATCAATCTACTATGAACAGATTAAACAACGGTAATGTGTTAATACAACATAAAAACAGCAGGTGGGTCAATAATCGTATATTGAAAATACTGCAAAAGCTGTATGCCAACCCTATCCGCATCTTCTAAAGGGCCAAGTGCTGCTACAAGCATGTCTTTCCCAATCTGTTCATTCTTTTTACCCATACACAATGCCCTTAGCACCGCAGCAAATATATTATTGGTTTGTATTTTCAATGCATTGTTACATGCCTTCAGCGCTGCATCATAATCCTTTAATAAAAAGTGAGCATACGCCATAAGCATCAGGGCATCAAAATGTTTTGAGTTTTTCTTTAAAACTTTAGTACAATCAGCAATACAGTCATTATAGTTTTCCAATGCAAAATATGCACAGGCTCTGTTATAGTACACTCTGTCCTCATCAAGACCCAGCTGCAATGCCCTGCCCCAGTATTCTATAGCTATATCATATTTTTGCTGCCAGTACATACTACATGCATACACATCACATCCACGGGCAAAGTTTGGCTTATCATCTATAGCTTTGTAAGCCCACGCTGCTGCATGTGCATAATCTATATTGAGATAATGCAGAATGGCAATATTGTAAGTAATAAACGCATTATATGTATTAGCTCTATGAGCCAGTAAAAAGTGCGATAGTGCCTGCTGCCATTGCCTGCGGTTAGCATACACATAGCCAATAGCATTCAGTGACCGCGAATATGCCGGCTCTAACGCTAATGCTACGTACAGATTATTCAACGCATCTTCATGTTTGTTCTGATACATATTGATTATGGCAGTAAAATACAATATTTCTTTAACAACAGGATACTTTTTATTATACTCATCGATATGTTTTTTCATCATGCTGTAATGCCCGTTAAGATACAATGCGTTTAATGTTGCCAATATATCGGTCATGCCAATATAATCAACTGAAGCCTTAGTAACATCACCTCGTGGTATAACAAGCACTTCATCCCTACGCTTGGCAAATGCATTACCATGATGAAGCAATAGTAAAACAATACATGCGATAGTTATCCATAACGACATTGCTTTAACTATATGTATTCCTTTGCAAAAAAACATTTTGGAAACTTCTCCCCTGAAAATACAATTTAACCCTAAAGTCTTTTCTACCCAACATAGGGTTAAGAAATCTTTACTTACCCAATAAAGATTTTCACTCACTTAATCTGTCCAAATGACAGCAATGCTCTGACCCCATACCATTGCCATTATATAAAAAAGGCTGTGCGCTGCACAGCCTTTTTTTAGTATGTCATATTCAAATTAAATGAATATCTGACACTGTATAGTTACTTGTTTGTTCTTAAAGTCATCACTTTCATCCTTCAGCTGCTGTGCATATTCAACCTTAATGTTTGCATTGTGACCTTTGATATAATAGTTTAAACCACCAGCAATTTCAGAAATTTTACCCTTAACTCCACCTGCTTCAATTTCTTTGTAATAATATCTTGCTACAGGCTGCCATGTACCATTTATGAGAAATCCACCTTCAGCAAAATACATATTTGCTTTGTCTCCAGTCTGTATACCTGTATTGGCAGGATCTATATCAAAAAATGGGCTATTTTTTACATTAACATACGCAGCCTGAAGTGTTAACACATTATTTGCTGCAACTGGATGGTCAAAATATACATCAACTGTCCATGCAGTATAATCTTTTGCCTTTGTGCCAGCATTAAAGGCATCCTGCTGATAATCAAGCCCTGCGCCAAAGCTTATGATGCTCTTTTTGCCCAAGTAATTGCCACTATAGAAGAATCCTTCTTCTGCATCCTTCAGGTTAACCTGAATCCTTCCTGTGTACCGTGGCATATCGTTTTTATTAATAGTTGGCGTACCTGCCTTTCTATCCTGTCCATCAAATACACCAATGCGGTAATCAACTAATCCATTTGCAAGCAATCCTCTGAATTCAATACCGGTATCGCGCCATACATTGCCGCCAACAGGAACAACAGCTCCAGTATAATCAACACAAAGTAGTGTTGCAGCTGACTGTCTGTCATGATGCATAAAGGGAAGTAAAATATGGCCAAATGCAATCTTTAATTCTTTAGCTATTGTAAAATCAATATATGCATCCTGCGTATAAAGGTATTTACCATTGTTATTGTCTTCCTGCTTTGGTGCATCAGTTTCCATGAAGAATTCAACGCCCTGCGCTGCCTGCCCTTTCAGTATAACACGTGATCTTCTGATCATAGTGTCTTTTGACCAGTATTTGTCACCTGTTGTAGTGTCCTTAGTCTGCTGTGAATATGCCTGCACCTGCAACAAGTAGTGAAGCTCTAAATACTGATCATCGCCAAAAGTAAGCTTTGCAATGCCATCTGCAGCAAATGATGATGACACTAAACCAACAACCAATGCAATCGCTACCAACAGTTTTGTAAATCGCATAAAAACTCCTCCTGAACTTTGTTTAATAGTTATATGTGTTAATAAACCCCTAACGATGATTTAAGTTAAAACATTTGCATACTATTTATAAACATACGGAAAATCTATTATATTTTACTCAAATCACCCTTCGGATTTAAAAAATTGCTACTTGCTTATAAAACAATATAATTTTTTGCAAGACTTTTTTATATACACTTATGAGCTTGCATGAACGCATACTCATTCAATAGCACTCCCATATACACTGATTGTATTGCCATTCACAGCTATTCAAACAAGACTTTAGAAGCTGCGTATTTCCTCCAGACTGTGTTTTACAATTATACTCACATTCACCATATTTATCAGCACACACTTTTGAGCAATGTTCATTTTCAGGGTTACTATCGCACCCTATCATTGAAAATAACAGTACCAACATACCAAAGCATAAAAGCCATTTCTTTATACCATCCATTCGCTGTGCCTATCATTTTTATCAGCTTCTAAGTAACCATAGATGTATGTTCATCTGTATTGGCAATCAATTTTCGTTGTATTGTGAAAGCATCATTATCTTTATGCTCTTGCCAACCCCTTCAATACCAATTCCATCATCTGATTAATTAATGCTTCCACATCAAATCCGGTGAAACTTGTGCTTTTCTTTACTTCTAAAATAAGCACACCATCAATCATACCCCATAAGCTCATTGCTGTTTTGAAAGGGTTTACTTTCTTAAACTCATTTTTCTTTATTCCCTCATTTATTACATCAGCAACTATTTGTAATAATTGCATTGTTCGCTCTTCAAGCTCTTTCACCATATTAGCATTATAAAAAAATTCATCATTGCCTAAATGCAGTATCTCGGTTATATAAAAATAATCACGGTAATCTCTAAAAAAAGTGTAATATGCATGAGCAAGTGCCAAGAGTGTATCAGCACACCTTTGATTTTTCCCCAAAGCATGCAGCAATAAACCTTCTAAGATATTAATGCCATCTTTATTCAATGTGCGGTATAGTGTTACTTTGCTCTTAAAATAAAGATAAAACGCCGCAGGGCTTAAGCTTGCTTTTTGTGTTATCATAGCAACGGTAGTGTTTCTAAACCCCTTTTGTGCAAAAAGCTGTAATGCTGCTTTTTTAAGCTGCTCTTTACGGTATTCTTTTTCATCTATGGTGCGCGCTCGCTGCTTATTCATATATTTTTTTCACCTTAATCATATCCTGATTCAATGTACATACAGTTTATAGGAGCAAAAAATCAATAAAATTATTGTAATGTAATTGACAAATAAATAAATGATTATTTATTTATTATATGTACTGTACACTTAATTGGTAATAATATATCAACATGTACACTCCCGGGGCTGAAGGCGGAGGGAGTGTACATTAATTAATTTTTGTACATAATAATGCATTTAGGAATTAACACTGATAATTTATATGTTGGGGATATTCTAACAATGCAATTTCTAAAAAAGTTTTAGATTATTTTTTAGGAGGCAATCATGAAATTAAAATACTCTTTTAAAAAAAGACATATATTGTATTTTCTCATTGTAATCATTTTCCTGTATTATTGGATATCTCTCCATCCTTTTGGCACATATCAGGCATATCCTGATAAACTATCGCCACAAAAAGAAGGGCTATATTTTTACGATATTCCCCTTGACCCCAAAAGTCCCTGGCCTAAATTCAGGGCTAACAGCTTACAAAATGGTAGAAGCGCTGTAAAACCACAGCATACCACATTGCATCCATGGGTTTTTAAAACAGGCAAAGGCATATTCAGTTCACCAGTAGTTGATGCACAGGGTACTGTTTACATTGGCTCGGCTGATCATTACTTTTACGCAATACGACAGGATGGCTCCCTTAAATGGAAAATTAAAACAGGTGAGATTATCGATTCTTCAGCGTTACTTGATGATAAAGGAATGGTGTATGTTGGCAGTGGCGATAGTTATGTGTATTGCATCAACAGAGAAACTGGCATTGTTGTATGGAAAAGTAAAGCTCACAGTGTAAAGGAAGTAGAGGAACAATTCAAGATTAAAACTTACAACCTAAACTGGTTTGAAGGCAATATTGGCATGTTGCCCGATGGAAGCATCATTGCTCCTAACGATAACTATCTGGTATATCAGATTAATCGCGAAAACGGTAATAGAATAACACAGTACCCTGTTAACGAAATGATATGGTCGCTCCCTGCTGTGAATACCAAAACAGGCAGGCTTTTCTTTGGCACACAGTTTATGGCACTAAAAAATATTTATTGCTATAACTATCGTACGCAAACCTTGGAATGGACAAATGGTGGACTTGGCTCTAATGCAGCATCACCACTTTTAACAAACCATGACAAAAACGGCATGGTCATCGTTGGGGGGTATGACGGCTATGTGCGAGCATATGCACAAAATACAGGCAAACAACTGTGGAAAACAGGCCTTCGCGATCATATCTATTCAAGCCCCGCACAGCTTTCTAGCGGGCTTATTATTCAGCCCTGCGCTGACGGCACCATCTATGCGCTGAATCCGGAAAACGGCACCATTGTGTGGGCATACGACACATTAGAGCCCATACGCTCTTCAGCAGCAGTTGATGGCAATGACATTATCTACGTTGGTTCTGGTGAAGGCAAGCTGTACTGCCTCAATCCTGATGGTACACTGCGGTGGTCATATTTGTGCATTGATGAAGACCGCAATGATTTAAACAGTTCCCCTGCACTGGGCCCAAACGGCATTTACATTGGTGGTGAAAATGGCGGCGTGTTTTTTGTTCCCTATGATTATCCCTTACACAATGCCAGCAAAGATAAAAAATGTTTTGTCGGAACAGGTGAAGTTCTTCCCGACAATGGCGTGTTTTTAGTCTATACCGATAAATTTGGCAAGCTATTAACTCAACCACCTGCACACATTGATGCAAATCAACCATTGGCCTTTACACTTTTTGTGCGCAAAAATGGCAACACAGTTAAATCCGCCATTGACAGGGATTCACTTGCCATATCAATTTCAGGCAATCCCAGGCATCGCTTTGATGTATCTGCCAACAAACAATTTTTTGTAATAACGCCGCAGGAAACCTGGGTTGGCCAGGATGGAGGTTCTATTACGATAACTATCAAAGGGACATACATCACGGGCATGCACAGGATTGGGCTTAAATTTTTTGGAGGCAGCAAAGCCGGAAGCTTCAATGTTTCATATTCGTTTGCGATAGCTCCTTACAAAGGCTTGTTGCCATACAAGCATCCGCAATTCACTGGCGACACACAGACCGTGTTTGAATTTAAACGCCTATCTGCACCAAACCCAACGATGCTTCCTTCCTGGAATCAGATTGGATTTGATTCACTTCATTATGTTGGCGGTGTGGTTAGCAAAACAGACGATGTGCTTGTCGTGTGGGTTGTTGGCGGGAGATTGCAGGATGGGAAAACTGTTATTGACCCCACCCTTGAAGCACGATATCCCTTATACATGCGTAGTGATGGAAGGTGCATTACTCTGTTTAACTATGATGGGTTCAAGATTAATTTCATTGGTTCGTGGGATATGCCTTTTGGGATGTATCGCCTATCAACACAAGCCAGCCCTTTAACAGGAACTATCGAACACTCCCCTGCCCTTGTTGCCATTGCTCTGGGAGATGAAATTGAATTTTACGGAAGATTCCTTAAGCTTATGGGAATGACCGAATTTGATACCGGGCACATGGCGGTCTTTGGCGGCTTGAATATGGACATACACGGGAAGGGAGTTGGACCCATGCCAAAAGGAGTGGGCTCTGTGATATTTGAAAACACAGCCACTGCAATCACAGCCAAATTTAAAAATTCATCATTAAAGAAAAGCCAGCATGTTTACAGCATCATGGTTGTAGATGCTACAACCGGTAATCCTTTGCCACTGTACTATACCAAACGCACACACGTTGTATCCCACAATGATATTGTTGAGGAAGTTTCTATTGAATTTGGCAAAGGGCAGGTAAAGGGCATGGTGATTGCATATTGCATTGTTGATACATACCCTGTAGCGGCAAAATCATTACAGTTTTAGAAACTTTTAAAAAGCAAACAATCATGTTTTATTTTAGTTGCTGATAAAACCACATTTATCTTAAAGTATATTTGAGTAGTTTTACAATACACCTTTAATTTTTTCTCTTGCAATTGTAACAATCATTTGCATTACTTTTCTTAATTGTTTTTAGTATAAACAATACTTAATACTTACACATGGATTAGTTTATTGTAATTTAAAATAAATTTTTTATAGAAAGGATTCCTACTATGAATTGGCAT
>Ga0101944_10004356_pt1 | contig 17724 bp, 14 predicted proteins | sample DewCreD2012metaG_FD_75245 | JGI IMG/M metagenome (GOLD analysis project Ga0101944, IMG submission 75245) | Hot spring sediment bacterial and archeal communities from British Columbia, Canada, to study Microbial Dark Matter (Phase II) - Dewar... ... | reverse complement strand
CCCGGCAGCGTGGTAGAAGCCGGCGAGGTCATGCCGGCGACGCAGCGCTTGCCGCCCTTCGGCCGGTGGAGCGGTGGCCGGCGCCAGCGCGCGGCGCCATGACGACGGCGATCCATCCCATTCCGAACCGGATCAACCTGGTGCTGTGCCTGGCGCTGCCGGTGGTGTGCGCCGGCGCGCTGCACCAGGCCAGCCATGCGACCACCGGGTGGCAGCTGGCGCTGTGGGCGGTGCTCTTCGGCTACGCCAACAACACGGTATTCAGCCTGCTGCACGAGGCCGTGCACGGCATCCTGTTCAGCCACCGGCGGTGGAATGACGGCATGGGCAGCTGGCTGGCGTGCTGGTTCCCGACCGCGTTCGGCATGCAGCGGGCATTCCACCTCGCGCACCACCGCCACAACCGCACCGACGGCGAGTTCTTCGACGGCTTCTATCCCGGCGACCACCTGCTGCTGAAGCGCCTGCAGTGGTACGGCATCATCACCGGCGTGTATTGGCTGCACAATCCGCTCGCGTGCCTGCTGTGGCTGGGCTGCCCATGGCTGCTGCGCCGGCCGGGCCTGCGCGACGCCACGCGGCAGCAGGTGCGCCAGCATGGCGCGGCGCACATGCTGGCCGCTTTGGAGCGGCTCGATCCCTGGCGCAGCCGCGCCGAGGTGCTCCTGATGGTGCTGGTGCAGGCGGCGCTGTGGTGGTCGCTCGATCTGACGCTGATCGGCTGGGCGGCGTGCTACGGCGCGTTCGCCGTGCTGTGGGGATCGCTCCAGTACGCCGACCATGCGTTCAGTCCGCGCAGCATCCGCGACGGCGCCTGGAACCTGCGCGTCAGCCTGCCGGCGCGCTGGATCTTCCTCAATTACCACCACCACCTGGCGCATCATCAGCACCCGACGCTGCCGTGGCTGCACCTCGGACGGATGATCGATCCGGCCGTGCCGCGGCCGAGCTTCTGGCGCATCTATCTGCGCATGTGGCTGGGACCGCAGCCGGCGCGGCAGCCGCCGCCGGAACGCGATGCCGAACTGGAACGCGCGGTGGATGCGCCGTTCAGACCGCCCGGCGACGACGCCCGATGAGCCAGCCCAGCACCGCGCCGACGGCACCGGCGATGCCCGCGGCGATCAGCGCCAATGCCGCGCCCCATGGATATCCACTGCCCCGTTTCATTCTGACCGACCGCGGATTCTACCGCCCCGCCGCCCAAACGCACAGCCCTTTTCGCCCCAAGCGCCGCCGCGGCCGCATTTGTGCTTTCCCAGTCCTGATAAAACTGCTAAAGATCGCCCCTCAAAGCACAAAGAAGGAGTCGCATGACACGCCAGGAGATCGTCGCCAAACTTCGGGAATCCATGCGGAAAGCCTCCGCCGCCAAGATTCAATGGGAGACGGTAACCGAGGAAACCCCCATCGCCAGCCTCGGTTTCGATTCGCTCTCGATCCTGGACTTGATCTACGATCTGCAGCAGGATTTCAACCTCGAGTTCGAACCCCAGGAACTGGCCGGCGTGCGCACGGTCGCCGAACTCGTGGACTTCCTCGCCGCCAAAGGCGCATGAGCTACCCATACCACAACGGAGATTGAAACCATGAAGACCGCCGCCGCCGTCGCTGCCGCCGTTTGCGCAGGAGCCCTCGCCCTGCTGGCCCGTGCCCAGGACATCACACCCGAAGTCGAAACGCTCTTTGTCGAAGCGCTCTCCTCCGCTTCCAATATCGCAACCTCGGCTTCCGAACCGGCTGAAGCTGCGTCCGACGCCGTCGCCGCGCCCGCCGGCCTCGAAGCCCCGCCGGCGGAAGACGGCCCCGCCGCCCCGAATCCGGAACCGGAGGCCATCGCCGTCGAACCCGCTGCCGCGGAAAACATTCCCGCCAACCCGAATCCGGAACCGGTGGGTGTCCCCGTCGAACCCGCCCCGGCACCGGTTGAAGAGATCACTGCCGAAACCCCTCCGCCGGCGGAAGCGATCCCCTCCTCCGAGCCGATCCCCGCGGTCACCGCGCCCGAGGTGGAGGAAACGGTCATCGAGATTTCCGAGTTTCCCGCGGCGCCCGCCACGCCCGCTGCCCCGCCGCCCGCTCCCGCGGCAGCCCCGGAACCGCCGCCCGCCGCCAAAACGCCGACACCGCCCGAGGAACCGCCCGCCCCGGCCGTCGCCCCGCCGCCGGCCCCCGCGGAGCCGGAAGAAGGCAAGCCGCCCTCCGCCCGCCAATACCGCCGCGCCGTGGAAGAAAACCGCGCGCTGCGCGAGGAACTGGCCAAGCTGCGCGACGACCTGAAAGAGACGCGCCGCCGCTCGGCCGATCTGGAAAAACAGCTCGCCGACGCCCAGGAAACCTCCGGAACCAAACGACTGACCCGCCAGCTCGAGGAGAAAGACAAGGAGATCGCCGTGCTGCGCGCCGCCGCCGACGCGTTCCGCAAGCAGGCGCAGGACGAAGTCAACCGCGTGCGCCGCGAAACCGAGGTGCAAGTGCGGCAGGCCGTCACGGTCCAAACCGCCCTGGACCGCCAGATCGAAGACCTGAAGACCGAAGCGGACAAGAACCGCGATACCCTCGCCCGCTTGCAGCGCCAGATCGCCGAACTGGAGAAGAACCGCCGGGAGTTGCTCGACGCGGTCAGCGAGAAAAGCGACGAGATTCTGGCCCGCGATCGCGAACTCGCGCAGGTCAAGAGCGAACTGGCCGAAGCGCGCCAGAAAGCCGTCCAGGATCAGGAAGCCACGCTCGATCAAGCCGACGAAAAGATCAAAGCCGCGCTGCGGGTCCAGGAAAGTTTGAAGCGGGACCTCGATGCTCTCACGGAACAAAAAACCCGGCTCGAAACGCGCGTGGCGGAACTCGAACAGCAACTGGCCCAGGCGCGCTCGGAGGCCGCGGCCCGGCCCGCGCCCGGCGCCGCGGCGCCCCGCGCGGAACCCGTCGCCGAGGAGCTGCCCACCGAGACCGCCGCCCTCCAGCAGCGGGTGCTCGATTTGCAGGCGCGCGCCGAGCAACTCACGGCCCAATGGCAGGCCAAGGAAGCCGCCTATGCCGAAGCGGCGGCCCGGCTGTCGCGCCTGAAGGAACTGGAACAGGAAAACGCCAAACTCAAGGAGCGCGCCGAGCAGGACGCCGCCGCGCTCTCCAAACAGCGCGCCCAGGCGGAAGAACTCACCAAGGCCAACGCCGAACTCAAGAAACAGGTCAGCGCTCAGGAAGCCGAAATCGAGGAACTGAGCGCCTTGAAGGAAACGGTCAAAGACGCTCTGACCCAGGCCCGCGACCGCCAGGAAAAGGCCGCGCAGGCCGTCTCGCTGCTGGCCGAGAATGCCCGCCTCAAGGCCGACCTGGTGCGCGCCGAGGCGGAAAAACAGGCGGAACTGACCCGCCGCGTCGAGGCCCTGCAGGAAGCCGACGAAAAACACCGCGCCGAAGTCGCGCGGCTGACCGCCAAGCTCCAGGAGGCGGAAAAGCAAATCGGCGAGCTGCGCAACACCCTGGCGGACAAGGACGCCTCAGTTTTCCAACGCGACCAGGAACAGAAGAAGCTCCAGGCCCAGCTCCGCGAGCGGGAGAAGGAACTGGTCAAACTGCGCGCGGCGGCCGCGGCGCCGCCGTCCACCCGCGCGGCTCCCGCCCCCGCGCCGGAGGAAAAGAATCGCATCCGCGCCGCCCGCGGCCGAATGGCGGCCAACCTTGTCGAACAGGGCCGCTACCGCGAGGCCGAAAGCGAATACCTCTACCTGCTGAAGCTGTTCCCCGACGACGCGGACGTGCACTACAACCTGGGCATTCTCTACGAAGACAAACTCAACGACCGCAAATCGGCCGCGGTGCATTATCGCGAATACCTGCGCCTCAAGCCCAACGCCGCGGACGCCGACCGCGTTCGCGACTGGTTGACGGCGCTCGAACTGAACTTGCGCTGACCGCCGCGCCCCGGGCGCGGCGCACCCCGCGCCCCGCGCCGACCGCGGAGAGAGACCGATACCGTGCGGCCGCGATACATCGCTGAATGGATCGGACTGCGCGCGGCCCTGTTCCTGGCGGACCGCCTGCCGCGCCGCGCCGCCACCGCTCTCGCCGCCGGCGCAGGGAGCCTCTGGTACGCCCTGGATCGCGCCCGCCGGCGCACGGCGCTGGAAAACCTCCGGCGCAGCGGAGTGGCCCCCGACCCGCGCGCGGCCGCCCGCATCGCCCGCGCTTCGTTTCGCCACTTCGGCGTTCTGGCCGTGGAATCGCTCCAGGCCTCTCGTTGCATCGACGCCTCCAACTGGCGCCGGCACGTGGGGCTGGATGCGCACCCCGCCGCCTGGGAACTGTTGACGGCCCCCGGCCAGGGCGTGATTCTGGTCTCCGGCCACCTCGGCAACTGGGAGGTCGCCGCCCAGATCGTGTCCTACCTCAAACCCGTCGTCGGCGTGACGCGCAACATGAACAACCCCTACACCGACCGGCTCATCCGCGCGCGCAAAACCCGCGACCGCTTCACCCTCACGCCCAAGCACGACGCCGACGCGCTGCGCTTTCTCTCCGTCTTGCGCCAGGGCAGTGTGCTGGCGCTGCTGATCGATCAATACGCCCGCTCCCGGGCCCTGACGCTGCCTTTTTTCGGCATCCCCGCCGCCACGCACACCTCCCCGGCGCTGCTGCACCTGGTCACCGGCGCGCCCCTCTGCTTCGGCTATTGCCTGCGCACCGCCCCCCTGAGCTATCGTTTCCACGCGGCCGCGCCCATCCGGGAACGGCGCAGCGGCAACCGCGAAGCGGACGTGCGCCGGATTCTCGAACGACTGACCCGCGAACTGGAAACGGCCATTCGCGCCGCGCCTGAGCAATACCTCTGGGCCCATCGCCGCTGGCGCGCGCCGGAAACCTGAAACGCCGCCCCGCGCGGAAACCACGCCATGAGCGCCTGCCAGCCAACGCCCATTGCCGACGGCGAAGCCGTCATCTACGACGCGGCCAACGGCGGGTGGCTCTGGTTTCGGCGGCCGCAGCGCATCCTGGCGGCGCGGACGCCGGCCGAGGTCTTGCCCGCGTTGGCCGCCGCCGAACGCGCCGTGCTCCAGGAGGACCGCCATGCCGCCGGCTTCGTCGCCTACGAGGCCGCGCCGGCCTGCGATCCGGCCCTGGCCGTGCGGCCGTGCCCCGATTTTCCCCTGGCCTGGTTCGCCCTCTATGACCCGCCGCTACCGCTGCCACTGCCCGAGGCGCCCGACCCGCCGGCCACCCCGTGGTCCTGGACGCCGTCGGTGACGCCCGAGGACTACGCCCGCGCCCTGGCCGCGATTCGAAGGCTGATCCGCGCCGGCGATACCTATCAGGTCAACTACACCTTGCGCTTGCGCGCCCCGCAGCGCGAAGACCCCTGGCCGCTCTTCCTGCGGATGGTCCAGGCCCAGGGCCCCGGTTACGGCGCCTTCGTCCGCGCCGGCCGCTGGACCGTTTGCTCGGCCTCGCCCGAGCTGTTCCTGAGCCGCGACGGCGACCGACTCCTCTCCCGCCCCATGAAGGGCACCGCCCCGCGCGGCCTCTGGAGCGCCGCGGACCGCGCCCAGGCCGAGGCGCTGCGGCGCTCGGAAAAGAACCGCGCCGAAAACGTGATGATCGTGGACATGGTGCGCAACGACCTGGGCCGCATCGCCGCGCCCGGCTCCGTGCGCGCCGAAGAACTCTTCCGCGTCGAACGCTACCCCACCGTCTGGCAGATGACCAGCGCCGTGAGCGCCGCCACCGCCGCGGACTGGCCGGACATCTTCCGCGCCGCGTTTCCCCCGGCCTCGATCACCGGCGCGCCCAAGGTGCGCACCATGCAGATCATCGCCGCGCTGGAAACCGATCCGCGCCGCGTTTACACCGGCGCCGTGGGTTTCCTCGCGCCGCCGCGCCGGGCGCAGTTCAATGTGGCCATCCGCACCGTGCTGGCCGACCGCGCCGCGGGCGCGGCCGAGTACGGCGTGGGCGGCGGTATCGTCTGGGATTCCGAACCCGCCGGCGAATGGGCCGAGTGCCTCGTCAAAGCCCAGGTTCTGGATCGGCCCGCGCCGCCGTTCGCCTTGCTGGAGACGCTGCGCTGGACACCCGAGGAGGGCTACCGCCACCTGGAACGCCATCTGCGCCGGCTGGCCGAATCCGCCGCATACTTCGGCCGGGTCTGCGATCCGGAGGCGGCGCGCGCGGAACTGTTGCGGCGCGCGCGCTCGTTCCCCGCCGCCGCCCGCCGCGTGCGGCTGCGGGCCGAACCCGACGGCCGGCTCGCCATCGAGGAACAGCCCCTGGCGCCGCTGCCCGCCCCCTACCGGCTGCGGCTGGCCGAGCAACCCGTCAACGCGCGCGATCCGCTGCTCTATCACAAGACCACCGCGCGCGAAGGGTATGAGCGCGCCCAACGGCAGGCGCGCGCCGCCGGCGCCGACGATGCCCTGCTCTGGAACGAACGGGGCGAAATCACCGAATCCTGCATCGCCAACGTCATCGCCGAAATCGACGGGCGCCGCCTCACGCCGCCGCTGCGCTGCGGTTTGCTGGGCGGAGTCGAACGGGCCGCGCTGCTCGAAGCGGGCGCCGTCACGGAAGGCGTCCTGCGCGTCGCGGACTTGCCGCGCTGCGCGGCGCTGTTCCTCTGCAACTCCCTGCGCGGTCTCTGGCCCGCCGTCTGCCCGCCGCTCTGGCCCCCGACGGCGCGGCCTTGAACCGCCTCTCCCGCCAGCGCGCATTCCCCCTACCCAACGGCCGAACAATTCGCTATTGTGGCGGCATGAACATCGAAACCCGCGACCCGCGGCAACATTACGGGGTGCAATGCGCCGCGCCGGCGCTCGAGGGCCGCCTCAGCGCCGTATTCTCCCTGTCCAACGGCCTGCTGGGACTGCGCGGCACCCACGAGGAATGCCCCGCCTGGGGCCGCCCCGAGTTCTATGTGGCCGGAACCTACGCCGACGCCCCGCCCTCCCTGCTGGGCGTTCACGATCCCGACCACATACTGACCCATCCCGAGCGCATCGCCCCCGCCGCGCTGGCGGCCGCCGAGCCGGACGCCATCCAGACCCTGCCCAACCTGCCCTTTCCGATCGGACTGCGCATCGAGGTGGACGGCCAACCGTTTGCCTTCGAGACCCACAAGATCCTGAGCGCCGAACGCGTCCTGGAACTCGACCGCGCCCTGCTGCGCCGCACGCTCGTGTTCCGCGACGCCGCCGGACGCCGCACCCGCGTCGATACGGTCCGTTTCGTCAGCCTGGCCGATCCGCACCTGATCGGACTGCGCGCCGTCGTGCGCCGCCTGGACCATCGCGCGCCCTTGGCGCTGCGGGGCTTTCTGCACGAGCAAGTCGCCAACGCCAACGGCGTGCGCTTGTGGTCGCCCGGCGCGCGCCTGGAGGACGAGGACTTGCGCGGTCTGGAATGCGTCACCCGCGGCACGGGCCTCTGCGTGGCCATTGTCCAATGCCAGCGCCTCGCCGGCACGGCCGACGAGCCGGCGCTCGAGCTCTTTGCCGTGGCCGGCGAACTGCCGCTGGCCGAGGCGCGGCGCCGGGCCGAAGCCGCGCGCGCCCGCGGTTTCGAGCGCTGCGTTGCCGAGCACGTGGCCGCCTATGAACGCGAGCGGCGCGCGGCGCGGGTGGAGTTCGACGGCCTCCCGGCCACCGTGCAGGGCTTCAATTTCGCCCAGATGCACCTGCACATGGCCTTCAGCCCCATCGCCGAGCGCACCGGCATTCCGATCAAGGGGCTGACCGGACCGGGCTACCGCTTCTGCAATTTCTGGGACATGGATTTTCACATGTTTCCTTACTACCTGCTGACCAAGCCGCGGCGCGCCCGCAAGCTGCTCGAGTACCGCTACCGCCAGTTGCCGGCCTACCGCGAGAACGCCCGCCGCTGGGGCGCCCGGGGCGCTCAGGTGCCGTGGGAGACCAACACCCGCGGCCGGGAGGAAACCGCGCCCTGGCTGTGCCTCCAGGACCGCGAAATCCATATCTCGGCCGACGCCGCCCGCATGTTCCTTCTCTACGCCGAAGCCACGGGCGACCGCCGCGCGCTCCCGGAAATGGGCGCCGAGTTCGCCTTCGAAACCGCCCGCTTCTACGCCTCGCGCCTGCGCTGGAACGCCGCCCAGGCCCGCTACGAACTGCCGGACATCGGCTGCCCGGACCAGTACCACACCTTTGCCGACAACAATGTCTTCATCTCGCTCATGGCCCAGTGGAACCTGGCATGGGCGGCCGAGCTGTTCGAGCAGCCGGAAAACGCCGCGGCGGCGCAGCGCGTCGGCGTCAGCGCCGCCGAAGCCGCGGCCTGGCGCGACCTGGCCGCCAAACTGTACATCGTCGCGCCCGACGCGCGCGGCATTGTCGAGGAGTTCGACGGCTACTTCCGCCTGGAGCCCGACCTGCACGGCGTCTGCGAAACCTACTGCCGCCACTCGCAAGCGGTGAAGCAGCCGGATGTCCTGGCCGCCTTCATCCCCTTCGAGTCGCGCTACAGCCCCGAAATCCGCCGCCAGAACTGGCGCTACTACAGCGCCCGCACGCTGCACGGCTCCTCCCTTTCCCATCCCGGAATGGCCTATGCCGCCGCCCGCTGCGGGCTCACGGACGAGGCGCTCCACCACCTGCACCAGGCCTGCCGCGTGGACCTGGACGACCTCAATCTGGACGGCGAACGCGGCGTCCACGTCTCCGCCGGCGCCGTGGCCTGGTGCGCCGTGGTGCACGGCTTCGGCGGCCTTGACGTCACGGCCGCCGGTCTGACCCTGCGCCCGAACCTGCCGCGCCAGTGGAGCCGGCTGGCCTTCGCCGTGCACTGGCATTTTCAGCGCGTGGATGTCGAAATCACCCCGGAGGCCGTCCGCGTGGCCGTCGGCGGCGAGGAGCCGGGCGCCGTGCCGGTGCGTATCGGCGCGGGCGATTGGCATGTGGTTTCCCCCGGCCAGGAGTGGAGTCAGGCGCGATGAACCAGCCATTCGATATCGTCTTCCTGGGGCACATGTGTTACGACGAAATCCAGCCCTTCGGCGGCATGCCGACGACCGCGCCCGGCAGCGCCGTGCTGTGCGGCGCCATGGCGGCCGCGCGGATCGGCTGCCGCGTCGCCGTCGTCACCCGCATGCATCCCCGGGACGGCGGGATGCTCGATCCGCTGCGCGCGCTGGGCGTCCACTGCATCCTGATCCCCGCCCCGGCCACGACCCGCATGCGCGTGGTTTACCCCTCGGCCGATGTGGACGAGCGGGAGGTGACCCAAACCGCCAACGCCGGTTTCATGCAGCCGGACGACCTGCCGCCGCTGGCCTGTCGCTACGTGCACCTGGCCGGCATCACCGACCGGGAGTTCACGCTGGACCTGATGCGGAAACTCCGCGACCGGGGCTACCGCCTTTCCGCGGACATGCAAAGCTTTGTGCGGCAGGTCGAGCCGGAAACGGGCCGCATTCGCTTCGCCGACGTGCCGCAGAAGGCCGAGATCGCCGCCGCGCTCGAGCTCGTCAAGCTCGACGCGCTCGAAGCACGCATTCTGACCGGCGCCGACAACCTGGAAACGGCCGCGCGGCAGGTTGCCGCCTGGGGCTGTCCGGAAGTCGTGATCACCCGCGCCGACGGCGTGCTGGCCCACGTGCGCGGCGAGACCTTCTTCGAGCGCTTCACCAACCGCAGTAACGTCGGCCGCACCGGCCGGGGCGACACGACCTTCGCCGGCTACCTCGCCCGCCGGCTGGACCACCCGCCGGCGGAGGCCCTCAAGTTCGCGGCCGCCTTGGTGTCCATCAAGATGGAATCGCCCGGCCCCTTCGCGGGCAGCCTGCGCGACGTGTTGGACCGCCTGGCCGCCGCCCCGGCCGCCGGCCTGACGCCGCCGACCTGAAGGCCGCGGCCCGTCGCGCCGGCCCTCGGCGTTGACCGCGGCGCGGAAGGCCGCCGAAAACATGATCCCCGGCTGCCAAACCATTCGGATCAGGACCGACGCCGGGCTGCCGCGCGACGCCGCGGCCCCGCTGATCGTTTCGGCCAGCCGCGCCACCGATATCCCCGCCTTCTATGCGCGCTGGTTCGTCGAACGTCTGCGGCGCGGCTACGCCCGCCGCGTCAACCCCTTCAACCGCCAGTCCCAATACATCTCCTTCCAGAACGCGCGCGCGGTGGTGTTCTGGACCAAGAACCCCAGGCCCATGTTTCCGTTTTTGTCGGCAATCGAGCAACGCGGCTTAGGCTACTACTTCCAGTTCACGCTCAACGACTACGAGCGGGAAGGCCTGGAGCCGGGCCTCCCACCCCTGGCCGAGCGCATCGCCGCCTTCCAGGAACTGGCAACCCGCCTGGGTCCCGAGCGGGTCGTTTGGCGCTGGGACCCCCTGCTGCTCACGGAACGTCTCGACCTGGATGCTCTGCTGGAGCGCCTCTCCCGCGTCGCCGAACAGCTCCGCGGCTATACGCAACGGTTGGTCATCAGCTTCATCGACATCGCCGCCTACGCCAAAGTTCGCCGCAACCTCGCCCGCGCCAACGCCGCCTGCCGGGAATTCACGCCGGACCTGATGCTCGAAACCGCCCGCCGTCTCGAACGCCTGAATCGCGAGTGGCGGCTGGACATGGCCGCCTGCGCGGAAGACATCGACTTGACGGCTTACGGCATCGAACGCGGCCGCTGCATTGACGACCGCCTGCTCCGGCGGCTCTTTCCCCAGGATCGCCCGCTTACGGAATTCCTGGCCGCCGGCGCTCGTTCTCCGCGGGGCCTGAAGGATCGCGGCCAACGGCCGGGCTGCGGCTGCATCGTCAGCAAGGACATTGGAATGTACAACACCTGCCCCCACCTCTGCGCCTACTGCTACGCCAACACTTCGCCGGCCGCCGTGGCGCGCAACCGCTCCTGGCATGACGAGCATGGAGCTGCGCTGGCCTGAACGTCTCCCGGCCGCCCCCAGAACCCGCGGCCGCAAGCGACGGGAACGGTCAGGAAGCTCCTGGGATTCCGTTGAAACCCGCCTCTGAAGGACGGCGATGGCGATGGCGATTGCGATTGCTCTTCCCTGCCCGGCGCGTAGGATATACCGCCAATCCCTGCTCGAAACGGGTTGCATGAAAACCGGTCTTGCCATGGTTCTGGCCGCGCTGTCGAGCGCGGCCGCCGCGCGCCCCGCGGCGGCCGAGTCCACCGCGCGGGAACGCCATCTGGACCTTGTCCAGCGGCTCCACGAGCAGCAGCGCCAGACGGCCGCGGACCGCGCCGACGTCCTGTGCCTGCCGGGCCTGCGCGCCGACCGCCAAACCCGTCAGGTGCGCGTCCTGGCCGAAACCACCGCCCTGCGCCCCGGCGACGTCGTGGAGTTCCTGCTGATCGGACTGCACAGCGGTCACGACTACGAGGCGCTCGCCGTTTCCTTCGCCAAACCGAGCGACGTCCATCGGGCCCTGGAGTTCATCGGCCTCTCGCCCGGCCGCGGCGCCGACCCCGCCAAACTGCAGTTCCGCCCCCGCGGCGAGCGCGTGCTGGTCTCCTTCCGCCCCTTCGCGGAGGCTGACCCGCCGCCCGCCCCCGCCGTGCGCGCCGAGGACTTGATCCTGGACACGGCGCGCCGGGCCACGCTACCGCGCACCGGCTTCGTGTTCATCGGCTCCCGCCGGCTCCCCGCGCCGGACAACGCGGCCGCCGACTACGCCGCCGACCGCCGCGAGCCCGGCTCCATCATCGCCAATTACAACGAGGCGGAATCGGTCCTCGACGTGCCGCGCGAGGCGCCCCAGCAGGAGGTTTACAACCGGCAGGTCGCCGCCGCCGGCTTCGCCTTTGGCGCCAACCGCCTGCTGGAAGTGCTGATGGAACCCGAGTATCCCGACGGGCGACAACGCTGTTTCGATGCCGTTCTGCGCGCCGCGCCGGCGGCCGATCCGTCCGCCGCCCTGCAAGCGCAGGCGCTCGACGACGCCGGGCGCGTGCTGAACGCCTCGCCCGCCCCCGCCGCCGCCCTCGAGGCGCTCATGGCCGCCGTCCGCGCGGGCCGCACGCCGTTCGTGAAGGTGCAGTTCGACGAGCGTTTGACGCTGGGCGCCGTGCGCGAACTGTGCGCGGCGTTGAACCGGGTGGACACTGACGAGGGCCTGTGCGTGGACGCTCCCGAGGCGGGTCAGCTCTACTACCGCGCCTTCCTGCCCAATGAGAAATTTCGGGATCGCGCCGGCCGCCTGGCGCAACCCTGGGAACTGCGCTTCACGCTCCGTCCCGAGGGGCCCGCGGCTACCCTGACCCAAATCGAACAGGTTTGGCACGACAACGAGGTGCTTCCCGAGCTGCGCCTGCAAGAGGCGTCCGTGCCCGCTCCGCCCGCGCTGCGTCAGGAACTCGACCGGCGCGGACCGGGACTGCCCGTGATTCTGGCCTTCGCGCCGGCCAACCTGACCTACGGCCAGTTGCTCGGCTTCATCCGCCCCGTACTCGACACCCACCCCACCGTCCACGTGTTCGTCGAGCAACCCGGCCCAGCCGCCGCCTCCGCCCCGACCGCGCCGCCCCGGCCCTGACGCCGGCGCCGCGCGCCGCGCGCGTTCAGGGCGTCACCTTGAACACCTTGTCGTGCTCGTGAACCTTGCTTTGCACGACGATCCCCACCGACTGCCCCTGCTTGGCTGCGCTGACCTTAAGGTGCTCGATCTGCATCGACTCCACCTGCTCGGTCAAGTTCGTCGTGTGCCCCTGAATATGAATCGTATCGCCCACGGCCAAATCTCCATCCGTTAACCGTATGGCGGCCACCCGAATCTTGTCGAAATAATGCGTCACCACCCCGATCAGCGTTTCGGCCATAAGGCACCTCCTTGTTCTGTCCGCGAGTATGCCCCTCGCGGCGGCCAATGTCAACGCCGGCCGCGGCCGGTGCCGCATTCGGATGGTTCCGTTGGGAAATCGGACACGCAACATCGAACATCCAGCGTCGAAGTCCGAAAGTCTGACGTTCGATGTTCGATGTTCGGCGTTCGATGTTGGATGTTCGGCGTTCATTCGGTTTAGGTTTGACGCTCGGCCGCGGATCGGCTAAAGTTTGACGCATCAAACTTTGGAGGGGTTCCGTCATGCGGGCGCTGTCCGCCGCGCAGGAAGATTACCTCGAAACGATTCTGGCGCTGGTCGAACGCAAGGGCGCCGCCCGCGTCGGCGACATCGCCGCCGCCCTGGCGGTGCACAAGTCCACCGTGACGGCGGCCTTGCGCGGCCTGTTGCGCAAGGGCTTGATCCACTACGCGCCCTACGCCTCGGCAACGCTCACCGACGCCGGCGCCGGCATCGCCCGCCGCGTGGCCGACAAGCGCGTCTGGATTCGCCGCTTCCTGACCGATGTGCTGCTGCTGGACGAACGGCTCGCGGAACGTAACGCCTGCCGCATGGAACACGCGATCGACGGCGAGGTGATCGCGCGGCTGACCCTTTTTGCCAAGTCCGCGCGCCGGCGCGGAAGCCGCGGTCGGGACCGCTGCCGGCGCTTTGCCGGCGCGGTGCGCGGCCGCGGCCGACCCGCTGGCGGCGGCGCGCGCGGGAGGCCGGCATGACCCCGCTGTCCCAACTGGCCGAAGGCCATACGGCCACGATCGTCGCCATCTCGGGCGGCGTCCGCCTCCGGCGCCGCCTGGCGGCGCTGGGCCTTCTGCCCGGCGCGCAACTGCGAATGCTGCGCAACCACGGCCCGGTCATCGTCCTGCTCCGCTCGGATCGGCTGATCCTGGGCCGGGGCGTGGCCAGCAAAGTGCTCGTGGCTGCGGCAGCGGGCGCGCCCGCCCCCAGCGCGGCCAAACCCTCATGAACGACGCCCCCCTGTCCTCCCCGAGCGCCGCGCCCCACCGCCTCACGGTGGCCCTGGCCGGCAATCCCAACGCCGGCAAAACCACGCTCTTCAACCGCCTCACCGGCGCGCGGCAACACGTCGGCAACTATCCCGGCGTGACGGTCGAAAAAAAGGAGGGCCTGTTCCGTTACGACGGCCGGGAAATCCTCGTCGTGGACCTGCCCGGCACGTACAGCCTGACCGCCGCCTCGCTCGACGAACGGGTCGCCCGCCAGTTCATACTGCACGAGCGGCCGGACGTCGTCGTGGACGTGGTGGACGCCTCCAACCTGGAACGGCACCTGTATCTGGCCGTGCAGCTTCGCGAGCTGGGCGTGCCCGTGGTGCTGGCGCTGAACATGGCCGACCTGGCCGACGCCGCGGGCTGCCTCATCGATGCCCCCCTGCTCGAACGCCTGCTCGGTCTGCGCATCGTCCGCACCGTGGCCCACAAAGGCGAAGGAGTGGCCGAGCTGCAGGCGGCCATCGTGGAAACCGCCCGGCGTTTCCCCGGCGGCGGTCCGCCGCGGCCGCGCTACGACCGGCGCGTCGAAGCCGAAATCGAGGCCCTCGCCGCCTTGCTGGCCACCTTCGGCCCCCCGCCCCCCGGCCTGCCCGTTGAGTGGACCGCCCTGAAACTGCTCGAAGGCGACGAAGACGTCGCCCGCGCGGTGCGCGCCCACCTGCATGCTCCCGCCGCCTTGACCGAGGCCGTCGCCGCCGCCATCGGCCGCCTCGAAAAACACTTTGGCGACCGCGTCGAAACCATCCTGGCCGACCAGCGCTACGGCATCATCTCCGGCGCCTGCCAGGAGGCGGTGCGCCGCAGCGCCGCCCAGCGCCACTCCACTTCCGACCGCATTGACGACATCGTCATCAGCCGTCCGCTGGGCTTGCCGATCTTTCTGTTGCTGATGTATCTGGTCTTCCGCCTGACATTCGGGTTGGGGGACCCGCTCGGCGCACTGATCGAGCGCGGCTTTCACTGGGCCGGCGGCGCCCTAGCCGCGGTCTGGCCGGGACCGCGAGACAGCGCCTGGCTCTCGCTGCTGCGCGACGGCGTGCTGCGCGGCGTGGGCAGCGTGCTGGTCTTTCTGCCGAACATCCTGCTCCTGTTCGCCGCCATTGCCGTGCTGGAGGATTCCGGCTACATGGCCCGCGCCGCGTTCGTCATGGATCAATGGATGCACCGCATCGGACTGCACGGCAAGAGCTTCATCCCACTGTTGCTGGGCTTCGGTTGCACGGTCCCGGCCGTCATGGCCACCCGCGTCCTGGAAAGCCGCCGCGATCGGTTGGTGACCATGCTGGTCCTGCCGCTGATCAGTTGCGGCGGCCGGCTCCCCATTTACACCATGCTGCTCGGCGCCTTCTTTCCGCCGGCCTGGCGCACGCCCATGCTGCTGGGCCTCTACCTGTTCGGGGTCGCGCTGGCCCTGCTGCTGGCCAAGCTGCTGCGGTCCACGCTGTGGCGCGGCGAAGAGCCGCTCTTCGTCATGGAATTGCCGCCGTACCGCCTGCCCACCGTGCGCGGCGTCCTGCTGCACACCTGGGAGCGCGGCTGGCTGTTCGTGCGCAAGGCCGCCACCGTGATCCTCGGCCTCTCGATCGTGCTCTGGGTGCTCACCTCCTACCCCAAGGCGCCGGCGCATACGCTGGCCGGTTTGCCCGCCGACCAAGCGCGGGCCGCTCAACTCGCCTACTCGGCCGCGGGCCGCGCCGGCCACGCGCTGGAACCCCTGCTGCGCCCGGCCGGCTTCGACTGGAAAGCGGCCACCGCGCTGCTCGGCGCCTTCGCCGCCAAGGAAATGTTCGTGGCGCAAATGAGCATTGTCCACGCCGCCGGCGACCCCGACGCCGCTCCCGCCTCGCTCCATGCCACCTTGCGCCGGAACTACACCCCGCTGCAGGCGGTCGCCATGCTGCTCTTCTGCCTTATCAGCCTGCCCTGCGTCATGACGGGCGTCGTCGTTGCCCGCGAGTCCGGCGCCTGGCGCTGGGCCTTGCTACAACTGTCCGGCCTGACCCTGCTGGCGTATATCGTCGCCGTCGCCGTCTATCAAACCGGCCGCGCTTTAACACTGTAGAAGATGGCTCGTCAGTGAGGAGCCGCGCAGCCAGATTCGGCTGTCATCCCCTTCAAAAAACGGTCACGACGGACCCAGACCCTGTGCAGAATATACACACAAGCGCCTGGAGCGGCCTCCCTGACGCAGCGCCTGGCCGGCCCGCCTACGGGGCGGGCGGAGGCGGCGCAGGCGGAGCAGGTGGAGCAGACGAAGCAGGTGGAGGCGGCGGTGGCGGCGGCTGCCTGCGGTCCCCGCCCGTCGCCCGTCGGCCGGCTTCGCGCCATTCGCCGACACGATCCCGCATCCGCTCCCGAATCCGGTCCTTCAAGGTCTGGATTTGTTCCGGCGTCAATACCGCGCGCACCGCCAGGACACTCTTGACTTCCAGCTTGGCCATTTCGATGCGCAGCTTGCCCGCCTGCTCCACGCCCTCAAGCAAAGCCGTCTCATCCGGGGATTCGGATTCGAACAGCTTGCGGTTCTTTTCCTCGGCCTCCCGCAGTTTTTCGCTCAGTTCTTCCCGCGGCGTCTTGATTTCCTCCCACAGCGCCTTCAGCTTGGCCGTCTGTTCGGCCGTCAGTCCCAGTTCCTCGGCAATTTCCGGATCCGTGGCCAGCCGACTCAAAAACCGCCCCAGCAACATGCCGCTCCCGGCCGGCGGCCCGCCCCCCGGCGGAACCCGCCGTTGGTCCTGCGCCCAGCCCGCCGCTGCCATGGCCATAACCACGGCCGCCACCGTCGCCACCATCCTCGCGCTCATCGCCCGCACCCTCCTTGGTTTCTTCCGCCCGCGACGCGCAGCCCGCGCACCGCCGCAGTGCGCTGCCGTCCGGCGCCGCCCACGGAAATCCGCCTGCCTGGCTTTAGCTCAAAAAACGCAATCCCCGCTTCATTTATTGGAGCAAAGCGCATCACGCCGCTCTTGACAACCCGAAAAGATCGCGAAAAAACCCCGCCTCTCTTCTATGGCGCCCACTTTTCTGTTGCCCGCCCGCCGGCGCTGCGCTTGAATGCGCGCCATGTCCGGGGAAGAGAAGCTTCGACGGCTGCTGTCGCTGCCCGCGGCGGCCGTCGCGGCGCTTCCACACCGCTTCGAACCCGTGAAGCTCACCGTGACGGGCCAGTTCCCGCTCGAACTCCTCGCGCGGGTGCTCAGGCTCAAATCCTTCCTCGCGCAGGTTGCGGCGTTCGAGTTCGTCCAGCGAATGGTAACCGAGCATGCGCAGCAGGGCGGGGTTGGCCATCACGATCCGGCCCCCGGGGGTGGTGCGGTAGATGCCGAGAGGCGCCGCCTCGAACAGGTTGCGGTAGCGCTCCTCGCTCTCCCGCAGCGCTTCCTCGGCGCGCTTGCGGCCGGTGATGTCGGTCATAATGGCCAGCACGCCCTCGATTGCGCCGCCGGCGTCCCGCAGCGGCGCGGCCGAAAGCGTGGCCACGATCTGCTGGCCATCCTTGCGCCGGCGGACAACCTCCATGCCATGGAAAGACTTGCCTTCCAGCACCAGCTTGAACAGGCGGCGGCATTCATGGGATCTATCCGCCGGCACCGTCGGGTCGGGTCCTCCCAGCACCTCGGCCGCGCGCCAGCCGAAAATGCTTCCGGCCGCCGGATTCCAGCTCCGCACCTCGCCGTTGGCGTCGAGCACCAGAATCGCCGCCGGGGAAGCCTCGATGATCGCCGCCAGTTGCTGGTTGGAGGCGCGCAGCGCCTCCTCGCGCTCCTTGCGCCGCGAGATGTCGGTCAGTACGGCCACGGTGCCGGAGGGCCGTCCGTCCTCGAACAGGATGCGGCTGAGGCGGCAGAAGAACGGAATGACCCCGCCAGAGGCGGTCTTCAACCGCAATTCACCCTGC
>Ga0101944_10004355_pt1 | contig 17725 bp, 14 predicted proteins | sample DewCreD2012metaG_FD_75245 | JGI IMG/M metagenome (GOLD analysis project Ga0101944, IMG submission 75245) | Hot spring sediment bacterial and archeal communities from British Columbia, Canada, to study Microbial Dark Matter (Phase II) - Dewar... ... | reverse complement strand
ACTACCGCTGCGCGTGGCTGCGGCGGCTATCGCAGCAAAGCGGTCTGCCGCTGGTGGCGGCCGGGGATGTGAGGTTCCATGTGCCCCAGCGGAAGCGTCTGCACGACGTGCTCACCGCGATCCGCTGCCACACCACGGTCGCCCAGGCCACCGGGCATTTGCTGCCCAGCGCCCAGTGGCATCTGCGGAGCCTGGCGCAGCTTGAGGCTGCGTATGCCGCGCTGCCCGACGCCCTGGCCCGGACCGAGGAAATCGCGGCCCAGTGCACATTCTCCCTGGACGAGCTGCGGTATGAGTATCCCGAGGAACTCGTCCCTGCGGGCAAGACGCCGGCCGCCTACCTGCGGGAACTGACGTGGGAAGGAGCGGCCCAGCGGTACCCTCAGGGGATTCCCCCGAAGGTCCAGCAACTGATCGAGCACGAACTGGCGCTGATCGCCGAGCTGAAGTACGAGCCGTATTTTCTCACCGTGTGGGACCTGGTGCGGTTCGCCCGCAGCCGGGGGATCCTCTGTCAAGGGCGGGGGTCGGCGGCCAACTCGGCGGTCTGCTACTGCTTGGGGGTCACGGCGGTCGATCCGGAGCGGATCGATGTGTTGTTCGAGCGGTTTGTCAGCCGCGAGCGGAACGAAGCACCCGACATCGATCTGGATCTGGAACACGAGCGACGCGAGGAGGTGTTGCAATACCTGTATGCGAAGTATGGCCGGCACCGCGCGGGCCTGACGGCCGTGACGGTGACCTACCGCCCGCGCCTCGCGATCCGCGAGGTGGGCAAGGCGCTGGGGTTGTCGCCCGACCTGGTCGCGCAGCTCGCCAAGACCGCGGAGTTCCACGACCTGGACGACGCATGGGAGCCGCGCTGCCGGGAGGCGGGGTTGGACCCTCGCTCCACGCTGGGCCGCCAGTTCACCGGACTGGTGCGGGAGCTGGTGGGCTTCCCTCGCCACCGGTCGCAGCATGTGGGCGGGATGGTCATCGCACGCGGCAGCCTGGCAGAGCTGGTGCCGATCGAGCCGGCCGCGATGCCGGGGCGGACCGTGATCCAGTGGAACAAGGACGATCTGGATACCCTGGGCATCCTCAAGGTGGATTGTCTGGCCCTGGGCATGCTCACCGCGATCCGCAAATGCCTGGAGCTGGTGGCAGCGCACACGGGGCGTCGCTGGACGCTGGCCGACATCCCCGAGGGAGACCAGCGCGTCTACGACATGATCTGCCGGGCCGACACGATCGGCGTGTTCCAGATCGAAAGCCGGGCCCAGATGGCGATGCTGCCGCGGCTGAAACCCCGCTGCTATTACGACCTGGTGATCGAGGTGGCCATCGTCCGCCCCGGCCCGATCCAGGGGGAGATGGTGCACCCCTACCTCCGCCGGCGCTGCGGCCAGGAGCCGGTAACCTACCCCAGCCCGGCCATCCAGCAGGTGCTGGAAAAGACGCTCGGGGTGCCGCTGTTCCAGGAACAGTGCATGAAGCTGGCCATGGTCGCGGCCGGCTTTTCGCCCGGCGAGGCGGACCAGCTCCGGCGGGCGATGGGGGCCTGGCGACGCCCCGGGCTGATCGACCAGTTCCGTCAGCGGCTGCTTTGCGGGATGCAGCAGCGGGGGCTGTCGGCCACGTTCGCCGAGCAGGTGTTCCGCCAGATTCGCGGCTTTGGCGAGTACGGATTTCCCGAGTCGCATGCGGCCAGCTTCGCCCTGCTGGTGTATGCCTCGGCCTGGCTGAAATGCCATTACCCGGCTGCCTTCGCCGCCGCCCTGCTCAACAGCCAGCCCATGGGCTTTTACGCCCCAGCCCAGATCATCCAGGATGCCCGCCGCCACGGCGTTGAGGTCCGCCCCATCGACATCCACGCCAGCCAGTGGGATTGCACCTTGGAAGGGTCAGCCGTGCGGCTGGGGCTGCGGTTGATCAGTGGCCTGCACCAGACGGCCGCACAGGCCATCGTCGCCGCCCGCCGGGAGCGACCCTTCGATTCCCTGGACGATCTAGCTCGCCGGGCCGGTTTGGGACCAGGTCAGGTCACGCTCCTGGCGGAGGCGGGCGCGCTGCGCAGCCTGATCCCCAGCCGCCGACAGGCGATCTGGCAGGCCTTGGAAGTCGAACCCCCGCAGCGGCGCTACCCTTTGTGGGAGCATCTGCAACCGCCCCAGCCGCCGGCCCCTCTGCCCGCTTCCCACCCCGTGGAAGAAGTCTTCGCGGACTACGTCGCGACCGGCTTTTCCCTGCGCGGACATCCCCTGGCCTTCTACCGCCAGGCCTTAAGCCGCCGCGGCACCCTCACAGCGGAACAACTAGCCAGCCTCCCAGACAAAACCCCCGTGCGAGTGGCCGGGCTGGTGCTCTTGCGCCAACGTCCGGGGACCGCCAAAGGGATCACTTTCGTCACCCTCGAAGATGAAACGGGCACGATCAATCTCGTGGTCCACCCCCGGATCTGGCAGCGCTATCGCCGCGTCACCCTCGGGACCGCCGCCTGGCTGGTCCATGGCCGGCTGGAAGCGCGGGACGGCGTGCAACATGTGATCGTCCAGCGGGTCAGTGACCTTACGACCCAGCTCGCAACCCCACCGGTCCGTTCCCGCGACTTTCGGTGACGGAACGGCTGGCTCGGCTCCGATGCTCTATTTTTTTGAAAGCCCCAAAAGCCCGCCCGGCTTCGAAAACCCAAGGCCAGCAAGCATTTTTGATGTTTTTATTGACTCCCGCCGCTTCAAAAACCCTCGCTCGATGTCTCCTGACCGCACAAAACGACCGACATATCTAGGACATATCTCTAGAGCATCTTTGCCATCACTCCTGAGCCCGCTTGGACCAACTCTTGCCCCATATGGACGCCCTCGACTCGTGCGAACCGCGAGCTCGTAGCCCGACTGACCGGCTGGAAAAGGGAGCGGTACGATCCACATAGATTGAGACCGGCCAACAGCGGCCGGTTTTTTCAGACCGGGTTTGTGACAAGATTCACAAAGTAGGTTCTCAGTCGCAAATCCATACTAGTTTGTGACTTATGGAAGATAGCATCCTGCCGATCTTGCTGTTCATCGCCCTGGCGGTGGCGGCATCGGCCATTGGGGCGACTCATAAGATCAGGTTGAAGCTCGATTGGTCCGAACCGTCTGTTCTGTAAATCGGCATTGTGGCGGAATCCAGCTCCATGAAGAGCCTAGCCCTCGACCTGATATCACGCGTCGTATGGCAAGATGAGGGCGACGCCCACCGCGAACATCAGGAGGCTCAGGAAGGGGCGGTGCCCGAGCCCCAGGCCACGATGGAAGAGCCCGCGGCAGATTGGGAGGTTACGGGCCGCGGTACGGCCGGCCGAGACATGGACAGCGAGCCGCAACCCGCACAGGTGACCGGCGCCCCAGGCTGGGCAGACGTGGAGGCAATCAACACGGATCTGCGGGAAGCCGCGGTGTGTGACAGCGCGGACGACTACTGGGAAAATGTGGCTGATCGAGGGAGCCGACGATGAACGGCGAAGCGGACCGGCTGCTGGCCGAGCTGGCCCGCTGCGGGATCGAGCTTGGGCTTACACCCAATGGCAAGGCGCTGGCGATTCGCGGACGCGGCCCCGGCGGGCCTGCTGACCGAAGCCCGCCGACGGGCCGGGGAGCCAGCCCAACGCTGTGACAACGAGCCGCGAATGGCCCTCCGAAAGTGGTGGCACCCGAGAACCCCCACACCCCCCAACAAGGGTGGTTTCGGACGGGGAGATGCAGGTTTCGACTTTTCTCAGGGGAAAAACGAAAAAAAACGGCATCCATGCAGCCAGCAGTCACACCCGAAAACGCAGGGCCAGGCATACCCCGGGAAGCTATGGTGGCCGTCCTGGATGGAGGTGTTTCACCGCAAGCTTGAACAAGCGAAACGGGAGCCGCGGCTAGTGGTGGCCGAAGGGGATCGTGGCGTGCCAATCTTGAGCATTGAAGCAACCTGCCTGTCTTGCGGCTGGGTGGCCGGCCTGGTGGCCTGGCCGTGCTCGAGCGGCATGACTTTTGTCATGTGCGGGGCCGGTTGTCGCGGCGCGGAGGTTTTCAGCGCCTTGAACAGGCTGACCAAGTGAGGGGGCGAGTTTCGATCCCGTAGGCTGGGTTCCGACAGCAAAAGGAGGTTTAACCGTGGCAAGTATTTCGCGCGACCAAGGGAGGGGAAAGGCTACCGAGTGCAGTTTACTGGGGCGGGTACCCGCCGCAAAACATTAAGGCTTCCCATAACGGACCGGCGGGGCGCTGAGGCTATAGCCCGCCACATCGACGCCTCGATCGCGGCCCCGTTGTCTGGGCAGCCCTTGAACCGCGAAACCGCCTTGTGGCTGAGCCAAATTGCCGCCCCCTCCGCAAGAAGTTGGCCAAGCTGGGGCTGACGGAAGCACGCGACGCGAGCCCCTGCCTAGGCGAGTTTCTGAAGGGCCGGATCGGGGTCCGGCGAGCGAATTACAAGCCAGCGACGGTTGTTTGTTGGGAACAGGTTGCCCGCGACTTGATCGGCTTTTTCGGGGCCGGCTGCCCCTTGGATCGGCTGAATGCCGACCAAACGGAGAAGTTCCGACAGTGTCTTGTCAGCCGGAAGCTGCGAGATAGCACGATCTGCCGGCGGCTTCGGTACGCCAAGTTCTTTTCCGCAGAGGCGGTGCAGCGGGGTTACCTGGGGCGCAACCCGTTCGAGCATGTTAAGCATCGGGAGGGTTTCGCCATGGAGAGGCGGGCCTACGTTTCTATAGCCGACACGCTGCGGGTAATGGAGGAGGCCCCCAACGTCTGGCGGCGGTTGATGATCGCATTGAGCCGATTTGCCGGCCTGCGATGCCCCAACGAGACGTTTAGCCTGCGGTGGCAAGACGTGAATTGGGAAAAAGGAATCTTGCTTGCGACTTCCCCTAAGACGGACCATTTGCCAGGGAGGGGGCGAGGGCTGTGTCGCTGTTTTTGGCCCTTCGCCCCAACCCGGAGGAAGCTTGGGAAGCGAGCCCCGAGGGGGCCGTTTACGTCCTGCCCGAAGAGCTTCGCCATCGGACCAAGGGGGCGAATGGGTGGCGAAACGCCAACCTAAGAACGATCTTGAACTGAATCGTCCGGCGAGATGGCTTAACCCCCTGGCCCAGGGCCTGGCATTCCTTGAGGGCATCCTGCGAAACCGACTTAGTGCAAGCCTTTCCGCTGCCCACCGTGGCTAAATGGATTGGAAACACCCCAGCCGTGGCCATGCGGCATTATGTGGATGGAACCGACGCTGACGTCGAGCGGGCAACGGCTTGGGTTCCGGAAAAACCGACGCAGCAACCGCGGGCAACCGTGGGCAGTGTACGGAATGCCGTCACACAATCTGAGGAATTAAACCATACTTAGCTAGTCATTTCCCCATAACTGCGGGTACAATACCCCTCGTAAGTGGTCAGGGGCGGAATCGAACCGCCGACACACGGATTTTCAGTCCGTTGCTCTACCAACTGAGCTACCTGACCGTGGATTCTCCCTAGACTTTTCCACCTAAAAGTGGCTGTCGGTAAATCGCGAAATGGCTATGACTAGGCAGTATACGACCATGAAACCAAGTCATCAAACCAAGTAACGGCAAAAACGGCTAAGGAGTGCAACCCAACCTGCTACGGAGCTGAAGGAAGCTGGCGACAGTGCACTGTCGGCGAGGGGAACTGCATCAAGCACATGCGGCAGATGGCACCCCGCCAACGTTGCAAGGCCATCCGCGGCAAGCAACCGCCGGTGGGCCCTCCCAGTGGCGTTATCTTACACCCACGCAGGCCGATCGCAAATGGGCAAGGCATTCAGTCGCAACGACGAGATGAGGGCTTCCCCAGTCCGCTGCTGCGCACAGTCGCTGCGGGAAGCTACGCTATAGAGATACCGCGACGATGGGGATGCGGCGACGATGGGGATACCGCGATGGAGCGTCGAAGCGATGTCACCTCGTGGAGGGCCACCTTCTGGGGCAACGCATGGGCGAGTCCTCTCGGATGGCCCTGGGCGTGCGGTTGGAGGAGCGGTCTAACTGAAAAGCAGGAACATTGGCAATTTTTCTGCCGAGAGAACTGACAAGTCGCCTTCGTGTGTGCGGGTTGCCGCATGAATGACGCCCTGGGCATTCTCGAAGTGACCGGTCTGACGCCAGCGATGGTGGCGCTGGATGTCATGGATAAAAGTGCGTCGATCGTCGTACTCCAGACGGAGTCGAACGATTTCTATGGGGTTGTGATCAAAATCACCGGCTCGCAGGACTCGGTGGCCACGGCCATCGCGGCAGGTCAACAGACGGCCGAGCGGATGGGCGGCAAGCCGGTGGTGAGCATCTTGAGCCGGCCGGACCAGCGAGCCTGGCCGGCCCTGGAAAGCAAAGTCGAGGTCAGCCCGTTGATCCAGCAGGCGATTGTGAAAACGCCGCGTCGGCGGGCCAGCAAAGGTGAGGAGCAAGCAGCCGTGGCGGAGGAAGCATTCGCACTAGGGTTCATCGAGACGCAGGGCTTCACCGCGGTCTTCGAGGCGATCGACAGCGCGTGCAAGGCGGCGAATGTGGAAGTCGTGGGGAAGGAAAAGCTGGGTGGCGGCTATATCACGGTCGTCATCAAGGGAGATGTGGCTGCGGTCAAAGCCGCGGTCGAGGCAGGCGTGGCGAAAGTCAACGGTCTGGGAAAGCTGATCGCCGGGCATGTGATCGCGCGGCCGTCGGCCGCGGTGCTCAGTTTGCTGCCCAAGCTGTAAGTGCGGCATCGCCAGCGCACCTTGGCCTGGCGAGGGTCGCGCTGGGGCAAGGAGCTCGCGAGGCGCTCGCGCTGCGGTCGGCAGTGCGCGGTGCCCCGCCATTTTGCCTCCCTGAAGCCGGGCTGAGGCATGTGCCGTGCGACCTGGGAGACACGCCACGTGGCCGATCAGCGCGGCAACAGCTTTTTGAGTTCGGCGTCCAGTTCCGCGGCGCTGATGTTGCGATGCACGACGCGGCCATCCTTGCCGATGAGGAGCATCGTCGGCAGGGTCAGCACGCCGAGCTGGCTGGCCAACGGGCTATCCAACCCGCCTGCTTCGTACAGGTGCGGCCAGGTGAGCCGCTGCTGCCGGACGAATTCGAGGGCCTGCTTCGGATCGCCATCCAGATTGACGCCCACAGGATAGAACCCTTGGTTGCCGTATTTGGCGACCAGCGCCTTGATCGTGGCCAGGTCTGGCAGGCAAGGCTCGGCCCAGGTGGCCCAGTAGTGCACGAGCACCACCTTGCCTTGGAGGCTGGCCAGGTCGAGCGTGCGGCCATCCAGGGTTTTACCGACCAAGGGGAGCGGTTTGCCGACCGACTCCAGCCGCCGCTGGGCGCCCAGCGCCTTGATTTTCAGATCGGAACTGGGGAAGTCGCTGGCGATCCGCCGGAACCAGTCGAGCGCCTCGCTGGTCTTGCCGGCCAGTTCGGCACTGATAGCGAGCTGCAACATCGCCTCGGCCGCATCGGGGCTTTGCGGGTAGTCGCGGACGAACTGCTGGAGCTGTTCTTGATGCTCGCGGTGGACTTTTTCCAGGTCGGCGTCGGGCTGGGAGAAGCCCAGGTGATACTGGGCGGTGAGCAGTCGGAATTTGACGTAGGGCACCAGCTCGGCCGCATCCTGTTCTTGCGGCAGGCTCTCCAGCAGCTTTTGCAGCCGGCTGGCGCCGCTGGGAAATGTCCCGGCTTGCACGGCTGCGGCGATGGTTTCCGCATACTGTTTGATCCACAGGCTGCGGTCGGCAGGCGGGGCGACCGCGACCATCCGCTCCAACAGGTCGGCGCGGCGGGCGTGCAGTTTGCTTTGGTCCGCCGGTTTGGCGGCGACGATCTCTTTGTCCAGCCGCTCGAGCTCTTCCGCCAGCCGGCGCAGCTCGGGGCTGATCTGGCCTGCGGCCGGCGGCAGTACGTCGGTCTCCGGGCGTGCTGCGAAGGAGGCCTGGAAGAAGTAGCCGACAGGCGGCGTGGTCCCCTCCGGCTGCAAGCTGCGGGGCAGGTCGATCAGCCGCCACGCTTCGCCCACGCGGACCAAGGTCCCCACCACGAGCTGGCCGTGCTTCTTTTCGGTTTCGACGACCGCGGTGACGTTGTCATACACCACCAGGTCCTTGGCAGAGCCGTCCGTGCCGGCAGGGATCACTCCCGGGCGGTTGGCTCCGAAATGCACCCATTCCGACTTGGCGGTGACGACACGCTGACGTGCCGCTTCTTGCGCAAACTGCTTGGCGGCCGCCGCGATGCGTTCTTCCAGCTCGGCGGCCTGGCGGCCGCCCAGCCCCAGCGAAGCCAGCTCCTGCGGCGAGAGCAATAGCAGGCGGAACCGCTCGAGATCGCGGTCCCTCAGCGCGGCGACCAGCTCCGCCGTGACCTCCTCGGCCGAGATCACCTTCCAGCCGTCGATCCGACCGTCTTCATCGCGGTCGATCCCCCAGCGGGTGCCGGCCGTGCCCAGCCAGCGATACTGATCCGCCTTCCCGTTGAAGTCGCCATCGATATCCCGGTAGACCTCGATGCCGTCCTTGTAGTAGCACCACTGGTCCACCTTGTTGTCGCCGTTGGTGTCCAGAAAACGCCGCAGGACCTGCCCAGCTTCGGTGCGCACCACCCAGCCGCTCAGCCCTCCGACCGCCTCCACGTCGACCACACATCTGGCGATCTCCGCTTTGGACGGCAGATCGTATTCCACGTCCTTCTGAACGGGAATCAGACTCAATGCCTCCTGCGGGGTCGGTTTCGCAGCCGCCGCGATGGCGGCCACTCCCATCACGCCCCACAGACCGCTCAGCCACCCTGCCCAAAACGCGGTTCGCGTCATCTGCATCCCTCACTGCGTTCGACCGGTACACGCCTCGTGCTGATTCTATCGGCAATCCCGTTTTTGCTCGGACATCAATTCGCCCCGCCTGCCAGGCAAGCGGCTGCTCGTCCCTCATCGCACGCCGATAGCCACCCCTCGCAATAGGGGTTCCGTGATCCGAATGGGCGAAAAGCGGCCCGAAAAAATGAGCCTTGTCGGATGCCAACTGGTCGGATGATGCAAAAATCGTTAAGCTAAGGGGCCTGGGGGCTTGTCGCCGCGGCGGTCCCTTCTCCCCTCTTGACCGGTGGGTGGCACATGGCACGTAAGGTCCTCAATCGCAAAGAGTTACGAGAAGAAGTCGAGGCGGCGGAAGCACGGGAGGCGCTCACGGAGGGCGAAGAGTCCACGGCGAAGAAAGAAAAAGCAAAAACTGAGAAAAAACCCGCCAAACGAAAGAGCCGCAGCAAGACGGCCGAACCGGAACGCCGCAAGCTCTATTGGGGTGTCTTCAACCAGGCCGGCAAGCGGATCGCTCTGTTCGATTTCACTCAGCGGAAGGCGGCCGAAGCCAAAGCGAAAGAACTCAGCGAAAGTGGCAAGAACGTCCACTTCGTGATGAAGGTCAAGGAGGCGATCACCGAATAGGTGATTGTAGGGGGGACCGCGAGGAACCTGATCGGCACCTCGTGGGCAGCCCACGTTGGTAACCAGGTGTGCCGGCAGCGGGGCTTTTCGTCCACTCACGCCCAGTGCCGCGCGTCGGCTGCTGTTGCTCCACCCGTCTGGGGCTTGGGTTGGCTCGCGTCGTGATGCCCCCATGTCGTGGTCGGCCAAAGCGCCTCCCAGACCCACACCAGCGTCATCCGCAGCGGGCGCAGCCCCGGCGCCCAGGTTTCGACCACATCCAGCCGCTGGGCGACTTGGGGCAGCGCGATCACCAGCTCGTCGACGGCCGGCCGGTAGGTCTGCCAATGCTCCGGCAAACGCGGCGCTTCCAGCAGCAAGTCCGCGGGGTGCCAGGGCAGCGACGCCCCTTCGATGGCAGGGAGGCTCGCCTCGCCCTGCGAAGGGTGCATCGGGGCGGTGGGACGGCGGGCGATGGCCACGGCGGGCAGATGCCGGCGTGGCGGACCGCCAGATCCGTGCCGATGCGTTGGCGAACTGCTCGCGGGGCGCTGCGCCAGCACCGGGCGTTTGGAGTCCAAAGCGGCATTGGCAAGCCACATGGCTAGCCCCACCAGGAGCAAGCTTGCCGCCAGCACGGCCGCGCCTGTTCTGACGTTTCGGGCTGTGGTGGTGGGTTGCGCACAGCCGACAAGTCGCTGCCTCCGTGCCTCAGCTTCGAGCACCGCCACCAGGCGATCCTTGGCATCGTCGCCCGAAGCCGGCGGCAGGGTGCAGCGCAATAAATCCAGCAGTCGACGCTGTGCCAGCAGCGTACTGTAGCAATCGTCGCAGACGCGGGCATGGTCGAGCAGGATCCGGTCCTGCTCCGGGGCTCGGCGGGCATCGAGAACTGCTTGCAGTCGCGATTCAAACTCGTGGCAACGCATGGCTGGTTTCCGTGACGCCTTCTCGTTGTCGCATGCAGGCGAACAGCTCCTGCCTGGCCCGATGCACCCAGGTTTTCACCGTTCCCAGCGGCACACCTAGCGCGGCGGCAATCTGCTCATACGCCAGACCGTGCTCGTGAAACAACAAAAATGCCTCGCGATGTTGGGGGCGAATGCGAGCCAACGCCTGTTGCAACTCTTCGTTCAGTTCGTCCGCAGGGGCTTGGGAAGCGGCCCGATCGGGCAACGTCAACACCGCCTCTTCCGCCGCCAGCGGCATTTTGCGTGCAGCGAGCATCGTCCGGCAGCGGTTGCCCGCAATCGCCAGGACCCATGGCAGCATGTCCCGCTGCGGATCCCAGCGATGGAGGTTCCGCACCAAGCGCAGGAAGGTCTCCTGCACCGCATCTTCGGCATCCTGCCGATGGCCAAGCATCCGGTAACACAGCCCGAATACCGGCCCATAGAACCGCTGGACCAGCTCGCGCAAAGCGCCCTCGTCGCCAGCGAGACAGCGCCTCACCAGCCCAGCAAGTTCGCTTTGCAACGACGGACCCATCGCGAGAGGCGCTGTGACTTGCAGATACTACCGCGGACTGGCGACGCGGGTTTCACGTTTTTACACGCGGCCGGCCAAAAGCGCTCCCCGACGCCGCAAGCTGGCCAGTACGGCGGATCGCAACCCGACCGTCGCCTCCGCCGGGAAGTGTACCGGACGCGGACATTGTACCGCCGTTGAGCCAGACCCTCAGGATAGGCGTAAAAAATATTTGTTTTCTTGCGGCAATATCCTCGACCGTGCCTCGTGAGCCCTGCCTCGTGAGCCGAATGTGGCCGAGCCGGCCTGCTCACCAGGCTGGATGCACGACACCTCGGCGATACGAGCCCAGGCGACCGGTATCTCACCCTGGCGGCGAATCGAGGACGGGATTTCGAACGTGACCATTGTACCGATCCGTGCCAGATGGCCGATGATGACGATTGTGGCGAAGCGGATTGTTGACTTTGGTGAGAAACATTGATACCATTTGCCAGCAATCTGCGGTAGGTTTCACGTAAGTCGGTAGTGCGAGGGGGCTTCCTTATGAGAGCGGCCGTTGGCACCATTCCGGTACCCCGCGCTAGAGGTAGCGATTTGCCCCAGTTACGTGTTATTTCTCGAGAAAGCCAAGACTCGTGCGACAGCGCTCGGTCGCCGGCATCGGGCGAAGGGGCGGCACCTCCGTCCGAATCCCTGATATTGACGGACGAGCTGCGCGATGAGCTGGCCGCCGCCAATGCGGCCCTCGAAACGGCAGACCCTCAAGACATTTTGCGATGGGCTGCCCAGCGGTTTGCGCCGCGCTTCACGATGGCCACCGCGTTCGGCCCCGAAGGCATGGTGCTCATCCACATGCTGGCGGAAGTCGCGCCCCAGACACCGATTTTCAACCTCGACACGGGATACCAGTTTCGCGAGACGCTGGAGCTCCGCGAAAAGGTCCGGGAAAGGTACGGGATCGAGGTCGCGCTGGTCCAGCCCGAGACGACCGTTGAAGAGTACGAAAAACAGCACGGGGGGCCGCTGTATCGCACGAACCCAGATCAATGCTGCTATGACCGCAAGGTGAAGGTGCTGTATCGCGCCATTGCCGGGATGCACGCCTGGGCCAGCGCCATCCGCCGCGATCAAAGCCCTGACCGGGCAAATGCCCCTATCGTGGGGTGGGACAAAAAGTTCGGCCTGGTCAAAGTCAGCCCGCTGGCGAACTGGACAAAGCAAAAAGTCTGGGGATTCATTGAAAAACACAAAATCCCATATAATCCCTTGCACGATCAGGGATACACGAGCATCGGCTGCTGGCCGTGCACGCGCCCTGTGCTGTTGGGCGAGGACGAGCGGGCCGGTCGGTGGAGCGGTTTTGCGAAAAAAGAGTGCGGCCTGCATACGCAGTAGCTTGCAGCCTCGTTCGATGGCCTGCTGCGTGCACGAGAAGGGATCATGCTCGCCGTAAGATCGTGTTTTGTGGGCAGTGAGGGGAGGCCGACGCGGATCCGGCGATGATGGTTTCCGCGAAAACCCAATACGCGTGCATTGCGATGCTGGAGCTGGCGGCCCGGCAGGCAGAGCCCGAGCCGGTGCGCATCCGGGAAATTGCGGCAGCGCATGGCATTCCCTCGCGGTTTTTAGTGCAAATCCTCTTACAATTGAAAGCGGCGGGGTTGGTGCAAAGCGTGCGGGGAGCCGCGGGTGGCTATCGGTTGGCCCGTCCCGCCGACGAGATCACCTTGCTCGATGTGATGACCGTGGTGGACCCGCAATTGGGCCAGCCCGAACCAGAGATTGCGCAGCGACTTCCGACCCGACGGGTGCTGCACGAGGTCTGGCAGCAGGTGGCTAGGCAGCAGCGGGAGGTTCTGGCTTCTGTGACGCTGGCCGACCTAGCAGATCGATTGCGGGACGTGCCGGCCGGGATGTACTACATTTGACAGCCGGCACCCTGGTTTCCTCCATCCACTGGACGGTGCCCCATGCGGCGGTGTTGCCTCGGGGCGACTACCGAGGGCCGTAGTGGCAATCTTCGAGTACCCACGGTCGTGATTTGGGCAGAGAGGGCCGCGAGGAAGGGAAAGCGACGCGTGACGACGATTCTAGATCGCATCGTAGCCAGCAAGCGGCGGGAGGTGGAGGAAGCGAAGCGGCGGCTTCCGGCCGAGGTGTTGCGTACCCGGCTGGCGAGTCTGCCGCCGCCGCGCGACTTTTTCGGTGCCTTGGCGGCGGGCGGGCCGATCAAGCTGATTGCGGAAGTGAAACGTGCCAGCCCCAGCCGGGGCGTGCTTCGGGCCGATTTCGACCCGTGTGCGATCGCGCAAACGTACGCCGTGCACGGCGCCACCTGCCTGAGTGTCCTGACCGACGAGCCGTTTTTCCAGGGGAAGCTGGAGTATCTGTCGGCGATCCGGCAGGTCGTCGATGTGCCGCTGTTGCGAAAAGATTTTTTGGTTGACCGGTACCAGCTCTGGGAAGCGCGGCTGGCTGGGGCCGATGCGGTGCTGCTGATCGCCGAATGCCTAGACGATTGCCTTTTGCGGGCGCTGCACAACGAGGCGCTGGAGCTGGGCATGACGCCGCTGGTGGAGCTGTACGATCCTGCCAACTTACCGCGGGTGCTGGAGGCAGGCGCACGGCTGATTGGGGTGAACAACCGCGACCTGAGGACGTTCGAGGTGGACCTGGAGCACGTGATCCGCCTGCGTGCCAGCGTGCCGGCCGACTGCGTGCTGGTGGCCGAGAGCGGCATACGCACGCGAGACGACGTGCTGCGGCTGGAGGCGGCGGGCATCCAGGCGATGCTGGTGGGCGAGAGCTTGATGACCGCGCCCGATATGGGAGAGGCTGTGGATCGTCTGTTAGGACGGGGGTCGCGTCATGCCATCGCTCAGTGAACTGATCAGCACAGTGCATCACCTGGTGCGGACCCTCCTGGCTCTGGCCGTGCTGGCCGGCTTGACGGCGGTCGCGTACGTCGGTCACCGGGCCTATCAGGCGCAGCAGCAGGCCGCCGACGCCCAAGCGGCCGCACTGGCGCAGTCGCAGCAGGCGCTGGCCTCCGCCCAGCAGCAACTGGAGGAGGCGCGGCAGCAGATCGCCTCGCAAGCGGCGGAACTGGCGGTTCGCCAGGCCCAGATCGCGCAGCTCGAAGCTACAGTGCAGCGGCTGGAAACGGCCCTGCACTACCTGAAGATCGACCACCGCGTGGCCCGCTTCACCGCGATCGACCAGACGCGCGATGAAGCCACGGGGGAGATCAGCACGCTCGTCGAGTTCGTCGAACTGAACGACGAAGGGCATCCGATCGACACCCCCAAACAGTTCCGCATCCGCGGCGACATCGTGTACATCGACGGCTGGGTGGTGAAGTTCGAGGACAAGTACGTCGAGCAAGCCGACCTGGAACGCGGCACGTCGCTGCTCTTGTTCAAGCGCATTTTCGGCAGCGGCCAGAAGCCGGATGACGGCTACCCGCTGGACGAGATCGGCTCAGCCCCGCGTGCCTACGCCCGGGGCGGAAAAATGAGCGAATTCGAGAAGAAAATCTGGGACGACTTCTGGGCGATCGCCAACGATCCGGAGCGCGCCCGACAGCTTGGGATCCGTGCCGCGCACGGCGGCGCCCCGTTCATGAAAGTCGAAAAAGGACGCTCGTACCGCATCCTGTTGCGGGCCTCGGGAGATCCGACGATCGTCCCCGAGCCGCTGGCCGCCGCCAGCGGAGGCCAATGAGAACGCTTACCCCGCGCAATCCGGCAGTGTTTCGCCGGCATCGTCTCGGCGAGCCGCGCGCAGGGGTGCCGACAGGCTGTGCGCGCAGGCAGAGACTCGCGCCGCCCGTTGCGGCCCCTCGGCACAGCGCATGCGGCTGACCTCGGAAGGTGGTTTATTGACAGCGGTTGTGGAACTTTTCTAAATTAAGAGATTGACGGGCGGTGCCTCCCTTGCGGGGCATCCGCTCCCCTGCCTGACCGATTTGCCGTCCGTCGCGGGTGCCGCTGGTGCACACGCCGCGGAGGCGGTCCCGCCTGCCATCGGATGACTACCGTCCGACACTGCGGCTGCGCTGCCGCTGGGTTGAAAGGAGGCCTGAAGGTGCCTGCATCTCCCCTGCGTCCGTCTTGCTGGCTGACGGGTGCCCGTCGCACGATGCGCGCCCTGCTTGCCGGCGTCATCCTCGCCGGTTGGCTTGCGGCGCCGCTGGCGGCGGCCCCGCGCAGCGGCAAGGAGATTTATGCCGCCCTGTGTGCCCGCTGCCACGGTCCCAACGGCGAAGGCACCGAGGAGCATTACCCCGAGCGGCTGGCCGGCCAGCTCTCGCTGGGCGAATTGACCAGGCTCATCGACGAGACGATGCCGTCCAAAGAGCCGCACAAGTGCACGGGCGAGGATGCAGCGCGGGTCGCTCAGTACATCTACGAGACGTTCTATTCGCCGCTGGCCCAGGAACGGAACCGGCCGGCACGGATCGAGCTTTCGCGGCTGACCGTGCGCCAGTACCAGAACGTGGTCAGCGACCTGGTCACCTCGTTCCGGCCTGCCGGCACGGTCGATCCCCGGCGGGGGCTGAAAGCCGAATATTACAAAGGCCGCCGGTTCCGCTCCGACGCGCTGGTCGAGGAGCGGATCGATCCGCAGATCGATTTCGATTTCGGCACCGTCACTCCCGTGCCTGGCAAGACCGAGGACCACGAGTTTCTCATTCGCTGGGAAGGGGCCGTGTTCGCTCCCGACAGCGGCGAGTACGAATTCGTGGTACGGACGGAGCATGCGGCCCGGCTGTGGGTCAACGACCAGGAACAGCCGCTGATCGACGCCTGGGTCAAGTCGGGCAACGACACGGAATATCGCGGCACCCTCACGCTGCTGGGCGGGCGGATGTACCCGCTGACGCTCGAGTTCTCCAAAGCCAAGCAAGGTGTGGACGATTCGGCCAAGCAGAAATCGAAACCGGTCTCGCCGCCGGCCTCGATCCGCCTTTTGTGGAAGCGACCGCACAGCGTGCTGGAGCCTGTCCCGTCGCGCTGCCTTTCCCCCAGCCGGCTGCCCGAACGGTTCGTGTTGACTACGCCGTTCCCTCCGGACGATCGCAGCGTGGGTTATGAAAAGGGAACGGCCATTTCCCGCGCCTGGGACAATGCCACAACCGAAGCCGCCCTCGAGGTCGCCTCGTACGTGGCCCAGCGTCGGGCCGCCTTGGCACAAATCCGTGAGCGGCCTCGGTTCGACATCGGCAGCCCCAGCGGTCGTACCTTCCGCCGCAGTCGGGAGGGGTCGGACACGCCCGACACTCCCGAGCAACGTCAAGAAAAATTGCGAGCTTTCTGCCGAACTTTCGTCGAGCGCGCTTTCCGCCGACCGCTCGATCCGCAGCAGGCCGAGTGGTTCGTCGATCGGCAGTTTGCGGAGGCCCGAGACGAAGAGACGGCGGTCAAACGGGTCGTGCTGCTTGCGCTCAAATCGCCGCGCTTCCTCTATCGCGAGCTGGGAGGCGATCCCAACGACCCGTTCCATGTGGCGTCCCGTTTGGCGCTGGGACTGTGGGACTCGCTGCCGGACCAGATCCTTTGGGACGCGGCGGCCAGCGGCCAGCTTGCCACACGCGAGCAGATCGTCGCCCAAGCCGAGCGGATGCTGCCCGACCTGCGCACTCGCTCGAAAATTCGCGAGTTTCTCTTGCAGTGGCTGAAGGTCGATCAGCCGCCGGACATCGCCAAAGACCGCTCCAAGTTTCCCGAGTTCGACGAGCACGTGATTGCCGACCTTCGAACGTCGCTCGATCTGTTCCTCGAAGACGTGGTTTGGAGTGACGCCTCCGATTTCCGCGAATTGCTACTGGCGGACTGGCTTTATCTCAATGGCCGGCTTGCCCAGCTCTATCGCCCTGACCTTCCGCCCGACGCGCCATTTACCAAGGTGCAGGTCGATCCAGGCCGGCGGGCTGGCGTGCTCAGCCACCCTTATCTCATGGCCGGCTTTGCCTACACGGCGACCAGTTCCCCAATCCATCGAGGGGTGTTTATTGCGCGAAGCGTGCTTGGTCGGTCGTTGCGGCCGCCGCCGGAGGCGGTGTCCCCCTTGCCGGTCGAGCTGCATGCCAACCTGACGACGCGCGAGCGGGTTGCGCTGCAAACGAAGCCGGAGGCCTGCCAGTCGTGCCATGCCATGATCAACCCGCTGGGGTTCACGCTGGAGCATTTCGACGCGGTCGGGCGGTTCCGGGTGGAAGAGGCGGGCAAGCCGATCGACGCCTCGGGGACGTATCGCACGCGCAGCGGCAAACTGGTCCATTTCAACGGAGTTCGCGACTTGGCTCAGTTTTTAGCCGACAGCGATGAAACCCGCTCGGCATTCGTCGAGCAACTGTTTCACTACTTGATCAAGCAGCCGATCATGGCGTACGGTCCGTCCATGCTCACGGATTTGCGAAACTCCTTGGCTCAAAAGGAGTTCAATATCCAGAAGCTAGTGGTCGATATCGTAGCGGCCGCAGCCGTGGTGCCGGTGGCTAACGGGCCGGCGGAGAGTGCGTCCGTCAGCGGCGCAGCCGCTCGTGCGGTCGAAAGCGAAGCGGGCGGGCGACCGTGACCCGACCGTGGGAATCGGCCATGGGGAAACTTAGGATTGTTTAGGTTGAAACAAAAAAACGGATCTTTGTTGCTGACACTGAAGGAGGTGCCGCATGACTCGTTCCCGTCGTGAGTTTTTGCGAGATTTGGGGATTAGCGCGGCGGCGCTGCCCTTCCCGGCGGCGCCGGCCCCCGTCTATGCGCTGGCCCTCGCCACCGAGGACCGCAAGGACGATGTCCGCCTGACCGCCGCCCTGGCGCGCCTGGCGGACTGCGGCCTCCC
>Ga0101944_10004354_pt1 | contig 17727 bp, 15 predicted proteins | sample DewCreD2012metaG_FD_75245 | JGI IMG/M metagenome (GOLD analysis project Ga0101944, IMG submission 75245) | Hot spring sediment bacterial and archeal communities from British Columbia, Canada, to study Microbial Dark Matter (Phase II) - Dewar... ... | reverse complement strand
AGAGCACAATCTTGATGTGATAAAGACGGCTGACTACATTATTGATTTGGGTCCAGAGGGCGGCGATGCAGGCGGATGGGTGATAGCGACAGGCACGCCCGAAGAAGTGGCGGCTGTCGAATCTTCGCATACAGGACGTTATCTTAGGAAGGTGCTTGGGATTGAGGGCGGCGCAGAGTCGGCTCGCAGGACGCGAGAACCTGCGGAGGTAGTCTGATGCGCTCTATGGAGAGTGAATGATATGCGATTTTTTCTAAAACTTTTTGGACGTGGGAAGAATGGGGAAAAGATGTCCAGCGATGCGGCTTCGCCGCCCAAGCCGTGGAAGCTTACGCCTATTGAAGCGCGGATGCGAGCAAAGATGATGGTTGCTTCGGCTAAGAAACTGGGTGTTGAGCTTGATTATTCGCCTGAGAGCCTTGAAAAAATTGATTTTCTGATAGATAAAGAGCGTGAGACCGGCGTCGGCGCGACAAGTGAGATGCAGCAGGTGCTTATTTCTCTTGGCGCTTATGTTGGAGAGGTTATAGTGCGTGAGCTTGATGGCATTTGGGCATTGAGCGAGACCCAGCCCGCGCAGGATCCGCTGGTTGTGGTTGTTGGCGGTAAGTATGCGATTAATGTCATAAGTTCTGTTTTCAGGCGCTTTTTGATGGGCGAGCCTCATGGGGCGGCGCGCACGTTCGAAGAATGCAGAAAACTGGCTTCTATGTAACGTTTTGGTTGGTAAGTCTATCGGATTTGTTGCAGCTATGCTTTCAGCCAACTTAAAACAAAAAATCTCTAATACTCCCACAAGCCCAGGGTGCTACTTGATGAAAAACTCCCACGGCGAAATTATCTACGTGGGAAAGGCGGTTGTTCTTCGCAGCAGGATTCGCAGCTATTTTCAGAAGCAGGGCAGAGATGTTTCTGAGAAAGTAAGGCGGATGGTTCGCGAGATAGCGGATTTTGACTGGATTGCTACAGATTCAGAGGTCGAAGCTCTTATTTTAGAATCAAACCTCATCAAGCAGTATCGCCCCTATTACAATGTGCGCCTGAAAGATGATAAGAGTTATCCATATATATGTGTGACCATGAAAGACCGCTTTCCTCGCCCTATGTTTATACGCAAGATCAGGATGTCTGCAGACGACGGCAATCTGTATTTTGGTCCTTACTCGAATGCCGACGCAGTGCGTGAGACGCTTAGGTTGATACGAAAAGTTTTCAGGGTTCCCTGCGGTTATAAAGACCCTGCTCAGTCTAAGGGGCGCGCATGTTTGTATCGTCATATTGGACAGTGTTTGGGTCCATGCGTTGGAGCTGTTACAGAAGCCGAGTATGAGCGCACAATACGTGAAGTTATTCTGTTTTTGGAAGGACGTCAGGATAAGCTGATTAAGGATCTTCAAAAACAGATGGAAGACGCCGCGGAAAAACTTCAATTCGAAAAAGCGGCGCGGCTTCGCGATCAGATTCAGTCGCTTAAACAGGTTATGGAGCGGCAGAAGGTTGTTTCTACTAAACTGAAGGATCAGGATGTCATCGCAGTTGCAGCCGAAGACGGGGCGTCGGTGGCTGTGGCTTTGTTTATACGCGGCGGAAAGTTGGTTGGTCAGGAGCATTTTATGCTCGAGGGTGTCTCGATTGAGGATATGCGCGAGAGCGTTACCGAGTTCGTAAAACAGTATTATCAGGCTGCAGCTTACGTGCCGCGTGAGATAATTTTGCAGTGCAGCATATATGAACAGGATGTTATTGAGAAGTGGCTGAGCGGCAGGCGAGGCGGCAAAGTGGTCTTGCTCAGTCCTGCGAAAGGTGAGCGGCGGAAGATTTTGGATATGGCGGTGAAGAACGCTGAAACTCTGCTTGAACAGGTTCGCCAGAGCAGTGAACTGGATCGCTCTCAAGTTGAGACTGAACTTAAAGAGTTGCAGTCGGCGCTTGGTCTGCCTGTGACTCCCAGACGAATCGAGTGTTATGACATATCGAATATTATGGGTGCTGAAGCAGTTGGAAGCCTTGTGGTTTTTGAAGATGGCAGGCCGCTCAAGTCTGATTACCGAAGGTTTCGCATAAAATATACGCCCGAGAGACCAGATGATTATGCTATGATGCGCGAAGTGCTCACGCGGCGGCTTACTGGAAGACTCCGGCAGTCCGAGAAGTTTGCCGAACTGCCGGATTTGATTGTGGTGGATGGCGGACGCGGACAGCTAAACACAGCGCTTCAGGCGCTTGCTGATGCCGGAGAAAGAGTGTCAGTAATTGGGCTGGCAAAAGAATACGAGGAAGTATATATGCCGAACGCGGCGCCGCTTATGCTTCCAAAAAACTCACGGGCGCTTCATCTTCTTCAGCGGGTGCGTGATGAGGCTCACCGGTTTGCTGTCGAATATCACAGGAATCTTCGTTCGCGGCGGATGGCAAGCTCAATACTTCTTGAAGTGCCTGGTATAGGCAAAGCAAGGAGAAGTGCTCTGCTTAAACATTTTGGATCGCTGAAGAAAATAAGGGAAGCTTCTTTGGATGAAATAGCTTCAGCGCCTGGGATGAACCGCCCAGCTGCTGAGAAGCTATATAAATTTCTGCATTCTGAATGATCTGCTGAAATCGGTTTGAGTTTCATCTTTTAAGTCCTCTGCTTTCTTAGTTTTCGCCTTCGGTTTTCAGGGATAGTCCGAGGGCGAAAAATTTTTTCACTTTTTTTCGTTTTCCTCTTGACAGAGCCAAATTTGGCTGGTAACATTCCATCACCGGTAGAAATTGGTAAAATCTGGGTTTTTATAGAATGATTTTGGTTTTTGCCGGATAATTATTGGGTAGGAATGGTAAATTCCGCGATTGGAGAACGGTGGAGTGTTCGGCGGGTGTTCGACTCACAGGCTTGATGATGTAGGAAGGTTTGTTCTGCCGAAGAGATTTCGACTTTCTCTTGGCGAGAGCTTCTTCATCACGCGCGGCATCAACTGCTTGCTGGTCCTAACGCAGGATCAGTTCCACAGCATTAAAGAGAAAGCGCTTAAGCTTGTGGGACCTGTTGAAGCTCTTTTCAACCCAGCCGTAACCAGTATTTACCATCATTTGTTCTCTGAGTTGGTAGAAGTGCGAGTTGATGGGCAGGGCCGCATTCAATTAACCCCTGAGCTTAGATCGCACGCAGGCATTGATAGAGACTTGGTGATAATAGGGGTTGGAAACTGGGTTGAGATTTGGTCTGTTGATCGGTGGGAGGATTATAAGAAAAAGAGCTTGACGCCTGAAAACCTGGTTGATGCCGCCCAGCTTGTTTTTGGAAAGAAGGATGCCGGTGAGTCTGATGGAGGAGTTCCATCGTCCGGTTCTTCTGAATGAGACTGTTGAGCTGCTTGTGCCGCGTCCAGGCGGAGTTTACGTTGATGGAACGCTTGGGTCGGGTGGTCATGCAGAGGCGGTGCTGGAGCGGATTCAGCCAGGCGGCAGGCTGATCGGGATTGATCGAGACGAGGACGCTTTGGGGTTTGCGAAGCGCAGGCTGTCGCGTTTTGGTGACAGTGTGATTGTTGTAAAAGCAAATTTTGCTGATGTTGAGAGTGTCCTTGCTGAAGTGGGTGTTGGAAAAGTGGATGGGATGGTGCTGGATTTGGGAGTTTCGTCATACCAGCTCACCGGTTCGCCGGAAAGAGGATTCTCGTTCACGCTGCCTGGTCCATTGGATATGCGTATGGACAGGGCTGAGCCGCTTACCTGCGAGCAGGTTTTGGCTGAGCTTTCAGAAGAAGAGCTGGCGGATTTGCTTTACCGTTATGCAGACGAGCGGTGGGCTAGGCGGATAGCCAGGGCAATAGTTGAGCGCAGAAAAGTTTCGCCGATAAAGACTACTACTGAGCTTGCGGATATAGTTGCGAGCGCCGTGCCTAAAAGGTTTCATCCTAAGGGAGTTCATCCGGCTACTCGCACTTTTCTTGCTCTGCGCTGCTATCTAAACAGAGAGATTGAGTCGCTGGAGGCTGGTCTTGAGGCAGCAGCGAGAGTGCTTAAGGTAGGCGGGAGGATTTGCACGCTCAGCTACCATTCGACTGAGGATAGGGTGATTAAAAAGTTTTTTGCTCGTGCCTCCGGAAAGTGCCAGTGTGCGCCGGGGGTGCCTGTTTGTACTTGCGGGGCTGAAAATCGGTTTATGAAAGTTCTTACTCGGAAGCCGATTACACCAAGCGAAGTTGAAATTAGCGAAAATGTCCGCGCACGGAGCGCTAAGTTAAGAGCGGCAGAGAAGACAGCTTGCTATGGATTGAGAGGGTGATGTTTTAATGGCGACTGTAACTGTCACGGCACCGAGGGTTAGGGCTAAGGTTGAGAAACGCGCTGTTGAGTATGGGCTGCCGGAGCATGTTGTAGAGCGAGCAGTGCGCAGGCGAAGAAAAGCGTTTCGCGCTGTGGCGCTTAGGGTTATTGTTTCTGTTTTATTGATAGGTTTTGTTATTGGGTACATCGGCGTTTATGCGCAGCTTCGTTTGTATGGTTACAAAAAGTGCGAGTATGTAAAAGAGCAGCGGCGGCTCGTGGCGGAAAATCTTTCGATTAGAGCCGAAATAGATAAGCTCTCAGAGCCTGATAGAGTGTCATCTATTGCTGAGCAGGACGGCTTTGTTGCGGGAAGCGATGTATATAGGCTTGGGCAAGTTTCCAGTGTAAAGTTAGCCAAAGCGGAGTAGCGATCTTACTGTGAGCGCCAAGTTCGCCAACTTATTAAAAGGAAGGACGCTCTGGCTGCTGTTGATATTCGCCTTTATGTATTTGGCGATTGCTGTGCAGCTTTTTCGCATACAAGTGTTGGACAGGGCAAGATATTTAGAGCTTGCGGATAAAAGAGAGCGCCGCTTTACTAATGTTGGCGAGCGAGGCACGATATATGACCGTACGGGCAGTGTGCTGGCAACGAATATACCGGCTTACAGCGTGTGTGCGTATCCTAAGTGTTTTGAGACGATCCAAGACCGCGAAAGGGCTGTAAACGAGCTGTCCAAGATGTTGGGGCTTACAAAAAGCGATATCGAGAAAAGGTTAAGCCGCAGCGATACGTTTGTTTACATCAAACGGCATATACCGTATGAACTGGGCGAAAAGATTGCCGCGGCGAAGCTGATTGGGATTGGCTTGGAGCGTGAGACCAGACGTTATTACCCTGGTTATAAGCTGGCTGCTCAGGTTATAGGTTTTACTGAGCAGGACGGCATTGTTGGCGTTGAAGGGATCGAGTCTGCTCAGAATGAATCGCTGGGCGGCAGAGAAGGAGAGATTATCGCTCAGGTAGATGCTAAGGGCAGAGTTATTCCGGAGACGAGGCGGATAAAAAAGAGAGCTGAACCTGGTAATGATGTTTTTCTAACTATAGACAGAAATCTTCAGCATATTGCTGAAAAAGCTCTCGAGAAGAGTTTTAAGACATACAATGCCGCCGGCGCCGTAGCTATTGTGATGGATCCTCATACGGGGGAGATTTTGGCGCTTGCCAACTGCCCAAGGTTTGATCCAAACGATAGAAATGGCACGAATGATTCTTATTGGCGCAACCGCGCCGTTCGTGATGTTTATGAACCAGGCTCGACATTGAAAATGGTTACTGTGGCGGCTGCGGTAGAAGAAGGGGTTTCGCCAAGACAGCCAGTTGCAGTGTGCACAAAGTCCGGACTGCCGATTGGCAGGCGCCGCATAAGATGCTCGCTGCACAGGCCATATTTAGCCGGTCATGGCTCGGTAGATATGTACTCGATAATACAAAACTCGTGTAATATCGGCGCGGCGTCCATTGCTATGCACAAATTAGGTGCAGAAAAAATGTACGAATACTTGGGCAAATTTGGACTGCTCAACAAGCCTGGATCAGGACTGCCTGGCGAGCAGATACTGCCTTTGGAGCAGCCCGACAGCTGGCCGACTATAAAGCTTGCGAATGTTGGATTTGGTCAGGGTGTGGCTGTAACGCCGCTTCAAATGGCAAGCGCTTATTCGGTTATTGCAAACGGCGGCGTGTTGATGCAGCCGCATATTGTAAAAGAAATAAGATCGCCTGACGGCTTGGTTATTAAATCTTTTCAGCCTAAGGCTATAAGAAGAGTTGTATCTTCTCAAACAGCGGCTGTGGTTACTGATATGCTTGTAGGGTGCGTTGAGGAAGGTACCGGAAAGACGTCCAAGATTGAAGGTTATTCGGTTGCCGGTAAGACAGGAAGTGCTGAGAAAGCGGTGCCTGGTCAAGGGTTTAACACTGGCAAGTATGTGGCATCGTTTATGGGGTTTGTTCCTGCGAAAAACCCGAGGTTGGTTATATGTGTTGTTGTTGATGAGCCGAAAGGCAGTCACTGGGGCGCGACCTGCGCCGCACCGGTTTTTAAGGAAATAGCGGAAAAGGCGATGGTTTATCTAAGAGTGCCGCCAGATGAGCCGGCGAAGGTGAAACCGCCTGCAGGCGGCGGCTCTGTAAATGTTGAGAAAGTAAAACATAGTTCTGGGGCATATAGGACGGGCTAGGAACGGAACCTTGGGCGAGTCTGCTCCTAGCCCAGCCCCAAGAAATTTTTGATTTTAACCGGGGGGCTATTGGCCTTGGGGCCGTGCCATAATGCCAGAATTGGGGAACTGGGCGATACCTGTTCTGCGCGGCGCGGCCCTCTTTTTTCTAAGTAGAAGATATAATTGTATATACTTCCAAAGAAGGACTGCGTGGTTTGATATGCTGCTTACGGAGCTGGCAAAGTCGCTGACTGAGAAAACCCTTATCGGCGGGGATGCTGAGATAAAAGGCATTTCTTACGACAGCAGAGACGTAAAGCCTGGCGATTTGTTTGTTGCATGGAAAGGTGAGCGGCATGACGGTCATAAATTCATAGGCGACGCTGTTTCTCGCGGTGCTGTTGCTGTAATGGCTGAGAAATCGGTGGACACCTCTGTCCCAATCCTCATAGTTCCCAGTTCTCGAAAAGCCATGCCGATTGTTTCCTGCAGGCTGTATGGCAATCCTTCTAGCAAGCTTCGCCTTGTTGGTGTTACGGGCACAAACGGCAAGACTTCAACAACGTTTTTCCTGCAGAGCATATTCGAAGCGGCGGGGTTTAAATCAGGCTTGGTAGGCACTCTGGGCGCAAGAATAGGCGGACGCGTTATAGAGACAGAGCATACCACTCCGGAGTCTGTAGATATACAGCGGGTGCTTGCGAAGATGGTTGATGAGGGAGTGGAAGCGGTGACTATGGAAGTTTCGAGCCATGGGCTTGCGCAGGGACGGACGGACGCTTTGGAATTTGACTGCGGCGTTTTTACGAATCTCACTCAGGATCATCTCGACTATCATGGCACGCTCGAAGAATATCTGTCGGCTAAATTGAGGCTGTTTGCAGAATATCCGCTGTATTCATCCAAGAAATTTATTGCGGCGGTTAACGCTGATGATCCATCCGCTGGGGCGGTTATCGCGGCTGTGAAAGGCGAAGTTATAACTTTCGGCGTAAAGAATCCGTCCGATGTGCGCGGAGATAAAATTAATGTGAACGATTCCGGAGTGTCGTTCGTTATTACCAGCGGCGGCGCGTCGGCAGAGGCTTACGTTCCTGTAGGCGGATATTTTTCGGCTTATAATGCTCTTGCCGCTGCGGCTGCTGCCATTGGATTGGGCATTGACCTAAATGTTGTTGCGAAAGGGCTCTCAAAATCAAGGAAGGTTCCTGGTAGATTCGAGTCGGTCGAGTGTGGACAGGATTTTGGGGTTGTTGTTGACTACGCGCACACTCCCGATGGACTGCAGAATGTGCTTACAACCGCCAGAGAACTTGCAAAGAACAGACTTATTGTGGTTTTCGGCTGCGGAGGCGATAGAGACAGAACCAAACGTCCGATAATGGGGCGCATTGCAAGCGAGATTGCAGATATTGTTATAGTAACGTCCGATAACCCTCGCACAGAAGACCCCGAATCTATAATTCGAGATATACTCGAAGGCGTACCGGCAGGAAAGAAAGATGTGATTGTATTGGTAGATCGCGCAGAAGCAATTCGCTATGCTGTGAATATAGCGGAATCGGGCGATACAGTTGTTATAGCCGGCAAAGGGCATGAAGATTATCAGATTTTCGCCGACCGCACCATTCATTTTGACGATCGAGAAACTGCTGAAGCTGCTTTAAAGGAGAGATTTCATCGGTAATTTCGGTAATTACTATGCGCGGGATTATTATTAACGATTTAGTGCAGGCTGTTGGAGGCAGGCTGGTTGGCGGCATGGAAGATTTGCGCATTACAGGCGTCACTGCCGATACGCGTGCATTGAAACCTGGCGAAGTTTTCTTTGCGCTGGTCGGTGAGAACACAGACGGCCATAACTACGTTATGCAGGCTCTTGAGAAGGGAGCGGCGGCGGCGGTTGTTTCGCGGGAAGTTAATATATGCGGCGGGTTGGTGTACGTGCAGGATACGCTTAAGGCTTTGGGAGATTTTGCCGCTTGGTACCGCAAACGGCTTCCTGTGCGGGTAGTGGGCGTTACAGGAAGCGTTGGCAAGACTACTGCGAAAGAGATGATTGCGGCCGTTCTCTCAAGACGCTTCGAAGTTCTAAAAAATGAAGGCAATTTCAACAACGAGATAGGCGTGCCGCTGACAATTTTCCAACTTGCCGATAATCACCAGGTACTTGTCCAAGAGATGGCTATGCGTTTGCCTGGCGAGATAGCATATCTTGCGCGCATTTGCATGCCCGATATAGGCGTTATTACTAATATTGGTCTTTCGCATATAGAGCGATTAGGCTCTCAGGACGCAATTGCTGCGGCTAAGGCTGAGCTTTTGGAGAATCTGACGCCGGACGGCGCTGCTGTTTTGAATGCTGACGATCCTTACTATGAATTTCTTGCCGAGAAGACTTCGGAAGAGATAGTGTCTTACGGCGTCAAGAATGGTGATGTGCGAGGAGAAGACATAACTATTGATGAAAGCGGCAGAGCGGCGTTCAACATTATTGTTGGCAATACCAAAGAAAGAGTTTCGCTGCCGGTTGTTGGGCGGCACAATGTTTACAACGCTCTGGCTGCGGCGGCTGTTGGACTTTGTTTTGGTCTGCCTCTTTCTGAGATAGCGGCAGGAATCGAGAATGCGCCTCAGATTGATAAACGCGCCAAAGTGTTTGTCTCAAACGGCGGCTGGACTGTATATGATGATACATACAACGCCGCGCCGGCGTCCGTGCACAGCGCCCTTGAAACGCTTGCTTTAATGAAATGCGGACGAAGGATAGCCGTTCTTGGCGACATGCTGGAGTTGGGCGAGTATGCCGAAGCCGCGCATAAAGAGATAGGCAGAGCCGCGGCGCAGAGCGGTTTATCGCTGTTAGTGACTGTAGGCAGCATTGCGGATAATATAGCCGCTGGCGCTTCTGAAAAAAACGACAGTTTGGAGATACGCAGGTTTGCATCCAGCGATGAAGCGGCTGAGGTTATTCGCGGTATGGTGCAGCCAGACGACGTAGTGTTGGTCAAAGGTTCTCGCGCGATGAGGATGGAGAAGATTGTGGAGGCGCTTAGATGAACGAAAGCAATCTCGTTCGCGTCATTTCAAGTATATTTTTGGTGTCGGCGGTTTCGTCGTGGGCTGTAACTTTCGCTCTTGTGAATAGACTGAAGCGGCTTAAAGCAGGACAAATTATACAGGAAGATGCGCCGGAGAGACACCAGTCCAAAGCGGGAACGCCGACTATGGGTGGGGTAGGGTTTATACTCTGCTCGATAATAGCCGTTTTGCTGTTCGTTTGTTATAGCGCAGGCGACAGGGAGTGCAGTATTCGATTTTTCTATCTAATCGCAATAATACTCGCCTACATGTTTATAGGCGCTGTTGATGATTGGCTTACGATTAAGCCGCGCGGCAGGGTACGGGGACTCAGCAGTAAGGTAAAGTTTTTGGCTCAGTTGATTGCTGCGGCTGCATTTGTTGGCGGCTTAGCCGCCGCTGGCGAATTGGATACTTCCGTGGCGTTTTTTGGCATGGATTTAGAGCTGGGCTGGGTTTACTATATGTTCGCGCTCCTGTTTCTAACCGGAATGGCTAATTTTGTAAACCTGACCGATGGGCTAGACGGATTGGCGGCTGGGCTGTCTGCGGTTCTCTTTGCAGTGTCGGTTGTGTATTGTGCGGTTTTTGTAAAGGTTGAGCCATCCACCGCAGGCGTCGTGTACACTCTGGCGGCTTTAGCCGGAGGATGCGCGGCTTTTTTGTGGCATAACTGCCATCCGGCGAGGGTTTTTATGGGTGATACAGGCTCGCTTGCGTTGGGTATTGCGGTGCCTGCAGCTGCTATTCTGCTTAGAATTGAAGTTTTTGTGATTATTGCAGGTTTGGTGTTTGTGGCGGAAGGATTGTCTTCGGCGGTGCAGTGGGCTGTGTTCAAGTATACGAGGATTCGCACTGGAACCGGCAGAAGAGTATTTAAGATGAGTCCGCTGCATCATCATTTTGAGCTTTGCGGGTATCCTGAACAGGCTATAGTAGTCAGGTTTTGGGTGGCAGGAGTATTTTGTTCGGCTGCTGCGCTGGTTTCAGCGGCGTTATCGAATCTATGAGAGAAAGACTGAACGGCGCTAATGTTGCAATAATTGGATTGGCGCGCACCGGTTTAGCTGCGGCTGAGGTGCTTGCTCGACTGGGCGCTCATGTCATCGTATACGACCGAAAACCTGCGGCGGCGCTTGCATCAGAGATTGCCGAAGCCGAAAGGATCGGCGTTGAGGCTAGAGTTGGTCGAGATACTGTGGATTACAAAGGGCTTGATCTCTTGGTAACTAGTCCTGGAGTAAACAGAAATGCTCCTGTGCTCACTCAGGCGGTGGCGGAAGGCGTAGAAGTTATTTCTGAGATCGAACTTGCTTATCGCATTTCTCGTGCGCCTATATTGGCGGTAACTGGCACGAATGGCAAAACTACGACTACTGTTTTGCTTGGCCGGGTTATGGAAGCGGATGGAAGAAACACGTTTATTGCCGGAAACATATCGGCTGACGAACTTAAAATGCCGCTGGTGAAAGCTGCTTATGAAGCTGACAGCAGCGCTGTAATAGCCGCAGAGATAAGCACTTTTCAGTTGGAGTGGATAAAATATTTTCGCCCGAGGGTTGCGGCTCTGCTCAATATAAGCGCAGATCACGGCGACAGACATTCCAGTTTTTCAGAATACGCAGCGCTAAAAGCCAGAATATTTGAAAACCAGGAATCTGAGGATTTCGCGGTTGTCAACAGAGACAATCGCTGGTCGCTCGCAGCAGCCAAGGACGTCAGATCGTCAGTTCTTCAGTTCAGCGTGCGTCGAAAGGTAGAAAACGGAGCCTATCTGGACGGCGGCGATGTGATTTTCTGCATAGGCGGCAGTAGAACTAAAGTGCTCTCGGCATCCGATATCCTACTGCCTGGATCGCACAATCTTGAAAATGTGCTTGCAGCCGTCTGCATGTCTTTGGCTTTTGGAGCAGAGGTTGAAAGCGTGAGAAAAGCGGTGAGCAGCTTCGATGGCGTGCCTCACAGAATGGAAAAAGTAGCCGCAGTTGCAGGAGTCCAATACATTAACAACTCCATGTGCACGAACCCTAAAGCTTTTGAACGCTCGCTGGAAGCCGTAGGCGGCTCTGCTGTAGTTATCGCCGGCGGCAAGTTTAAGGGCGGAAGGATGGATCCGATAGTGCGCTCGGTGAAGAAATACGCCAAGGCTTTGATTCTTATTGGCGCAAGCGCAGACCTATTTGAAAGCCGCGTACGCGCGGCTGGTTATAACAGCATTCATAGGGCAGACAGCTTAGAAGAAGCAGTCAATATCGCTCATAATATAGCCTCATCCGGAGACACTGTGATTCTTGCGCCGGCATGCGCAAGTTTTGATATGTTTCAAGATTTCGAAGAGCGCGGCAGGGTTTTTCGCGAATCGGTTAAAAAACTGCCGCCGTCAGCAGAGCAGGATTAGTAATAAAATTAGGTAAAGTAGGGAGTGCGGGTTAGGTATGGCAGTAAACAAGACGGAAACTAGACCGCCGGATCGCGGGCTTTTGCTGGTAACTTTAGCGCTGGTGGTTATCGGAGTGCTGTTGGTGTTTGATTCCAGTTTTCCTGTTGCTGGTGATAAGGCTATTGGAGACGCTTGGTATTTCGTAAAAAGACAGATCGCATATGCGATTGTTGGGGTTTCTATGTTGTTCGCTGCTATGAAATGCAGCCCTAAGTTTTTTCGCAAACTTACTTGGTTTATGGTTGCTGCTGCTGTTGTATCTTTGGTTTTAGTTCTTATGTTTGGGCATTCTATTGGCGGCGCTTCGAGATCTTTCAACCTAAAGTTTATACATGTTCAGCCTTCCGAGTTTGCAAAAATAGCTGTGATCATGTTATTGGCGCATATGCTCCAGAGGATAGGGGTAAAGGTGCGGAAGGTTGTGTATATTATAGTGCCTATCGCTCTGGTTGGGGTTATAAGCCTGCTGGTGCTTATGGAGCCAGACCTTGGCACGGCTTCTACCATCGTGTTTATATCTGCGGCCATGTTTTATGCGGCTGGAGCTAAGAAGAGACATCTTTTGGTGTTTGGCGCGTTTGGGTTTTTGGCGGCTGGCTTGGTTACCTGTATCGAAGCCTACAAGTTGGAGAGGATTTACATTTGGTATAACCCATGGGCTGATCCGATAGACAGTGGGTACCAGATAATACATGCGCTGACTGCGCTTGGCACGGGAGGGTTTTTGGGCAGCGGATTGTGCGAAGGAATCGAAAAGTCCTATATACCTGCGCCTCAGACCGACATGATCGGCGCTACGTTGGGTGAAGAGGCAGGTTTTATTGGAATGTTAATCCTTCTTGCACTTTTTGTCGTCTTTGTGTATAGGGGGCTTTCGATTGCCGACAGAGCCAAGAGCCGATACGCTGGTCTGCTTACTGTGGGTGTAACGACTATGGTCGGCGCGCAGGCGTTCATAAATATTGGAGTGCTGTGCAAGCTGCTGCCGATGACTGGCGTGCCGCTCCCGTTTATAAGTTATGGCGGCTCGCATATGATTGCGATGCTTTTCGCTGTTGGGATGGTGCTTTCGGTTTCACGGCACATAGACGATAGACTTGGTGAGAAAGATTCTTCTGCGGATGAAAGTAGTGGTTACAGGCGGCGGGACGGGGGGGCACATTTATCCCGCATTAGCTATAGCGAGTGCTCTGTCGGAAACCGGCGCGGATATCCTGTTCGTAGGTAGTGCGCACGGTCCTGAAGGTGCGCTTGCGCGCAAACATGGGTTTGAGTTTGTTAGTGTAGCAAGCGGTCCAATATACGGACTGTCATACCGCACCGCTGTTTCTACGCTTAAGTTAGCGGCGGGATCTATTGCCGCTCGCCGCATTATCGGCGATTTTAAGCCCGATGTTTTGATAGGCACAGGCGGTTATACTTGTGCGGGAGTTTTACTTGCGGGTTGGTCTTGCGGTAAAAGAATTGTGCTGCACGAACAAAACGTGGTTCCAGGCCGCACAAATAGACTGCTTTCGCGATTTGCGCGCAGGATATGTGTTACATTCGAAGAGTCGAAACGATATTTTCCAGAGAGCAGGGTTGTTGTAACCGGTCTTCCTGTCAGAAAAGATATAATCGAAGGAATTGATAGATATCAGGCGGCTGGACGTTTCGGGTTGGATGGCGGCAGACCCACTGTTTTGGTGATAGGAGGCAGTCAGGGAGCGCTTCGGATCAATAATCTTATATTAGAGGCTCTTCCTTTACTTTGTGAGAATGGAGTTCAGATAATTCACCAGACCGGCGAATGCGGCTACGAAGATGCTGCTGCTTTGAATCCGGATGCACAGGGATATGTGGTTATGCCGTATATAGAGGATATGGCGGCGGCGTATTCGGCGGCTGATGTGGTAGTATCTAGAGCAGGGGCTTCGGCTATTTCAGAGATAACTGTAAGAGGTCTGCCGTCTGTTTTGATTCCTTATCCTTATGCGCAGGGTGATCATCAATCTAAAAACGCTCAGGCTCTTGCCAACGTCGGCGCAGCTTTGGCTGTTGATGAAAAGGAAATAGACGGGAAATCGCTGGCGGCTATTTTGCTTGATTTGTTTAATGATGGGTCGAGACTGCGCAGTATGGCTGAAGCAAGCCGCAGGTTAGCCAAGCCGAATGCGGCGGTTGATGTTGCGAAAGTTGTCATAGAAACGGCTTTTACAGAAAGATAGCATATTATGAAAAGAGTTCATCTTATTGGTATCGGCGGAGCAGGGATGAGCGCCATTGCTAGGATTTTGCTGTCGCAGGGCGTTGAAGTTTCTGGCTCTGACCAGCGCAGGAGTTCGGTTACGGAAGAATTAGCGTCATCCGGAGCGATTGTTTCTATAGGCCATAACGAGGCTGCAGTTGACGGCGCTGATCTTGTAATTTACAGTGCGGCGGTGGCTGAATCGAATCCAGAGATTATTAGAGCCAGGGAGCTTGGGATCGAAGTGATAGACCGCGCAGAAATGCTTGGAAGGTTATCCGCCCATTTTCCTGTTCGGGTGGCTGTTGCGGGAACTCACGGAAAGACGACAACCACTGCCATGACAGCCGCTGTTTTGGAGAAAGGAGGCCTTGATCCTACAGTTACCGTCGGCGGCGATGTGGTGGAGTGGGGGAGCAATACGCGGGTTGGCGGAAGCAGAATTTTTGTAACGGAAGCCTGCGAAGCTTTCCGATCCTTCCTGAAACTCAAACCAAGCATTGCCATCATTACAAATATCGAAGCAGACCATCTGGATTACTACGGAAGCGTGAACAGTATTATTGATGCTTTTCGGCAGTTTGTTGAAAATATTGATTCTGATGGAGTTATAGCAGCGTGCGCCGATGATGACTGCGCGATTGAAATTGCCAAGAGCAGTAGCCGTCGAAAGGTGTTTTATTCTACTGAGGACAATAATGCTGATGTTTTTGCGGCGGAAATGTCCGTGCAGTCCTCTGCGCCTTCATATGAATTAGTCTGCGGCGGCAGGACTCTCGGCAGTATACGTCTGAGAGTTCCTGGAGTGCATAACGTTCGAAATTCTCTTGCGGCTGCGGCTGTTGGGATTCAATTAGGCGTTAGTTTTGACGATATAGCTGGCGCTCTTGCTGAGTTCAGGGGTGTAGGTCGCCGTTTTGAGATAATAGCCGAACACGAAGGTGTGCTTATAGTTGACGATTACGCTCATCATCCAACTGAGATTCGCGCTACGCTGAGCGCGGCTAGATTTTATGGTAAAAGAATCATCGCAGTTTTTCAGCCGCATCTTTACTCGCGCACCAGATTTTTTGCGGAGGAGTTTGCCGAGAGTTTGAGTTTGGCTGACGAAATCTTTGTTACTGATATATATGCAGCGCGCGAGCAGCCAATCGAGGGAGTCGCGGCGCAGGATATTGTAAAGTATATGAACCCTGCCAAAGTTCAATATGTGCCGGATAAATCTGAAATAGCAGAAATTCTACTGCCCAAGCTTAGGGAAGGTGATGTTGTTATAACGCTTGGCGCCGGCGATATCCGCCAGGCTGCAATAGATTTGGCTTCAGCATTTTCTGGCGTTGTTTCTACGTCGGTTCAATCGCCATCGAAATCCTGATCAGTTTGGATGACATACGCAGTAAGCGTTATACTATCTGCGAGGTAGCAGTCAATGATTCGTGTAGGAATAATAGGTGCTTCGGGTTATGCCGGAGGCGAAGTTATCAGATATCTGCTCTCGCATCCGGAGATTAAGATAACTTATTTGGCGTCGGATACGTTTGCAGGGCAGCATATCGGCAGTGCTTTTCCGAACCTGCTTGGTGTTGAGCTGCCGATTTGCGAGTCGTTTAACAACGCATCGCTCGATAAGGCTGATGCGTTTGTTCTGGCGCACGGCAATGGCTGGGCTATGAACGAGGCGCCGACAATGCTTGATGCTGGCAAAAAAGTAGTGGATATGTCTGCCGATTTTAGATTTCGCAGCGCAGAAGTGTATGAGCAGTGGTATTCTATCGAACATAAACGCCCTGATCTGCTCAGCAGCGCGGTATTTGGACTGCCTGAGATCAGACGCAGCGAAATAGCAGGGGCCAATCTAGTAGGCAATCCAGGGTGTTATCCTACAAGCGCCATTCTTGCCATCGCGCCGGCTTTGGCAGAAGGTTTGATTAAGCCTGAAAGACTGATATTTGATTCTAAGTCGGGTGTTTCTGGAGCAGGCAGATCTCGCACTGAGGTTGGATATCTGTTTTCTGAGGTAGATGAGAGTCTTAAGCCTTATAACATAGGCATACATCGCCATACGCCTGAGATTGAGCAGGAACTCTCGGCGGTTTCTGGGGTTGAATTAAAGGTCAGTTTCACGCCGCACTTGGTGCCTATGATAAGAGGCATTTTGACTACTGCCTACGCCGATCTTGCTAAAAGCGCTGATACTGCAGGCGTTCTGGATGTTTATCGCCGGTTTTATTCAGACTCGCCTTTTATAGTGGTGCTGGATGAAGGCTGTTATCCGGCAACCAAATCCGTATCCGGCTCTAACTATGCGCATATTGGTCTTAAAGTGGATAAACGCACCAATCGCCTTATATCTGTATGCGCCATAGATAATATGGGCAAGGGGGCTGCAGGGCAGGCGGTGCAGAATTTGAATCTGATGTTTGGTCTGCCGGAAACGATGGGGCTTACCCAGCCGGCGGTTTATCCTTAATCTTGGCTGCTGCAATGAAGTTTATAGAAGGCGGTATAACCGCGCCTAAGGGATTTTTGGCATCGGGAGTTCGCTGCGGCATTAAACAGAGTGGGTTGGATTTGGCTTTGATCCGCTCCGAAGTTCCAGCAGCGTGCGCGGCGTGAAGAACGGATCGATGTTCAGTTCCTGCGGCACCACGCCGATCGCCGCCCGCACCCCCCGCGGATCGCGGTCGAGGTCGATGTCCCATACGCGGGCGCGGCCGGCGGTCTTCAGCACCAGCCCGGCCAGAATGTTGATGAGGGTCGACTTGCCCGCGCCGTTGGGCCCGAGCAGCGCAAACAGGCTGCCGCGCGGAATGTCGAGATCGACCCGGTCGAGCGCGGTCCGGGGCGTTCCCCGGCCCGCATAGACCTTGGTGAGGCCGGCCACCGACACCGCCAGGACCGGCGGTGCCGGCGCCGTCGCACCGGTCAGCGACGCTGTTTCGGCGAGGATCATGCCCCGTTCCGCGCTGGACGTGCCGCGATGGTTGATTGTGGCCTGCGCATGCGTATCATCGCGCCGGCGCGCCGGTCAAATACCCGGCCGAACCACGACCGGGATGCCGACATGCCGACCGACCCTCCGGAAACCATCGAAGTCGACCAGGAGACCGTGGCCTGCGACGGCAATGGCGGGGCGCTGGGCCATCCGCGCGTCTATCTGACGCTGGATGCCGACGGCAAGCTGGACGGAATCCTCTTCATGCCGGAGATGGTCCCCTTCTGCGGCCGCCGGTTCAGAATTTATCGCCGCGTGGAAAAGACGTGCGTGGAAGGCAAGGGGCTCCGCCGGCTGCCGGATTGCGTGCTCCTGGAAGGGCTGCGGTGCGGCGGGGAGCACCACGACGGCTGCCAGCGCGGCTGCCTGTTCTTCTGGAAGACGGCGTGGCTCAAACCGGTTGCGCCCGGCCCGGACGAGCCGGCCACCAGGCCGGACCGCCCCGATCCGGCACCGCCCAGGCTCTCGACGACCAGGAACGGACGCTACTATTGCCAGTCCACGGAG
>Ga0101944_10004352_pt1 | contig 17733 bp, 13 predicted proteins | sample DewCreD2012metaG_FD_75245 | JGI IMG/M metagenome (GOLD analysis project Ga0101944, IMG submission 75245) | Hot spring sediment bacterial and archeal communities from British Columbia, Canada, to study Microbial Dark Matter (Phase II) - Dewar... ... | reverse complement strand
CTGCATATCGGCCGGTATCAATTCAACACTCTTCTCAATCCAGCGATACATTTCATCAATGAAATCGTTCAATGATTCATCGGAGAAACGATTCCACTGGGTTGAGAGAAAATGATCGTAAAGAATATCGGTTACCACCCCCGAGTATTTATGATATTTCTGGTAAAATAAGGCCTTGTGCTGCCGCACTACCGGATGATTATCAGTAAAATTATCGATTTGCCGATGCAAGAGAATTCCCTTTCTGACACCCAAAGGATATTCCCTGTAATCGCTTCCCTTAACATAATCACCGATAAAATTCCCCAAACGTATCTCTTCGTTTGATCCCGATAAATACAAGTGCGCCAGAAAGTTCATTCATTAATATTTTACATAAAGATACACCAAAACTTTTACATTCCGAAATTTCGGGTTGCATTGATAAACACAACCAGTAAGCAAAGGTAATACTTTGAAACAGCATCTTTAGCAAACATCTTTGTTTCGTTAAAAAAACAAAAATATCCGTTGGAGATTTCATTGAGTTTGGCAAAATTTGCTTTACTTTGGGTGTTTTAAAAAAAGATAATAATCCAAAAAGTACCTGTATGGATCCATTGAAACGTCATTTCAAACTTCTAAACAGCATTTTTGGCTGGGTAAGTTTTGCAATTGCCAGTCTTACCTATTTGCTTACCATGGAACCCACAGCAAGCTTCTGGGACTGTGGCGAATTTATCGCTGGGGCCTATAAACTGCAGGTGGTTCACCCGCCCGGAGCGCCCATATTTCTGTTGGTGGGGCGGTTGTTTGCCTGGGTAGCCGAAACGCTTTCAGACAATCCATCGGACATTGCCTATGCCGTGAATCTACTGTCGGCGCTATGCACCGCCTTTGCAGCGATGTTCATTGCTTGGAGCACGACTATCCTGGCGCGGCTGGCGTTGGTAGGGCGTGAGGGCGAGCCGACCAGCGGGCAAACGATAGCCATTTTGGGCTCTGGTGTTGTAGCGGGCTTGTGCACGGCATTTGCCACATCGGTGTGGTTTTCGGCCGTGGAGGGGGAGGTGTATGCCATGTCTACCTTCTTTACCTGCCTGACGCTGTGGGCGACGCTTAAGTGGTACCAGTTGCCAGACACGGCTGAAGCCGATAGGTGGCTTGTCTTTGCGTTCTATAGCATTGCGCTTTCCATCGGTGTTCACCTGCTTAGCTTGCTAACGCTACCGGCGTTGGCACTGTTTTATTATTTTAAAAAGAAAGACCGACCTACGCTCCCGGGTGCTTTGATAGCGGCTTTGGTGGGGGTGGTGTTCATCTACGTCATCCAAAGGTTTATCATTGCGGGTATTCCGGCGCTATGGGCGGCGTTTGACCGCATCTTGGTCAACACTTTCGGTCTGCCGTTTCACTCAGGGATTATCCCAGTGGCGCTTTTATTTGGCGGAGCCTTGTGGTGGAGCTTGCGCTATGCGCACCGCACGGGCAACAGCTTGTTGCAGCGCCTGGTGGTCATCTTTGGTGTGGTGGTCATTGCCTACATGGCCTACGGCATGGTGGTATTGCGCGCCAATGCCAATCCGCCCATCAATATGAACGAGCCTTCCGACGCCATGCGTCTGCTGCCTTATCTCAACCGCGAACAGTACGGGGAGCGGCCTTTGCTACGCGGCCCTCACTTCGACTCGCGCCCCATCGGCATCAAAAGCGCCCCTCGCTATGGCCGCGTGGGCAACCGCTACGAAGTCGTAGACGAGAAGATGGATTACGAATACGCCCCAGGCAGCCAAACGCTTTTTCCGCGCATGGGCGACTACTCGCAAGGACGACCTCAGCTGTATCGGCAGTGGATTGATAAACCTACGGGTGAGCCTACGTTTTTGGACAATATCAAGTTTTTCTTCCGCTATCAAATCAACTGGATGTACTTGCGCTATTTCCTGTGGAACTTCGCAGGTCGTCAGAACGGTGAGCAAGGGCTGTACTCTTGGGACCCAACAGCCGGTCATTGGATTAGCGGCATTGACTTCTTAGACCAGAATCGCATAGGCAGTGTCCGGGATATGCCCGATTCCATGAAGAACAACCCGGCCCGCAATACCTACTATTTTATTCCGCTTATTTTGGGCATTATCGGGTTGTTGTTCCACTCGAGGAAGCGTCCGCGCGATTTTGCTGCGCTCATGGTGCTGTTTTTAATCACAGGCTTAGGCATCATCGTATACTCCAACCAGCCGCCCAACGAGCCTCGCGAGCGCGATTACGTGTTGGTGGGTTCCATTTTCACCTTCGCTATTTGGATTGGCCTGGCGGTAGCGGCGCTGTTTGAGCGTTTGAGCAACCTGCTGAAGCGCCCCTCGTCTCTGGCAGCCGTTGGAGCGCTGGCTATTTCGCTATCGGCCCCGCTGCTCTTGGTTACGCAAAACTGGGACGACCACAGCCGCGCTGGACACTACGCGGCGCGCGATTACGCCAGCAACTTTCTTAACTCGTGTGCCCCCAATGCCATCATTTTCACCTACGGCGACAACGATACCTATCCGCTTTGGTACTGTCAGGAGGTGGAAGGCATTCGCACCGATGTGCGCGTGGTCAACTTGTCGCTCATTGCGGTAGACTGGTACATCGCTCAGCTGCGCCGCAAAGTGAACGACTCTCCACCCATTGACATGATCATTCCACAGGAACAACTGCGCGGCTACAAGCGCGTGCAGGTGCCATTCTTCAATCCGCGCAACGAAAACCCATCGATGGCGCTTACCGACTTGCTTAAGTTTATCGGCGAGAACCATCCTGTGCCCGCTCAGGGCGGGCGTGACTTTGACTCCTACGTGCCAACGAATAACGTCTTCATACCGATAGACAAGCAGGCCATGATGGCGAACGGCCTGATTAGTCCCAGCGACTCGAGCAGCGTAGTGGATACCATCCGCTTCAGCTTAGGTGATCGTTCCTACCTCATCAAGGACGACTTGGCCATCCTCAATATTATTGCTGCCAACTTGAACAAGCGCCCCATCTACTGGGCTGTCACGGTACGCGACGACAAAATTCTGGGGCTAAACGATTATCTGCAGTTGGAAGGGTTGTCGCTGCGCTTAGTGCCCATCAAGTCGCGCGGCGAAGGTGGCGCCTATGGCAGCATCATTGGTAGCGGCCGCGTGGCTACGGACATTGCCTACGACAACATCATGAACAAGTGGCGGTGGGGCAACTTTGACAAGAAGTGCACCTACATCAACCGCGCCTACATGCCCAGCCTTCAAACGATGCGGGTGTCCATGATTCGACTGGCGCGCAACTTGGTACTGGAGGGCAAAAGAGACAAGGCGGAAGCCTTGGCCGATCGCTACTTCGAGGTCTTCCCAGAGTGTAATTTCCAGTACGATCAATTGTCGGCTTATATGGCAGACATATACGCTCGAACAGGCCAAAAAGAAAAGGCTGCCGATAAAATACGCGCTATCGCCCGCACACAGGCGAGCACCCTGCGTTTTATCAACGCTCAGTCTGAGCACATTAAGAAGGGCTACGAGACGGAGTCTCGCTTTGCCCTCAGCACTGTCCAGACGCTGATAACCATTGCCCAATCCATGCAAGACAGCGCTTTAGTAGAGGAGTTGCTCAAACAATTCGAACCCTACGCACCGGGGCTGTCGGAAATGTTTTCGATACCACCGCCAACAGAGTGATGGGAGGCTATGGGCCGTGTCGTCGCCATTGACTTTGGATTGAAACGCACCGGGATTGCCGTGACGGATCCGCTGAAGATTATTGCCAGCGGGCTGACGACTCTGCCTACATCAGAGGTTTTGCCTTTCCTGAAGAAATATTGCGCCGATGAGCCAGTAGAGTGCTTTGTCGTCGGCTTGCCGCTTTACCCTGACGGCAATCCGGCCCAAATAGCCGAGCAAGCCGATGCTTTCGCCCAGCGACTGCGCAAACAATTCCCGGACAAACCCGTTTTCCGGCAAGATGAGCGCTACACGTCGAACGAGGCCAAGCGTATCATTTTACAAAGCGGCGCCAAAAAGCAAAAGCGACGCGACAAAGCCCTGGTGGACAAAATCGCCGCTGCCCTCATTCTCGAACAATTCATGCAAGAACACTACTGGGAAACACCATGATTCTGCCCATATACGCCTACGGTCAGCCTGTGCTGAAAAAAATAGCCGAACCTATTAGCCCAGACTATCCGGGTCTGCCCGAACTGATTGCCAACATGTGGGAGACGATGTACCAAGCCGACGGCGTCGGGCTGGCTGCGCCGCAAGTGGGGGTATCCATCCGCCTCTTTGTGGTGGACACTACGAATTACCGCCGCTCGGAGGGCGACCCCGATGGAGAGCCGGGCGTCAAAAAAGTATTTATCAATGCCTTAATGTTGTCGGAGGAAGGTCCGCTGTGGTCGTTTGAAGAGGGCTGTTTGAGCATTCCCAATATTCGGGGAGAGGTAGAGCGCCCTCCTATTATTCGACTGCGCTACCAGGACGAGCACTTTGAGATGTTTGAGGAAACTTTCACGGGTGTTAATGCGCGCGTTATCCAGCACGAATACGACCACATCCAGGGCGTTCTGTTTGTCGAGCGACTCAAACCGCTCAAAAAACGCCTTATCCAGCGCAGACTGGAGGACATCCGCTGCGGACGCGTGCAGGCCGACTACAAGATGCGTTTTGCTGCTACGCGCTAATGACTTTGTACACTCCTATTCGCCGGAACGATATTGAAGCAGCCCATACCCGGGTGGCGCCATACATCCATCGCACGCCCGTGCTGACGTGCCGCAGCATAGATGCGCTGGCTGGTTGCTCGCTGTTTTTCAAGTGCGAGAACTTTCAGAAAATAGGCGCCTTCAAAATTCGAGGTGCTATGAACGCGGCGCTAAGCCTGCCGCCAGAAGTGGCGCGCCGGGGGTTAGCTACTCACTCGTCGGGCAATCATGCGCAGGCTGTAGCCTACGCCGCGCGGCAATTAGGTGTAAAAGCCTACATCGTCATGCCAGAGAACTCGCCCGAGGTCAAGGTAAATGCTGTGCGCGGCTACGGTGGGGAGATTACTTTTTGCGCGCCCAACCAGGCAGCGCGGGAGGCAGCGCTGCAGGATATCGTTGCCCGCACAGGAGCGGAGTTTATCCATCCTTACGACGACGACCGCGTTATCTGTGGGCAGGCCACCTGTGCAAAAGAATTGCTCGAGGACGTGCCGAATTTAGACGCCCTCATTGCGCCTGTGGGCGGTGGCGGCCTACTGTCGGGCACAAGCCTGAGCGCACACCACTGGCTACCGGGAGGGCGCGTGTACGCCGGCGAGCCTGAAGGAGCAGCCGATGCCGTGTTGAGCCTGCGCTCAGGCAAGGTAGAGAAGGCGCCCTACATTCAGACCATCGCCGATGGCTTGCTGACTACCCTGAGCGAGCGAACGCTCCGCATCATCAGCCAGCATGTTCGGGACATTTTCACTGTCAGCGATGCAGAAATCCTGGTTGCCTTGCGCTTGGTGTACGAGCGCATGAAGATCGTCCTTGAGCCAAGCGGTGCAGTGCCGCTGGCGGCAGTACTCCGGAGCCCTGGCGTCTTCGCTGGTAAGCGAGTAGGGGTTATCCTTTCGGGTGGAAATGTGGACTTGGGCCGCCTGGCCACGTGGTTCGGCCCTTAGCTGCTATCTTTGCTGCCACACTCTTAACTCCATGGGCGTACGGGGCAGTTTTCGAAATACGGCGACATCCATCAAAGACGTTGACCACATCTTGCTGACGTGCTACGTGGCGCTGGTCGCTGTTGGATGGCTGATGATATACTCGGCAGGCGCGGCCTACACTGCACCCTTGTTCGATATGAGCAGTAACGCGGGCAAGCAGCTGTTCTTCATTGTGGTGTGCATCGTGTTGCTGTTCATTATTCAAATATCGGACTGGACTTTCTGGCGAGCGCTGGCATTTCCGATGTACCTATTGTCGCTAGTGTTGCTGGTGGGTACGCTCGTCTTTGGCCGAGAGGTCAACGGCGCCAACGCATGGTACCAATTTGGCGGTTTTTCTTTTCAACCCTCGGAGATTGTTAAGTTCACCACCTGTCTGGCCATCGCCAGTTACTTGAGCGGCACGGGGGTTACGCTGCGCGAGACGCGATCACGCTTAGCCACCTTTGCGGTATTTTTAGTGCCGGCAGCCATCATCCTGCTGCAAAAAGACACCGGCTCAGCGCTGGTATTCTTTTCATTTCTGTTGGTATTGTACCGCGAAGGGCTTCCGGGTGGGTGGTATGCATTGGCGTTTATCTCTGCCTTGATGGCCGTCCTGGGCTTGATGTATGCGCCCATAGATGTATCAGTGGTGTTGTTGCTGATAAGCACCGTGCGCGTTGGTTGGGAACATGAAATGAAAAGCCCGTGGTGGATAGCACTGGCCTTAGTGGCAGCTTTAGCCTATGAGTGGAGCGATCTGGTGCATTGGTCTTGGACGCAGCCCTGGTTTTCGAAGGTAAGCGCGTCACTATCGCAAGAGGTGGTGGTGCAGTGGGGCGCTTTGCTGCTGATGCTGGCCTTTTGGTTGGTGGTTTTCCTCAAGCACTATTGGAAGCAGAACCTTATTATCCAGCGCCGTTTGCAACTGGTTGCCCTGATTACAGCACTGGCGTGCGGACTGGTCTTTCTGGCTCGGTACGCTTACACCGTCCTGCCAGCGCACCAGCAGCAGCGCATTCGAGTGTGGCTCAACCCGTCGGAAGCTGCTGCCGATGCCCGAGGCTCAGCATACAACCTGCTGCATTCCAAGATGGCCATTGGCTCGGGCGGGCTTTGGGGGAAGGGGCTTTTTGAGGGCAACATGACTAAGCTAAAGTTTGTGCCCGAGCAAAGCACAGACTTCATCTTTTGTACTGTAGGTGAGGAGCATGGCTTTATGGGCGCGGTGGGTGTCATAGGGCTGTTCTTCATAATGCTCTACCGCATTACTCAAATTGCTGAACGACAACGTTCTAACTTTTCCCGCATTTATGCTTACGGGGTGGCTGGAGTTATCTTCGTGCATGTTGTCATCAATATAGGCATGACCATGGGGTTGTTTCCCATCATTGGCATACCGCTGCCGTTTATTAGTTATGGCGGCTCTTCGCTTATTGGCTTTACTTTGATGATTGGCGTGCTCCTCAAATTAGACAGTCGGCGCGGCTATGTCTGACGACTGCGCCGAGAAAGAAGGCTGGTCCTTTATTCCACTCGCATGCTGCTCTACCTGCTTCGCCGCTTGTTGTTCGCCGTGGTAGCGCTGCTGCTCGTTTCCGTAGCGACGTTTTCCCTAAGCCATTGCTCGGGGGGCGACCCTATTCCTTACGACTACGACGATCAGCCCGCGGCCTATTTGGCTCGAGCGCGACAAATAGGGCTGGATAAGCCATTGTTCTACTTTGCTCTGCGCAGCGCGGCTCTGCCCGATACCCTGCACCGCATCTTGCCGCTGTCAGTACGCGAGCACTTAACAGCCTTAGCTCAAAAATCGGGCAACTGGCCTGCCCTTGAGAGGTACTGGGAGGCCGTTTCCGTTGCTGAAGGAGCGTTGCGCATGCACGCAGACAAAGGCGCTTCCTTTGCACTGACGGCCTTGCGCTTTGCCCGCACACCCGAAGAGGCTGGGCGCTGGCTGGATACCTTACGCGTCTACGGGTCGGCATTGCCAGAGGAAACCGATCGGGCGCAGGTCCGACAGCAACTCGTCCGCTTAGAGCAGGCGCAAAAACATTGGGCCGAGCACACTCAGCGCTGGAAGACGCTGGTGCCTCGGCTCTGCTGGTATGGTGCCGATAACCGCTATCACCGCTGGCTCGTTGGCTTTCTTAGCGGCAACCCGGGCGTTTCGGTGGTTACCGGCAATCCGCTGCTGGTTGAACTGCGCCCCCGCCTATATGCCACGTTGCTCATCAACGGCGCGGCGCTGGCATTAGCGTATGCGATTGGCGTGCCTCTGGGTATGTTTATGGCGCGGCGTCATCGGCAATGGGCCGATAGCAGCCTGCGCTTGGGGTTGTTGTTTCTGTATTCCATGCCGGTTATCTGGCTGGGTAGCGCTCTGCTTTTGTTGTTTGCCCGCCCCGACCTCGGGTTAGGGTTGCTGAATGGCGCCACCGTCGAGCCGTGGCTGCTCAGTGGTAAGCCTTTCTGGCGGTGGGTGGTTAGCAATGCCGACCGCATGCTCTTGCCTGTGCTCACTTTGTCGCTACACCATTGCACCGTTATTGCCCTGCAGATGCGTACCGGCCTCGTGGAGGCACTCCAGAAGGATTACATCCGCACGGCTCGCGCCAAAGGCTTAAGCGAGCGGGCGGTCTTTTGGCGCCATGCGTTTCGCGACGGCCTTTTTCCCGTCATCACGACATTCGGCTACCTGTTTCCTGTCCTGTTCAGCGGCTCCTTGGTTGTCGAGTACTTGTTCGATTTCCCGGGCATGGGGGTCAAAATGCAAAACTCTTTCGCCCAGCACGACTACCCGGTGCTCTTTGCCATGGTCATGTTTATTGCCGGGATAACCTTGCTGGGTATGCTTATTGCCGATGCTCTGTATGCTTGGGCTGACCCGCGCGTACGCTTAGGCCAAAACAGCAGCTAACTACAGGCCGTATTTGTCGATCAAGTACACTAGCGCGGCCATACTGGCTGCGCCCAGTTGCAACTCGCGTGGGTGTACCGCTTCGAAAACGTCGGCTGCCGTATGGTGAAAGTCAAAATAGCGCTGCGAGTCGGGCCTAAGGCCAGCCAATAACCCTTTTTGCCGGCGCAGCGGGCTGATATCGGCGCCCGAGCCGCCGCGCCACAGCAGCAGCCCATAAGGGCGCAACAGTTCTTCAAACTGTTGCACTTGGTCGTAGTAGTAGTCCATCATTTCTGGGTCGGCGTCGAAGCTAAACCCTCGGGGAGTGAACCCTCCTGCATCGCTCTCCAAGGCAAAGAGATGTAACTCCTCTTTTTCATCAGCGGCATTGGCATAGGTCAGTCCGCCGCGCAAGCCGTTTTCTTCGTTCATAAACAATACGCAGCGCAGCGTGTAGCGCGGGCGATAGCCAAGCCGACGCAGCAGGTAAAGCACCTCCATGCTTTGCACGCAGCCGGCGCCATCGTCGTGAGCGCCGTGGCCCACATCCCAACTGTCCAGGTGGCCCCCCACAAGGATAACCTTGTCGGGTTCTTTTGAGCCGCGAATTTCGCCGATGACGTTGTAAGAAAGTACGTCGGGCAAAGTGCGACAGTTCAGTGTCATAGACACGCGCACGCCTGTCTCTTTTGCCAATAGGGTGCTGAGTTGCTCGGCGGCCTTAGTGCTGATGGCTGCCGATGGAATGAGGGCGTACGCCGAATCGTAGCGCAAAGAGCCCGTGTGCGGATAGTCGTCAAGCGCTAGCCCCATCGAGCGCACCAGCACTCCAATAGCGCCGTATTTGGCAGCGCGTGAAGGGCCGTTGACACGCTGATCCACGGCACCGCCATAGGCCTCGAAGGTATTGACGTGTCGGCACTCCATGGGGCGGTTGTAAAACACGATTTTACCCGCAATGGTCTTTGCCCCCAAGGTGTCCAGGGCTTCCCAACTGCGCACTTCTATCACTTCGCCCACGACGGGTTTGCCACCTGTGCCTACCGAGCCACCTAATGCTAAGGCGTTGAGGCGAAGGTTTTTGCGTTTAGCTGTACCCAATACTTCTACCACTTCAGGCGCGCCCCGCTCCCAGCGCGGCACCAGGACCGGTTGCAACCATACGCTGTCCAGGCCGCAGGTGTCCAGCACGGCCTTTGCCCAGCGCACCGCTTTCTCGGCACCCGGGCTGCCGCTCAGGCGGTGCCCAGCGCCATAGCACAGGTCGCGCAGCCAAGGGTAGGCTTTGCCGTCAGCCAGTGATTGGTTAAAAATCTCGCGGAGGAATGCCTTGTCCGCCGCCCATGGGTCGTGTTGAGCACATACTACACTGGACAGTGTAAATTGGACAATAACTAAGAGCGCTCTCGCGCTTCCCAATGCGTTCTGTAGGCCTCTTTTTTTCATAAATCTGATGCACTCTTGTTTTTTGAAAAGGGAAAAAGGAGTGAGTTGTAAGCAGCTAAATGTCAGCAGTTCTCTTTGTCAAAATTATACTTTTTAAAAAAAAGAAAAATTGTTAGATAATTAGGTGAGTAAAGGATCCGTCGTTCGTTCGTCGAAAAATTGTAAAATAACACGTGACTGTTCTTGTATGACCTACACAAAGCCTCTTATCTTTGTATCACTTATGAGCCAGATGGAGTAAAGAGAAATAATTTGGTTTTATTTGGTTAGGGCTGAGGTAGTGCTGTGGTGGCACTGCCTCTTTTTTTTTGTGCAAAGAAAAGGCAGTCTTAGGTACCTGTAGTTGTTGCACAAGAGAAGAGGAAAGCCGCTGTCCCGCTACTTTTGCCCCACTCACTGCAACGACATATCTATGAACCGTACTGTGCTGCGCCCCTACAGGTGGGTTTTCCTTTGCTGCTTTTCAGCCGCCATTTCTTTCGGTTTTTCCCAAAAACCAACGCTGGACTATTATTTGCCGCCGGTTTCGTTTGACGCTGCAGTGCCCAAGCCCGCCGATATTCTGGGCTATGAAGTGGGGGAGTGGCATGTTTCGCACGACCAGCTGGTGCAATACCTGCGCGAGCTAGCCCGGACAAGTAATCGAGTGCTGCTCCGCGAATATGGGCGTACGCACGAGCGGAGGCCCTTGCTTTATCTGACCATCTCGACGCCGGAAAACCTACAGCGTTTAGAAAACATCCGCCAGCAACGGCGTCAATTGGCGGACCCTGAGCGGAGCGGCTCTTTAGACCCGGCCGCCTTTCCGGCAGTGGTATTTATGGGTTATTCCATCCACGGCAACGAAGCCAGCGGCAGCAACGCTGCCCTGTTGGTTGCTTACTATTTAGCGGCGGCGCAGTCGCCCGAAATAGAGCGGATGCTGAGGCAGACAGTTGTTTTGTTCGACCCTTGCTTCAACCCCGACGGCCTACAGCGCTTCGCCACATGGGTTAATAGCCGCCGCAGCCAGACGCTTATGCCCGACCCAGCGCATGAAGAGTTTCACGAGCCTTGGCCTGGTGGACGCACCAACCACTACTGGTTTGATTTAAACCGAGATTGGCTGGTTGTCCAACAGCCCGAGTCAGTTGGACGTGTAAAACTCTTTCAAGACTGGCTGCCCAATGTACTGACCGATCACCATGAAATGGGCACGGGCTCCACATTCTTTTTTCAGCCTGGGGTACCCTCGCGCGTGCATCCGCTTACCCCGGCGCTCAACCAGCAGTTGACGGCGCGCATCGGCGAATACCACGCCCGCGCTTTGAGTGAGAAAAAGGTGCTTTTTTACTCGGAAGAGAACTACGACGATTTCTACTACGGCAAAGGTTCTACTTACCCCGACGTGCAGGGCTCCATCGGCATTCTCTTTGAGCAGGCCAGCAGTCGTGGCAGTGCACAAGAAAGCAGCTACGGGTTGCTTACTTTCCCTTATACTATTAGAAACCAAGTAATTACATCGCTTTCTACACTGCAGGCAGTGAGCGACTTACGCGCTGAGTTGAATGCCTATCTGCGCCATTTCTATCGCACCGCGCTGGAGGAGGCCCGACAAGACAAGGTAAAGGGCTACGCGTTTAGCGATGCTCATGGACAGGCAGGCAGACCGGTGCGCGAGTTTATCCGCCTATTATTGCGCCATCGCATCCGCGTACATCCAGTGCTTGGTGCTCGAGAGGGGGGCCAGGGGCCTCTTGCAGGTACTACCTGGGTTGTGCCAACGGAGCAGCCTAATTATCGTTTAATTCAGGCGATCTTCGAGCGTCGCACAGCCTTTGAAGACAGCATTTTCTACGATGTATCGGCTTGGACATTACCCGACGCCTTTGGGCTCAACTGGTCAGAACTGTCAGCGGAGGTCTTGGCGCAGATGCGCCTAGGGCCACCTTTGGAACAGGAGCCGGTCTGGTCTGCTCTTGTTGTGCCGGAACCCTCTGCCTCGCTGTATGCCTATGTTGTTTCGGGGGAGGGCTACGATGTGCCGCGCCTAACGACGGCGCTGCTTCGCGCTGGCGTGCGGGTGTTGGTCGCGCAGCGGCCGTTTTCGGCAGAAGGGCACGATTTCCGCGAAGGGTCGCTGCTTATCCCGCTCGACCGCCAGCCGCTTGATGCCGCTGCCCTACGTCAGCGTATCCTACAAAGTGGCGCCGAGGATGTGCAAGTGTTCGCCCTTAGCAACGGCCTGACGCTGAAAGGGCCAGACTTAGGCAGCTCGCACTTCAGCGTTTTGCGCCTACCGAAGGTCGTACTGATTACAGGCCGCGATGCCGACGCTACAGAGGTAGGCGAAATTTGGCACTTGCTCGATGTTCGCTATGGCCTTCCGCCACTACTCATTGATGCTGAGCGCTTTAATACGCTCGATGTTGGCAGGTATAATACTCTTGTGCTGGCCGATGGGAATTTTAGCCGCTTGTCGGCGGAAAAGGTGAAGCAGTTTCTGTCGAGCGGCGGAGTAGTCATTGCTACGGGTGCTGCCTTGCGCTGGCTGAAGAATGCTGGCATAGTTCCTTGGGAGCTTCGCCCGCCGCCACGTGTTGAGGAAGGCAAGCGCCGACCTTATGCCAGCATGGACGAGGACGTACGCGCCCTAAGCTTGCCTGGCTCCATTGCTAAGGCAGAGGTTGACCTCACCCACCCCTTGTGGTTTGGCTATCGTCAGCCCACCGTGCCCTTGTTTGTTTCAGGTAACGTATTTGCTCAGCCAGCGAGTGGCAATCCTTACACTACACCAGCCGTTTTTGCTGCACAGCCGCTGTTGTCAGGTTATTTGCACCCGCAGCATCGCGCTCTATTGTCAGGGGCAGCTGCCGTTTTGGTGAATGCGTCGGACAGTGGGCGTGTCATTGGTTTCTGTGCAAATCCCAACTTTAGGGGCTTCTGGTATGGCACCAATCGGCTGTTTGCCAATGCTGTCTTTTTCGGCAACCTCATCCGGATTTCTGGCCGGACGGCGGAGTAAAAATTTCACTATCACTCAATTACAAGCGATTGATGAACAGAGCCGTAGGGCGTTGTGAGTGCCATTGTATAACTGCCCGATGCTGGTAGCTGGCGCCGCGGCAGAGAAAGGGTATGGCGTCCAGCAGAATAGAAGCCTTCCAGGCGGTACGCGGCAGTGCCTTGGCTGTTGAGTATGCTCAAGTGCAGGGTGGTGGACGCGGGCAGGTCGAAAGTTACCTCTATGGCATCGTTGCTTACAGTTGGCTGGTAAAGCACTAGGTTGGAAGCAGGGCGTTTGAGCAGCGGCAAGGGTAGCGTCTGGGCCGCAATGAGATGCACGCCGACAGATAGGCCTGACAAGTCATAGCCCGCAGCGCTCAAATGGTGCAGATGCAAGCGCAAGGTGCTGTCGGCATCGTTCTGCAGGTCTTTCAGCGACGGCGCTTCCTCGGCCGATAGGCGCACGGTATGTCGGTCGGTGGACAAGGAAAAGGTCAGGTCAAGGATGCGCACGTCGTCAATCCACAGCGCCGGTCGGTGAGCAAGTAACTCTGGCAAAGAGGCTTGGGCTAGCGTAGACCAGACCGTGAAGGATGGGTCTGCCGGCAGGGGCTCTCCGCTGGAGCCTGTGAAACAGGTCAGGTAAAGCGATTCCCAAGTGTGCTCTATAGGGCCCCACTGCAGGCGCACCCGATGCCCGTCGCGCTGGCGGCGCAGGGCAAGGCGCGGGTCGGTGTCGCTCACCAGTCGCAAGGTGTGCTCATAGAGTCGGTCGTATCGGTTGGAGTACAGCGACAATGTCACTCGCACGCCCGGGCGTAGCAAAAAGAGGTAGCGGTTGACGCTGTGAATAATCTGCTGGTAAGCATCTGGTGCATCCAGAAGAGCTCGAAAGCCGTGTTGACCTTCATCGTCCCAGCTGAACTGAATGTCGGCGTAAACGGGCTGTGGCGCGATGCCTGTTTGCCACACCACGGCGGGTTGCTGCAGTAGGATTTGCAGGGCCTCTCTCGGCGTAAAATAGTCGCGGCTGTAGGGTTCGCTGCTTCCCCATCCCCATATCACAGCGGCTACGAGGCGATGGTCTATCCAAGAGCCAGGGTAGCGCCGCTCTCTGGCGGGGAGGTCTTGGCTCGAGGGCGTCTCTTCCTCTATCTGGATTTCAATATTACCCAATAATTCCGGTGTTAAAGTCAAATCTGTGAGAGTGTAGCGCTGCCCGGGTGTCGCCTTGGTGGCAAAACGCTCATGCAGTTCCGAAAGCAAAGACTCGTACTCTGCTCCGCCAGGCGTAGCGATGACGGGAACGCCTTCCAGCCGGAAGCAAACGCGCTCTTCCATGGTGCGCCCATTCCATAGGCGCGGCCATTGCAATAGCATCTGCTGAAAAGCAGCCGGCTTGAGTTTCCATTGGGCGCGATACTTGTTCTCGACGCTTAATGTCGCCTGGGCATTGCCCCAGTAAAAAATGAACTTCTCCGGCGCTCGTACTTGCTCCGGTGAACCATCGGCTACTTGGAAGCCGAAAAGTCGCCCGGTTAGCCCTAAGGCCAGTGTCCATACCAAACGGTGTTTTGCGAGTGTGGCCATGTGTTATTCACTGAAGGTAGCAACGACGCTGCTTTGCCGTAGGGTTCAAACCAAGGGCCAAATCCTGTATTTCTGCCTGAGGGTGGGCGGGGGCATCCAGGGGCGCTCTGGGGCAGTTTAGTCAGCGAGCGACCTGCGCTACGTGCTCATTGACTTCGTCAGACTCCACCAAGCCATCGCGCAAGCGAACAATGCGATAGGCGTGTTGGGCGATGTCTAGCTCGTGGGTAACGAGCACAATAGTATTGCCGGCGCGGTGGATTTGTTCGAAGAGTGCCATGATTTCCTGGGAGGTCTTCGAGTCCAGGTTGCCCGTTGGCTCGTCAGCTAGAATGATGGCCGGGTTGTTGACCAAAGCGCGCGCAATGGCTACGCGCTGGCGCTGGCCACCCGATAACTCGTTGGGTTTGTGCAGCATGCGGTCGCCCAAGCCGACGGCTTCCAACGTAGCGCGGGCCTTTTTTAGGCGTTCTTCTTTGGGCAGGCCAGCGTACACTAAGGGTAGGGCCACGTTTTCCAGCGCTGTCAAGCGGGGCAAAAGGTTGAACGTCTGGAAGACGAAGCCTATCTGCCGGTTGCGCACCTCGGCCAGCTCACTATCGCTCATAGTGCTCACTTCGATGCCGTTGAGCCAATACTTACCGTGGGTAGGCGAGTCCAGGCAGCCCAGCAGATTCATCAGCGTGGATTTGCCGCTGCCGGATGGCCCCATGAGTGCCACATATTCGCCGCGGTCAATTTGCAAGCTGACGTCTTTGAGGGCTTCCACTTTTTCGGAGCCCATGATGTAGGTCTTGTTGAGGTGCTCAATCGAGATAAGCATACGGACGAAGGTACTTTTTAGAGAAAAAGCCTAAGGCGTTAGCCCGGCGAGACCGAAAGTATTTTTTGAATAAAACCAGAGAGGTGTCTCCATTGGTCGCCCCGCGTTCATTTTTTCCTTCTCAAAAACAACCCTAAAACCACCACCATCAGCCCGATGAGCCAGTGAGTAAACCGCTGGATGACCTCGGGGAAGAGCACATAGCCAGCTACACCGACAAGAATTAGTAGCACAGCCGTCAGGAGGAGGAGGTGGCTAAGCGTATACTTTTTAGGCATGGACGCGCGGTGTTGAGAAGAAGGTTTTAATTTTGGGTGCTAAATACGACTTTTAGCCGAGTTACACACGGTTAGGATAGATAACCTTCGCCCACATTTCGGCTAACGCGCTCCAAAAGACGAACAACGGTCGCTGATCTAAGCGCACCGAGGCGCTGCCTGGCTGTGTAAAAGCGGCCTTGCCGGCATCTCTTTACCTACCTTTGGGCGCGAGAAAAACCGCGCAGCGCGCATGCTCCGATTTGTTCGTACCCAGAGCCCAGTGGCTTTATCCGACGAAGACTTGCTGGCCCATTACCAGCGCTCGGGTGAGACGCATTATTTGGGACAACTTTACGAGCGTTATTTGCCTATGGTTTACGGAGTCTGCCTTAACATTTTACGCGACGCGCACGCAGCGGAAGATGCGGTCATGGGCATCTACGAGGAGCTGTCTCGCAAAGTGCAGGCGCACCAGATAGAGGTCTTCCGCGGCTGGCTCTACACGCTGACGCGCAACTACTGCCTAATGGAACTGCGGCGAAAAAAGCGCATGCCTACCGACTATCATCCGCCGGAGAACCTGGTGCATTACGACGCCATCACGCCGGCCAGTGAGTTTGAAATAGCCCGTCCCAGTGACGTTGAGCGGCTGCAACTTTGCCTACAAGGTTTGCCCAACAAACAGCGCCAAAGCATACAACAGTTTTATTTTGAGGGCAAATCCTACCAAGAAATCGCCCAACAATTGGAGGAGGACGTGGGCAAGGTGCGCTCCTACATTCAAAACGGCCGGCGCAACCTGCGCTTGTGCCTGGAAAAACAGCAATCATGAACAACAGGCCACAGGAAGATGATGCGCGTTTTCTGGCGCTGTTGCAGCGCTGGGCGTCAGGAGCTTTCACGCGCGAAGACGAGGAAACTATACGCAGCCTGACGGACGATGATGCATTTCGGCGAGAGGCTTGGGAAGGCTTTTGGGCGCTACCGGCAGAAGCGCATCAGGCGGCCTTGGAGCGCTTGCAGCAGCGTCTGGCGCCCGCCGTTCCGGAGCGGCGGGCGCCCGTCCCGCTGTGGCGAAAAGGTGCGGCAGCGGCTGTTCTCCTCTTACTTGCTGGCGCGTTATATTGGTGGTGGACCGATACGCCCTTAGCGCCGGAGCAGGCAACGGTAACGACTCCGGAGGCGCTATCTCTCTCAACACCAACCCCTGAAGAGGGGCAAGAAGCCTATGTGCCCTACGATAGATCAGCGCCAGCAGCACCATCCAGCCCTCCCCAAGCGCTTGCGCCACGCCGCGATGCAGCAGCACAAGGAGCGGGCAGCATGCCAGAGACCCTCTCAGGCGCCCAGGCTCCGGCAGTGACGTTAGCCCAAGACGAGGTTGCCGAGCAAGCTCTTATGCCTATGGAGGCAGAAAAAGCAGCGGAAGAGCGAAAGGAGCCCGTTGCCACTGCACCTCCAGGTCAGCCTGTTCCTCAGATGAAGCCAGGGGTAGCCCTCACGGATACCCACCTGCGCAGCCCTCACCGCTCGGAGAGGATGGAGAGGCTAACGAAAACGAACCAAGAGCGCGAGCTGGCGGAGTTGCCCTCTCTAAAACCCGTAGAAGGGTGGAGTGCTTTCATGGCTCAATACCGCTCCGCTGCCTTGTCTTTGTCTGGTGGCGCGCCCAAGCCGGACAGCCTGCTCGTGGTGCTCCGTGTCGGCTCTGACAGTATGGCTACCATGGAAACTACGCAGCCACCTTTGCAACGCGTACAGCGACAACCGCTGGAGCAATTCCTGCAGAAATACCGCTGGACGCCCGCCAATAGCCGAGGCACTGTTAAACTTCCCCTTAGGCAGTAAGAAAAGCCGTTGGCGCCTCGAACCCGAAGACAAGCGCCAGCGTTTTTTACATACCTGGAAACCCACCACGTATTCTCAAATTTATGCAACGACAAGCCGAAGCGCGCATACCTACCCGGTCGGGTAATTTTACGCTCATTGCCTACGCTAAACACGCTGACGAGCGCATGCCTCACCTCGCCGTGGTTGCCGAAACTTTCGACCCCACCCGCCCT
>Ga0101944_10004349_pt1 | contig 17746 bp, 16 predicted proteins | sample DewCreD2012metaG_FD_75245 | JGI IMG/M metagenome (GOLD analysis project Ga0101944, IMG submission 75245) | Hot spring sediment bacterial and archeal communities from British Columbia, Canada, to study Microbial Dark Matter (Phase II) - Dewar... ... | reverse complement strand
TGCCGGGTTTCAGGCATGTGCCTTTCAATGATATCGCCGCAATGCGTGAGGCAGTCACGGCGAACACATGTGCGATCCTGCTTGAGCCGATTCAGGGGGAGGGAGGCGTCAGGGTCGCGAGTGAAACATATCTCAAAGAGGTGAGGGACCTCTGCGATGCACACAAGATCCTGCTCATTCTGGATGAGGTGCAAACCGGCATGGGCAGGACGGGAAAGCTGTTCGCCTATGAACATTTTGGGATCGCTCCTGATATCCTGGCTACTGCGAAGGGTCTTGGCGGAGGGGTTCCGATTGGGGCGATGCTGGCGACAGACAAGGTCGCTGTCGGATTTCAGCCAGGCAGCCACGCTTCAACCTTTGGGGGTAATCCTCTCGTCTGTGCCGCCGGGGTGGCAACTCTCGAGGTATTGCTTGAGGCTGGATTCATCCTCGATCAGTGCAACCGGATGAGTGGCTATTTTATCGAACGACTTGAATATCTGAGGGATCAATTCCCCGCCTTGATAAGAGAGATACGGGGAAAAGGCCTGATGCTGGGAATGGAACTGGCGACTGACGGGGATCCGATCGTGCGCGCCTGTCTCGACAAAGGGTTCCTGATAAACTGCACGGCCGGGAAGGTGCTCCGGTTTATTCCGCCCTTGATTGTGCAGAGGAAGGATATCGATCAGCTCATTGAGGCCCTACGGGGTATTTTTTCGCGGTTGCCGTAACGGGTCACATGTTCAGATTGCCATGAAAAGGGATTTTCTCAGGGTATCGGATTTGTCCGCAGAAGAGATCGATCGTCTGCTTAAGCGGGCAATTGCCCTCAAAGCCGGACAGGACTCGAATGCATGCCCGCTGATTGGAAAAAGTGTCGGCCTGATATTCGAAAAGGCTTCAACGCGCACCCGGGTTTCATTCGAGGTCGGCATTTATCAGCTCGGGGCCCAGAGCATCTATTTAACGCCGAAGGATATACAGATCGGCCGAGGGGAAACTATTCACGATACCGCAAAGGTTCTCTCACGATACCTTGATGCGGTTGTCATGAGAACGTACAGCCATGACACCGTCCGGGAGTTTGCCGTCCATGCGTCAATACCGGTGATCAATGGACTCAGTGACCTTCACCATCCTTGTCAGGCGCTGGGTGATTTAATGACGATCATCGAAAAAAAGGGAAGTCTGAACGGAATACGTCTCGCTTACATTGGAGACGGGAACAACGTTGCCAATTCTTTGATGGAAGCGGCATCCATCACGGGAATCAGGCTTTCGATAGCATGTCCGAAGGGATACGAGCCACTGCGCGGTATGAGAGGAGAATTCGAGAAACGTCTGGGAGATAATGTGCTCGTCGTGCGGGATCCGAAGGCGGCGATCTCAGGTGCGGATGCAATATACACAGATGTATGGGTGAGTATGGGTCAGGAAGAGGAGTCAATCGAGCGGCGGCGGCGATTCGGGAAATATCAGGTGAATAGCAAACTCCTCTCCCTTGCGCGGCCGGACGCGATCGTGCTCCACTGTCTGCCCGCTCACAGGGGTGAAGAAATAACTGACGAAGTGATCGATGGCAGGCAGAGCGTTGTCTTCGATCAGGCAGAAAACAGGCTGCATACCCAGAAGGCTTTGCTGGAGTTCCTCTTGACGAAGACGTAGGCGTATCGAGGTGAGGCTTCGATCTTTTCTCCCTTTTCTTTTCTTAGCTATCTCCACAGTCTTATTCGTGCTGCCCGCAAGAGGCCTCTGCGCGCATCTCCGGGTGACCGTTGCACCAAAAATCATCAAACAGGGAGATGCATTTGTGGTGTCAGTCAGGGGCGCGGCCAGTTCCGCGCTCCCTACGGCAACGGTTGGACAAAACGAGATTCGCTTTAGCAGGTGCGGAGAGAGATGCTTCGTCGGTATCGGGGCGGTGAGCTACGATACACGAGCCGGTTTGTATCGCATAAAGGTCATGGCAGGCAAACAGAAGAGAAACATCCAGCTCACGGTAAAGAAGGCCGCATTTCGTACCGCTTCGCTTTCACTCCCTCATGAGATGACGAGCATAAGCCCGACTGATCTGGAAATTATTCGTGAGGAAAATATCCTGCTGAATTCTCTCTTTCTGACGGTCTCCGAACGGGCGTGGGACGGTCCTTTCATGATCCCCGTCGACAACACGATCGTGATGCCTTTCGGCACAAAGAGGATCATGAACAAGACGTGGAGCAGCGTTCACCGAGGTGTTGATATCAGAGGGTCAGAGGGTGACGAGGTGAGGGCGTCGAATAACGGGCGGGTCGCTTTGGCCCGCAGCCTGTTTCTGGGAGGGAATACGGTCATTCTCGACCATGGCCAGGGGATACATACTATCTATATGCATCTTTCCCGGACGCATGTCGTCACCGGTGATTCGGTCTCGAAGGGGGACGTTATTGGGTTCATAGGTTCAACAGGGAGGGCAACGGGACCGCACCTTCACTTCGGCATTAAGATATCGAATATCTCCGTTAATCCCCTTTCGGTGCTGGAACTAAGGCTGTGACCCGGACGGTAGGCTCTTTTATTGGGATTTGATTTGTGATATGGTAATACCATTCTTTCCTGAAAGGAGAACGCAGACGATGAAGCTGAAGATTATTGCATGCCTCCTGCTCTTCCTCATATGTTTCGGATGCGCATCGTATCAGTACCAACCCGAATCATGTTTCCCTTATGCGGATTACAGAAGTTACCGTGGGCCGTTCTGTTCTCCTTCCCCGTGAATTAACCTGTTTGCGTGGAGCGGAACGTGATGCGGATCATGTATGCGCGTGATTGATCATGCGTGAAGTTATGGGCGCATTCCCTAAACAGAAAATCAGTTTTGTGCTCATTCCGGTGCTGTTGGTTCTCATCGCTTCCCTGATGCTATCTTCTCCAGTCCATGCCGAGGATTTCCTCGAAATCACCGTGAAAGAGGGGGATTATCTCATCAGAATAGGCGAAGATTATCTCGACAACCCCCACCAGTGGAGAGAGATCGCACGTATCAACCGATTGAAAAATCCCGATCTTATTTATCCCAATCAGGTAATCGTCATCCCGGTAAGACTGCTTAAGGGCACTGCAGTTGATGGTGTTGTTACCTTCGTTAAGGGCGATGTCAGGGTGCGGGGAAAGAATAGTGAGGAGTGGCAGCAACTCCATCTTCATGACCGTGTAAGAGAGGGAAGTATCATCAAGGTAGGCGACCGCAGTGCAGCAGAAATAGAATTCAATGATGGTTCTTCCTGCTTCCAGCAGTCGAATACGCTGCTGAGGTTTCCGACAATGAGAAAAAAGGGCGATCGGTATGAACATAGACTTTCTCTCCAGAAGGGGAGGATGATATCTAAAATCAGAAAGGCGACAGGCCGTGAGCCACGATTTGAAATCGAAACACCCTCAGCCGTTTGCGCTGCACGGGGGACTGCATTCAGGGTCTCGGCAGATGACAATGAGTACACCCGGTCGGAGGTCCTCGAAGGAAGTGTGGAAGTTGAAGCGATGGATCGGAAAGAGATCGTCTTGACCGGTGAAGGCACCCTCATTCGCCGGGGTGAACCTCCCGTGAAACCCAGAAAATTGCTGCCGCCTCCGAAAGTGATACAGACGAGTATGCCGGCTGATAAGCTGCCCCTCCGTTTTGTAGTCGATCCCGTTCAGGGATCCGTCACCCAGAGAATTATGATAACCGTGGACAAGGACGGCAAAGATATGGTTTATGAGCATGTTGTGGGGAGTGATGAAGGGATCGAAGTCGACGGCTTGTCTGACGGAGTATATTATCTCCATGCGCTCAGTATTGATGAAATTGGTCTCGAGGGTTTGCCGTCGCAGCCGACGGAGGTTCATGTGCGCATGCATCCTTTGCCGCCGAGGGTCGAGGTGCCAATAGGTGAGGGTAAATATGGTAAAAGAGAGATTTCCTGCAGTTGGCAAGTAGTCAATGAAGCGGTTGCCTATCATTACCAGATCGCTCAAGATTCTTCTTTCGAACGGATCATCGATGAGAAGTCATCCGTTTACGGAACGAACGTCAAAACGCCGGAGCTTGATTACGGAACATATTTTTTCCGGGTTCGATCTATCGCCGGCGACGGATATCAGGGCATCTGGTCTGAGACGATCAGTTTCACCATCGCACCTGATCCGCCGCCCATGCCGGCCGCAGAAATGCCTCGGAAGGTGTCTTTTCGGACGTTTCTCGGAATCGTGGCTGCCTTTGGTGTGATTTTCTCTTTATTGCCCTGAAGTCCGCTCATGAAGTCGCATCTGACATATAGGAGCATCTGGCGGTACGTCCTCATGCTCTCGATTGGTACGGCTCTCGTTCTCTTCTCGGATTACCTTGGCCTCTTTCGAGGCGTAGATGTCTATCTTTATGACCTCTCCTTTCGAATACGGGGTTCTTTGGATCCCGACAGGAGAATTCTTATTGTTGCGATCGACGAGAATTCTCTTGAATCATTGGGCAGATGGCCCATACGGAGGAAGTATTTCGCTCAGATGCTCTCATCCATGCGAAATGCGAAGGTTGTCGGTGTCGATATTATCATGGCCGAGCCTTCATCTGATGACGATGCGCTGAATAAGACAATCAAAGTGCACGGCGCAGTCGTTCTGCCGGTCTATATCGACAACATGATGAACGTCTCCTATCCGGTTGATGCAATCTCTTCTGCGAGAATCGGCCATATTCACGTCGAGCAGGGAGTCGACGGCGTGGTCAGGACTATTTTTCATCGTCTGCATATCCGGGATACCGTGCTTCCATCCTTTACGTCGGTTCTTTATGCCTCTCTGGACGGTATTTCTCAATCCGAGCAAGAATGGAAAGCGAAGCCAGTCACAAATTCATTTTTTGGCACCATCGTACAATCGGAACCTATGCATATTAATTTTGCGGGTCCTCCCGGAACCTTTCATACGGTGTCGCTCATTGACGTCATTAATGGCCGGTATCCCCAGTCTTTTTTTGAAGGGAAGATTGTCCTATCGGGCGTCACTGCCTCCGGGCTCGAAGAGAGAATGCTAACCCCATTTGCCCAGGGAAGAAACAGAATGGCCGGTGTTGAGGTGCATGCGAATATTTTGAACAGCATGATTGCAAAAAATGCCATTTCATTTATGCGCGACGAAGTGAGGTGGACGTTATCCCTCGTCGTCTCGCTTCTCTGTTTTTTTCTCTTCACGCAGTTCAATGCAGGCAAAGCCACGTTTCTCTGGATGTTGAGCCTTGCCGCGGCAGCCGTTTCGATGTTCTGGCTCTTTTCGGTCAAGCAGGTTTGGGCGGCACCCTCGGTATTGTTCTTTCTGCTGACCTTCATGTTTCTGAGTGCCCACGTGGTGAAGATCGAGGATATGGGAAGGTTACTCGCCGTGGCAAACGATGAATGGTACAGAACGTTCAACGATATCAGTGATGCCATCATGGTATATGATGGGGACTTCAAATTCGTGCGGGCGAATAAGGCGGCAGAGACGATTCGAACGTCACACGTTTTTGAACAGATTACCATGCAGGGCCGTGAACAGTTGATCGGGGGGAATTCCCTCAAAGCTTCCGCCATTCAGCAGCCGGCTGCTGGTGGTCAACAGGTGATGGAGATATTCGACACGGAACGAAACAGGCATTTGGAAGTGCTTACCATCCCACGCCTTGACGGTATGCAGAAGATGATTGGTGTCATCCAGATCATTCGGGACATTACAGAGCGAAAACAGGTGGAGGAGGCGATCAGGAAAAATGAAGAGCAGATGCGGAACCTTACTGCTTACATCCATAAGGCAACCGAAATCGAGAGGACAAATATCGCCCGTGAAATTCACGACGAGCTTGGACAGGCTCTAACGGTTCTGAAGATAGATCTTTCCTGGATTCGGAAGCGGTTGACACAGGATCAGTCTCCGATGATCGACAGAATTGATACCATGGTCAGGATCATTGATAAGACCATTATGACGGTCAAGAAAATTGCGACTGATTTGCGTCCTGGATTGCTCGATGACCTCGGACTATCGGCAGCCATAGAATGGCAGTCGGAGGAATTCGAAAAGAGGACAGGGATATTGTGCAGAGTCAGGATCGATCCGAAGGATGTCTCATTCGATAAAGACCGGAATACCGCGCTGTTCAGAATTCTCCAGGAAGCACTTACGAATATTGCCCGCCATTCAGATGCGACGGAAGTGGAAATCGACCTGAATGCACGGCACGGACATATAGATCTGACCGTCAGGGATAACGGACGAGGGATACGGGATGAGGAACTGGTCGGTGCCCGGTCTTTCGGTCTTTTGGGCATGAGTGAACGTGCTATAATGTTTGGCGGGAACACGGTCGTTGAAGGCGTCCCCGGCAAAGGTACGACCGTTCGGGTGAGAATTCCCGCAGAGGAATCCTAGGGGAAATTATGATCAGACTTCTGGTTGCGGATGATCACACAATTTTTCGCGAGGGGCTGAAACACATCCTTGAGGAGCATCCGGACATTGTCGTCTCGGATGAAGCAGGGAGCGGACAGGAAGTCCTCGATAAGGTGTGGCGAAATACCTATGATATGGTCTTGCTCGATATCGGCATGCCGGGAGCACCCGCTATAGAAGTGCTGAAACGAATCAAGAATGAAAGACCACGATTACCGGTACTGGTTCTGAGCATGTATCCTGAGGATCAATATGCGGTCCGGTTCATCAAGGCCGGTGCCTCAGGTTATCTCACCAAGGAAGGCGCCCCTGACGAGCTTATCACGGCGATCAGGAAAATCACTGCGGGGAGAAAATATATCACACCATCGGTCGCGGAGAGATTGGCTGATGAAGTGGAGCCTGATTCCGGGAAACCGATCCATCATGCGCTCTCCGACCGCGAGTATGAGGTCTTCCGTCTCATCGCTTCGGGCATGACGGTTTCAGAGATCGCTGACGCGCTGTTCCTGAGTGTGAAGACGATCAGCACCTACCGGTCGAGAATTCTGGAAAAGATGAAGATGAGGACGAATGCGGAGTTGATCCATTACGCTCTCAAACATCGAGTATTCGAGTAATAACAGCCCGTCCGAATCCTGATTCACCCTCCCTGTCAGACGAATACCTACAAAGCGAAGAGCAAGCCTCTTACAGAAAAAAAAGCAAGCCGCTGATACCATTCTCCGATTCCGTATGGAAAAATGGATGAGGCGATATGAAAGTTCTTATTGCTGATGATTCAAGAGCGGTTCGAGAACGGATGAAGATGCTCCTTGCCGAAGTGCGAGCCGTTAAAATTATCGAGGAAGCCGAGAATGTGCAGCAGGCGATAGACCGGGTCAAAGAACTTGTACCTGATATTGTGATACTCGATATGCGGATGCCGGGAGGGAGTGGCATAGATGTGATGCAACAGATTGAGAAGAAAAACCATCTGCCGCTGATCATCATGCTGACGAATTTCTCCCATCCCGTGCATAAACGGAAATGTATGGAAGCCGGTGCGGATTACTTCTTCGATAAATCAGCAGAATTTGAAAGGGTTATCGATATCCTGAAAAGTGCCGTGGATCGACCTAACGATGACCCGCTGACCTGTTCATGAAGAGAAGGTAGCTTTGGACGTCCATGGATATTGTGGAGATGATCGATGATGAGATGAATGAAACGGATCGAGAGCATGGACTGTCAACCTCGGGATCAAAGCGGAGGAAGACACAGAAATGCAGGGTCTGTGGGATGAATACCTATCAGAAAGATCGGCTGTGTGTTTTGTGCAAGACGGGTATTCGGAAGGCTGCCAAGGAATTCAGGGGAACGATGGTATCTGAGTGAAAGGAGGGGTGTGGAGATGAATACCATGAAGAAGCGGGATGTTTTCGAAGAGATTCTTGATGCAGTCAGGCAGGATGGTTATTCATCCGATTCCGAATCCCGGGGTGAGCTGCCACGCCCATCACTTCAGGTGGATGATTTGGGAGAATGCACTCGTCACTATGTGAGCTGTGAAAAAAATGATGATGCGGCGTTTCAGGAACTGGAAACCGATGAGCACGGTTCAGATGAAGATCATCAGCGAGGATACGACAATGCAGAAGACCTTATCCAGGCCTATTTCCACTCCATGGGCGACATTGTCGTTCTGACGAGGGAGGAAGAAAAGGCACTTTCAGAATTTATTGAATACGGCAATCATTTGCTGAGAACGCTCGTTCTGTCGCTACCTGCATGCCGTGCATTGACGGAGCATCTCCGTGATACGGCAACAGGAAACATCGTCATGCCGGGAGAGGACAGCAATGAATGGATCTTTCAGAAGACCCTTAAAGCGCTCGATCAAATGATGGCAAACGGGCGTTCATCCAAAGCGGGGATTGCCGGAGAGATTGAGGAGGCGTATATGAAAATATCTGAGGTGCGGGATATTATTGCCAAAGCACAGCATGTGCTTATTGTGCATAACCTCCGACTTGTTGTGCACGTCGTCAAGAGATATACCGGCAAGGGTCTCTCCTTGCTGGATCTCATTCAAGAAGGGAATATCGGGCTCATGAAGGCGATCGAGAAATTTGATTATAGAAAAGGATTCAAATTCAGTACCTATGCGACATGGTGGATACGACAGGCTGCTCTGCGGGCGCTTCTTGAACAGGCGAAACTCATCAGGCTCCCTTGTCACCTGATTGATCTTAATAACAAAATCGTCAAGGCTTCACGAGAGATGGTATCGGAGCTGGGGAGGGAGCCGAGCAATGCAGAGATCGCTTCGAGACTCCGAATACCGGTCAGCAGAATTGAAGAAATTCAATCGGCAATGCAGGAGCCGCTGACGCTACAGATGCCGATCGGCGACGAGGATTCGAAACTCGAGGATTTCATCGGTGATGACCGGCACGCTTCTCCTTATGCCGATGCGGAAAGAGATATGATGTCCGAATATTTGATGAAAATACTCCAGGTCTTGCCGCCGAGGGAGCAGAAAGTGATACGAATGCGATTTGGCATCGGTCTTGACCGAACCTATACACTCGATGAAGTCGGAAGATATCTCTCGATTACGCGGGAACGGGTCCGGCAAATAGAAGCGGCGGCACTGAGAAAGCTCAGACATCCCAAGAGAATGCAGCTATTACGGAATATGGAGATGGGACAGCAACGAAAATAATTTTTCAGGTTGTGATCATTATCACGGGTTTTTTATGACGATACCTTTATTCTGAAAACAGTTTCGCATCTGCAAGCGTTCTTTTACAGATCAAGATAAAGAGTTTCCGAAAGGGTAAACTCTGGGGAACCAGGGGACACAAAGCCACGGGGCCGATCTGATAGTTCAATCCTTGAAGAGCGGTTAGCCGGGTTGCCGAAGAAACAGCATTTCTCCCGAGTTGCCCGGAGAATATGAAGCCTGTTTCCTCGGTATGAAACATACAGGGAACGGGCTTTTTTATTGCATACGAGAGGGAGGGAGAATTGGATGCACTTGCCCAATACGCTTCAGATTACTATCATTCCCATGAAATACGCGCAGGTGAGTGGTTTGCGGTTTACGTCAGAGCGAGACACGAATTCATCGTGCATGAGGGACTGGTGAGAAAAGACATTGAAACCTATCTTCCGACTGTACAGAGGCACCGGCAATGGAAGGATAGAAGAAAGCTTCTCAGCTTTCCGCTTTTTCCCGGATATCTCTTCGTGAACATTTGTCCGGAGCCTCACAGTCTCCTGAACGTGCTCAAGACCACAGGTGCTGTCAGGATTCTCTCTGCACCGAACGGGAAGCCGATAGCCATACCACCACAGGAAATAGAATCGCTGCGGCTTGTGGTGGAAAACGGACAGGACTTCGGCATATATCCTTCCCTGAGGGAGGGCGCCCGCATCAGGATCAAAACGGGCTCTTTCCGGGGTGTTGAAGGTGTCTTGGCAGTGAAGGGAAGTCAATATATGTGCATTGTGAATATCGCAATACTTGGCAGGAGCGTCGGTATCACCATTCACGCGGGTGATCTCGAGGCTGTATAGACATGCGAAACGGCATTCATACATCAAATTTGAAACGTAATGGATATGTGATCTCCGATTATTTTTGCTGTTTCGTTCATTTTAGCATTCACAGGGGATAGTTCGTTTTAACATTCTGATTTTCTTTTCTTTTTGCTGAATCTGGGAGCGAAACGACGGAGTTTTGCCCATTTTATTGTTCACGAACATTCGATTCTTCGTATTCGCGCACATCGTAGTGGCCATCATATCGAGCGGAGTTGTCTCCTGTTCAATCGCTTATGCAGATGAAGGGATCATATGGGACCGCTTCAGGTTATTGCCTGCTCTGAATATCTCCGAAAAGCACAGCGACAATATCTATTTGACGGCTGCGGATAGGCGGCAGGATGCCGTCACCACATTATCGCCCCAGGTGTCGTTAGATTTTGCGATTGCACCGGACAACTATCTCAAAATGAGCTATGAAGGTAATTTCAGTCTTCACAGCACAGCACACAATTTCAAGCATGACAGCCACAAAGCAGGCGCTTCATGGGAATGGATGACCGCGAAAGGTTCCCTATTCAAGATTGGTGCTGCACTGAACGTTGACTCCATGCAACCGTATGCAGAGGATGATAGCTACAAGAGTTTCACCGATAATAAATGGTTCGGCGAGACGATTCTGGCGTTGACTATGTTGACCGGCATCGGCGTTAGCTATGAACACATGAGAAGAGATTTTGAAAAAACACGGTATTCGTCGGATGATTATGATAGAGATTCCGTGACAGTTCAACTTTCTTCCAAACGTCTGCCTGATGGTATGATCACCGCTGCATATTCATATTTTCATCAGGATAACAAAGATGTTGCGGTGAGTTATTCAGATGTGGATTCGCATATCTTTCTCATTGGCGCACAATGGGATCCATCGAACAGATTATACGGCCACCTGAAGGGCGGATACTATCGGATCATGACGGAAGACGGCAGCGATTCCAGCGGATTTGCCGTGGACACAAATCTTGGATACAGAGTTACGGATGCTACGCTTTTCACCTTGACCGCCTTTCGCAAGGTAGCACCAAGTACGCAAACTGCCCGTGAAAGCGGGACATATTACACATCTACGGGAGGAGGTCTGAAAATGACGTATTCTGGAGTGAAAGACCTCATGTGTGCCGTTACTGCGTACTATCGGCATAATGAGTTTACGCCATTCGGTACGGAGCCGGGCACAGAGAGAAAAGACGACTATTTCGATGCTGGTCTTTCCATGCGATATGCGGTTCAAAGGTGGATTTCCTTCGTGGCCGATTACCGCCATCGGGTAAATTATTCTTCCGTCGACGCTGAGGAGTATCGGGAAAACACCATCCAATTCCAGGTTAGATTCGCACTTTAAAGAAGGCAACCATTGTTAATACCGGGAGGAAAAACATGAAGCACGATGCAAGGAAATTAATAGCGATCACCATATGCTTCCTCTTGGGGATGCTATCCCCTGTGATCCCCTGTTTCTCCAACGGGAGCTTGTCTGACAGTGCAAGAGAAAGAGAATATGTGATCGGGCCGGAGGACGTTCTCGATATTCAGGTGTGGGGTAATGATGATATGCACCGGGTCGTTGAAGTATCCCATGCGGGATCATTCACATTTCCCTTTGTCGACAAAGTCAATGCCGCTGGCCGTTCGGTAGTAGAGCTCGAGAAACTGATCGCACAAAAATTATCTGAGGGATATTTCACCAATCCCCAGGTGACGATTACCGTCTCGAAATACAAGAGCCAGAAAGTGGTTGTGCTGGGTGAAGTGAGCAGGCCCGGCGGTTATATCATCAAAGGAAGGACCCACATACTCGAAATCATTTCCGAAGCGGGCGGCTTTACGGAAAGAGCGGGCAGGATGATCACGATTATGAGAACCGGCGATTCAGAATCTGCTGTGAAGAATCATGCAGGCCGAACGGATGCGGTGTTGACGGTAGACCTCGATCAGCTCGTGAACGGCGACTCAGAGTTGAAATATTACGTCGAGAATGGCGATACGATCTATGTGTCCAAGGCACACCGTATTTTTGTTATCGGAGAGGTGAACAGGCCGGGTGAGTTCAAATGGGACAAAGGCCTGACAGTCAACCAGGCAATTTCCCTCGCAGGAGGTGCAACAAAGCGGGGTGCTCCCGGACGCGCAGTCCTTACAAGAATGGAGCAGGGCGCGGAGGTCCGAATCAAACCGAAATTGAGCGATCCGGTTAGCCCGGACGACATCATTGAAGTCCCGCAGAGCTATTTCTAATTCGAGGGAGGTAGTATGGAAATGAGCAATATAGCAAACGGGCGTGATCAGGTGGAAGGCTTCTATCACCTGCATTTGAAGGACTATCTCAGTATCATCAGAAGGCGCAAGCACGCTGTTATCATCTTCTCAGTTCTTCTTGTCTCGGCTGCCGCACTCATCTCATTGCTTTCACCGAGGACGTATCAGGCGACGGCTCAGCTCATAATCGAAAAGGGTTCTTATCCGATCAGCGAAAAGAGGGGACCGCAGGAGCGCGGTGTGCGGGCTGAGGAGACATACCTGACACAGTTGAATCTGCTTCAAAGCCGCAGTCTCGCCGTGAAAGTGGTGGAAGATCTTCAGTTATGGAGGGAATTCCAAATAAGTCCCTTAAGGACTGTGCATATGTCCTCTGATGATGTTGACCTGCATCACGCAGGGAATGGATTGCATCTGCAGGGTGCAAAGCGGATACCCGAAAATCTCGACAAGGCAGCAATCATTGACTGGTATTTGGGGAATCTCAGGGTGGAGCCCGTCCCCAATACCGCGCTTGTTAACGTCAGTTTTCTCAGCAGGTCGCCGGAAATGGCGGCCCTTATAGCGAATACTCATGCGAGAGCCTATATCACGGAGAACCTGGAAACACGGCGTGCAACCTCGCAGCGCGCGCTGGAATGGTTGCAGAATCAACTGGCGGTGCAGAGGAACAGTCTGGAGGCTTCACAACGCTTAAGCCATGAATATAAAAGGGTGAACGAGGTGTTATCCTTCGACGATCGCCGGAATATTGTTTCCCAGCAGCTTGAGGAACTCAATGCGAGTCTCACGAAAATGAAGGCTGAACGGCTCGCAAAACAGACGGTCTTTGATCAGCTCAGCGCGTTTACCTTAAACAGCGAAAATGTCTATTCTCTGCCGGAGGTTGCCCGAGATCCGGTTATCCAGAATCTTCGCACCCAGTTGATTCAACAAAAGACGAAGCGGATGGAAATTGCAGCCAATTATGGCCCGAAGCATCCCAAGATGATCGATATCGAATCAGGGATCGGACAAACCGAAGAGGAACTTTCTTCTGAGATTCGGCGTTTGAGCAGCTCGATCAAGGCGGAAATGGACCGTGCCCTCGTAAATGAGCGATCCCTGCAGAACATGCTCGACACGCAGAAGGCAGCGGCCATGCAACTTAATGAAAAGGCGATCAACTACGATGTTCTTTCCCAGGAAGTCCAGAGTAACCAGCAGCTGTACGACACGTTGCTCAAGCAGGCAAAGGAGCTCGGACTTGCGAGTGTCTTTGATAACAGCGCTATCAGAATCGTAGAAGAAGCCGAGGTTCCCAAAACGCCGATCAGTCCGAAAGTCTTTTGGAACATTTTCCTTGCGATCATGGTAAGCATGATCATGGGGCCGAGTCTCGCCTTTTTCTCTGAATATATGGACAACACGGTCAGGACCCCGGAAGATATTCAGCGCCGAATTGGGATTCCCCTGCTCGGAACCATACCCCGCTGCATGCTGCGCGGGAAGGTCTCAAATGCTTTGCTCTGTGGGGAGCAGATTGAGGGTAAGGGGAAGATGATGCGGGGCAAATCCCGATATGCGGTCGATCCATTCAACATCCTGATCCAGAACTTGGGAATACGACTCAAGAGCACAGCCTCCGGATCATTTTTCTTCCAGAGCGCCGTTCCCGGAGAGGGCAAGACAACGATCCTGGCAAATACCGGACGAAGACTCTCTCAAGCAGGGTTTCATGTGCTCATGGTGGACGCGGATTACTTGCAACCATCCCTTCACGCATTCTTTGCTGTGAACAATGCTCATGGTCTCACTGATGGAATAGAGCGGGTTCTTTCGATGGATATCACCCATGGTTCCCTGACCGAGTTCAGCATCGATGACCTCTTCACACTCGTGAGTCTGAAAAAGCTGAGTGGCAAGCTCGAGGTAGTTCATGGGAATCAGATATCAGAAGTTCTTTTTGACAGAGGGCTTTTTGTCTACATGCGAAGTCAGCCCGACCTTTCCGAGGATAGATTAGGTTCTATCCTTATCAAGCGGTCATTGATTTCAGATAAGCAGCTCCGTGAGGCTGCCGAAATACACCGAAATACCGGGGAACCGCTCGAGAATATTCTCCTGCGTGAAGGCTCAGTAACACCTGAGGAGCTGCATGAACCGTATAAAATGTTCATAGAAAAACAGATCGAAGTGCTTTTCAGAGGAAAGCATGGAGAGTTTCACTTTCATCCGGGGGACGTGGAAAGGGATGATCCAGCGCGGATATGCTATGCCCATGATTATGTGCCTTTGATACAGAATCTCGGCAGGATGACCGAAAACCCGGCATTCGATCGCGCAGTCTCCCCGTCCATTATCGCGATCAGTGACTCGCTCTCATTGCTTCCTGTAGGAACGGCTTCAGCCCGAGTTGGAGGCGTATTGTTCGGGTCTGTGCTCTCGAAATGCCTTCATATCCTGCAAAGGCAATTTGATGTTCTCCTTGTCGATACCCCACCGATTCTGGGGATGCCTCCTATGCCGATATCCGCTGCTTCTCCAAATGATACGATTTTTGTCGTGAAGGCCGGCAACCTTCACGGGAAATCGATATCCAATGCGATTGCTGCACTAAAGCGGGATAATGCCGATATGCTCGGAGTGGTGCTGAACCATTTCAGGGGATAACGGGGATATAACGTTCCCCTGCACGGTATGAGCGCCATGCCATACAGTATCGAGCTTCGCCATATCAGTAAAACCTTTGTCGAACGCTCGTGGCGCTCGGTCTTTTTCGGAAGGCTGCCGAAGAAAACCCAAGCCCTGAAGGACATCACGTTGAATGTCGAAAAGGGTGAGATATTCGGAATCCTGGGACCAAACGGAGCCGGGAAAACGACCCTCATGAAAATCCTTGCAACCCTTATCATTCCCGATAGCGGTATGGGGCGTATTCTTGGTTGCGACCTGATTCGGGACTCCCAGCGCGTACGAAGGATGGTCGGTCTTGTCACGATGAGTGAGAGGAGTTTCTACTGGAGGCTGACAGGGAGGCAAAACCTGAATTTTTTTGCCGCTCTTCACAACCTCACGGGGAGAGAGAAGCGGCAGCGGATTCAGTCCTTATTGGAATTCGTTGGCCTTGAGGATAAGGCCGACTCCGAGGTCATGAAATACTCTTCGGGCCAAAAACAGCGGTTGGCATTAGCTCGGGCTTTGTTGTCGGATGCGGACATTCTTCTCATGGATGAACCGACACAGCACCTCGATCCGCTTGCGGCCGCCGCCTTTGTGCGAATGGCCGTAGATGTCCTGAACGGAAAGGAGGGCAAGACGATAATCTGGAGTACGCATAACCTCAAAGAAGCGGAGGAGACGTGCACGCGCATTGCTATTCTGCACAAGGGATCTCTCATAGCATCGGGCAATTTTCATCATATGCGTTCCCTGATCATGACGGGTGGCGCTTATGAGTTCATCATTGATCGTTGTCCCGAAATTAGCCTGAAATCTATAGGCATTTGTCCCTCGCGTATCATTCACAGCAATGGAAATCTCAATTTTGAATTGCAGGTGACGAGCGATGAGGTGCCGTTTCTCGTCAGGAGGATGGTGGAAAACGGGATAAATATTCGATCCTGCCGAGCAAAAAAAATCGATCTCGAAGACGTTTTTGAAAAGGTCATAAACCGTGTCTATTAATCAAGCGTTGATCAAGCCCTTTTCTTTCGTTCTCCGTGACCTTTCCCTCATGCTCAGTTACAAGCTTCATTTTCTCCTGCAGCTTGTCGGAATATTCGTATCCACCGTGATGTTTTTCTTCCTCTCGAAGCTTTTTGAGAGGGGGATGACCGATTACCTTCGGCCATACGGCGGAGATTACTTCGCTTTCGTAATCATCGGCATTGCCATGACAGATTACCTTGCCGTATCTCTCAATAGTTTTGGGAGTGAAATCCGGAATGCCCAAATGATGGGTACACTCGAGGCCCTGCTCGTAACGCCAACATCGGTAGCGCTGATTCTGTTTTCTTCATCACTCTTCAGCTTCACCCTGAGTTCAGTTCGCATCATCGTATACTTCCTGTACGGCATAACAATCTTTGGCTTGAAACTGCACTTCACAAACATTCCTCTCCTGTGCCTGATCATGGGTCTCACCATATTTTCATGTGCGGGTATCGGTCTCATTTCTGCCGGCTTCGTGATTATCTTCAAGCAGGGGAGTCCGCTGAACTGGATCGTCAGCACATCGTCAGGGGTCTTGGGAGGGATCCTTTACCCCATAGCAGTTCTTCCCTCATGGCTCCAGCCATTCTCAAGTTTCCTCCCCATAACCCACGCGCTGGAGTCAACCCGCAAGGTCATGCTCAATGGGTGTACCTTCGGAGATGTCTCCCGGGAGGTTATCCTCCTCGTGCTGTTCTGCAGCATATTACTCCCTCTCGGGTTGATTGTCATGTATTACGGGTTACGGAAAGCCAAGAAAGAAGGCAGCTTGATCCACTACTAATCTCGGCATTCGATTCAGGTATCTGCATACGGTTATGCATCTGAAAGAAAATCATGTGCTGCATCACGATCTTCTGAACATAGTGCTGCGCTGATCGTTTCATCAGAATTACCGAAAATACACTTATAGCCATTGAGAAAGGGAGGTATATGTATGGGTAAGGGAGAGCACGATCGAGATTATCAGTCGGTGTACCGGAATAAAGTCATCCTCATAACGGGGCCCGTGGGTACCGTCGGTTCCGAGTTGCTGAAACAGTTGATTATGTACGATCCTCGTGAGATCCGGCTCTTTGATACGAACGAATCGGGTCTTTTCATGCAGACTCAGCAATATCGGAATAAGGTGCGGCTTCTGTCGTTCCTGGGTGACATCAAGGACGACCGAAAGCTCTTTTACGCCATGGAAGGAGCACACATTGTTTTCCACGTTGCAGCCTATAAGCATGTCGAACTCTGTGAATATAATCCATTCGAGGCTGTCCATACGAACGTGATTGGCACCCAGAATGTCTTAAACGCGGCGCTGAGAACCAATGTCGAACGTCTCCTGTACACAAGCAGCGATAAGGCGGTCAACCCGACGAATGTGATGGGCACTTCCAAACTTCTTGCAGAGCGGGTGGTGACCGCTTCGAGTGTCCGATGCTTTAATGGCAAGCCACGGCATATCTTTGCGAGCACTCGTTTTGGCAATGTTCTCGGTTCGAACGGTTCGGTCATCCCGGTATTCCTGGAGCAGATCAAAAAGGGAGGTCCGGTGACGATTACGGATAGACGTATGACTCGCTTCATCATGACGGTTCCGGAGTCCGTCAAGCTTGTCATTAAAGGTGCGGCATTGGCCTGTGGCGGGGAAGTCTTCGTTACCAAAATGCCGGTGGTGAGAATCATCGACCTCGCCGAAGCCATGATAGAACTTCTGGCACCTGTTTGCGGTTTTCATCCCGATGATATCCCGATTGAATTCATCGGGGTCAAACCGGGAGAGAAATTG
>Ga0101944_10004348_pt1 | contig 17746 bp, 15 predicted proteins | sample DewCreD2012metaG_FD_75245 | JGI IMG/M metagenome (GOLD analysis project Ga0101944, IMG submission 75245) | Hot spring sediment bacterial and archeal communities from British Columbia, Canada, to study Microbial Dark Matter (Phase II) - Dewar... ... | reverse complement strand
CCGCCACCACTTCCGGACTGTTGCCTTCCTGAACACTGGCCACCCCGCGTTTGCGCAGCTCGGTGAGCATCCCATGGCTGAGTTTTCTGGCGTCCATCGCTTTCGTTTTCATGGACACCTATATACCAAAAGAGAAAATCAATGTCAAGATAATTATGAGACAGTTAATAATTTTATCGTTTTATTAATTTTTCGATTATCATGATTATTAAGTGGCTGTTTGCGAGCATATACCTTTTAGTTAACCTTTGAGGTTCCTTTATCATTCGCCAAAACCATTCCATTCCGATCGACTGCACCCATTTTGGCGCTCTTTTTTTGGTCCCTGCAATAAAATCAAAGGCTGCCCCAACTCCAAGCATAACGGCTTTAACATTTTGTTTTGCTTTCGCCATCCATATTTCTTGTTTTGGAAACCCTAATCCAACAAAAACTATGTTTGGCCGAGCGTTTTTGATAAAATCTTGATATTTCCTTTCATCTTCTGCATTTATTTTTCCAAAAGGGGGCGAAAATGATCCGACTATGTTCAGCTGACAATAAGTCTTTCTTAACTTTTGCGTAAGCCTATTAAGTGTCTGAGCATCCCCGCCATATAAAAATATTCTTAAACCTTTTTTTTCAGCATGTCGGCAAAGAGAATTCATCATGTCAGGCCCGGCGATTCGTTCAGCCCGACAAATTCCTTTCATCCGCATTCCCCATGCGAGAGGAAAGCCATCCGGTAAAGAAAGATCGGCGCAGTTTAACACTTCACGTACTTCTTTGTTTTTGTTTGCGATATGAACCGTGTGAGAATTGCAAAAGCATATATATTTCGATTCTCCACTTTCTCCCCATTTTAAAATCAGCTTTTCTGCTTCGTTCTTGGAAAGGTTATGTATATTTAAATTAAAGATGGTTACCGTCTTTAATGCGGTGTTTCCCATTTTCTACAATCTCTTTTTTCTATTTTTTAGCCGCATCCGGGTTTTTCGTGGGTAGCCTTAATATGTCGTGGTTGAGCACTGAAAAAAAGTTGCATCTCCGAGCCGAAGGCCTTGAGCGGCTATCCCCTCGCCACCGGCCTACTTTCAGCACCGCATGGCCTAAAAGCGGAGGTCAAGGCTGAGGTGCGCAGCACCTCACTCGAAAAGCTTGGCCTTGAGCTCCGTTTTAAATATGCTATTGTAATCATAACAGAAAAACTTATTTTAGATTTGCACGATCTCGAGAACCACAATATGTTGTACCTACCCATTAAAAAGCCGGATGAGCCTTTATTTGTTTTGCATCAAAACTTTTTTATAGCATTCTTCGAGTTCATTCACCATCTTGTTGATGGAAAAAATCATTTTGGCACTTCTCCTCAAAGAATTGGATATTGATACCATTCGTGAGGGATTTTTTACTAAATCAATAATTTCATTTACAATTTTTTCTATATTTTTTTGATCTACAACTATTATGCATGGTATTTTTTCAATAATTTCTTTTAACCCTCCAGATTGAGTTGTAATCACTGGTGTTCCTGACGCCATGCTTTCTAACAAGGCGTACGGAATTCCTTCCGAAAATTTTGTAGGGAACAGAAAGATATCAACGGTTTCCCAAAACTTTTTCTTCTGATCCCCATTAACAATCCCTAAAAATTTAACATTTTGATCGATTCCATATTCTTTCGATTTTTTTCGTGCTATGTTTTCTGCATTTCCGTAACCTGCTATCATAAAATTTACAGGCAATTGTTTTTCACAAATTAAAATTTTGACTACTTCGATGGAGTCTAAAATGCCTTTAGAATAATCTATCCTTCCTATGTATCCTAGCCTTATCAAGCCAGAATCACAAAAATTTTTGTGAATTGTTTTATATAAATTATAGTTAATTCCATTATAAATTTGGTAATTATTTTTCTTTTTAAGGTATTTATTGAAATACTCTTTTTCCGATTTAAGCAAAAATATTAGCCCATCAGAGTTATAATTCAAAAACCGGATCAAGTTTCTTAAAATTAATTTTTTCAGAACTTCTTCAACCGGTTTTCCCGAATGAAAATGAATGACATGTCTCTTTTTTGCTATTTTACAAATCACTGATAAAATAACATCTCTCAGTAGTGCTTTTTCTGAAAACGAGGTGTTTATATGTACAAGATCCGTAACTGCCAACAATCGTATGAAATTTAGATAATCTACTATTATTCTTGCTGTTTTCTGAAAAGCATTTTCATTTGCTCTATTTTTTCCGGCATTTGTTATTATAAATTTATATTTTTGAGAAAGCTTTGAATTTATAATGTTTTGTAAATGCGTAGATATGCCGCTTACTGATCCAATTTTAGGTCCTGTGAGCAGTATTTTTTCCATTTTATCTTTATTTTTACTCTTTGATAAATATAGCTCCATCTTTTGGTCCGATCGTATACCATTTTTTCCCATTTGTTTTTTTTTGCTTGTCGCTCATGGGCTGTTCGATCGGCCGATAGCCTTTATCGATCTCAACGAGATCTTCTTCGCTCCCAGGGTTGACGTAAACGATTCCACGTTCAAAAGCCCTTCGGTATAATTTTCCACGCCATGGTTCTCTCTTAGGATCTTCTAATGGCTTTCCTAAAGAATAGTTAAATTCATCAAACCAAACCACAGAGCTATACTCATTATTTCTGTCGCTAAAACTGAAATACCCGTCGTTTAATAAACAGGACGAATATGAATATCTGAAAAACGACTTATTTTTTGGATCTCCAATGACATGGAAGCCAACGATTTTCGGATCTATCAAATGATGGAACACGTTGTGGTAACGTTCCATCATTCGCTCCCATCCAGCCCATGATTCAAGGGACCATGAATATCCCATAAGTCCCTCAAGGAATGCCCCATGGAATTTGTTTTTATATTCATCATTGTTCAAATCACTGTCGGCGTTTACTATATACATAAGTTCCGGTGAAAGCTCCTTTGCTCGCTTCAAGTAGGCGATATATCCCTCTCGATATGCTTTCTGTATTTTTTCATCAGAGCTCGGCACATTGCGGTTCTCATTTTTCCAGTCTGCTTCATGTATTCGAGGCTTATAAAACAAATTGTCAATATACCAAATATCAAGAAAAGGATTGTTCTTAAAAAATACATTATAATTTCTCTCTGCAATCCACTGCGGGAATTTTTTTCCCTCAGAATCCGGCTTTGCGAAGTCAGTAATATTAACTTCCCAAGCATTGTACTGCTTCGTCCATTGCAATTTTTCTTTTTTTGAATTTTTGAGCCACCAATTTTCTTTGTTTAATTTATCTATAATATCTCGTTTCGCCTGATCCTTTAAATCAGTTGTAAATTCATTTATAATAGTATATTGTCCAATCATTATTGAATTATTATATGACTTTATTTTTCTTAAGACATCAGATATGCTGATTCGTCTGTTCTCTCCCCATCCTCTATAAAAACCCATTATCACAATATGGTTTTTACTTAATTGGCGCTGATAATTATCATCATCGTAGTGTTTTTTTCCTATGTTCATACCCATTATTTTTGGAAAATCATTAGCGATTTTAAAAATTCGTTCTTCTGCGTAAGATAGGTTTGAATGCGATAATAAAGCGCAATGAAATAATACGATATAAAAAAACGCCGATTTTCTATTTTCAATTTTCATTTCTTCAATATTTTCCCGGATGCAATCATTGCTATCATAATCAACGGCAATCCTCCGAGTACAATCTTCATAGATTCGTTTTCGACTCCTATATTTTCGAGAAATCTTTTTTCAACCATTGCAAAGACAATAACGCTTAGAAGATAAATACCAATTTTCCTGATCTCAACCAAGGTATTTAGTTTCACCTTAAGGATTTTCTTTGTATAGACAAGTCCTGCCCAGTTCGCCGCCCACTGGGTTATGGCACTTCCGACCGCCGCACCTGAAAAACCGGCCAGCGAAGCGCCAAACCAGCTCAGAATCCAGGAAATTGGAAGACATATGGCGTTGATCGATAGCATTGCGTTGCCTTTGGCCATACTGATCATAAGATTGTTAGCAACAAACATCTGACTGGCGAGGCCGCAAAGATAAATTTGAAGTGGCAAATAAGCGTTACGGTATTTTTCCGTATAAACGATCCCGATCAACTCCTCGGAATAGAAAAAACCAAATGCCAGAGCGGGGGCCAAAATCGTCGCCGTTAGCCAGTTGGCGGAACGATTCAGTTCAACAGCTTTTTCTGGTTTTCCCTGGTGCTGACTGGAGCTGATCTTGGGCAAAAAGGCGTTTGAAACCGATTGGCGGATGATGCCGATAACCGGGGCTGCTACCCCCGCCAGCGAGAATAATGCAAAATCCTCTAAACTTAAACAGATAGCCGCAATCCATTGATCACCCTGCTCACGGAGATTGTATAAAAGCCCAGCGACTCCGAAAGGAACCGCATATTTTAATTGCTCTAACGCCAAACTCCATCGCGGGAAAAGTGGCAATTTGCCATGGATCCGAACAATTTCAACAGCTAATGCTAAATTTTTAAAAAACGCGTACAAAAGCAGTGATAGGGCAATAAATTTAAAAGAACCAGTCAGCAAAGCTATTCCGCTGACAGCGACAAAACGGATAATTGAAAATAGGATAATCCAATTGGCCTGTGCTTTAACACGGTTTTCTGCATTGGGCAGCAAGTCTAGAAGGCTTCCACTTATCCATAACACGATAAACGAGGCAACTGCCACTGTGGAAACCTGAATCGATTGCACGGTTTGCGGCAAAAAGGATTTAAATAAGAAAAAGGCGATCGCAGAAGCGGAACCGGTTAATCCTAAAAAGCAAATAACATTGGATACAAAGCACAGGGTGTTTTCTTTCTCACGGGCGATAAAGTAGAAAAGACTAAACGGCATCCCGATGGTTGCTAGTGCATAGGCTGTGTTGGCAATCAGCCAAAATGCCCGGTAATGTCCAAAATCCTGGACGCTAAGAACGCGGACCAGGATCAGAGGCGCAAGAAACTGAAGTGCGTAATCGACCACGGAGGCCGTCCCAAGTGCAAAAGCACCTCTCAGCGGTTCCCTCGAAACGTTCATGCCGGGCGAGCTCTTTTCAATTCGGCCATATTAAGAAACAATTCTTCGTATTCGCAAATCATTCGTTTCTGATCGAACAGGGCCCTTACTTTTTTATATGCGTTTCTTCCAAGATTTTCGCGAAAGTTCTTCTCTCGGATTCTGGATAGGCAATGAATCAACCCCTCAACGCAATCTGCTGGGTAGATGAGACCTTCCCTTCCGTCTTCGATTTGTTCACATGCGGCACCAACGTCTGATGCAATGACGGCCTTACCCATCGCCATCGCCTCTAGAACAGCCAGCGAAAAATTTTCTATGCGATCTGAACTTATGACTAGACAGTCACAGATTGCGAGATCCGGTCTCACATCCGAAACAATTCCTGTTATACGCACTTCATTCTCAAGCTTATAAGCCCGGATTCGATTTTCGATGACAGCCCGCATCGGACCGTCGCCAATCATCAAGACTTTGAAAAAAATGCCTCTTCGGCGCGCAATTTTTTGGGCCTCAAGCAAGCTTAAATGATTTTTTTCAGGCCGCATTATGGCACAGATTCCCACCACCAACTCGTCGGCATCAAACCCCAATCTCTCTCTCCGCTCCCTTTTTTCTTCATCACTAAATTTATCCTCAAAATGCCGTATATCGATCCCGTTATAGATCCGGGTGTTCTTTTTGCCCACAAAACCGCGTGACATCCAATACCGCTTTTGTGTCTCTGAAATGTATATGATTTGATCGCTCAATAGAAAGCACCAGCGGTACACGAGATGCATCTTCAGTGCTTCTTTCAAATCACATGACAGGGTGTGAAAAATTTCCGCAATCAACGGTTTATACGGCATAACATTGCGTGCCATATGAGCGTAAAAAAGGGGATATGTGTTTACCGCCACCACGACAGTCGGCTCGAATGTTTTCAACCACACCGCCAGCGAGCGCAGCCCTCTTCGGTCCCATCCGCGGCCGAAATCCGCACACCACACAGGGCCACGGCTTCGATCCACCTCGGAAAGCAGGTGTTCGCGTCTTTTCAGATAGACCAGCCCTCTTTCAAATTGTTTTGAACTCAAGCGATTGAACAACTGAAGTGTATGCTTTTCCCCCCCCCCGACCGTGAGAGAGTCCAGAACAAAAGCCAGCCTGATTTTATTTTTTTGCATCGCTTGTTTTCGCCTTATGCCACGCTCCCTCGATCGCTTTGCAATAGGCTGCAACCACGTTGTTTTCGTCAAAGTGTCGAGCGGCATAGGCTCGAACTTTTTCGGAGAGAACTTGCCACCGGCTGTCGTCTTCGAGCAGTTTATCTACTGCCTCCTCCATTTGACCCAGTGTGTTCACGGTCATCCCCAGCCCTTCCCGAGCAATCAAGCCCTCGGGATCGAAAAACGAAATCACCGGTACCCCTCTTAACCAAGACTGGAGATAGGTATTTGGGAACCCCTCAAGACTCGAGGTGTTGACGAGTACCCGTGCGCGGTCGAAGTAGTCCCCGATATCGCGGTAGGGTACCGCGCCATGAAACACGAGATTCGTGATGGAGGCCGCTTCCTGCCGCATGTGCTCATAGAGCGCGCTCGCCCCGATCATTCTGCCGCCGACCATCGAGAAACGCCGGTGCGGCATCCTTCTAGCCAGTTCTAGCAAGAGTTCAGGGCGTTTGACGGGCTGAAGGTTGCTCACCCATAATATATCGATGTCTTTCTGGTTTCGATGGATCAGCTTCACCGGGGCTTCGACCAAAAGGCCCGCGATGGCGCTCCGAACGCCATAGTTCGACCTCAATCGGGATTGCTGGCCTTTGTGCTGAGCAAGCACGCAGTGAGCCCTCCGCAACCCGTATTGATAAAGCAGCTTGTCCCGACGATAGCGAATCATCAGCCTCTCCGGGTCCACGTCGCCGTCGGAAGCCAGTCGAAAGACCAATCCTCTTTGGTATCTTTTGCAAAAAAGCGCAAGAAGCCCTACATGCATGCCCGCGCAGCTCGTGTAGTACACTTGGGCATCGGCGCGCCTTAATGCACCCCAGAGTTTCACCCATCTCGGGTATACAAATCGTATGACCGGAATACCCGCATCAAAACGGAACGCCTTGTAGGTACGAACCCCTTCCCATGTTTCTCCATCCCTCTGACCGTAATCGGCGACAACCATGCTCACGTCGTAACCTCGGCGCCGCAGTGCTTTGGCCAGGAGCGTCTGTTGCACTTGCTCTCCCCCGGAATAAAACCTGCTGTATTCCTGGGCGAGCACGGGAAGGTTTTCAAGTCCGAGAAGGCAGACTTTCATCCGGCCCCTCCCGGTCCTCGTCGCCCGCCTGTTCTTTATCCCCGGCGCTGCTTCGGGCGCTGATCCGGGCGGGGGAGACGCCGGTACCCCAGCTCAGACCGACCGCGAGCCAGAAAAAGGACTGGGTATAAGATGGAATAAACCGGTCATCGGTGAATCCTTGCACCAACAGCACGAGGAGGGCCACCGAGGCACCCTCGAAATAGCCGCTCCAGAGGCCATCCGGCTGGCTTTTCGCCAACCGCCGGAACCGCTTCCAAATCGTATAAAAGAGGACGCCGATTACCCCCGCGCCGAGAAGGCCGAAATCGAGCAGGGTCGATAGGTAGGCGCTGTGGGGATGGCCGATCAGTGCCAAGCGGGCCTTCCGGTTCGGTTCGGACCACAGTGTCGAGGCCAGCCCATTGCCGTAGATCGGGCTTTCCAGAAAAAGCGGGATCAGCGGCATCCAGATCCTGTCGAATCGCCCAGCGCTGATCTCGCTGATGTCCATCCGCTCAAGGCCGGTCGTTGCCCGGTCGTAAATTTCTTTGGGAATCGCCAAGGTGATCGCCCCCAGAATGCAGAGGCCGATCACGATTTCCCGGAAACGCCGACGGGAGATCAAATAGTAGACCAGAATCAGCCCCAGGCCGGCAAACGCCGCCCGCGAGAATGTCAGCAGCGAGGAAATCCCCCCCAGCGTCACGGGTACGGCCAGCAACAGGCGGCCGGCCGTGGTCGGGGCACTCGCTGCCGAAAAGAACAAGAGGGCGATCCCGATGTTGAGCATTAAGCCGAGTTCGTTGGCATGCATGCCGACCCAAGACAGGAATTCCCGGGATCGAGAATCCGCGAGCACCTTGAAATCAATCCCCTCCAAGGCAATGAAGGAGAGGATCACCAGACTCATAAGGCTCAACCCGACCGCCATCGCCCAAAGGATGCTTTTTCCTCGTTTGTCGTTGAGAAAGGCTACTCCGGCGAGAAAGGATACCACGAGGATGAGGACGGGCTTGAGGAATTGCTCGATCAGGTACTTCTCCATCGTCATATGGATGATTCCCGCCCTCGGGGAAGGAATGGGCGGAATTCGCTCGATCGAGAAGAGCCCCGCGCAGGCCCCCCCTGCGATCAGGAGCAGATAGACTGCGAAAACGGCGGGGACCCGCGGCAAACGGACGGAGAGCGGATCTTTAACCCAACGCAGAAAAAAGGAAAAAAGGCCAATGACGACCGTAATGTTGAACGGGTTGACTCCGGTCAGGCCGAACAGCTGGCGGGGAATTAGGTTGGTGTCTGAAAACGGCAGAAGAACGACTGCAAGAAAAAGGGGAGCGGAATTCCCGAACACCAGGAGACCGGCCAGATTGATGCCCAGGGTCAGAAAAATGATCAGAAAATCCGCCACATCCTCCTCCGCAATGCGTGTCGAGATGCCCTTGCACGGGACCCCGGGACGCGATCCTGTTCCCACCCCCCATCCATCATGGCACGATCTCGCCGAGGTGCCTGCATCGGCCCCATCTGAGATGGCGAAGCGAATCAGCGAGTTTCGGTTTCGCCGGCGCCGAGGTACCAGCCATAGGTCTTTCGGATCCCTTCGGCCAACCCGATCTTCGGCTCCCACCCCAGGCGCTTCAAGCCGGAAACATCCAAAAGCTTGCGGGGTGTCCCATCGGGTCGGGATTCGTCCCATAGCGGTTCACGCGGGTACCCGACGGCCTCCCTCACCAGCCCGGCCAGATCCCGGATGGTCATGTCTTCGCCGCTGCCGACATTCACAAAAGACACCCGGCCATCGCGACATGCCGTTCGGTAGTCTTCATCCGAGAGCCTCATGACAACCACACAAGCCGCGGCCATGTCGTCCACATGCAAAAACTCGCGCCGCACCCGACCCGTCCCCCAGAGCAGCACTTCGGGAAGCAGGCGCCGGACATCTTCGGGGATCGCGCCGTAACGGGCCTCGTCTTTCCGGATCCCCTCCCAGTCGCCCTGAAGGGCGAGCTTGCCGAGATGAAATTTGCGGATCATCGCCGGGAGCACGTGGGATTGCACGAGGTCGAAACGATCGCCTGGGCCGTATAGATTGGTGGGCATAACGGCGCGATATCGCGTCCCGTATTGGCGGTTGTAGGCTTCACAGAGTTTAATCCCGGCGATTTTGGCGACGGCATAAGGCTCGTTTGTCGTCTCGAGAGGCCCACTCAACAGGTGTTCCTCCCTCATCGGCTGAGGGCAATCGCGTGGATAGATGCAGGAACTGCCCAGAAACAGGAGCCGCTGAACGCCTGCCCGCCATGCGCTGTCAATCACGTTGCACTCGATCATCAGATTCTGGTAGATAAAGTCGGCGGGGTAAGACATGTTGGCCAAAATGCCGCCGACCCGCGCGGCGGCGAGGAAGACCACGCTGATCTTTTGGCGGCCAAAAAACTCCCGCACCGCTTTTTGGTCACTCAAATCAAGCTCGTTGCGGCTGCAGGTCACAAGATTTTCATACCCCTCGGACGAAAGTCGGCGAACAAGCGCGGAGCCGACCATCCCGCAATGGCCGGCCACGAAAATGCGATCCTCAGGCGACAGATTCGGGCAAGAGCGGTCTGAAACGGTATGTGTCATGGAACCTTGATGAATCCTTTGTGAAACGGCCTCCCGCAGCCAGGCCAAGAAGGCGCTGGTCGGACCCGTTCCAGCTTCTTGCACAGTCTCAGTCCCTACTCGGAGTTTCCGAAAATTCGGTAGCCGCTTTTGCGGACCATCGCGTCCCGCTCCGCTTCCCGGAGATCCGCTTCGACCATCTCCCCGACCAGCTGTTCAAAGCCGATCTGCGGGTACCATCCCAGCCGCTCGTGCGCCTTCCGCGGGTCCCCCAGGAGGGTATCCACTTCCGTGGGCCGGAAATACCTTGTGTCCACGGCGACAATCGCTTTTCCGGTTTCCTCGTCGATGCCCTTTTCCTCGAGTCCGGTTCCTTCCCATCGAATTTTCATGCCCAATTTTGACGCGGCGACCTCGATCAACTCGCGCACGGAATGCTGCCGACCGGTGGCAAGGATGTAATCGTCCGGTGACTCTTGCTGCAACATCAACCACATCCCGCGAATATAGTCGCGGGCATGCCCCCAGTCGCGTAAGGCATCCAGATTGCCGACATAGAGCCTCTTCTGCAACCCGACCTTGATGCGGGCAAGACCGCGCGTGACTTTGCGGGTGATGAAGGTCTCCCCCCGAAGGGGGGATTCATGGTTGAAGAGAATGCCGTTGCAAGCGTAAAATCCGTAGGCTTCCCGGTAATTGACGGTGATCCAGTAGGAATAAAGCTTGGCCACGCCGTAAGGCGACCGGGGATGAAAAGGCGTAGTCTCCTTTTGGGGGATCTCCTCCACCCGGCCGAACAGCTCGGAGGTCGAGGCCTGGTAAAAGCGCGTTTTGTCCTTCAGATTCAGGATCCGGATAGCCTCCAAAAGGCGAAGGGTCCCCAAGGCGTCCGCGTTGGCGGTATATTCGGGGGTTTCGAAAGAAACCATGACATGGCTCTGCGCCCCCAGGTTGTACAGTTCATCTGGCTGGACTTCCTGGATGATCCGGATCAGGTTTGTGGCATCGGTCAAGTCCCCATAATGAAGATGAAAGCGCACCTCTTCCTCATGAGGGTCCACGTACAAGTGATCGATGCGTGCGGTGTTGAAAGAAGAAGCCCGGCGTTTGATGCCGTGAACCTCGTAGCCTTTCGCAAGAAGAAAGTCCGCCAGAAAAGCGCCGTCCTGACCGGTGATCCCTGTAATCAAAGCAACTTTCATGAGTCGATGCTTCTATCTTCTGCGGCTCTGGGGCACACACGGCGCTGAGGTTAGGGCTTTATCCGCAGGGGATGAGCTCGATTCGCCCTCAGGCCCGCCGGATCGCGGTCTTGTCGGCTTCCCCCTACAAGGGGAGCGTTTTCGGCTTTGAGGATGCTGACTGCGGGGATTCCGGGATCTTCAGTTCGCGCAGGCGCTTTCGTTTTTTTCGGCTCAAGCGGGCTTGCGGTAGAATCTCTTTCTCCATAACCGCCAATCGATCCGCCAGCTCTTTCGCCCGCTGCCGCTCCTGATTCCAAAGGCGAGTGATCTCGTCCAAGGCCTTGGCGTCCCGGCCGTCGGCCAGAAACCGTTCAATGGCTCCCCACCGTTCCAGCAACATCGCCTCGAGGGTTTTCAGCCGCGATTCGATTGCTTCCAGCCTCTGACCGAAGAGTGACTCCCAGCCGCCGCCGCTTGGGTCTCTCAGGTCGACCGCGATCTCCGGAGACGCGCCGTTTTTTTCTCGCCCAAGAACCAAATGGTCGTTTCGGATGCTGCGGATGATGTCCTGGGTGATGAACGTGGCCCCCTCGGCGAAGCCGTAGACCAACGCGGCTTCGCAGGCCAGGTTGATCGAGCGCGGGATTCCCCCCGAGATTTCGAACACCATGTCCACCGCCGCCTCGGTGAACAGATCCGGCCTTCCCCCCGCCCTCTGGAGGCGATGGGCGATGTACCGACCGGTGTCTTCGCGGTTTAGACCGGTCAAATGGTAACGCACAGCGACCCGCTGGGCCAGCTGCCTCATGGAGGGCTGCGCCAACCGCATCTTCAGCTCCTGCTGTCCGACCAACACGACCTGCAGGAGGAGATGCTGTCCGTCATGAAGGTTGGAGAGCATCCGCAATTCCTCAAGAGCGGAGCTGGACAGATTCTGCGCCTCGTCCACGACCAGGAGCGCGCGCCGACCTTCGGCGTAAAGCCGGACCAAGTGGTCGTTCAGGGTAACGAGCGCCGCGGTTTTGTCGGCAGGGGGTTCAAAGTCGAACTCCGATAGCACCATGTGCAGAAGCTGGTCGGAGTTCAGGCTGGAATTGAAGATGACGGCGCTTTCCACCTTCGGATCCAGACGCCCCAGGAGGTATTGGATTAGTGTGGTTTTTCCGGAGCCGACTTCCCCGGTCAGAAGCACCAGACCGACCTGCTCGTTCAGGCCGTACTCCAGATAGCTCAGGGCGTTCTCATGCTTCTCGCTCCGGTAGAGATAGCTCGGGTCGGGGACAATCTGGAAAGGCTTTTCTCTTAGTCCGTAAAAGGTTTCGTACATCAGTAGACGTAGGAATAGGGTGAGGGGCTGGTTTTCTGCCGGTTCAGGACGAAGCCCAAAAACTTGTCGGCAGGGAGCAGATCGAGCGATTTCTTCACTTCCCGCATGCGGGTTCGCCCCTCCTGGACCACCATCACAAAACAATCCACTTGCGGTGCGAGGGCGAGAGTGTCCGCGCCCGTCAGGACCGGCGGGCTGTCGATCAGGAGGATTCGGTCTTCGTATCGCTGCTTCATCTCCATCAAGAGAAGCTGCATGCGGTCCGAACCGAGAATCTCTGCGCTGTTCTGGATGACGGGGCCGCCGGAAATCAGGGTGAGTTTTTCGACGCCCGGCCAGATGATGAAATCCTGCAACGGCTTGTCGTTGATCAGGTAATCGACGATCCCCCCCTCGCTTTCCAGCCCGAGGACCCGATGGATGTTCTGCCTTCTCAGATCGCAGTCCAGCATGAGCACAGTCTGGTTGTAGGACTGGGCAAACGTCAGGGCGAGATTGATTGTCGTGAGCGTCTTGCCTTCGCCGGGGTTCGGGCTGGTGATCAAGATCGTGTTCCATCCCTTTTCCGCGATGGCCATCTGGATGCGTGTCCGCAGAACCTTGTAGGCCTCGATTTCCGCTGCGGAGGGGTCGATGCAGACAAACCCCCTCTCGACCATACGATCCTTGTCGAGCATCATGGGGCGCGACTGAGTGTACTCCGGCGGCTTCCAGTCCTTTTCCGGTGATTTGCGGATGAAGAGGGGTTTGCCCGAGCCCAGCGGCCGAACGGTCCCCTCACTGCGCATCTGTCGCGCTTTTTCCAAAGCCTTTCTCAGGTTCATAAAACCCTCTGTCCTCCTTCCGGTGTCCTGGGACCGCCTTCGACGCGACCCACGCTGGGGTTCGCTGTGCGGGCGTCGGGGTTTTCGCCACAGATGCCATCTATCCCGATCGTATCCTCGCGCGAGCCCGATCAATCGTGATCAGTTTCAACGCACCGCTTTTCCGATCTGAGGAATTCCGGCCAAGACCGAAAACCCGGTCGATTCGAGTTGCTCTGCGCCATGGACCGTGTCGTCGGTGACCTCACGCAAGGCTGCCACCGCGCCCCCCAGCCCGCAGCCGCACACGAACGCCAGAACCATGATCAACATGCGATTGGGCTTGAAGGGTTTTTCCGGCAACCTCGGCGGCTCGATCAAGGTAAACCGCTCCCCGCGTTGCTCCTTCTCCAGTCCGCGGGACACCTGCGCGTCCATGAGCTTGCGCATCATCTCGTTCACTTTGGCCTGGGTGCTGTCCCTTATGGCGAGAAGGGCGCTGTACTCCTCTTCCACCTTGGGAGTCGCTGCGATCCTTCGGCGGTAGTCGGCCGCTTCTCCTTTCAATTTTTCCAGCTGCCTCTGGAGCCCCTGGATCTCCACGCGCACGCCGGCCAGTTGCGCCGACAGGGCGACATAGATCGGGTTGTCGGGTTCCCCCCGCATGTTGTCCGGAGACATCGCAGAAATGCGTCGTTCGAGTTCCGCGATTTCCGCACGGGCTTTCTTGACGTCGGGGTGGTCTTCAGAAAACCTCTGGCGGAGCGCCACCAGTTGCACCTGCAGGTCCTCCAACCGTCTTTTGCGGAGGAGATCCTCCTCTTTCTCGGCATAAGGCTTGACCCCGGAGATTTGAACCTGGAGATATCCTTCCCGTTCGCGTTGAGCTCGCAATTGCTCGCTGACCTGTTCGATATTGCGTTCAATCCCGGAAAGTGTCTGCAGGTTTATTTGCATGAACTCCGGCAACGACGTGAGGTGCGTTTTTTTGAACGCCGATATCTTCGCTTCGATTGCGGCCAGCTCCTGCTTGAGCCGGGCGGTTTCTGTTTCCAGAAACTCGGTGGTCTCCTCCGCGCGCTGGGTCCGGATTTTCCGATTCTCCTCGAGGTAAAGGGCGGCGAGAAGGTTGGCCACTTCCATGACGATCTCACGCTCGGGTCCCTGATAGGACAGGGTGAACGCAATCGTCCCCGTGGTGGTTCGCCCAAAGCGCGGGTCATAGTTTTCGGCGCTAACCAGCTTGAGTTCGGTATCTTTTCTCATGCGCTCGACGATTTCTTCGGCGGTCCTGCTGGTCCGCAGATCTGGGTAGAGACCGTGCCGATCGATGATTTCCATCAGGCGCGGGAACGTCATGATGCGCTGCGTCAGCTGCTGGATCCGGTGTTCGGCGTAACTGCTCGGCGTGACGACGTAATTGGTCGGGACTTCGGGTTCTTCAACGAGAATGGTGGCCGTGGAGCGATATTTCGGCGGCAGAAAATATGCCACAGCGGCGGCGGCAAGCATGACCAGCGAAAACGCCAGCATGAAACTGCGCCATCTACGTCGCACCACGGAAATCAACTGGGTTGGGGTGAGCGCTATCCCTTCCATGATCGATGTCCTTTATTTGAGGAGCCCGAAGTCGTATGTGAGTTCCGCGTAAACGTAATGACGATGGCTCTCCTCGTTGGCTGTGCGGTCCTCTCCGTAGACGAAGCTGTAGCCGATCTCCAGCATCAGATCCGGCACGATGGACCATCGCAGGTTTGGCGTGACAAACGAGGTGAGGCGGTCGATTCTCCCCCCGGTGAATTCCTGGTTTTCACTCCGGTTCAGAAAACCCGCGGCATAAAGACCTGCACGAAGATTCTCGCGGATCCGATACCCGCCGTCGAAAACGAGGGCGGTGCGCCGCAGGATTCCGCTTCCGCCGCCGCTCGGATTCATGTCGCGGTAGGCCGTAAGGTTCAGATCGGTCCGCTCCGCTGCGTATTCCAAGGCGACCCTCCCCAGAACGCCCCACCTCGCCTCGTCCTTCTCCCTGGTTCCCGTCGCGTGCCTGACTTTGTACTCCGAATCCAGATATAGGGGACCGGCGTTGCCTGAGACCGTGAGCAGCTCGCTCAGCCGATGGCGGAATCCAATCGTCGCAAACAGATAACGGGAATCAGAGGTTTCATAGTCATATGTGCCGACTCCCAGATCCGCAAGTCCCTGGGTCATCCCCCGTCTCGCCCCTAGCTCCCGGGTGTATCCCAGCCCCAGGGCATGATGTTCCCAATCCTGGGCGTTGTTGCCGAGCGTGGCTCTCCAGTCTTCGCGTGCGTAAGCATATGCGGTGCGCAACAGGTCCAGTTCCGAAGCATCCCATGCCCCTCGCGCACCGTAGCGCTGACGGATTCGGCGGTCGTTGTTGAAGACGATTCCGCTGGTGGTGAGCACGCGGTCGGGTTCGTAATCGAAGTGCAGTTCCGCATCGGCTCCGACCGTCAGCCGCTCTGCGGCACGCCAGGAAACCTGGCCCTGATAATCTTGGTCCAGAGCGCTCAGGTCAGATTCTTTCCAGTAGAAGTAGGGCGTGACAAAGCCCGACAAAAAGATCTCCGATCTCTCGGTTCGATTCAACCATTCCAGACCCGCCTTCGTGCGGGTGATGAAATCGCCCTTTTCGTCTTTGGGGGAAAAGTAAATGTTGCTGTTGTATTCGTGCCAAAGCGCAAATTTGGCGTTCAGTTTGGTTTCGTCGGCGCAAACGATCCCCCCGCCCCAGAAAACCCCCAGCAGCAAGACGGCCGCCAGTCTTCGAGCCATGGTTCGTCCTCCCCCCGGTAGGCGGTGCCCTTCGGCTTTCAGGGCCTCTATGGGACGACGATCACGTCGCCCCGCCGAAGCGTAATGTTTTGTCTCAGGTCCGAACCGGATGAAACCGCATCGTAATCAAAGGGAAATATTCTCGTTTTGCCGTCTTCCTGCCGAAAAATCCTGATTTCCCCCTTCTTGGCAAACGGGTTCAGGCCGCCTGCCATGGCGAGCGCCTGCAGGACGTTGATTTCCCCCGCCAGAAGGAACCTGCCCGGTGTGGTCACCCGACCGATGACGTAAACGACCTGGCTGTTCACCTGCTGGACGATCACGCTCAGCGTGACCCCCGGAACATACCGTTCGAGCTTGGCTTCCAGTTCGCTCCGGAGTTGCTCGATGGTTCGTCCCGCCGCCTGAATCTCTCCCACCAGAGGAAAGGAAATCTTTCCGTCCGGCAGAACGACCACCTGACGGGTCAGCGCCTCGTCTTTCCAAACCGAGACCAGGATCAGATCCCCCGCCCCCAGGGTGTAATGCCGGCTTCCCGGCGAGGTCGCGTCCGCATCGGAGGCAAACAGCCCTCCGGCCAGAAGCAGCCCCAAAAGCAAGGAGGCCGATATGAGCAACAACCCGCGCAGCAGAGATTTCATTCCTCCTCCTTTCTGGTCGGCATCCCGCTGAAGGCCCTCAAAGCGGATCCCGGCGCCACCACCGGGATGCTTCCGGGTGAGGCCTCTGAAAGTTATATCCCGAGAGCCGCAGGTTATCGAAATTTCATTTTCGACAAAAAGGATTTTTCGGACTCTCGGGGCACCGTAGGTCAGGGCAGCCCGCCTCTCCCGGTCGTGAACTCCGCAACTGCCGAAATCCGAACTTTTAAAGGGAATATCTTAATGCAATCCTTGTGCCATAAATCGTGGAGGACACGGCCTTCATGGCACAATTTATTGTATTTACGTTATAAAATGAAATCCGGGCGTAATGCGGTGTAGCCATGGGACGGCAAAACTCGATGTAACAGGTTGCACCGGATTCCAAGAAAGAAAAGCTGGTAGAAATTTTTAAGCAAAAATTAGCTTAATTTTGGTTATCAAATGCCATAAAACAAGGTAATTTTTTCATCAATTTTTGGCCTTTCGCGTTGCCAGAGGGGGGGGCGTGTGAAACTGCATACTCTCCTTGGTAATGTGGAGGGGGGCGGTGGACCCCGTTGTTTGACAGCCTGATGGGTGGGATAAGCTCTGATTCGTTTGGTTTCTTTTTGGTGAGGCATCAGGCTGCCTCCAAGAAAGGATGAGGTAGCCCATGGTAAACCTCATCCGGGGTGCGGTCGGTTAGTGTAACGTTCTTTCTGTAATTTTATTGCGAGCCATCAGGGCCGAGGTGGTGACTGGCCGGGGGGGATTCTCTTAATCCCCCTGGCCGGGCACCACCGACTCTGAGGCCATGAGCTTGCAAATAGTGGGTCAAGTCAGTACTCCAAAGGTTCGCCAAAACCTCAAATATTAACGGTCCCATAATTGTCAGGACATTGCCTGTTCTGTGACTTCGCCCCATTGAAGCCGGATGGCGCCTGTTTGTCTGTACTATTTCGAGACGATTAATAAGGTTCATCCGACTAAAGCGTACTTTGTGAGGTGAAGTCCGAGTATTTTCAGAATGAAGAATTCGGTATCGCGGTACCCGTAAGCTTGCCGTTTCATCGTTTTGATTTTGTGGTTGGTGCCT
>Ga0101944_10004346_pt1 | contig 17750 bp, 3 predicted proteins | sample DewCreD2012metaG_FD_75245 | JGI IMG/M metagenome (GOLD analysis project Ga0101944, IMG submission 75245) | Hot spring sediment bacterial and archeal communities from British Columbia, Canada, to study Microbial Dark Matter (Phase II) - Dewar... ... | reverse complement strand
TGTTCCGCCTGTTACTGTTACAGAGATAGCGCCACTACTGCCAAAGCATTGCGCATTGGTAACTGCACTGCCGCTGATAGCAAGGGCTGCAGCGGGTTGTGTGATGGTATATGGTCCGCCAACTACTGTACATCCTTTAGCGTCAGTTACGGTAACTGAATATGAGCCGGCGGTTTTTGTTACCGGATTAACTGTACCGCCACCGGTCCATGAATAACTATAAGCCGTTGTACCGCCTGTTACTGTTACGGAAATAGCGCCACTACTGCCAAAGCATTGTGCATTGGTAACAGCGCTTCCGCTGATAGCAAGCGCTGCGGCCGGTTGTGTAATAACAAACGAACGGATAGTTTTACATGCCTTGTTATCTGTAATAGTTATAGTATATGTGCCGGCAATCCTACCCGTAATATCTTCTGTGGTTGCTCCGGTACTCCATAAAAAAGTATAGGGTGTTGTACCATTTGCAGGAGTAATATTTACACCTCCAGTCGCACTACCATTACAATTAACATGAGTAATTGTACGGGCACCTATAATACTGTCGGGACATGCAATACATGACCTCACGATCAACCTGGCCTGTGAGGTACTTCCGATTCTGTTATTCGTACGGTCAATAAATCTTATCCTGTAATCTGTTCCCGGTACAGTAGCAAGCGGAATCAAAGGATTGCGTGTTCCACTGACCGCGGTAGTAGTAGTACTGTCGCTCAGATTAACCGGAGCAGTAAAGTTACCGGAAGCATCAGACAACTGTGCCACAAAACGACGGGTAGAAATATTGAACCTGCTGAGACATATCCCAATATCTACATTACTTTGATAATAATCATCAAAATAAGCAATACCATATCTTGGAGCTGATGCTGAATTATCACCTGAAACAAACATCCCGGCTTTGAATCCAGTACCATTATCCTCAGGAACATAAGAAGTGATTGTTGTCCATGCTCCACCTGATGATGTTTTATAATATCCAGTAAACGTATTGCCTGATTTCTTCAATCGTACCCACAGTGGATAAACCGAATTACCGCCGAATGCATTCACATCAGCCGAAATATCCGCATCATTATCAGCGGCCATGATAACAGTATTTCCACTTACACGACCGGCAACCAGACAATAGCCACCCTGTGATAAATCATTTGGATTATTTGCAGCAAGTAATCCAAACTTAAACCTACTGGCCGTGCCACCAATACTCCTAACTGAATCAATCCGCACCGAAATATCAAAATCACTGCCAAAATCATCCCGCCACATAAGCGCATAACCATCACTGCCCGAAGTTCCATCGGTTGGGGCATTAATTCTGTTTCCGGCATAAATCTGAACCGAGGTATTAAACCGGTTAAAATATGCATTGCCACCTGCGTTAACCTTTGATTGGTTCCATACATCAGAAAAAACACGCGAATTAAAATTATCAGTAGGGAATTGAGGACATACATACATATTACTATCAACCCAGAATGAAGCAGCTACCGTACTTCCGGCACAAACACCAACAGTATCTGTTCCGCAATATCCAATCTCAAGGTTAGTTCCATTATCTGACCCGGTGCGAATAGCATTGGTTCCTTTTACCCTAATCCTGTAGGTCGTTCCATTTACAATCGGATTAAAGGAAGGGACTATGCTTGCCAGAGGGCCATTAGCCGGCAAGGTTGCGTTGATTGTTCCGTAGGTAGTTCCATTCAGTTTACCAATATTAAGCGGGTATTTCCACTTGCCTGCAGCATCGCTTAATTGCGCGGTAAATACATTTCCTGTTCTGAAATTCTTAGTTACATTGAAGGGCACATTAAGTGAATTACCCGTGCAGAAAGGACTACCGGCAACAGTTGCAGTAATAATAGCTGTATCACAATCACCGGTCATCCAGCAAACAGCATTATCAAAGAGTGTCCATCCATTGGCCGTAAGAGTAGCAGCATTATCGGCAATAAAAAAGGCAAGCCGTTTTGCCGGTGCATTACCCATAAGACCCGACACCCCTATCTGATCGCCCGCCTCATAAGTTAACATAGTGTAATCTCTTGACTCCTGTCGGGCAAAGCACCATGCATCAACATACCCCAGTTCGGTACATGGCGTTGAATTATATGTTCCTGCACCGCCGATAGTTCCACCGGCGGTATAAACGGCAACAGGTGTAGAAGTAAAACCGTTCATAATAGGATGTGTAAAATCATCAATCCTTATCTGAGTTTCACCTGTATATGAGCCGGCCTGCCCGCTCTCCACCATCTGCATATCATCCAATAGCGACGGATTATTTACCATAAATGGTATACCCATGGAAGTATATTTGGCACCAATAGTTGCAGTAGCTGTTGCTGTGATAATGCCAAACTTATAACAGCCCGGCGGTACAGGATCATCGTCATCAACACAGCGTACTTTATATGACATAGAAACCAACCGGTTATAAATATTCAAGTCGTTTCCGGTTAGTGATGCCTTATTGGCTACAATTAAAAGGATACTATCACCATTAGTTATAGAAATGGCCTTTGATCTTGCAGTATATCCACATGAATTGGTAACCGTAACTGTAATATTACCGCTAACAGGAACGGGAAAATCAACATCAATACGGTTAATAGGATCATTTCCAACAATTACAGCGCCGGATGGTGCTGTCCAGGTATAGGTGGCAAAATTCACGGCATCAATAGTGTATGTTCCGCTGCTTCCCTGGCATAAAGACGAGGGGCCAGCAATAGCTGTAAGCACCGGCTTGGTTGATACATTATCACATTGTACCGAAAGAGTTTGCCATGCACTATTTCCACACTTATTTACAGCACGTACACTGATCGTTCCGGTTTGACCTTGTGTTGCAGTGCCTTTCACGGTAAGTGTAATATAATTCAGTGTATCCCCCGGACCAGGATTATTAATCCATGTAGGGACGGACCATTCATATTTAGTTGCGCCATTGGTAATAGCTACAGAAAACTGGTAAGTGCCGCCGGTGCATAATTTTGTATCACCCCCGATACTACCGGGCACATCAGGAACTGTTTCATTCAGTTCAACATGCAGCACACTCGGGTTCAAGCTGTATCCGCAGTTATCCTTGAGCCACACTTTTATATCATTAGAAGTAGATAAACCGAAATCTACAGTAATCGAATTACTAGTTGTAGTTGTACGATAAGCCGGATCAGGTACAGGCGGAACAGTAATTTTGGCGCCTAAAGGCACTTCCCAGATATATTCAGAGCCCGCAGCAGGTACACTATAAGATGCTACCTTCTGTCCAACACACATGGTGGTAGGCCCGGATATTGGCCCTGCATCATCAGGATAATCATTAATAGTTAAATTAGAAGCAAACGGTACACTTGTTTTTGCCGGACTGGTAGCTACTGCTCTGAGTTTATAATTTGTTCCGGGTAAAAGCCACATAGGAATACCACATTTAATTGTGCCACTCAACGAATCGGTGCGAGAACCAATCTCAATAGGTGAACCGGCAAAAGAGCCATACATATCCGACAACTCTATTTTAAATGTGTTATAAATTTTAATTGGTGTAAGCGAAACCGGATTAAACCGCACAGCATCCCATACTACATTGCCACCTGTTGCCCCATATACCCAAATCAACACTTTATTTTTCTGGCCTGCCTTAAAATAAAAATTACCAATGGTCTTCCATGCTCCGCCACCGGTACGCTGGCTGATTGTATTGGTTTTGCTGGTATCAGCCCCACCATTATAAACCACCCATACGGGTACTGAGGAAGCAAAAGATGCGTCCTGCGGATGCCACACCTGCACCTGATAAGTACCATCATAAGGGATATCCGGAACATACAAAGCGACCTGGTCACTCCGGGTAAAGCCATCATTATTTAAGGTATAATTACTCCCGTAATAACCGGAAATAGTTGTAACATCTGACCAATATTGGTAGCTCCCATCTCTGTAACATCTGAAACTGGTATTATCAATAATTATCGGATAAGTAGGCGGAGTAATTGTTTGTACACCAAATTTGGGATTTGCATCATAACTAACCAAGATGGTATCGCCCGGACAAACAATCAGATCATTCACCGAGGTAATGCTTAATGTTTTATTTGTAGGACAAGTACCGGCTGCCCAGCAAATACAATAAAAAAGGAGTGAATCGCCGGCTGCGGTAATATTTGCTGCACCGGCTTCATCAAGGAAGAAGCCCACACGCCGCGCAGGGGCAATACTTCCTGATTTCATAGCCGCACCTTCTTCATATCCAAAAATGGTTACCTGTGAGACATTGGCAGCAGTTGTTGTTGCAATCTGAAATGCTGTTCCGCTGGGATACCCATAATTAACCCCTGAAGCAACACTATAAACAGTATTATTTCCCACAGGCCTTTTACCCGCCAGTTCATGGGTTCCATCAACCAGATAAACCTGTGTTACCGGAGAAATTTTACCATAATCGCTATTGGGTGTAGCATAGGTAAAATTCATATCGTCAAATAATGCCGGTTTCATCACAATAACCGGAGCCGTAGCATCACGAAATTTATAATTCACGTAAGCCGAATCAACACTATTGGAAATAACAATAAGATCGGCGCAACCTGTATTGAACTCATTAGCGGCGCTATCTTCAATAACAGTCACTGTATAGCCCTGGGTAATCAGCCGGGTTCGCAGGGCATTATCTCCTGCACTCAGAGAAGGATTGCCAACAATGAGTGTTGCCGCTTTGGCTGAAGCAAGATTTATCGTAACATTTTTAACAACAGCAGGGGTTGAACCACAAGGATAAAGTGCCGCCACCCGAACCTGTCCGGATGTATTACCAAGGGTAATACGAATTTTATTTGATCCCTGTCCGTCGAGGATAACTGAACCGGTAGGCACTGTCCACTGGTACTCATCAATGCCATAAACAGGAAGTACTTCATAGGTCACTGTTTGTCCTTCACATGCGACCGAAGGTCCTGTGATACTACTTAATGTTAAAGAATTAGACAAAACATTGACATATGCGATTTTTTCTTCTTTATCAACTATATTGGTATCTGAACAATCATCGGTCTTACTTGCCAAAGTAGTCCATAGAGTGACATCTTTCAACCCGGGGGTTGAATAATGTACTGTCCAGGGTCCTTTACCGACAGTACCCGGCAGCAGGTTCGATCCTTGTCCGAAATCCCATTTCCAACCAATACCACAAACATCTAAACTTTCGAAGGTGATATCCTGGTTTACACAAACATTAATATCTGTTTCCTTCGGACTCCACAAATAATCGGGGATTGGCATTTCTTTCACTCTGAAATCAGATTTACAGAAAAATGCCGAATCACAGATAATTGTATCACTGGGCAGAGGATTGGGCTCAAGAGTATCCTGTGAGTAATTCCATATATCCTGATACCACACATCCAGATAACAATCCTGATTAGCATTAGTGCCATTCCAATCAAGGTTGAAGGGATCTTTATTCATAGCCCAGTCGCGACGGAACTCTTTGGTCTGATAAACAGGATCAACGATGCGTGTACCACCGGTAATCATTTTCCCTGTTTCGGCAATACTCACTGCTGCAATAATATTATCTTTAATCCCCACACCGGTTACATAGCCCGAGCCAAGTGAATCGCTGAAAGAGCCGATAAATGTACGCTGTGTATATTCCGGATTTAATACGCAGATGACATTATCAGGACCTTTATATTTACCAATTAAACGCCCGTTAATATACTGCACTTCACGGTTAGGATAATAAGCCATGGACCCGCCGCCGATATATACAAATCCCTTATCATCAGCATGAATATAACCATTATCAGTATCAAAGGTATTGGAAATCCATTGTCCGCTTGAAACAAGGCGTGGTACCAGCCACATGCCACGAAGAACATTTCCGGTCCTTGGATCGATAGTACAGATATAATTGATATGCGCCGATGCAGTAGAAAAAATAGAGCTGTACATATCAATAGTTACATTCTTACTTGGAGCAGAGCAATTACCTGTTAAGGCATAATTTTTAGATGGTGTCGTTTTTCCGTTCCACCGGAATACGCTGTTACCGCCTGCCGATTCGCCCATAGCATAAATCTTACCATCTTTGCCATTATTTATTTTAGTCGGCATAGCATCAGCCATATCGTAATACAACTCATTATCTAAAAAGCCCCATGTCTGCCATAATTGAGTCATAGGATTAGATGACCCGTTATTGACATAACCTCTGAGCACCGGCTGTTGGATAGGTTGACCGGCATATCCGCCGGCATCCTTACAATTCGGCATAGCCACATTGGGATCAATAGCAAAATTGCGTTGCACCTGATAGATTACAAAGACAGTATCCTTATTGATTGTTATATCCATAATTCCTTTTCCGCCATCAAACACATTCGTATTACCGGTTTTTTTCACTCCTGCGGATGAATAAACCATAAACCCTGCCTGATTTTTAAAAGGCGAATTGTTGCGGGTCCCGCTATTGGTTTGTCCGCGCATCACCACTACATTGCCCTGATCATCAATATCACAAAGTATAACATCGGAATTGGTGCCATAAAGGCCGTCTGTTGTAAGTTGTGCCTGTGTCTTGCTCCAAACTATATTTCGGCCCGTGGAGTCCAGTACATTAACACCATACTGGCTGGTGACTACCATACGGTAAGGCGAATGATTCTGTATTTCGAAGTCCCATATTTTAGAACTTAATGTAACCGCATTCAAAATAGTATCGCCGAAGGTATTCAGGATCAGAATTTTTCCTCGGTCAGTAGAGTTGGCTCCATTAATTGTCAAATTGGTATAACCAGAGGCCTTGGTTCCAGTAATACCGGCAAAGTTACCAGCCACAAAAAGCCGGTATTTTGCGCCAACACCAACATTAACGGCATCATTTGAGCCACCGGTGCCACCTAAATAAGTAGCGGTTTCGACATGCAGGTTACGAGACGACTGAACCTTGTTAGGATTCACGATAAGACGGTAAATACCAATATCTTTCCATCCATCATCGGGCGCTCCCTGTCCATTACAATTAATCGGATCGCGGTTTTGCTGAATCGCGTAGATTGTGCGACCATCATCGGGTGTCATCCATCTTTCATAAGCAGTACAATAATTACCTTCGTTACAAACACAATTCGGATCTTCATAAGGCCCGAGGATCATAAAATTAGCATTAATAAAACGCTCGTTAAACATACCTCCCCCGCCTAAGCTGCCGCTGTTCGTTGCACCATAATAATAGATACCATTTGTAGTTACAATGGCAATCGTTTTTGTCCGGTCGTTTACATGTTCCCAACGGTCGCCCTGCCATTCATACGTCCCGGTTTGATTGTTCATAAATAGATGTTCGTTATCCCAACTGGTATATATGCTACCAGATGCCCAATCACTGCCTGTAAAATTGGTCCAGTTAGGACCCTTGCTAATATTTCTCCACTCCTTACCCCTTGGATCCCAAACATATACAAAGGTTGGCGTACATGGTTCTACATAACTGGTATAAGGCCATCCCTTAGGAGTAGAAGCAGCACAAATATCATAATCACAAACCCCGTCAAGGTCAGGACTTTCATAAATAAGGAAGAACCGGAAAAAGCCGCCAATATAATCTGTAATCACCATATTATTACCATCATTTCCATCGGGTCTCTGATGTGGAGCAGTTGCAAGGTTTTCGAAGCGCCAGTCGCCATCCTTTACACTAAATTTCCCCATTTTGTTTTTTCCGGGACAGGCACGGGACCAGAACCATGCAAAAATAGTATCTCCAATTGCCTGAACTGGTCCTAAATGATATGTACTCCAGATATCCTCATCAGCCGGATTACCACCGCAGGCCGTAATCTCAGCATTAGAAAATACTTCACTGTTCTCAAGGGTATAATAAATCCCTTTACTAATAAGTTTCCATCCATTCGGATAATTAACATAATCAGTGGTATGCTGATAAATCCTTCCATACGTATATTTTGGGGCTTCACAAATCATAAATATATCATCCCCGTTTGACAACACTTTCATCACCTCATAAATATCAGAAGGAGTTTGCGCTACCTTTATCCAGCGATTAATTATAGTATCGTGATAATATAAGCCAGAGGGGCAGGTTTGTTTGTTTTCATAAGCATTACCATAGCTAATCATGGCATAAGCCAGACCGTGTCTGTGCAATAATTTAACAACAGTAAAATTATCCACATACCACTCGGCCTCACCGGCATATCCGCCAATGGGCGGACATTTAGAAAACCCTTTATTGACCCTTATCCAGAAATCAAGCGTATCGAGATCGGGATGTATTGCCAACAAAGACAGATTCATCATTATAAACACTAGATAACAAATCAGTTGTTTAATCCGGTTACTTTTTGTAATTTTCATAAGAATTGTTCTTTATTTTTTTAATACTGCTCTATTGTCTCATTTTTAGCACAAATGTTGCATTAAAATCTTATATCATTTAAAATCAATTATTTATAAAATTCATTTTCATTGCAAATCAGATTCATTATATGATTACATTTAAATACAAATAATTGTTTATCAATAAATTATCTATTATTAATATAATTTCATACTATTAAATTAGGCACACAGAGAGCAAAATGTTGTTCATGAACATTCAATATTGACCAATTGAAAAAAAATATTTTAACAAAATATGACTATTAAAGCGCTATAATTGAATATCAATGAACATATTTGAAGAAACAACAATCAAATACAGTTTTTAACGGATAAAATTCATGAACAAAGTATATTTGCCGATAAACCGCTTTTACGCAAATTCAGCATATAATTTAAGCTTAGCGATTCGAAATATGTATTAAAAAAACACATATAATCATGCTATTATGATGGGTTTAAAGCAATAGCCAAAACAGGATGATTGTATTTAAGCCCATTTATACAATAGAATGGTTTCTGTTGCATTGCAATTAATGAACAGACCCCTTTTTCTTTTTCCCCGCATATAATAAATAAGTAAGTAAAAAACTTCCTCCTTATCGAATAAAATTTCAGGAAATATTATTTCATAACCTCTGTTAAACATTTATAATTCCTTATTCCCGCTTAATTGTTAATTGTTGATTTTTTATCCGTTTTTAATTTGCTGCATCTGATGTCGCGGATAATTTCGCAGTTCCGGATTTATTTTCCGGCAGAAAAATGCTTTGTAGCAATAAATACAAAATCAACCCTTACCGGTCATGCATAACAATATTTCTGCTGATGCTTTTTTACCGGCCGTTTGTAATGATGGGGCAGCCACTGAATATGTCGTTACAGAAAATACGACTCACGCTGTCGGCTAACGATACACTGTATATCCCCGGTAACCTGCATGCCGTTTCATCACGGCCCGATGGGCATAATATACACAACACGGGTGTTATTATCCTGAAAGACACGCTGAAAAACCATACCGGTGCGCTCTTCTGCTCCTCATCCAATCCATACCTTGATGCCGAAAACCAGGATCCGCGCACCTATGGGAAAATAATTTTTTCAGGCCATAAAGAACAAATCCTTTGTGGCGATACCTCTGTTTATTTTAACACGGTGCTGCTTGACCGTTCGAATCTGAAACTGTCTATATCCTGCAGGGCATTTGATTCTATCTGTTTTGCAGGAAGCAATTTAAACCTGAACAATAACAATCTGTGGTTATACGATACAAGGCCGGAGATATACCGCTATGGTGGCCTGTTGTCCGGCGAATCACCGGCTGGCCATATTACCGACTCGCTGTCCGGAGCCATCAGAGCATACAAAAGAATAACACCCGGGGCTGATGCTGCCGGACTGGGAGTATCATTCAACCGGGATCTGGGAATCCTTTTTATTCAGCGTAATCATAACTCAGACACAAGTATTACCAATGGCTCCATAAAAAAAACATTCAGGATTACTCCCTCGATATTCGGCCACATGGCCGACTATGGCGCTGTATCCCTCAAATACCTTCACACCGACTTGTACCGTCAGAATGAGCAGGATCTGGTGGTATGGCAGAGGCAAACAAACGGGCGTCTGTACAACCTGAAAGGAACAGCCGATACAACGGCTAACATTATTGTGTCGGACCCGTTTACTATTAAGCCCTATTACTATACACTGGCAGAAGATAAATGCCGGATCCTGCCGGCAATTTCCATACCCGACACCCATTTTGTTTGTGAAGGCGTACAGGTAGATATTCCGTTTACTGCTTATCCCGATTACAGCTATTCGGTTACTCCGCCTGCATCCGTTTCACATTATTCCCCGGGTATGGCTGCTATTACTATGAGCAGCGACAGCTATGCCCTGAACGATACTTTCCCGCTGATACTCCGGGTAACATCACCCAAAGGATGCATTAATGCCGATACCGTTATTGTTATCACACGACGAAAAACACCCGTGCGTTGCTATGCTCAGGATGCTGCAGGAATAAAGAAAAAATTCTTTTGTAAAAATGAATCTGTATTCTTCCGCGATTCTGCTGTGCAGGATGGACGATATTCCTGGGATTTTGGCGATGGTAATTTTTCAGACGATTATTCACCGGTTCATCAATACAATACTTCAAGTCCCTATCCGGTCGAAGTCCTGGTATCATACACCTCGCCGCAAGGATGTGTTACCGATACCGGCTTTCTGCTGACTATCCATCCACTGCCCCTGGCAACTTTCCAAATCCCCTATCCCTGTGTCAGCACCAATGATACCATACTAATTGAAAACTATACCTCCGGATCACTATTTTCATGCCAATGGAAAATTAATGATGATGACTCTATTTTTGTTTCCCTCGACACAATTATTTCAGGTACTTCGTTATTTTTCTCAACCGGAAGGATTGATCCTGTAGAAAATCCCAGCCCTGACCTCCGGATACATTTCACCGATCCAAAAAATTACAACATCAGATTAACTGCTGTAAACCAGTTTGCCTGTAGTGACGACACAATCATCACTACATATATCTCGCCTGCAGTATATCCCTCTTTCGATACAGGAGCCCTTACCAATGTTTGTTTTGGCAACCATAGTATTTTACGCGCCAATGACCCTACATTCATCCATACTTCCCACTACCGGTGGAAAACCGCCGACACGGCTGTTACTATTTCTCCGGAGGATGCTGCATACATAACATTTCCTACGCCGGGGTTTCATCCTGTCACGCTAATCAGTATATCCAAGTGGGGTTGTGCCGATTCAGTTTCAGGTACTGTTTTCATTAAACCGATGCCTGATGCCCGCTTCTCAACCACTCCCGTATGCTACGGATATTCAACACCGGTGCATAACCTTTCGGTTAATACCGGTTCAATACGCTATGAATGGTATGAGAATAATTCGATACTCTCAGTTACATATCCCGGTGATACACTTATCTTTTTCTCCCTCGGAAATTCATCGTATTTAATGCTCACAGCCGTCAACCATTATGGCTGCCGGGCATCTGATGAACAGCCGGTAATTATTTATCCGGTACCCGAAGCAATGTTTACTGCCAATAACCGTTGCTTCCAGCATCAACATTTATCCCCATTATTTATTAATGAATCATGGGATCCGGACACTTCGGCGTATAAATGGCATTTCGGAAATTTTCCCGAAACTACATCAATTGAAAAGAATCCTTTATTCACATACCATCAGCCGGGAGAGTATACCGTTACCTTGGAAATGCAATCGGCGCATGGATGCAAATCCTCACAGTCAAATACAATCACCATCTATCCAAAAGTAACCAGCAGCTTTTATCACACAACCGCCTGTTTTGGAAATCCTACCATTATGCAACCAACAGAAGGCACCCCTGCCGCGCTAATTACAGGATACCAGTGGTATCATGCCGACACAAACCTGGGTTACACAGATGCCTCCAACCCGGTATTTGAACACACGTTTTCACATCCGGGCCAATACCGGATTCGTCTGGAGCTGATAACATCGGATGGCTGTCCCGAACCTATAGATCAATTAATTACTGTGTTGCAACTGCCCTATACCGGATTTTATGGGATTAATCAGTGCGCCGGCCAAAACACACAAATAATTATTGATACGATGTCGTACAACACCTCTACCATCTCCTGGGATATGGGCGACGGAACAACAACAAACACGCTCGTCTGTGCCGATACAATATGCAGTTACCTTTTCGGGGCACCGGGCGAATATCAGGTTTCGCTTATTGCAACTTCCGATTCAGGTTGTATACATACAGTTAAAGATACAATTACCATTTATTCATTACCGGCAGTTGATTTGGGCGATAGTACCGGAACATGCGCCGACTCGCTGATCCTTGCAGCAGGTATCCTGAACTCAACATACCAGTGGACAACAGGCCACACATCCGAATATATCACAATCGTCAACACCGGGCCTGTGGGTGTCTCTGTAACCGATAACAGCAACGGTTGCAGAGGCCATGATTCGGTAATGGTAATTTTGCATGCACAGGTTATCGTTAACCTGAATGAAGATACTGCCTATTGCGGTCAGGCAGTGCTTGATGCACAAAACCCGGGCTTCGGCTACCGGTGGCACGATGGCTCAACAAACAGAACATTCCGCACCGATACAGATCAGTTTTGCTCAGTTACAGTTACCAGTCCTGAAGGATGCATAGGAACTGATACGGCAATAATCAGAATTCATGAATTACCTATCATCGAACTCGGGAATGATACATCGCTCTGCAGCGGCGATTCGATGCGAATCGGGAAAGATATCCCTGAACACCGGTTTTTATGGAACAATGGATCAACTAATGCAGTGATTGAAGTCGGCAGATATACCGACCGGCCGGTAACAGACCATTATACCCAAACCGTTACAAACAAATACCTATGCCGGTACTATGATGATATTGATATTAGCGTATTCCCGCTCCCGGTATTCAGCATCGCCGGAGACAGCGCTTTTTGTGCGGGCGACTATGCTATTCTCTATGCCGACATTAACCAATGCACCTATCACTGGTCGAACGGACAAACATCAAAATTAATTACCATTACACAAAGCGGTGAATATACTGTTACCGTTACCAACCGCAACAGATGCTCGGCTACCGGCAGAATAAATAGTATCGCTCATCCTCTTCCCACGGTATCATTGGGAGGCGACAGGCACTCCTGTATTGGCGATACTATCTTTCTCGATGCGGGAAATTTCAGCTCGTACCTGTGGTCGAATAGCAAAACCACTGCCGGAATAATGATCGTGAGCAGCGGCCAATACAGCGTTTGGGTGACCAACCGGCACGGATGTTCAACCATATCTGATCCGGCAGCTATATTTTTTGACGCTTTGCCTTCAGCTCCCCTCGACGATTGGATCACTCATTGCGGACCCGCCACACTCCATGCTATGAACCCCGGCTCATACTATCAATGGAGCACAGGAAGCACTGCTCAAACCATTGCTGTTTTATCAACCGGCAATTATTTGCTCACTATCACCAGCCCGCAAGGATGTATTAATACCGACAGTACTCATGTAAATATTTTACCTGTTTTTCCGGTTGATCTGGGAACTGACAAAACCATCTGTTCAGATGACAGGATCACACTGTCGGCAGCGTTAACAGACAGCAACAGCCATATACTCTGGAGCAACGGCGCTACATGCCAGTCAATCACACCTGATGCAAGCGGAAAATGGTGGATCAGAGTTCAACAAACCAACGGATGTGTAGTAACCGACACGATGAATCTTTCGGTCATCCCAGTTCCCCGTGTTGATCTGGGGAATGACCAGTATCTGTGCAATAACGAATCAATTGTGCTTGATGCAGGAAATCCATCCTCATCCTATTCGTGGAATGCAAACAATGGTTTTACCTCCATGCAACAATCAATCAACGCGCAACTGCCGGGAATATATACTGTTAAAGTCAGCAGAAACGGATGCACAGCCACTGATACAATAATACTTACTGAGTCGGACCGACCCATCACTGCCGGATTTCTGGTAGCGAGCAAGCTGAATGCCGGCGACACTGTACACTTTATTGATATGTCGTTTCCTGATCCTATTGACTATTACTGGAATTTCGACGATGGATCAACAAGCTATCAGCCATCACCATTGCATGTGTTCTACAGGCCGGGCATTTATTTGATAGAGCAGAACGTCAGTAATGGCGTATGCTCTAACTCAACTTCAAAAATTATTTATGTGGAAGGATATAAAAATATTTCACCCTTCGAACAACATCAGATCGACAGCACCATAGAAAACAATAAACTCGTACTGCTTAATTCAGCAGTGGCTTATCCAAACCCATCCAATGGGATCATCACTCTTAGAGCCGAAGCAAATAAGCCATGCCGGATGGGAATACAGCTCTACTCGGTAAACGGTATACTGATTGACCATAAAGAATACCCGGATGCACAATTAATTACCGAAAACTACAACCTGCATACTTTACCGCCGGGTATTTACCTGTTCAGGATAAACGCAGCGATGAGTGTTAAAACAATAAAAATTATCAGGTATTAATACCCCGGAGAAAAATAAAAAAATTGAAAACCCGCATACTGATATTGACTCTCTGCCTGCCATGGGTTGTAGTTACCGGACAGGACTATGAAGAGAAACGCTCGGGAGCATCAAACTTCTTCACCCAATTTTTCGACCTGGCGTTTGCCGGCGATATGCTTACCGTAAACCGCCTGTCGGATGTAATTAACCAAACGGCCGGTACCGGCAATAAAGAGCTTCGCGACAGCATTGACCGGTTCAGACAAATATCTGGAATTGATGCTTTTATTCTCAGCTCATCGGCAGGCGATCATATCTGGAGCCGCATCCTCAACCGAAAGGATTTTCAGCGAAAACAGCAGGCATTAGAACATAATCCCGATACCCCCTATATTGATTTTTATATTACTTTTATTCCTGTGCTCAACAACCATCGTAATAACGGATTTAATGTGCATATAAACAGCATGCCACGCACAGGACTATTCACCGGCGACACAGAGGTACAACGCATCAATGAACTGATGAACGGCTATGTGCAGGGGCTTTATCAGCGCCCGCAGGATGCGCCCGTTAACAAAGCATGCTGTGAAGGATTGAATGAGTACCTGCGCCTGTCGGGTAAACTGCCTGGCCGCTTTGCTAACTATAATATGGCAAGAGCAGATTTCACGGATCATCCGTCACAAACCTACGGCACCGTCCTGCCACGGTATGCACCTCTAACCGGCAACTACGAAAGTATTACAGTCAGCGAAAAACATTATCCTGTGCCCTGGAAATCGGTCGAAACCGGACGCAACGATAATATCAACATCCATATCCGGCTCAGGGATACATCCTGCAGAACAGAATATCTCAAGCTCACCGGCGATGATGGAAGTGAAATTCCCCTTGTATCAGCCGACACCCTGCAAACACTGACCATTGGCAGCTACAGTAAACGGATTGATGCCGTTTATATGCCCGACGACACCACCCGCATCCCTGCCGGCGCTATCAATATTGCCGCATACGACAAACTGCTGAACAAAGTATATGTCATACCGATAGATGGCAGCTTTACTATGGATGCCGGACAACTCGAACAGTACCTCAACACAACCTACTCGGCTGCTGTGGCCGGGTGGACCGTTGAACTGCGGCCGGCTATGAACGGCACTCCATGGGACAGCGATGCAGACAACAAACTGGATGATGGCAGCAGCGGACTCCTCTCGTGCTATACCGCCGAGATGCGTAGCATCATCCGGGCATATACCGAAAAGGAGGAGCCGGATAAAAACAGTTGTTACATCTTTCTTGTCCGCTCGTCGAAAAGCGGCAGCTTACGAGGGTTCATGCCCCGCAAGCGCCAGTTTGGGTTTATCTTTATAGAAAACAACAGCAGTCCGCAACAACTGTATAAAACAATAGCCCACGAGCTCGGCCATGGCGCTTTTATCCTCGCTCACATCTTTGACGAATACCCATCCCTGGCACCCGGCACAACCAATAACCTTATGGACTATAACGACAGCAGCGCGCTGTACAAATACCAGTGGGATATCATCCATAACCCGCTGCCCTTTATCAGTTGGCTGCAGGACGATGAGGAGGGGGCGATGATTAATGTAGTCCGCCTGATGACGAAAATCAAAACCGCAAACAGCAAAGAAGAACATATATTGAGCATCTTAAAAGACCAATGCCCAAATGTATGTTTCAAAAATGTTACACTGGAAAACAATAAAAAACTCGACCTGCTGCAAATTAATTGTTCAGAACGTTTCATGAACAAAACCATTGAGGAAGGCCGCAAAACAGAATTCATTTCTTTTAAAACATCGGGCAATGATGTATTAATCGCCCCATCAGAAAAAGACCGTTTAATAACCGAAACCTCCGCCGGCCGGGTTTGTTATTACCGTTTTCATGAAGTAAAACAAAGCCCGCCCCCGCATATGATTGAACAAACAAATAAATTCCTGTTTGAATTCGCTGTTTTGCAAAAAGACATGGAGGCATTTGAAGAATACCTTTTCCCTTACGCCAGGTACGAAGTTACCGGAGTACCCTTTCTCAGTCAGGCCAATGCCGAAGAAACCAAAGCAAAAACCGGATGCACCACCGGATGCTGCAAGGCCTGCGCCGAATGGATGGTGGAACAGAAAGGAGTTACCGTAAACCATTACGACCGCATTTACCTCGCCGAGGCGGTGAACTACGACGACCTGTCGCAGGGTATAGTACCGGCCCTCAACGACCAGCAATTTGCCGAGGCAGTGAACTATATCAAATCATCACTGAAAAAAGGCAAACCTGTGATGATTGGGACTTGGGATAGTCGGGAGTTTGATTCTGAAAGCAAAAGGGGACCTAAAGCATGGAATTCAAAATTAACTGGTAGTAATAATAGTCCTACAATGCACTTTATGACTATTGTAGGATATGGATATGATAAAAATTCATTGAAATATTACTTTCGCTTTTATGATCCAGCCAGAGATGATTCAGAAAACAGTAAAAACATTAACAATAGATTATTTATAAATTACTTCACAAGGGAAATTACCAACAATTATCGTAATAAAAATTATGTTATTTCTGAATGTCGAAAAAATATAGCACAATGAAAAAAATACTTTTTATATTACTTATATGTCAAATAAAAATTTACGGACAAGCAATTCCTGAAATTTTCAATTTGACACCTATAATTGATCTGCCTTACTCCACTAACAATATTAAAATAAAAAATTTTCCTATTTTAAACAAATATGTTGTTTACAAAGACATCTTATTCAACGATACTGGAAAAATTAAATATAGTTTTTATGAATTTTCCGAAGATGAAAAAAATGTACTAATCACAAAAAACTACAATTTTCTAGCAATTGCAAAATATGAATTTAATAACAAAAAATTCTTAATTTATAACAGAGGTGGTAATGATTCTGGAATTACAATCCTGAGAATCTATAATTACGAGAGAATACTTGATTCTATAGTTATAAGACAAAAAATAGGAGAAGAGGAAATTATAAAATACTCAACTAGTGAAATTGATAAGAATTTAAAAATAACAACGACAACCTACGAATTCAATCCGGTTTACAAACAAAATAGGAACGCACCCAATGCAAAGGAAATCCGCACCCAAGCCACCATCACCCGCTACCAGATAGACAGCATCACCGGCAAAATAAACCTGCTGAGCGAACAGAAGATGTACTCTGATTGTATTCCTGAGGAGTTTACTTATAAGGATTCGAAGT